>Ga0306920_100005360_pt1 | contig 16571 bp, 10 predicted proteins | sample flu12Cox44000170_FD_204666 | JGI IMG/M metagenome (GOLD analysis project Ga0306920, IMG submission 204666) | Lab enrichment of tropical soil microbial communities from Luquillo Experimental Forest, Puerto Rico - flux4day.12C.oxic.44.000.170 (v2)... | ecosystem: Environmental > Terrestrial >... | reverse complement strand
CGGCACGCTTATTCATGATCGCGATCGCCTGGCCCTGCGAATAGCCGGGCGCGGCGGCGCCATCGATTTCAGCGGCGGGGTAAAGGTTATATCGAGGCACCCGATACGGCCCTGAAATATTGTCAACCGTCGTGAACGAGCCGAGCGGAACGGTATCGCCATTGGAATTGCGGACGCGAATCTTGAGCACATCCCTGATGTGCTGCCGGTCCTCGTCGCGGGCCTGCGCGGTGACTCGAAAAGTACGGCCAAACAAATTGAAATCGTTGACGTAGGACGAACCGATATAGATTTGCAGCGCGTTGAACACATCCTGCACGTTGATGCCCAAAAGCTGCGCCTTGGTGCGATCGATGTTGAGATAGACCTGCGGTGTCGATGTCTCGAACAACGAGAATGTCGCTGCGATGCCCGGCGTCTGCGCCGCGCGCGTCACCAGTGATTCGGTCGCCGCCCGCAACGCCTCGGAACCTTGGCCGCCGCGATCCTCGACCATAATGCGAAAGCCGCCGGCGGTGCCGATCCCCATGACCGGCGGCGGCAACACCGGAATGATGAAGGCGTCTTGAATCGACGACAGCCGCCGGAACAGCTGGCCCTGTATTGCCGCTGCCGATTGCCGGGGATCTCGCCCGCGCTTCTCAAAATCGTCGAGCACCAGGAACAGCGCGCCAGCGTTGGGCGCGTTGGTGAATGTCGCGCCGGAGAAACCGACGACATTGACGGCGTGGGCCACACCGGGCACCTGCATCGCGATGTCGAGCGCGCGCTGCTGGACCGCATCGGTGCGCGCCAGAGATGCGCCGGGCGGCAGCTGCACAACGACGATGATGTAGCCGCGATCGACCTGCGGGATAAAACCGGTCGGGGTGGTGCGAAACGCATTGAGGCCGACACCGATGATGATCGCATAGACCGCCACCATCAGGAGTGCACGCCGCACCGTGCGCGAAGCGAGCCAGGTGATTGCGAGTCCCAGTCGCTCAAAACCGCTATTGAAATAATCGAAGAACCGATGGATCGGCCGCGCCCACCAATAATCGTGTTGGCCGGTATGATGCGGCTTTAGCAGCAGCGCGCACATGGCCGGCGACAACGTCAACGAAACCATGAGCGAAATGATGGTCGCGCCCGCGATCGTCAGCGCAAATTGGCGGTAAAACTGACCGGATATGCCGGTGATGAAGATCGACGGCACGAACACCGCGCATAAGACCAGCGCAATCGCGATCAGCGCCGATCCGACCTCGGTCATGCTCTTGCGGGCGGCTTCGCGCGGCGTCAGACCGGCGGCAATATTGCGTTCGACGTTCTCGACCACGACGATCGCGTCGTCGACCACAATGCCGATCGCCAAGACGAGACCGAACAAGGAGAGGTTATTGAGTGTGAAGCCGAACGCCGCCATGAAGAAAAAGCTGCCGACCAGTGACACCGGGATCGCGACGAGCGGAATGATCGCGGCACGCCATGTTTGCAGAAACAGGATCACGACGAGAACCACCAGCACGATCGCTTCACCGATCGTGTCGATGACCGCATCCACCGACTGCTGAATGAATTGGGTCGGATTGTAAACGATTGTGTATTTGACGCCGGCCGGGAAACGCTTGGCCAGTTCCTTCATCAGCTCGGTGACGCCGTTCGCGGTGGCGAGCGCATTCGAACCCGGGCGCTGAAAGATCGCAAGCGCCACCGCCGGGTCGTGATCGAGATAGGAATTGGAGGAATAATCCAGCGCGGCAAGCTGGATGGTCGCGACGTCGCGAAGCCGCACAACCGCGTTGGCCGTCTGCTTGATGACGATGGCGCCGAACTCGTCGGGATTATCAAGCCGGCCGAGCGTCTGCACCGCGATCTGGAAGGCGCCTGGGCGCGCGACTGGCGGCTGATCGAGCACACCCGAGGCGACCTGAATGTTTTGTCCCTGCAGCGCGGCAGTGACGTCGCTGGCGGTCAGTCCGAGCGATTGCAGACGATCGGGATCGAGCCAGACCCGCATCGAGTAGTCGCGGCTGCCGAACACGGTGATTGATCCGACGCCGTCGACTCGTGTCAGCGGATCGGTAATTTCGAGGGTCGCGTAATTGGATATGAACAGCGAATCGCGCGATTTGTCGGGCGAATACAGGTGCACGACCATCATCAGGTCGGGCGAGGACTTGCTCACTGTAACGCCGATATTGCGGACGTCGCTTGGGAGCCGCGGCTGGGCGATGGCGACCCGATTCTGCACTTGCACCTGGGCGATATCGAGATTGGTGCCGAGATCGAAAGTGACCTGAATTGAAAAACGGCCGTCGGCGGTCGAGTTCGATGACATGTACAACATGTTCTCGACGCCGTTGATCTGCTGTTCAATCGGAGTCACGACCGTGGACGCAACCACGTCGGCGCTGGCGCCAGGATACTGGCCGGAAACGTTGATAATCGGTGGCGCGATCTCGGGATATTGCGCGACCGGGAGGCGCGAAAACGAGACGCCGCCGAGAATGACAAAAACAATCGAGACGACGGCCGCAAAGATTGGGCGATCGATAAAGAAATGCGAGATGCGCATTTCAGTTCACTCTCGGGTCATCGGGCCAGGGGAGGACGGCCGCCGCTGTCATTGCGGCAAGCAGCGCGCGCCAAGCGCCGCGGATCGGCGGTTCGGTTTCGGACCATGAATAGCTCACCCGGCTCTTGCTTCGTCGCCGCTCTTGGGCGCAGGGGCGACGGGCTCGGCAAGCTCGCGCGCATTGACTTTGATACCCGGCCGCGCGTGCATCAGGCCGTTGACGATCACGCGGTCAGTGGCGACAAGGCCGTCCTTGATCACGCGCAGACCTTTATCGAGCTGGCCAAGTGTCACGTATTTTTGCCGGACCACGCCGCCATCGTCGACAACGAGCACGTATTTGCGGGCTTGCTCGGAGGCAATTGCCTCATCGGGAATGAGCAAAGCCAGATAAGCCGGTGATCCCGGCACCCGGATTCGGCCGAACATGCCCGGCGTAAGAACGCCGTCCGGATTATCAAAGAGTGCGCGGCCGCGAACCGTGCCCGACGATTGGTTGATCACGTTGTCGACGAAATCGATCTTGCCGGTGTGCAGGAAGTCGTTCTCGTCCAGAAGCTTGAGCGCAACCGGGACATCGTCGACGCCGCTGCCCTGTTTGCCAGCGAAACGCTGGTAGCGCAGGTAAGCCGCTTCATCGAAAGTGAACTCGAAGCGAATCGGCTCGACCGAAACGATCGTTGCCAGCAAAGTGGTATTGCCGCCGGTTCCGCCGGTCACGAGATTGCCGACCGAGACACGGCGATCGCCGATCTTGCCGTCGATCGGCGCGCGCAGTTCGCTGTACTCGTTGAGGTCGAGTTCGGCGGAATGCACCATGGCTTCCTGCGCCGCGACGGACGCCTCGGCGACATTCTTGGCTTGTACGCGCTGATCGTAGGTTTGTTCGGTGATGGTCTTGTTTTGCACCAAGCTCTGGCCACGTTCGAGGTCGGCCTTGGCAAAAGCAAGATTAGCGCGGGACTGAGCAAGATTGGCGCGCATCTGTTCGAGCACGATCTCAAACGGCCGCCGGTCGATGGTGAAAAGGAGATCGCCTTTTTTCACCATTTGGCCGTCGGTGAAATGAATTTGGGCAAGATAGCCAGACAGGCGCGAACGGATATCGACGGAATTCACCGCGACGAACCGACCGACATATTCGTCGAGATCGACCACCGTCCGCTGCGCCGGTTTGGCTACGGTGACGGCGGGCACGTTTTGCGCGGCCGTCTGCTGCTGGCCCTGGCCGCAGCCGGCCAGACTTGCCGCCATCAGCATCGCGGCAATAGATGCCGCCTTGCCGAACTTCATAATAGTCCCCTCACTGTTCGGGCATCATATGCGCCCGCCGCCGCCAATCACACCGGCATGGCTGCATAGCCTCTCGCGAGCGCCACCCTTCCCGCCTCGCATCTTGCTCCCCATATGTGGCCCCATTCCCCATCCTAGCAAACCGCCGGCGAAGACCGGCCTGAGGACGTTGATATTGCATGACAATCATCCCATTAACCGATGCCCTGCGCAGCGGGCGAAACGCCGCGCGAGACGCCGTTCCCGCGGACGACCAGGCGCTCCTTGATTCCTATTCGCAGGCGGTCATTGACGTGGTCGACCGGGTCGGGCCCGCGGTAGTGCGGCTGGCTGTCCGTGGCGGCGATCCGGCACGAGCAGGGCAGTCGCGCGGTGGCAGCGGCTCTGGCGTAATCGTGGCACCCGATGGGCTCATCCTCACCAATAGTCACGTTGCCGGCGCGGCTTCGCGCATTGAAGTCACGACCGCTGACGGCCAGGACCTGCACGCACGTCTGGTCGGCGACGATCCCGATACCGACCTTGCGCTCATTCGCATCGACGAGCCGGCAACTCTGCCGTCGGCGCGGTTGGGCGATTCTAAGCGCCTAAAACGTGGCCAACTCGTGATTGCGATCGGCAATCCGCTCGGCTTCGAATCGACGGTGACCACGGGGGTGGTATCCGCGCTGGGCCGCTCGCTGCGTTCTCGCAACGGGCGGCTGATCGACGACGTTATTCAGACCGACGCGGCACTCAATCCCGGCAATTCCGGAGGACCGTTGGTGTCGTCCCGCGGCGAAGTGGTCGGCATCAACACGGCGGTGATCATGGGCGCGCAAGGCATCTGCTTCGCGGTTGCCGCCAATACCGCAAGCTTCGTGCTTGGCGAACTGGTGCGGCATGGTCGGGTGCGCCGCGCCTTCATCGGAATTGCTGCGCAGCAGACTGCAATTCCGCCGCTGCGCCGTCGCGCCGCCGGATTGACGCAGGACCGCGCCGTCGTGATCGGGACCGTCGAGCCGGATTCGGCTGCGGAACGCGCCGGGCTGCGGCCCGGTGACATCATCGTGGCACTTGACAGCACCGTCATTGCCGGCGCGGACGATCTGGTGCGCGCGCTCACCGGCGACAAAATCGGCCGCAGTGTCGATTTCGATGTGTTGCGTGGGACCGAGCGGCTTACAGCATCGGTTGTTCCGCAGGAGCGGCGACACAGCTAACGTCTTGGCGAGCCGTGCCTCACACCGGCACTTCGCCCTTGAGCATAAGTCGGTAAAGATAGCGGCGCTCGTTCATGTCGTAATCCGGATTGGCCTGATGCATCACGCTGCGGTTGTCCCACAGTACCCAATCGCCGCGCCGCCACTTGTGCCGGTACTCATATTTATTCTGGGTCGCGTGCCGCATCAGATCGTCGATCAGCGCTAATGCGGGCTGATCGTCCAGGCCGACGATCGATTCCATTCGCACTGGATTGAGGAACAGCGCCTTCCGGCAGTTTTCGGGATGAGTGCGCACCAAAGGGTGAATGCCGGGCGGCGGCAGTTTGCTCTTGCTTTCCTCAGTCAAGTGGCCAAGCGGCCGCGGACTATTTTTGCTGAGATAGACATGTACCGCCTTGAGGCCGTCGATCCGGGCTTTGGTCTCGGCGGGTAAATCCTCATAGGCTTTGTGCATGTTTACGTATTGGGTGTCGCCGCCGTGCGAGGGCAGTTCGACGGCGAACAGCATGGTCGCTTTCGGCGGTCGCGGATGGTTCGAGTGGTCGGTGTGGAAGGTCTCACCGGGGATGATTCGGCGCCCGTTCACGAATTCGTCGTTTGAGACATAGGACACGTCCGGATGACCGGGAACGTGGTGCTCTTTCTTGTCGTGCGGCTGCAGCTCGCCGAATAGTTGCGCGGCCGACTTGAATGTATCGGGCGTAAACTCCTGGTCGCGGATGACCAGTACGTGATGATCGACGAAAGCCTGGTTCAACCTGTGGCGAATTTCAGGATCGATCGGCTTGCTGCAATCGAGGCCGCACACCTCGGCGCCGGTGTGATCCGTTAACCGCGTGATGGTGAACCACGTCATCGAGCTTGCTCGCGTAATGGTTAAGAAACGCTAGCGCGCGATCGGCATGCGATCAAGGCGGAAAGAAGCAAGATGCCGATCGCTCTTCGGACGGATTTATTCCCGGCCCGCTCAACGAAAAAAGCTTCAAACAACGAATGATCAACAACAACAAACAATCACCAACAAAACGCCCCATTTTCGGCTGGCGAACCGCGGCAACAATTTGGCGCGTAACCCCATCAAACAAATACTTGTCATGCAATTTTAGATGATCAAAAAATACTCGTAGCTGATATGAAACCGCCCGCGCCTCACTTCACAACGAGGCGCTTTCGTCTGCTTGGCCTCGCCTTGCTCATGATTGGCGAGGCTTTTATTTGCTGACGAACAACAAAATCCACAAAAGCCAGGAGTGAGTACATGAAGACAACGACCTTAACGGTCGCTGCCGCGGCTATCGTGATGTTCGCTCAATCCGCTTACGCGCGGGAGCATCACCATCGCTATCATCACCACCATCACATGGCCGCAAGCCGGGACGACGCGAATCCACTGGTAGCATACCGCGGCCGCGACCGGGGGCGTCCCGCCGCTTGGTGCGGCTGGGAGATGCGGCGTTTGGTCGGGGCGGATCCCGGCCCGAGTTATAATCTCGCGCGCAACTGGGCCCATTGGGGCAGGGCTGGGGCTGCGGGGGTCGGCGCTGTTGTCGTGTGGTCGCACCACGTCGGAAAGATCGTCGGTCGCGAAAACGGCCAATGGATCATCGAATCCGGCAATGACGGCCATGCGCTTCGCTCCCGTGCTCGCTCGATTGCGGGCGCGATCGCAATCCGTTGGGGCTAATCTCCGATTTCATCTCCAGTCAAACGCAAAGGGCCGCCCGGATCACGGGCGGCCCATTCGTTTCGGCTTGTGATTGACGCGGCTAGCCCACTCCGACTCGGCCGATTGGGACATAACGAAATGCCGCGCGCCTCATTTCATCGTCGCGATAGATATTGCGTAGATCGATGACGACCGGTTGGGTCATCAAGAGTTTGAGCCGCGAGAGATCCAACGCCCGAAACTGCTCCCATTCGGTTGCGATCACGACAGCATCGGCGCCTTCGGCCGCGATATAGGCGCTCTGGCAATAGTGGACGTCCGGCAGGTGTGGCTTGGCCTGCTCCATGCCCGCCGGATCGTATCCGCGCACGGTAGCGCCCAAATCATGCAACGCGGTGATCAGCGGAATAGCGGGCGAATCACGGGTGTCGTCGGTGTTCGGTTTGAAGGTCAGCCCGAGCACCGCAACGGTCTTGCCGCGCACCGAACCGCCAAGCCCCTGAACAACCTTGCGCGCCATGGCGCGTTTGCGCTGCTCGTTGACGGCGGAAACCGCCTCGACCAGGCGTAACGGCACGCCATGATCGTGCGCCGTCTTGATCAGCGCGCTGGTGTCCTTGGGGAAACACGAGCCGCCAAATCCCGGGCCGGCGTGCAGAAATTTGGCCCCTATTCGATTGTCTAGACCCATACCGCGCGCGACTTCCTGCACGTCGGCGCCGACCTGCTCGCACAAATCCGCCATCTCGTTGATGAAAGTGATCTTGGTGGCGAGGAACGCATTGGACGCGTACTTGATCAGTTCGGCGGTGCGCCGGTTGACGTAAATGATGGGGGGCGCGTTCAAATAGAGCGGCCGATAGATTTCGGCCAGCACTTTGCGCGCGCGATCGTCGTCGCTGCCGACCACGATGCGATCCGGATGCTTGAAATCCTGGATTGCCGCGCCCTCGCGCAGAAATTCCGGGTTTGAAACCACCTGGATCTCGGCATCCGGCCGATTCTCGCGCAGAATATTCTCGATCTCGTCACCGGTGCCGACCGGCACCGTGGATTTGGTGATCACTATCGCGGTGCTGCTGAGCAGCGGCGCGATCTCGCGCGCCGCCTGATAGACGAAACTCAGGTCGGCATGGCCGTCGCCGCGGCGCGACGGCGTGCCGACTGCGATGAAGATCGCCTCGGCCTCGCCGACGCTGGAAGCCTCTGCCGCGAATTCAAGCCTGCCTTGCCCCACGTTGGATTCGACCAATTCGGGCAGACCCGGCTCGAAGATGGGAATTTCGCCGCGCTTGAGCGCGGCAATCCTTGCCGCATCTTTGTCGATGCAGGTGACCTGGTGGCCGAAATCGGCGAAGCAGGCGCCGGAAACCAGACCTACATAGCCGGCGCCGATCATAGCTACGCGCATTTGCGTTCCCTACTTGCTGTCAGGCTTGATCTATAGTCGAGCTTAGCGAGGACGGTGGAGACGCTGGCGCGCTTCCACGAAACAACGTTAACCAGCGGCGGCCGAACATTGCGCTGACAAGACCGCCGTAAACGACCGCGCCGATGACAATCAGCGCGGCCAGCACTGATTCGTCACGAAACCTGGACCACGAGGATAACATCGCCGTGACAAACGGGGCGGCGAGCGCCAGCGCCAGCGCCAGAACGAACGCCGCCGCAGCGAGCTTGGTAAGCGCGCTTTTGAGTTCGGCGTCGGGCGCGATCAGCCGCGCGCGAGTGGCAAAATACAGGACCAGGATGAAATTGAGCCACGCGCCGATCGAGGTGGCGAGCGCCAAGCCAACCTGCGCCAGCGGAACCATCAGCGCGAGTTTGCAGACGATGTTGACCCCGGTTCCGATCAGCGCCGCCTTGACCGGCGTAGCGGTATCGCCGCGGGCGAGAAAGGGCGCAACGACGCTGCGAATGAGAATGAACGGGATCAACCCGATCGTGTAGGCCATCAGCGTCAGTGCTGCCGCGTGTGCATCGGCAGCGGTGAAAGCGCCACGCATGAACAAGGCACGCATGATCAGTCCGGGCACAACCAGGAAGGCGACCACGCAGGGCAGCGCAAGTAAAAGCGCAAACTCGATTGCGCGGTTCTGCGTTGCCTGTGCGCCCGCCTCATCTCCCGCAGCGAGCCGATGCGTAATTTCGGGAACCAGCACCGTTCCGACGGCAATTCCGATCACCCCGATCGGCAGCTGATCGATACGATCCGCGTAGTACAAAGCCGAGATCGCGCCGGCCGACAGGAAGCTCGCGATGATAGTGTCGGCAAACAGCGCGAGCTGCGTGCCCGCCGAGCCGAACGTGGCGGGAAGAAGCGCTTTGAAGAAGCGCCGCACGTCTTTGTTCCATCGCAGCGCCCGAAATGACGTCATAGCTCCCGAGAAGAACGTGTCACCGCCCACCAAAAGCGCCTGCAGGACGCCGGAAATCAGCACACCCCAGGCAGCAGCATAGCCAGCGCTCGGAAACCAATAGGCGAGCGCCAAGGTGGCCATCATGGTGACGTTAAGCAGGATCGGCGCTGCTGCCGCGGCAGCGAATCGATGCAGTGCGTTGAGAACGCCGCTCCACAGCGTGACGAGCGTGATCAGCAGCAAATAGGGAAAGGTGATTCGGGTAAGCGAAACCGCAAGCGTGAATTGCTGCGGCTCACGCGAAAAACCGGGAGCCAAGACTTCGATCGCCTGCGGCGTGAACACCAGCGCCAAGGCCAGCAGCACGATCTGCGAAACTAAAAGCAGCGTAAAAATCCGGTCGCCGAACTGTTCCGCCGCGCGTGCACCCTGCTCGGTGCGAACGCGCGCATAAGCGGGAATGAAAGCCGAATTGAAGGCGCCTTCGGCGAAGATCGCGCGAAAATGGTTGGGCAGTCTGAAGGCAACGAAGAACGCGTCCGCTACCGGGCCCGCGCCGATTATCGCCGCCAGCATAATGTCGCGCATAAAGCCTGTGAAACGGGAAACAAGCGTATAGCCGCCTACCGTGAGAATCTTCCCGATCATGGTCGCGTGCTTAGCGCTGGAATCGCCGATCCGCCAAGACCAAGCTTAAGTCGACTACCGCTGGGATGGCCGGACGCCTGAGTGAGCGAAGTTTTTCAGTTGGCGAGCGCGCGCCGGACGGACTCGATGATGTGGCCTTGGACCGGCGGCTCGAGGTAAGCGTGCATTGGCAGGCTGACCACCTCGTCGGCGAGACGGTCGCTGACCGGCACTCCGCCCTCGGCGAGCGGAAAGTGCCGATAAGCCGGCTGGCGATGCAACGGCTTGGTGTAATAGATCGCGGTCGGGATGCCTTGCGCCTTCAGTGCGGCTGCAAGCGCGTCGCGTTTGCCCGGTTGCACGCGGATCGTGTATTGCGCCCAGACCGAGGTGGATTCATTGCCAGCGCGCGGCACGATCGCAACCTCGGCGAGGGCGTCGCAATAGCGCGCGGCGACGAGATTGCGGGCCTCGATCTCTTCGGGGAAGATTTTGAGCTTTTCGATCAGCACCGCGGCCTGGATCGTATCCAGCCGGCCGGTGATCCCGATGCGTGCGGCCTCCGAGCGATCGACCCCCTCGCCGTGCAGCCTGATGCTTTTCACGCGCGCGGCCAGCGCGTCATCATCGGTGAAAACCGCGCCGCCATCGCCATAGCAGCCAAGCGGCTTGGCCGGGAAGAAACTGGTCACCGTCGCCGCAGCCAAAGTGCCGATTGGCTTGCCGCGATGGCGGGCACCGAAAGCCTGCGCGGCGTCGTCGAGCACCAAGAGGCTGTGTGCGGCAGCGATCGCCGCCAGCCCATCGTGGTCGGCCGGGAGGCCAAAGAGATCGACCGGAATAATGGCACGAGGTTCAAGACCGTGACGCTTGGCCGTCGCGACGGCACGTTCACAACTTGCCGGATCGAGATTGAAAGTGTCGGGCAGCACATCGGCGATGATTGGTGTTGCTCCCAACAGCGCAACCATTTCCGCCGTCGCGTGATAGGTGAATGAAGGACAGATCACCGCATCGCCGGGGCCGATCTGCCACGCCATCAAGACCAGCAGCAGCGCATCGGTGCCGCTGGCACAGCTGATCGCGTGGCGCGCTCCGCAGAATGCCGCAAGTTCCGCCTCGAGCACGTGCACTTCCGGGCCCTGGATGAACTGACAATGCGCCAGCACGCGTGCCACGGCATCGTCGATGGCGCGGCCAAGGCGGCGGCGCTGCGCGGCGACATCAATGAAGGGAATCGGGCGTTGCTCGACGCGTGCGTGCTGATTCATGTCCGGCCTTGAGCCCTCCGATCCAACCAGACGAATGAATTAGCCGACGACCCGCCGCGGCGCTTGACGTTGTGCCGCCATAGCCGGCAGAGCGCGGCCTTCCAGGCAGCGGGTCGCGATTTCAAGGCTTGCAACCGCTTCTTCGCCGGTCACCGCCGGCGTCTCGCCGCTGCGGATGGCGCTGACGAAAGCAATGAGCTCGGAACGCAACGGCTCGGCGTAACCGACCGACAGGTGCCGCATCGAGTAGCTGCCGTCTGGTTGGAAGCCGAAGCACTCGGTGACCTGCAAAGTCAACAGATCGCCGATCAGGTATTTGTCCCGCGTCGCGATATGAATCGTGCGGGCTTTGAACGGCGTCAGCCAGTTGGTGTTGATGTGCGCGAGCACGCCCGAGGCGGTGCGGAATTGCAACAGCGCGATATCCTCACGCTCGGCGACGGCGCTCGAAGTCTGCGGCTGGATTTCCACGATTTCAGAATCGGTGAACCAGCGGATCAGATCAATGTCATGCACCGCGAGATCGATGACGACGCCGACATTCGACATCCGTGGCGGAAACGGCCCTACCCGCGTGATGGCAATGGAGAGAATGTCCTGATCTTTGATGGCGCGCCTTATCGACTGAACTGCGGGATTGAAGCGCTCGACATGGCCGACCATTAAGGTCACGCCGGCGCGTCTGGCGGCGGCGACGATGGCGCGGCTTTCCTCGATGGTCGAAGCAATCGGTTTTTCGACCATGACGTGGATGCCGCGCGCGGTGCAACCTATTGCGATGTCGCGATGCAAATGCGTCGGCGCCGCGATCGTCACGGCATCGATGCCGCGCCGGATGAGGTCCGCGGCGTCGCTGAACGAGGCGCAGCCAAGCGAGCGAGCGACCTGATCGCAGCGTTTGCGATCCGGATCGGCGACACCGACGAGCTTTACTCCGGGTAATTCCGCCAAAACGCGCGCATGATTGCTGCCCATCACGCCTACGCCAATCACGCCGACGCGTAAGCTGCCGCCGCCAAAATCCTCAGCCTGCCCCATACCCCCGCTACCCTATCCCAGGTTTCTCGTTACCATGTTTGACCCACCCAGGCGACCGCCAAGTGTGACAATCCGTACACAAATTGCTGCACAGGCTTACGGCTGCCGTCGTTTACCGCCAGCGCCGCACGATGTAACAAATTGAAGTTGCAGCAAAATTCAGACCAACTCTGGCCGAGCTTCACGACCGGCGATAGTCGTCTTCGATGCGGACAATATCGTCCTCACCCAGGTAGCTTCCGGTCTGCACCTCGATCAGTTCCAAATCGATCTTGCCTGGGTTTTCCAAGCGGTGTTTCGCGCCAATCGGAATGTACGTCATTCTCGTGGATGATCTTGGATTCGGAGCCGATGGTGACGCGGGCGGTGCCTCGAACCACGATCCAGTGTTCGGCGCGGTGATGATGCATCTGCAGCGACAGCCGCCCGCCTTGCTTGACCACGATGCGTTTGACTTGAAAACGCGGCCCGTTATCGATCGCCTGGTATGAGCCCCACGGCCGATGCACCTTCAAGTGCTCTTCGGTGACTGCGGGCGCGACTGTCTTCAATTGTTGAACGAGCCGCCGTAGGCCGTCTCCGTTTTCACGCTTGGCGACCAGAATGGCATCAGCGGTGGTAACCACGACCAGATTTTCAACGCCAAACAGCGCGACCAGATGTTTATCGCTCATCACATGGCAGCCGCGTGAATCGACGAACACGACCGATCCGTGCGCGAAATTGTCCAACTTGTCGCGGTTAGACAATTCCCAGACCGCCTGCCACGAACCGACATCGGACCAGCCATATGCGACTGGCATCACGGCCGCCCGTTTGGTGCGTTCCATGACGGCATAATCGATCGACCTCGCGCCGGCACGCGCGAAGGATTCGTTGTCGAGCGTGATGAAACCAAGATCCGTACCGGCGTGCTCTACTGCGGCCGTTATGGCGGCGCTGCTTTGCGGCTCGAATTGTTCATATTCGGCGATGAGCAAAGGGGCCGAAAACACGAAGTTACCGGAGTTCCACAGATAGCCTTCTTTAAGGTAACGCTCGGCCGTTTTGTCGTCCGGTTTTTCGACGAATTGGTCGACCGCGAAGATGTTTGGCCCTATCGCCGGACCCGGACGAATGTAGCCGTATTCGGTCGCGGGCCGCGCCGGCTCGACGCCGAACGTGACGATCCGATCCGCCCTGGCCGCGTCGGCGGCGAGAGCACAAGCTTTCACGAAAGCTGCCGGATCGGAGATGACGTGGTCGGCGGCGAGCGCAACAACGATTGGATTGTAGGCACGCTTGGCTGCATAGGCCGCGCCCGCCGCAATGGCGGGCCCGGAATCGCGGCGCGCCGGCTCGAGCAGGATATCGGCTTCGGCTCCGATTTCCGCGAGTTGCTCGGCGACCAGAAAACGATATTGCGCGTTGGTTATGATGATCGGGCGAGCGAACAGCGCCGAACCCAAAACGCGATACATCGTGTGCTGAAACGTGGAATGCGCACCGAATAACGACAGAAACTGCTTGGGACGGCCTTCGCGCGAGGCCGGCCATAGCCGGGTTCCGGCGCCGCCACACATGATCAGAGGAATAATCGTCGAAGTCACGTTGATGTCCGCGGACCGTGGTTGCTCTATTTCCGACGCAGGACCCGCCCGGCCACGGCGTCGAGCTTTTCGAGGAGCTTCGGATCGCGCGCCTTCGGCGCGGTAATCAGCGCATTGTCGAGCGCGCGATCGGAGCCGATCGGACAGGCTTCATGTTCGCGCGGGAACTCCCGGGCGAGCCGCGCCACCAGGCGCGCGGCCTTCTCGGCATTGGCCGTCAGCACCTTGACGATGTCCTGCACCGTCACCGCATCATGATCGGGGTGCCAACAATCGAAGTCGGTTACCATGGCGACGGTCGCGTAGCAGATCTCCGCCTCCCTTGCGAGCTTGGCTTCGGGCATGTTGGTCATGCCGATCACCGAATAGCCAAGATTCTTGTAAGTCAGACTTTCCGCAAGGGTTGAGAACTGCGGTCCTTCGATGCACACATAAGTGCCGTCGCGAACCAGATCGATCCCCTCGGCCATCGCCGCTTCACCGATGTGGATGCGCAGCCGCGGCGAGACCGGGTGCGCCATCGATACATGCGCCACACAACCCTTGCCGAAAAACGAGCTCTCGCGCTTATGCGTGCGATCAACAAATTGATCCACCAGAACGAACGTGCCGGGCGGCAGACCTTCATTGAAGGAGCCGCAAGCCGACAACGAAACCAGATCGGTCACGCCGGCGCGTTTGAGCACGTCTATATTGGCGCGGTAATTGATGTCGGACGGCGAGTGCCGATGACCTTGATCATGCCGCGACAGAAAAACAACCGGCAGTCCGGCAACCTCGCCGACCCGCAACGGCGCCGACGGCTGGCCCCATGGGCTCTTGATCGTCTTCGATCGTACCTTCTTCAAACCGGGGAGATCGTAGATGCCGGAGCCGCCGATAATGCCAAGCACCGCCTTGGCCATGAGGCGCAATTCCTGTTCTTATTCGGAAGAAGCCGCCGAACCGGCGAAAATAGCGGTCCGGAGTCTCGGCTTTTGCTGACCTGCGATCACTGACTGGCCGGTTCCAGTTCGCCGGCAAAATTCGGCACCGCCTGGCGCAAGACGCCGTAAATTGCGGCGCGCTCCCCGACCGCCAGATCCTGCTTGAGCTTGGCGAGCCAGCCCTCGACGACATCGATCGAAGGGCAAACCGGCGCGGCGGCGACGACACCTTCGATGCCGATCTCGGACGTCGGTTCTTCGCGCGCGAACAGGATTTCATTGAGCCGCTCGCCGGGACGAATTCCGGTGAAGACGATATCAACGTCGCGTCCCGGCTCGAGGCCGCTTAGCCTAATCATGCGTTCGGCGAGATCCACAATCTTGATCGGCTGCCCCATGTTGAGCACGTAAACCGACGTTGTTGCGTGCGTTGCGCCGAGCGCGTGGCTCGCCGCAGTGACGACGAGATCGCAGGCTTCGCGGATTGTCATGAAATACCGGACCATGTCCGGGTGCGTCACCGTCACCGGGCCGCCGGCGTCGATCTGGGCCTTGAACTTGGGCACGACCGAGCCGTTGGAGGCGAGCACGTTGCCGAACCGCACCGCGATCATGCGCATCGGCGGCTTCCCGCCGTTGCCGTGCTTGCCACTTCTACCCTCGGCGTCGAGAGCCTGACAGTACATTTCCGCGAGCCGTTTGGTGGCGCCAAGCATCGAGACCGGATCGATCGCTTTGTCGGTCGAGATCATGACCATGGCCTCGGCGCCGGCGCGACGCGACGCATCGGCCACGTTGATCGAACCGAAAACGTTGGTTTTGATGCCCTCTTCCCAATCGCGTTCGAGGAGCGGCACATGCTTGAGTGCCGCAGCATGAAAAACCAGGTTCGGCTTCGCTTCGCCGATTAATGCGAACATCCGGTTGCGATCGCGGATATCGGCGATGCGCCCTTCGACAATGGTTGCGGTCGATTTAGCGGCGAGGCGTTCGAGTACGGCGTGCAGCGCCGGCTCCGAGTTTTCAATGACCAGCAGCCTTGCCGCGCCAAAATTGACGACGCGATCGCACACCTCGGAGCCGATCGAGCCGCCGCCGCCGGTGACCACGATCGTCTTGCCGCGAATAAAATGCTCAAGCCGCTGGTAGTCGATTTTCACGCTTGGCCGCAGCAACAGGTCTTCGACATTGATCGGCGTTAAACGCAACGCCTCTTCGCCGCCGCCGAGCGAGGGCATCCGGCTCGCGGCGAGTCCAAGCCGCCGCGCCAGCATCAGCATGGTTTCCGGATGCAGTTCCGGTTCGAGCGCGCTCGGTGTCAGCACGAGCCGGCCGACGCGGACCCCCTGTGACCGCAGGCCGACGATGACCGACTCGAGATCGCTGAGGAAACCGCGGACCGGGACGTCACGCACCGAGTGATCCTGATCGGCAGACGACGGCGACAAAATGCCAACCGGCTGGACATTCTTGACCGCCCCACTCTCGATCGCTCGCAGCAAAACCTCGGCATCCGCGGCGCGCCCGACAATGAGCGTCGGCATCGCGTCCGGACCTTTGACGTGCTGCTGGGTTCGCGACAGCCGGAACAGGCGATAGGCGATCCGCGGACCGCCCAAAAAGAACATTTGCAGGAACCAATAGAGCGCAATCGTTACTTTGCCGAAGAAGAATGTACCGAACAGGCCCGGATACAAAAGGACGTAGTCCAAGGCGAGCAAAGAGAAGGCAAGGACCGTGACTGCGCGGAAAATATTGCGTAAGTCAGGCAGCGAGGCGAAACGCCACTTCGCCATGTACAAGTGAAAATACCAATAGACCAGCCCCGCATAGGCAACGTAGCACGGCAGGATGATCACCAGCCAAGGATACCGCTCCTCAAGCCCGCCGTTCTGGCCGTCGCCGAAGCGCACATAGAGCGTCGCAAGGATCGCGAGCGCGGTGACGACAAGGTCGTGCACCACGATCAAAACGCGACGTGGATTGCCCAGAAATCCCCTCATGGCCGTATTATAGGACACGCGCGAGGATAAGAA
>Ga0306920_100005359_pt1 | contig 16574 bp, 25 predicted proteins | sample flu12Cox44000170_FD_204666 | JGI IMG/M metagenome (GOLD analysis project Ga0306920, IMG submission 204666) | Lab enrichment of tropical soil microbial communities from Luquillo Experimental Forest, Puerto Rico - flux4day.12C.oxic.44.000.170 (v2)... | ecosystem: Environmental > Terrestrial >... | reverse complement strand
CACGAACTCGTTCATATTCGGGGGCATTGACGGTTTGGTCCATTTCATCTTCCATGCGTTTGTATTTAGGGACGGCGAGGTGATCGACCTAGGTGCGCTTCCACCGGCAGACCAAAACGTCAGCAATCCCCAAGCATCCAGTAACGGCAGGGGCGAGATCGTTGGAGATTCGGAGAACGGAATCATTGATCCGATTATCGGCTTCACTCAGCTTCGTGCGGTTGTTTGGAAGGATCGTGAGATCCTGGATCTTGGAACGCTGGGAGGAAACGAGAGTGATGCAACCGCGCTCAATAACCGCGGCCAAGTGGTGGGATTTGCTCAAAATGCTACGCCCGACCCATTTTCAATCTTTTACTCGATTTTCGGTTCTTCCGCCGGCACTCAGACACGGGCGTTTCTGTGGGACGAGAAGAGCGGGATGCGGGACTTGGGCACTTTAGGTGGCCCAGATGCCCTAGCGGCTTTCATCAATGAACGAGGACAAATTGCCGGATTTTCTTACACCAATTCCACGCCGAACCCGACGACGGGTATTCCGACATTGGACCCCTTTCTATGGACAAACGGCAAGATGGTTGACCTCGGTACGCTGGGAGGAACGAACGGCGCCCCGAACGCACTCAACAACCGGGGACAGGTGGTGGGCCAGTCGAACCTCGCTGGAGACGTTACCTTTCGTCCTTTCCTTTGGACCGCCCCGGGACCGATGCTCGACCTCGGAACGCTTGGAGGGGACAACGCCACGGCAACTGCGATCAACGATGCCGGGGAGGTTATCGGCAACACCGATTTCTTTCCCGCATGTCAGATCTGTCACGCATTTGTCTGGACGAAGAGAGACGGGATAACAGATCTCGGAACCATAGATGGTGACTCATGCAGCGATGCCAGTGCGATCAATTCCGCGGGGCAGATTGTTGGCCTTTCGCATGCTTGTGACTTTTCGAGTCAAGAGGCCGTTCTCTGGGAAAGCGGCGAGATCATCGACCTGAACACGCTGATTCCACCTGGCTCCCCTCTGTTCCTCACGCGGGCGCTTACAATCAACAATCGCGGAGAGATTGGCGGACTCGGGGTTCCGCCCGGGTGTAACAACGACACTGTCTGCGGGCACGCCTTCCTGCTCATTCCCCGATGACAATCACCCGAACATCGAAGGCTGCGACTACACTCCGGTGGAAGTCCGCCGCGTGGCTGCGAGTCACGCCCCCGAGACGGCACCGCATAGGCAGTTGACTTCGCGAGAGATCAGCAGAATTCACGCTTTGCTGATGAATCGGCATCGCGGGTTCATGCCGGGGACACTCGCTAGGGCGCATTTAGACGATCACTCAGATCTGATGCGAGAGCGCCGCCTTCGGGCGGCGTTTTCGCATCAGCTACCGTCGTGTACTATCGAAGGCAACAAACGGGCCAACGGGGTAGTTGGGTGCCCTCGAACGATAATTGGCTAGACCCGCTAACGGTGGCCGTTTGCCTGCTGGCCGCCTTTGCGTTGCACCGAGTGCTTCCTTCACTTAGCTCAGACATTCGAGCTTGGTTTGACTCACGCAGAAGGCATGGTTGGGCATCCGATATTGTTCGCTGGCTGGACCCGGTGATTGTGGTCGCGTGCCTTTTTGCCTGCCAGGCTGCGTATGGTGGACGTGTGTCAATATCACTCGTGTACCTTGCGCTGATCACATTCATCATTTCGAGTGCCGGCCAAACGCCGGTATCGAAGCCTCCTGCTTCCTGCTCGCGCATTGTGCTGCGTTGGGGCGCGATCGTCGCCGGCCTGCTGTTCCTGGCGTTTGCGTTTGACGTCGGCGCGCTGTTCTCGCGCAGTGTGCTGTTGACTTGGTTCGTGATCACGCCCATCGCGCTGTGCGTAGCCCAGGCGGTACGCCTGCGCCTTCTGAAGCGCTCAGCGCTCTGAAAAGTGTCATGGTAGATGATTCGGAAGCGCTTGATAGATTGCTACTGATCTGCGCGAGGGTGATCGCGGTCGGTTTCGCGTGTGTCGCGCTGCTCGCGTGGTTGGCAACTCGGCCCGAGAGGTATCAACCACCGCCGCAGGTCATCTACTGCGATTACGGAGCGGCCGATTTAAATCGCACCATCGCCATTTGGGAACCTGGAGCAGATGATCGATGGTACCAGCGCTGGATACCTGCGCCGGTATGCCATCCGAGGCCACCGACCCCTCCACCGCCCGAAGTCGTGCAAGGAGTTCAACAGGCGCTCGGCGAACTCGATGCGAAGGCGAAGGCGGCGCGATGAAACGTGCACAGCGATTTGTACTGTTCACCATGTACCTGGCGCTCGCCGAGGTCTCAATCCTGTGTTGGTTCTTGGCTTACTCAGACGGACCTTCTTCGCATCCGTTTGGTTTTCCGGCATTGCTGTTCTGGCCTGCCGTATTTGGGATCGCTTGGGCGGTGCTCTGCTGGACCGCTCAGCCGCCGCGGTGGTTGACCGACTGGTGGGAGCTGCTGGCGGCAGCGGTTTTGCTTGCGTGTTGCATGGCATTACGAGGCAACTAGCCATGAGAATATGCCGCAGCTACCGAACGTCGGATTGGCATCGACAGCGATGACACGAGAGCGCCGCCCGCCGATGGGCCGGCGTTTCGTTTTGATGGTTACGCGTGAACCGCGCGCGAACCGCTCGAGCGTCTTGTCGTTGGAGGAGGCAACCGCCTTACGACAGGCTTGCCGAGCTCAACCCACGGCGCCGCCACATCATCTTCCTCGCCCTGGATCCTGAGCGCGTAGTCCTCAAGGTGCTTGGTTACCGTCGCCTTGCTCAAGGCTCTTCGCTCGGCTGCCGGCAGCGCGAGCTTTTTGGGGGCGGTGACATGGAGTGACCAGGGATTGTTAGCCGCAAGTAACGCGAGCGCCTCACCTGGTCGCATAGCTTTCTGAAGAACTTGCTCGATCTCTCTGCTCACGATGGCCGAGCGTTGCTCGAGGAGTTTTCGCGTTAGATCGTCCAGGTCGGCGATCTGCGCCTCGTCGAGCGCTGCCCGTAGAGCAAGACCGACCACCCAGGCCTTTTGCGTCGTGAATTCGACAGCGAACCCAAGATCGATCACGCCCTTCACGGCGTCGGCGGGGTTATGCCGATACTGCACTGTCGAGTACCAGGCAACTTGCGCTTGTGCGGTCATGGGGCGCCTCCGAGCATTGGTTGCAACGCCTGGCGGACCAGGCTCTTTCGCTGAAGTAAACCGTCCGTGATCAGCTTCGCGTGTTCCTTTGTCAGAAATTCTGTCGGCACTCGCTCGACGATTGTGCGTATCTCGCCGTCATTGAGGGATTCTATTCGGCCGATGACAGCCTCAAGAGTCCTCGGTCCAGGTGGCTCGCATCGGTCGGGAACATTGCGACCGGCGTCACCTTTTCCGCGGGCGTCTCCTTGTTGCGCCATACGTGGGACATCGAATACGAATAGTCGATGTATGCGGCACGCGTCGTACCTGGCGCGTCCTGGCGGTCCTTGCTTACCAGGAGGTTGCCGTCATTCGGCCGGTCGGTGTTGCCGACCCAGGTATCGAACGCCACGAGCCCTGACGCCGCGATTCGCAGTTCTTGCTTCAGAGACGCCTCCAGCTCCGGCACGGCCTTTACGACCTGCCACTTATGCGCGGGCAAGAATGGGATGAGGGACAGTACCACAAGCGGCTGATCGCCGATTGGCGGCTTCGGCCATTCCCATAGCAAAGCCGGCGGGATCGCGATTTTCAGGTCAAAAGCGAGATCCGCAGCTATCTTTTCGTGCGCTGCTCGAGGCACGGACGCGTCCACCTTGGACGGCTTCGCGAAGGCATTGAGCGGCCCGCAGGTGACGTAATACCCCTGCGTTTCCCCGCCTGCCTCCCCCGCTCTCGCCCCGGTCGATTCCTTCCAAGTGTCCTCACTTTTTGCGGCGCCGCGCCACACCTGAGCGATTGCTTCGACGCTCCCGGTGAAGATCCGCCCGCAAGTCTGGTCAGCCACCGTGAGCCCCGAGCAAATAGCCGACGAAGGCGGCGATCGCCACCAACGCCAGGAGGATCAGCCAGGTACCGGCGGAGCTCCTGGAAGGTTGCGGCGCTTCAGGCGCGACCTGGTGCTCGAGGTGCTCCTGGTGCGGATGCGGCGAGGTCGTCGTCGTGTAGCTGATGCCGGTGCCCGGGATCCCGGCCGTGGCGCGAGTGCCGCGCTTCCCGAACGTGAGCCATGCGCCGCGCGTGCCGACGGAAGCCGACACGCCCGACTTCGACAAGTTAAGACGTAAGCCGGGGAACAGGCGAACGGTGCGGCGGAAGCGGAAGCCCATATCACTGATAGTAGCACCCGCCGAGCCTAAGCCTTAGCATTGCGAAATGGATCCCGACGAGAGGCTGCGGCGAGGTCCGATATGACAAGCAGAAACGTCACCCTCGCTCTCTTGCTGACTCTCTGCGCCTGCGGTGCACCCACCACACAGACACCGTTCACGGCAGTAAAGCCGGCCAGCGAGCAAGCATCCGGCACAACACTTGACGCTCAGTTTAATGCCGCGCTGGACAAGGGAGCGATGGCGGGACTGTGCATGCACACGGCGCAGGAGTCGGTCGATCGGGTGAGAAAGGATCTCGACTACATCGACACTGTGCTGCCGAACGTTCCGCCGGAGGAAAGCGAGTATCTACAGCGCGAGAACGACGCGGTTGACAAGTTATATCGAGCGGAAGAGGCTGCGAAAGCCTCGAATGGTCCGTCTTCAGCACGCTGGTCCGCGCTAACGAAACGTCCCCTGTTTAACGTCTGGAAGGCTCGCAAGGATCTCGCCAAAGCGATCACGAGTGTGGACGGGATCTACGATCCGCAGAAGGCTCGGAAGGAATGGGAAGACGCGAAGACCACCGTCTCACCTGCCCGCGTCAGCTTTCGCCGTGAACAGCCGGACACCCTCCTTCGGATGTTGGACGCGGCCAACTATGTCGAGAGCGCGGTGGTAAGTCTCCATGAAATGCCGGCACCGTCAGGGTTTGCCGCCGATCAATACCTTACCTTTATTTTTCGCGTGTCTTCGGTCTCAGGATCCCTCCGATGGGCCATGAAGTGTCAGCTTGCGCACGTGGTCTTCGATCAGCCCGTACGAAATGACGTGGCGCAGTAGCCGAGGCAATCCGCCGTGCAGCCCTCGTGACCCTGCGGCGGACTATCCGGTAAGCGCTTCCCGCCAGGGGGCGGAACGGCGGGCATGGTTATGTTGGATTCAAAGTCGTGCCGACGAGCCGCGTCTGCTACTCTCTGCGAATAACTCGCCCCGCGAGGGTAAAGAAGTGATTTCAGGAATGAAAAAGATCATCGCGCCTGCAATCCTCGCCTTCTTCGGCAGCGATCTTCTGTTTGCGCAGACAGCGAACCAGTCGGCCAGCCAGGACAGGGCGACCATTTACAATTTGGGGAAGACTTGTGCCGAAGAAGGCAGAAAATGGCTGAAGTCAAATGGGGCGATCGGAAAGCCGACTGATCCGTACTACAGCTACAAAATACATTACAGCGTCAAACTAAACGGCTGTTTCCTGCTACAGCGGAACACCGTGTACGACGACTCAAACAAGACTCTCGGCACCTACCCCTACCGACTTACCGTGATAGTTGTTGATATTCACTCGGATGATGGCGTCGCAGATTACGCGGCGAATTATCATCCTGAGCGCGGGTTATTCATAAACCTTTGTCGACTCCCCCCTGACGACAAGGTCTACTGCAAGATCCATGGAAAGGCGAGTGGCGCGCCAATGGATGATCGCGATTCGGATATCACCAAGGAATGGGCGGATGCAATCGAGCCCTACATGGAAGAATGATTTCTGACGGGTCTGCGCAGACTTTCCGAATTGGTTAGCCCCTGCGATCCGCGCGAGTGCCTCAGGCTCGATATGTCGGGACGCGCCGCACGGGCAAGTGATGCGCACGAGGAAGTCACCGAAGCAATCGTCGAGCCTTTTAATGTGGGGCAGCACGCGCACGAGCGCATGGTGAAAGCCCCCGGCGCGGGCGTCTATTCAGCGCGGCCCGCGGTCCAATGCTGTATGGCCGCAGACTGGATGCCCGTGCGTCGGTGCCGCCGCGCTCGAGCATGTGAGCGAGTACCTTGGCAACTGCGCCAACTTCCACGTGGCCAACACCTCGCTACGTCTAATGGTGCATCTTATGCTGTAGTTCCCGTAATTCCGCTACCTGCCGTTTCAACTCCTGAAGCTCCTGCTGTTGCCGCTGAACTTCGTTGAGCAGCATCGGCGTGAGCTCCTCATAACGCACACCTTCGGCCTGCCCGGATTCGTTTCGGATAACAAGCTCCGGATATACCTTGGCGACTTCCTCGGCGAGCAATCCATACTGCACATCGCCGTGCGGCTCGTTCCGAAGGTGGAATGTAACGGGTCTGAGCTGGCTGATATTCTCGGAGCGACGCCCCATGGGCTGTACCGCGGTCTTGTAGCGAACTGACGACGCTAAGACCCCCAATTGCCCTCCTGAGGTGACATACACCGCCGCACCGGTGACCTGAGTGCCGCTGATGCCTGCGATGTAAGCGCCGGTCTGAATGCCTTGCGTCCCGATGCGGATCTTGGCACTGTCCCCAGAACTGCCGGCGGCCCCGATGTGTATATTGTGACTGCCGGCCGTCACCGCTGATCCGGCGTTCAGACCCACCCCGATGTTGTTAAATCCGGTCGTGTTGGACAAGAGCGCTTGCGCGCCCAACGCCGTGTTGCCGTAACCAAGGGTGTTGGTATGCAGAGACTGAAAGCCATGCGCGGTATTGTTGCTACCCGTGCTGTTGGCTTCCAGGGAATGCACTCCGGCAGCCGTGTTGTTGTTGCCGGTGATGTTGGAAACTAGAGCATGCACTCCCAAAGCGGTATTCGCTATCCCGGTGTAATTCCCCGCAAGCGCCTCAACGCCGAATGCGCTGTTGTACGCCCCGCTCGTGTTGCCACCGAGTGCGAGCACCCCTGCGGCCGTGTTCGCATAGCCGATAGTGTTGCTGAGGAGCGCTGCGGAACCAGAAGCGGTGTTTTTGGATCCGGAGGTATTGGACCAGAGCGCTTCCTCACCGAACGCGGAGTTCCGATTACCGGTAGTGTTGGCGAAGAGGGCCGACTCACCGAACGCAGAGTTGTAACTACCGGTGAAGTTGAATTTGAGAGCCCAAAGCCCAGCGCCCGTGTTAGAGTACCCAGGGTAACAGTCCGCGATGACTAGAATCAACACCTGAGTCCCCATGGCGGTGTTTCCGCAGTTGTCACTGACCACTACATTCGGCGGTGGTTGGCCGTAACCCGAGCTTGTAAGGAAGACGTACGCAGTGATCGTGAGCAGCAGCGAGCGGACTAATCCATGAAACGATGACATGGGTGCAATCCCTCCTGTGAAGTCGCTTTGATTCTTGGTTCGGGGAACGCTACGCCGAATCCTGTCGGCGGTACAATCAACCGCGTGCTGCGATGCAATCCTTGGTGTCCAGCATTAGCACGGGAGCAGCCGAGGCAGCGCTCGCGTTTTGTTTCTCGACGATTCGCAGTCGAAATGTGAGCGCTACGTGCTTCTTGTTGTGGGTGAGCACCGCGCACGGGCGCATGGTGCGGATGGGCGGTCGGCGCGTCTACGCAGTACGCGAGCGCGCGGTGCATTGTGCGGCAGGCCAATCTTATTTCAGAGCCTCACAGAGGATCTCCGAGCGCGCCCTCGACGGACTGTTGGGTAACGTTGGTTCCCAAGGCTAGGGTAGGTCTTTGCCGCCTGGCTCGGAAAACTCGCTCCCATCCTCGTAATGAGTGGTAAGAGCTTCAATTCCGCTTCCTCGACCGATCCCACTTCTTCCTGTTAGGCCGCCTCGAGCCGCCAGGGCCTCAGCGCGACGCAAAGCACGCGGCGTAACGCGCCGCCGTCGGCGCCCGTTCGGCGCTCCGCCATCGCTTGCGCGCTCGGCCAGCGATGAATGCCGCGAACGCCGAGCACGCCAGGCGCTCTCGGCTGCAACGGGTGAACAGAGTGCAGCCGTCGCATGGACTCGGGAGCGGGCGCTGCAGCTCGACGGGCGGGAGGCGCGGCACGGTCAGAGCTGCGCCCGCTTCGCGCGGTTGATTGCATCGATGATCCTGGCCTCGTCGGCGAGGAGCTCCTCGAGGTTGAGTCGCGCTTCCCTGACTCTCTCGGTGCCGACAGACGCGCGCTCGCGATCGACGGCGCGAAGGATCCACCAGGTCGGCCGGAGGTCGCCGGCGCGAAAATTATGGCAGTTAGGGAAAACGCGCAGCGCGGCGACGAGCTCCTCGGTCGTGGTCATGATTGTCGCGCGCCGCGCGGCGAGCTGCCCCTCGAGGTCGACCATCGTCACGGCCGCGGCTTGTGCATTCATGACTGCTCGCCGATCGTCGCGCGCAGCGCCTTGCGGAAGCGCTGAAACGCCGCGCTGGCGGCCGCTTCGTCCACGACAGCCGCCGCGAACTTCTCGACCGCCGCGGCCGTGGGCAACACGCGGTCGAGCTCGGTGGCGATCGCCGCCTCGAACTCGCGGGCGATCGATGCCAAATACGGGGCGGAAGTCGGCGAGAACACCGTGACGACCTGGTCGGGCCGCGGCGGCGTCACGAGTGCTCCAGGAGGTCCGTTTCGCGTTGCATCCTTGCGCGGACTGATCCCGCCGGCGAGCTCGCGGAGCTGCTGGCGCGGCGCTGAATGCGCGCTGCCATCCTGGCAATGACCGCGTCGAGCGTGGCGACGCCGTCGATCATGTTCTCCGCCTGAGCGGCACTCGTCGTCAACATTCGACCTTGTCCCATGCCTGCCAGCACGGCCTTCGGCGTCGTCGAGCGCCCACGGGCCACGGCCTTCACAAAGTCGTTGTAATACTGATCGATCGTCGCTTGCGCATGAGCACGCGCCTCGGCACTCAAGGGGGCGAAGGATGACAGCTCAAGCTTGAATCTCCCGGCGGCGAGCTCGGTCACGGCGACGCCGCTTTTCTGGAGCGCCGCTGACACGTCAGTGTGTAGCGCCTTGACACCGATCGAGCCGACCTCGCCGCCAGGCGCGCAGTAGAGCTCGCCGGCCTGGCTGGCGGCCCAGTAGGCAGCGCTGGCTGCGCACGAGTTTGCGATCGCGACGGTCGGCTTGGCGGAGCGCGCGGCGTAAATTGCGTCGGCCAATTCTGAAAGGCCGTATACGCTGCCGCCAGGCGAGTCAACATCCAACACGATCGCGCCGATGGTCGGATCCGCCGCGGCGGCCTGGATTGCGCGAGCGAGGCGCGCGGTCGACGTTAACGGCTCGGACGTATCGGCATCGATTCCGCCGCGCTGGCACAAGACTCCGTAGACGCCGATCAGCGCCACTCCGCGGCCGCCGGCGTCGGCTGTGGGGATGCGGACGAAGGGATCGTCGCTGCCGCGCGCAGCCTGCGGATGCGCCGCCCGGAACTCGTCGCGCCGAGTGTCGATCCTCGTGCGATCGGCTGCGCTGATCTGCGCGCCGGTGGCGATGCGCGCGAGCGTGTTCGCGAGCAGCGGGAGCCATTCCTCGCGGATCGCCCAGGCACCTGTAATCAAGGTCGACAGGTATGACATGAAACTACCTCCAAGCTGCTGAACTCCGCCGCAGGGTCACCGCCGCGCCGTCGGGAGTGTCGCGCATCTGCACGAACGCGATCTGGAGCCTTCACGGCGGCGACCCTGCACACGGATTTAAATATTCCTTTCCTGGCCGCCGTAACGGCGATTCGCCTCGGATCGTTCCTCTCGCGAAAGCACCCGCGCAGTCGTGGCGGCGCTGGCAGGGTTTCTCGCGTCCCGCGCCACTTTCCCGAGCTCGAGCACGCTCGCATCGAGCTTCTCGAGTGCGGAGGCGAGCGCCTCGCCGTCGATCGCCGTATGCATCAGCTTCACAGCCTCGTCGGCGATGAGTTCGTGTCCCTCAACTCGAAGGTTCTTCTCAGCGTTGCGCTGAACGGTTGCCTCGTCGCCGAGGTTGACGCCGACCAGTTCGAAGCCGTCCCTGCGCAGGCGATCGGCTTCCGCGCGGTGGCGTGCGATGAATTCGGTGAGCGCGCGAGGGGCGAGTCGTTCGAGCTGCGCGTGTATGGAGGCAATGGTGTAGTTGGCCTGGAGGTCGCGCGCGGCGTGCCGGTTTTTCGCCCTGTCAGCCGTGAGCTCGAGGGCCTTTATCTCGGCGCGCTTGCCTGGAATTCCCGCCTCTGCGCCCTCCCATTCCTTACGCAGCGCGGCGCAATCGCCGTCCGCCGATGCACGTTCACGTTTCTCGGCGGCGACGAGCTCCTCGCGCTGATTCTGTCTTGCCGCTTCCGCCTGGTCGACTAGCTGCTCGGCGAGCGGGCTTTGCCGAAACAATGCGAGCAGGTCGTGATCGGACACGCCTCCTACATCCGCGGCAGCCGCGGCGCGGCGCAGCAGGGCGCCGATTTCGCGACGGGCGACTCGAGTAACAGTGCTCACACTGAGGACTCCTGTTTGGTTTTTCGGTCAGTTCGGGACGGAGTAAACACTCTCGATGTTGCGCGATGTGATGCAACGTCCCGCAGACGCCTCCACACTGTGACGCGCGTACAGCCAAAGTCGCCGGCGATCTCGCCGACGGTCGAGCCGGCGCGCAGTGCGCGGTTCATGCGATACCCGAGTACAATCGACTCCCGGCGACGCGGGTCCATGTTGCCCGCGCGGAATTCCGCGAGCTCGAGCAGCGCGGCGAACAGGAGCTCGACGCGAGCCGACCACAAGGTGCCTTCCGCACCGGTGCGCTCCGCCGCGTCCGCGAGCTCGTCGAGCGCTGCGGCGACGTCGCGCAGAACCACGGGTGACGCGCGCGCGGTCACGATTTCCGCCGCTCCAGCAGCTTCCGCCGCTCGTCTGGCCGGAAGCGCAGCCGATCGGCGAGCTTGAGTGCTTCACTGGCTGCTCGCCGGCACTTTTCCGTCCAGGCCTTCGGGTCGGATTTCCGAAGCGCTTCGTCCGGATCATTGCGGAACTGTGCGAAACGATTGCCAGGTCGCAGAGCTCGCGGCTTCGAGGTGCCCGATGTCGCGGGCGGCGGTCCGAGTAACTTCGCCTCGAGAGAAGAGAGCTCGCGAAAGAGCGCAGCCCGCAGCGGCCGCTCGGCTTCAGCCGCGGCCCACATCGCGACATTCAGCAGCACGTAACGCTCGAGCGGTCTCAACAGATCCCTGTGCAACGTCCCGAGCTCGACCATTCTCTGGCAAGTCTCTTCCCACAATTTCAGGCCGCGCGGATCGCGCACGCTCGGCGGGCAGGGCTCCACAACGCTAATCCGTGCCTCGGCGAGCAGGGTGACCGGCAAGCACTCGGCGGGCTCAGGCGGGCGGCGCTCAGGATGGCGGATGTACGCACCGCGGAGCTCGAGGACGGAGGGCGGGAGGGGTTTACGCGGCATGAGACCTCAGGAAAATCGTACGGTAGATACGGATGTTTCCCTCGCTGACCGCAGTCCGGCGGTCGGCGCCAGCTCTCGCAGCCCCATTGGGTAGGCGGCCGCCTCATGGTTCCACGGGTGCGACGGATCGCTCGACGTGCCATCCAGGCGCCCGTCCGAAAGCGCGTCCGAATGTCCGAGACCTAAAGGTCTCTCGGACATTTCGGACACTTCACGCCTGTCCGAATCGGACGGTTCGGACATGTTTCGGACGTTTCGGACAGTCACGCGGTGGCATCCAGCAGCCTGATGCCGCCAATGGTCTCGACAATCCATCCATCGCGAAGGAGCGCCTGGCGGGCCTCAGGTAGCCGCTTGCGGCTGAGTCCCTGGGCCTTGCCGATCTCTTGCAGGTCTGCCGTGGTGACGATTTCCGAGCCGCTGGCGCGCGCGTGTTCGCGCAGTGCGCCGAGCAGCAGTTTCTGATTGCCACCCTTCGGCATGGGACGCAGCGCAGTCGGCGCGGCGCCGGTTGCGCGCAGCGCGAGACTGGTCTCAGGGTTGCTGTCCTCGTCCACCTCATCGAGGGTGATGATCTCCGCCTCCAGTTCATATGGCTGCGGCGGTTCGACGTCCTTCATGCGACCGGCGATGACAGTCACAGTCCGGCGCTTCAGGTCAGGGCGCTCCAGGCGAACGTTCGCGTCGGTTGATCCCGTGAGAGTGAACGGACCACGAGCGCGATCGCGAGCGGCGTGGCCGATGTGGTGCACCAGGATGACGCTGGCTCCATACACGGCGCGAATCCCTTGGTCCAGGCGATTGAGGTAGATGTTGGCGTCCTCATTCGATCGCTCGACTGTGCCGTCCGAGTTGCGCGAGATCGTGTCGACGACCACTAGCGCGGGCTTGCGGCCGGTTTCGGTGATGGCGAGTCTCAGTTCCTCCAACACGCTATCGGCGCTGAGATTCAGCGGACGCTCGACAGCGAGGAATGGCACTCCGTTGAGCGTTTCCGACCAGGGCGCTGTCGGGTAGTGGCGCATTGACCAGGCACGCAGGCGCTTCCACAAGCCGCGGCCCTCGGCGTGCAGGAACACGACAGCCTCACCGGCCTTCGCGATCTGCAGCGCCCAATCGAGCGCGAGGAAGGACTTGTAGGTGCCTTCCGCGCCATACATGAGCACTAGCGCACTGCGCGGCACCAGCGGCTTGAGCAGCCAGTTCGCACGATGCGATTGGATCGCGATCTCGAGCGCCGAGCGCAGCACGATCGACGACTTCCGAGCTTTGCCGTTGGTACGGTCGTGACCGTCTGTACCGCTCATCCGCGCAGCCTCACGAGGGACGGGTAGGGGGCGGTCATGCGTGCCACCTCCGCGGTAATCGTGCCGGCCGGTTCTTGTAGAACGTACCGGGAAGGATCAGCACCTCATGTTCTTTCCGCTCGACGAGCACCCCGCAGATCGCTGTCTTCGATACGCGCCTGGCGTGCATCAGGATCGGCGTACTATCGCGGTTGCTGCAGCGGTAACCGGCGGCAAATTTCTCGGCGACCTCCTTGTCGAGGGTCCACGACACGCCGTAGTCCGGCCACTCCTCGGCTGCGACCGTGCCGCGGTACACCTCAAGGCGATCGGGGAGCTCGGCGAAGCGCTGGCGCGCGCGATCGCAGTCAGTGACGAGCTCGACGCGTTCCCTGCATTCGGTCAGTGCCTGCACCAGGAATTCGTGCTCCCGGTGCAGCATGTCGCCGCCACTGATGGCGTCGCCGAGGACCCGCGCCTGGTCAGCGATCGGGATCTCGTACCAGATCTCGGAGAGCCCGGTGAGGCGCTCGGTGCTGCTCAGGTAGCTGAGCGCGCTAGAGTAGTCGCCCGCGGCCGCCCTCTCCAGGAACAACATCTCGCGGTGGAATGCCGCTTCCGCCAGGACGTCGACGAGCTGCTGTACAACGACTGCGGTCATCGCCGTACCTCCGCCCGCACAGCCTCTCGCTCGGCTTCCTCGACTGCCTTCGCGGCGAGGCGCCGCATGGCGATTTTCCAGATGACGCCCGGCAGCAGGTCACGCGCGGCGGCGGGGCCGCGCTTTGGATCGAAGCCACGCACCGGTGACCAGGCGCCGGGGACGAGTTCTACCGGATCATCGTTGAGGTTGCTCCGCTGCGCGGGTATCGTTGCCATTGCGAATACCTTCCTGTTCGTGATCGGCCTGTCGTAGAAGCACTTCACCTCGGAGAGGCTTGCCGGCCTCTCCGAGGGTTTCTAGGTTCGTCATTTCTCGCGCCGTCGCCTCCCGCACGAGTAGCCGCTCCACGACCGTCTCCACGACGCAGTCGAGTAGCCGATCGAGGTGCGGGTCCAGCCGCATGAGAGTGTCAGGCAGCCGTTCGCTGGCGTTGGATGTGCTCGCGCAACTTGTCCGCTTCCGTCTGGGTGAGAAGCCGACGGCCCGAGCTGTCGCGCTGGGCCTGGACGATGCCTGCCCGCTCGGCGCGCCGCACGGTGGCTTCCGAGCACTCCGCATGCCGGGCCGCTCCTGAGACGCTGTAGAGCTTTTCCATCGGTGTCACCTGACAGCTTGTTATCTAGTCCACCTGCGGCGCATACTGCGGGTCACGGAAATGGCAAGTCAAAGCGTTACGGCCCTGTATGTCTACTGTCACGGAAACCCAGAAGAAGGAACGCAGGGAAGCGTTACAGCGAGCGCAGGCAGACGAATTCGCGTTCGACCGCCGGCTACTCGAGTCGGCGTTGGCATTTGGGAATGGCGATGAAGCGCGCCAATGCTTCGAGTGGGTCGAGGCTGCAATCCAGGAGCGAGCGCGCGCAGCGGGATGCGTGTCGACAGAGATCGCCTCATTGAAGTGGAAGGCGGATTGGACTGGCGTCCCCGCTCCGGAGCTCCGATGGAAATTCCGAGTCAGCCTGGGCAGGTCGAGCCGACTGCAGCGGGAGCGGCCCTCGCCAAGCGAGCGCAAAGCGCTTGATGACTGGTTTACCGAGCAGCTCGCCGGCGCCCAGACCGTTCTCAAGTCCAGGATGCTCGACGGTGAGGTGTACGAAGTCCCGATTGCTCGGCTCGACAACGTCGAGCGCTGTATCGCCTACACGATTCGCCTGTATCTACTGGATGCGCACGGCTTTCGACGGGCCGTTAAGCAGTGTCCTTTCGTTCCGAGCGTGCCCACGTCGGCCGAGCGTCCAATCGAGAATCAGCAGATTTCTGTCGAAAAGCGTCTCGAGTCTGCTGCGATACGAGGAGCTCTGCAGCGCGTCCTGAATTGGCACGCGGATCAGAACATACGACAGATGCCGCACTGGTTCCTGCAGTTGCCTGTGACGAAGCGCTTGTATTGCAGTGATCAACACGCGTCCGCAGATCGTCAACGCCGGTTCCGGCGCAAAACCGTACCGAGGAAACCAAAATGAAGGCTGCTCTCTACGCCCGCTACAGCACGGAGAAACAATCCGGAGCCTCGATCGAGGATCAGTTTCGCGTGTGCGAGCGCTTGGCGGAACACCATGGCTTCCGAGTGGTCGAGCGCTTCAGCGATGCCGCGATCAGTGGCGGCACGGCCGAGCGGCCGGGCTACCAGGCGCTGTTGGCTGGCGCGCGCCGACACGGATTCGAAGTGATCCTCGCCGAGGACACCTCGCGGCTCTGGCGCAACCTGGCCGAACAGGCGCCGCGTCTCGCGGAGCTCTCCGACCTCGGGGTGCACGTTGTGACTCACGACCTCGACACGCGTACGGAGTCTGCGGGAATGCTCGGCGCGGTGTTGGGTGCCTCGAGCGAAGCCTACCGGCGCGAGATCGGACGCCGTACACGGCGGGGTCTCGAGGGCAGAGCGCGGCAGCGCAAGCCCGCAGGCGGCCGCAGCTACGGCTACATTCCCGCCGCGCTGAGTGGCACTGGCCGCATAGAGATCGATGAGACGCAGGCGGCGGTCGTGCGCCGCATCTTTGAGCGCTACGCGGCCGGGAAGTCGCCGCGGGCAATCGCCGACGAGTTGAATCGGGACCGGATTCCGAGTCCCGGCGCAAATTGGTCCCGCACCGAGCGACGCAAGTCCGGTTGGGTGGCCTCGGCGCTCAATGGCGACGGGAAGGGTACCGGCATTCTGCACAACGCGGTGTACACGGGACAGGTGATCTGGAACCGTCAGCGATGGGTGCGTTCGGCGGCGAACTCACACAAACGGCGCCGCGTCGAGAATCCGCAGTCGGAATGGATCGTGCACCAGGAGGAGCGGCTACGCGTCGTTCAGCAGGAGCTCTGGGAGCGCGTCCGCGCGCGCAAGCTCGAGCGCTCGCACGATGTTGGCGAGCGTGTGTCGCGCGGTCTCTCACGTGCGGCTGCGCAGCACACTGGCCGAACGCCGCGCTACCTTCTCTCGGGACTGCTGCGTTGCTCACAGTGCGGCGCCGTCTACACCATCGCGGGCGCCATGCACTACGCCTGTTCCACGTATTTGAGCGGCGGCCTCGGCGGCTGCACGAACGGTGCGCGGCTACATCGTGAGAAAGCCGAGGAGGGCGTGCTCGCCGGCATTCGCAGGACGTTCCTCGACCCGCAGGTCCTCGAGGAGGCCAAGCGCCGCGCCCGGGCACTGATCCGCGCCAGTACTGTGGAGAGCAAGCCGGCAGACGCGAACGCGAAGCGTGTGCGGGCGCTGAAGGAGGAGATCGACAACCTGGTCAGCGCGGTCGCGCAGGGGGCGCTGCGCTCCTCGCCATCGATTGCCGCGAAGCTGCGGGGGGCCGAGGAGGAGCTCGAGCAGCTCGAGGAGTCGCTGGTGCGCCCAGTCGGCGACGTGGAACGGCTGCTTCCGCGACTTGCCGACGAGATTGAGCGTGCGATGCTTGAGCTTTCCGAGACGCTGTGGACCGGGGACGTCGACCGCGCCCGCCAAGAGCTGAAGGGTCACCTTGGCTCGATCCGCGTCGTTGCCGAGCCGACACGAATGCTTCTCTACAGTGAGCGGAACGCGGTCGAGGCGGCTCTCGTAAGAGCCGCCGGATCGCGCATGGAAAGTATTGTTGGTAGCGGGGGCAGGATTTGAACCTGCGACCTTCGGGTTATGAGCCCGACGAGCTGCCAGACTGCTCCACCCCGCACCAGGAGGGGCGCGCATTCTACAAGCGGCCACTTCAGGCAGCA
>Ga0306920_100005358_pt1 | contig 16576 bp, 13 predicted proteins | sample flu12Cox44000170_FD_204666 | JGI IMG/M metagenome (GOLD analysis project Ga0306920, IMG submission 204666) | Lab enrichment of tropical soil microbial communities from Luquillo Experimental Forest, Puerto Rico - flux4day.12C.oxic.44.000.170 (v2)... | ecosystem: Environmental > Terrestrial >... | reverse complement strand
CGTAACGACCTGCCGGGACACGACCGAGACTGAGCCACGGATATCGCGCAATCAGACCCTGGAGGTCATCGGGCGACACGATATCCAAGCCGTACTGGCGGATGACGGTGTATAGAAATTCGGTGTCTTCCGGCATCACGAGGGCGGCAAGGTCGAGTTTACCTTGGGCCACCAGGTCAGCCTGGTCGCGCAATCCGTGATTGGTCAGACGGGCGCCCAGGTCTCGCAGATCTGAATCCTCGAAAAGTTGATGCATGAGGTACGCCGTGCCGGAACCTTCGGGGCCGACTCCGATGGATGCTCCACGCAAGTCAGCAAAGGTATGAAAGGCGTGGCCCTGCCTGGCGAGTAAGAGCAGGGACTCCGGCTGCGGAAGCCGGCCAAGCAACAGGAGCCCGGCGTCGGCTGATACAGGCGTACCGTCCTGGATGAGGGCGAACATCTCAGCGCAGTGCCCCCGACCGGCGGCGAGGCGCTTGATGTTCTCGATTGAGCCGGCCGTTGGCACAACCGTAAGCGTGCCATGCTCGCGCTTGGCCCGCTCAGCGAGGCGTGTAGCCAGCACGTAATACTGACCGCTGGGGGACCCCGTCAAAATCGATGCGTGCAGGTAGCCGTAGTCGCGAGCTATGCCAAAACCTGCAGCAATCGCTGCGACCACGGAAGCCGCGACCAGGATAAGGAAGAGGCGGACAAGCCCCTTTCCGAACCAGGCAATGGGAGGGCGCACGCGCGGATTTTCCAAGGGCATTGCCAAGATTGGGACGCAGCCGCCATTATAGCCTGCGACCCGTGATCAGTCCCAGGGCGGAAGCACCTCAAGCCGCGGCCAGCGGCAATGCGTATGGCTCCACAACACCCCAGCTTCAATGTCCGGATACTGATTACATCCGAAATTACCGGAATTGTAGCAGCGCCGCTTCAAAGGCGCTGGCGATGGCTTCCTTGCTCTTGCCCGGACGAACCGCGTCGCCAATGGCAATCACGGCTTGCCGGCCATTGCCGCGCTTCTGAAAACGACTGCCCGTTGCTACTCGCGCCTTGTAGTAGAACCAGTCGCGAAAGCGCGATGAGGAAAAGAGCGCGGACAGCCCTGGCCGGCGCGCCAGTCCGGTATCCAGCATGGCGCGTGCGATAGGACCAAGACCAAAGCGGTAGCTTGCGCCGGAGGCGATCACGATACGATCGAACGATGCGAGCTCCTCGCTGCCCGCCCTGACCTCGGTGGCGAAGCGGAATCGCACGCCCTTCTGCACACACGCCTGGTGCAGGTCGGTGATGTAGCGCTGGAAGCTTGCCTCGTTTGCTTCCACCTCCTGAAACAGCGGGGCTTTGCCGGCCAGCCGAAAGGCCCCCCCCGGACCTTTCTCTTTTTCGAACACCGTTACTTCGTTGCCGTCGGCGACCAGCGAGGCGTAGGTCAGGCCTGCGGGTCCAGCGCCTATGACGGCAATGCGCTCCCCGCGCGGGGCATTGCGATCGGCATAGCGCGTCTCGCACCCCGCGGCGGCGTTCACCACGCAGCCGATGCGCGCTCCGCCACGCATCTCGTTGATGCAGGTGTTGCAGGCAAGGCAGCGCCGGACCGGCTCGCCGCGGCGCACCTTCTCGACCCATTGCGGGTCAGCGATCAGGGTGCGGCCAAGCGCGACGAAATCTGCCTTCCCGCCCGCGACCGCTTCGGTTGCGATCGCGGGATCGCCCAGCCGGCCGACTGCGATCACCGGAACGGCCACCGAGCGCTTCACGCGCGCCGCATAGTCGAGAAACATTGCATCGGGAAAGTGCATGGGCGGCAGCACAATCTGCGCAGAGGGAAGCGACCGGTAATGGCCGGCGGTGACGTGCAGTGCGTCGGCGCCCGCCTGCGCCGCCCAGATCGCGATCTCGAGGCCTTCCGCGAACGTCAGTCCGCCGGGAAAAAAGTCCTCGACCGAGAGCCGGTCGACGACCGGCATCTTCCCTACCGCTGCCTTGACCGCGCGCAGCACATCCAGACCAAAGCGTGCGCGGTTCTCGAGACTGCCGCCGTACTCGTCCGTGCGCCGGTTCTCGAACGGCGCATGGAATTGCGAGATCAGGTAGCCGTGGGCGGCGTGAATCTCCACGCAATCGAAGCCGGCGCTGCGCGCGCGCAGCGCGGCGACGACATGGGCGCCGATGGTGCGCTCGATGCGAGCCTTGCTCATCTCCTCCGGCACGATGGTCTCGAACGTGGTCTCGTAGACCGGATGCGGGATGGCCGAGGGCGCAATCGGCGTCTCGCCGCAGATGTCGGCACGGGTGTGTCCGCCGCCATGGCCGAGCTGGATCGATGCGCGCGATCCGGCGGCGTGGATCGCGTCAACCAGCCGCGTCAGCCCAGGCAGGAAACGGTCGTCGTGGATTCCGATCTCGCGCCGGCGGTGGCGTCCCGCCCGCTCCGGCGAGGCCATCTCCACCGTGATGAGCCCGACCCCGCCCGCCGCCCGCGCCAGATAGTAGGCAAGCGTATCCTCGGTGACGTGGCCCTCGTCATCCGCCGTGCGGGTCGTCATCGGCGGCATGACGATCCGGTTCGGGATCTCGATCGGCCCGATGCGCGCAGGCGTGAGCAGGATGCTGGTCGTCACAATACCGGGATCTCGCCGCCGTCGAGGTCGATGGTGGCGCCGGTGAGCCAGGTGGCGCGCCGGGAGAGAATGAACGTCACGAGGTCGGCAACGTCCTCGACCGTGCCGAAGCGCGTAATGCCCGTCTCGCGGCACAGGCGCTCGCGGATTTTCGCTTCCGGCTCTCCGGTGCGCTCGATCTCGGCGCGGATGCGCCGCCATTGCCGCTCGGTCTCGACCAGGCTCGGGTGAATGCAGTTGACCTGCACGCCGTCCTCCTTGCCGAGATCGGCGAGGCACTTGGTGAAGGCCGCTACCGCCGCATTGACCGAGCTGCCTATGGTGAAGCGCTTCTCGGGCTTGCGGCCGCTGGTGCCGCCGATGGCAATCAACGAGCCACGGCGCTCCTTGAGGAGTGGCCAGGCGGCGCGCGCAAGCCGCATATGCGCGAAGAACTTGAGCGCGTAGCCTTCCTCCCAATCGGCATCGGTGAGTGTGAAGAAATCGCCGCGCTTGGTGGTTCCGGCATTGTTGATGAGAATGTCGAGCCCGCCGAACTCGCGCCGCGCCGCCTCGACCAGCGCCGCGGGTGCGGCCGGCTCGCGCAGATCGGCGACCTGGATTGCGGCCCTGCGCTGGTTGGAGGCGATGGATTGTGCCGCGGCTTCCAGCGCCGCGCCATCGCGTCCCGTCAGCAGGAGGTCGCAACCCTCGCGCGCGAGCGCAAGCGCAATACCGCGGCCGATGCCGCGGCTCGATCCAGTCACGAGCGCGACCTTGCCGGTCAGGCCGAGATCCATTGCGATGCCGCGAACACCGAGCGTGCCGCACGTAGGGGCGGGTTTCAAACCCGCCCCCTAATGATGTCCCGCTCACCGCACCGCGGGGCTCTCCATATGCAGCGGGTCGTAGCCGATCTTGTCCGGGTCCCAGATGATGAAATTATCCCGGTTGGGCATCTTCACCTGCGGCAGCGTCTTTGCGTCCATCACCTCATCATCGCGGATGATCTTGTTGAGCGAAAGGATGTAGGCGGAGAGCGCATAGAGCTCGTCGTTGGTCAGCGTCTTCGGCATCGAGAACGGCATCGACCGGCGCATGACGTCGAACAGCGTCGTGGCATATTTGTAGTACGGCACGGTCTTCATGGTATCGATGCGATCGAACTTCGAGGGCCCGACCAGAGGAATGATGCCGGGTGCCGGATTGACGCCGTTCTCCCCGTGACACAGCGCGCATTTCTGGGCGTAGATCGCAGCGCCCTGCTTGGCGGTGCCGCTACCTGCCGGCAGCCCCCTGCCGTCGGGCAGGACATCGATGTTCCAGGCCGCGATGTCGCCTTCCGCGATCGGCTTTCCGAGTCCCGGCGTTTCCGCAAACGCGTTTGCGGCCGCGAAGCCACAGGCAACAGCCACCGCGAGGACGAGCTTACGCATAGACATGCTTGATCTCCCCTTTGCTGTCGATGCCCCAGCTGGTGATGCTGTTGTAGTGCTGGTTGGGGAACGCGAGCGGTGTCGGCACCGGCTTTTCCGTCTGGCCGCGAGCGGCGACAAACTCCGCGCGCGTGGGCTGCACATTGCCAGCCTCATCGGATGCGCGGCTCTGGAGGATGGCGGGCTGGCCGTCCCAGCGCCATGGCATGCGGAAGCGCGTGAACGCCTTCGGCTGCACAGGGTCCTGCAGCGCCGCCTGCGCCCAGCTCTTGCCGCCGTCGGCAGACACCATCACCTTGGCGATGCGTCCGTTGCCCGAATAGGCAATGCCGGAAATCTCGTAGAAGCCGGGGCCCTGTAGCGCGTGCCCGAAGGACGGCTGCGTGATGAACGATTTCACCTCCTGCGTGAAATGGAACAGCCACATCTTCCCGTTCGGAAGTATCTGCGAGTAGGTCTTGGATTCGAAGAAGCTCATGGCCGGTTGGTCGATGAGCTTGATGCGGCGCACGTATTTCACGTTCATGTTGCCCTGGTAGCCGGGCAGCAAGAGCCGCATCGGATAGCCGTTGCCGGGCTGGATGCGCTCGCCGTTCTGATAGAGCGCGATCATGGCGTCATCGAGCGCCTTCTTGATCGGCACGCTGCGGTGCAGGCCGAGCGAGTCGGCGCCTTCGGCAAGTAGCCAGGTCGCCTTCGGGTCGATGCCGGTCTCCTCGAGCAAGGTGGAGAGGAGCACCCCCGTCCATTCCGCGTTGGAAGCAAGTCCGTGCAGCGCCTGCGCGGTGACCTGCAACGGCGTGTTGGAGAACATCGGCGCCGAGTTGCCGCTGCACTCGACGAAATGCATGCGCGTCACCATCGGGTAACGCGAGAGCGAGTCGACTGTGTAGACCAGCGGCTGCTTGACGAGGCCATGGATGACCAGCTTGTGCTGCGCCGGGTCGATGTCGGGCAGGCCCGAGTGACAGATCGAGAAGAACAGGCCGTTCGGCGTCACCGTGCCCTGCAACAGGTGGTGCGGCGTGCGCGCGTGCGAGTTGCGGAATTCGTTGTTGGGATTGCTGCGGGTGCGCACCACGTCTTTCTCGAACCGCGACGGCACCTGGTAGGCCGGAACCACCGTGCCCATTTCCAGGCTCCACGCGTCGTTCTGCAGCGGCGCCTCGGCGGCGGCACCGGTGAGCGTGACACCGCTCGTCACGGCGCCCGCCACCATGGCGCCACCGCGTAAGAGCACGCGGCGATTGAGCAAGCCGTTGCCCGCAACTTCTTCGTGCGGCGTTGAAGATCGACGCTTGCGAGGGCTCATTGGGTCGTCTCCCTGTTTGAGGCGTCTTGGCGCGCCATTGAAGGCGGAATGCGGGGATGGCTGCTACGACTACCACGCAAACCGGATGCCGTCATGTACCGTTTGTTTTCGGATTGCCGCCGTCGAGCAGCCATCCGAAGCGTTCGCGCGCCTTGCGCGTGACCTCGGCCGAGGGCGCGTTGGTGGGCGGAAAACGCTCGCGCCAATGGAACGGCTTGCAGGCATTGATCAGCGCTACCGAATGGGTCATGTCGCCCACGGTGCGGCGCTCCGGCGGCAGCGCGGGGTCGGCGCTTGAATCCCATGAGCCGGTGATGAACTGGATCGATTCCTTGGGATCGGTGCGCGTGATCATGGCCCACAGCAGGTGCTCGAGATTGGTGACGTCCACGTCCTCGTCGACCACGATGACGTATTTCGACGCGTAGGCCGAGGCACCGCACTGCGCAGCGACATGAGCGGCCTGCACGGCATGACCGGGATAACGCTGCGTGATCGAGAGCGCGTGCAGCATGCGCGCGCCGCCGACCTCATGGCACCAGACGGCCTCTACGCCGGGAACGCCGGCATTGGTCACGTTCTGCTTGATGGTGGCCGAGCGCATGACCGCACGATAGCGCGCCATCTCGTCGGGGCCGCCGCCCATGGGCGGCACGCCGAGCACGATCGGATCATTGCGGTAATAGATCGCCTTGATGTCGAGCACCGGGATCTCGCGCACGCCCCCCGCATAGTGGCCGGTCCACTCCCCGAACGGCCCTTCCGGATGAGTGCGGTCCGGCGGCACGTAGCCTTCCAGCACGACTTCTGCGTGGGCAGGGAAGGGGAGCCCGGTCACCCTGCCGCGCACCATCTCCACCGGCCGGCCGCGCAAGCCCCCGACCAGGTCGAGTTCGAACACGCCATACGGTGCCTCCAGCCCACCGAAAAAGAAAGCGAGCGGGTCGCCGCCGAGCACCATCACGACCGGGAGCGGCTCGCCGCGCCGGAACGACTTGTCGCGGTGGATGCGGCCGTGATGGCCGGCCGCCATGACAATGCCGACCGTCTTCCTGTCGTGCACCTGGGCGCGGTAGGCGCCGGCATTGAGCCAGTGCTCTTCCGGGTCGCGCGTGATGCTGTAGGTCCCGGTGCCGAGATAGCGGCCGCCGTCCTTCTCGTGCCATTTTGGCGCGGGGAATATGGTGACATCCACGTCATCGTCCGTCATCACGTTGGCGAGGACAGGACCGTCGTCCACGATCACGTGCGGGACGATGCGCTGCTCCGCCAGGTACGCCTCGCGATAAGCGTCGCTGAGCTCCCATTTGGTGAGATGGTCGGGAAAGCCGAGCGTCATGTTGCGGCGCGTGCCGGCAAACATGTTCATGAGCAGGCGAAAGCCGTTTGGGCAGCCCGGGATGTCCTCGAACATCACGCATGGGCCGTGCTCGGCGCGGAGCACCGCCTCGGCCGCAAGCCCGATGTCCTCCTCGCAATTGGCGCCCTTGACGGTGCGGACCTCGCCCAGTCGCTCGGCGAGCGCAAGCCAGCCGCGCAGATCATCGTAGGCGATATTGCCGGCAAAGTTCCTCTGGTCGATCATGGGACTGGTCAATCGTTTGGGTTGAGAAAAGATATTGAGCGACGAGCAACGCAAAGTACAGTCCGGATAAATGTGGAGCTGTCCCTTTGATCTATGTGCGCGTGCTGCCGGCGGGACGCCGCGTCAAAGAGCGCGTCGGTGCATTTGTCGAGAGGGATTGAGCCGGCTGCAATGACACGGCCTGGTACCTCGTGAGCATCGTCGGCATCGATATCGGCGGCACGTTCACCGATCTCGCAGGCTTTGCGGACGGCGGCATCGTCACTTCGAAATGTCTCACCGTTGCGGCCGACCCGACCGTCGGCGCTGCGCAAGCGCTGCGCCTTGCCGGTTGCGGGCTCTCCGCGCTCGCCGAGATCGTGCACGGTTCGACAATTGCCATCAACACGGTCCTGGAGAAGAGCGGCGCCCGCACGGCGCTGCTCACCACCCGCGGCTTCCGCGACGTGTATGCCATCGGACGCGGCAATCGGCCGGATGCGTTCAATCTCTTCTTTCATCGGCCGCGGCCGCTGGTGCCGCGCGAGCTCACGTTTGAGCTGGCCGAGCGCATGAACGCGGCCGGCGAGGTGCTGCTCCCGATCGAAGCCGGAGCCGTCGACGCGCTAGGCCGCAAGCTTACCTCGCTCGGTATCGAGGCGGTCGCCGTGTGCTTCCTGCACGCTTATGCCAATCCGGCGCATGAGATCGCGGCAGGCAACCTCCTGCGCGCGCATTTTCCGCATCTTTTCGTCACGCTGAGCCACGAGATCCTGCGCGAGGCCCGTGAATACGAGCGAACCTCCACCACGGTGCTCAATGCCTATATCGGCCCACGGGTCGGCAGCTATCTTGCAGGCTTCGAGCGCTTTGCCCGGAAGCAGCGTTTTGCGGGCAGCATCTCCATCATGCGCTCGAACGGCGGCACCATGTCGATTGCACGGGCGCGGCGGGAGCCGGTGGCCATGATGGAATCGGGTCCTGTCGCCGGCATGATCGGAGCGGGCGCGCTTGCCAACCTTCTCGGAATTCCGCAGGCGATCGGGTTCGACATGGGCGGGACGACCGCCAAATGCGCACTCCTTGCGGCCGGCGTTCCCCCGATCGCAGAGGGCTACGTCATCGGCGATCGCTTCACCGGCCAGCCCATGCAGTTGCCGGTCGTCGACATTGTCGAGGTCGGAGCGGGCGGCGGCTCGCTCGCCTGGCGCGACGCGGCGGGCGGGCTGCATGTGGGGCCACAGAGCGCGGGCGCCGACCCAGGGCCCGCCTGCTATGGCCGTGGCGGCATCGCGCCAACGGTCAGCGATGCCGACCTTCTGCTCGGCCGCCTTAACGGCGAGCGTTTCCTTGGCGGGCGTATGCGGCTCGATGTGGCCGCAGCAAGGTCGGCAGTTGAGCGCCTGGGTGATACGCTTGGACTCAGCCCCACGGCGACTGCTCTCGGCATCAATGCCATTGCCGATGGCGCCATGGCGCTTGCCGTGCGCGCCGTCTCGCTCGAGCGCGGCATCGACCCGCGCGACACGACATTGATTGCCTTCGGGGGTGCGGGCCCCCTGCACGCGATTGCGATTGCACGCGAGCTCTCCATTCCGCGGGTGGTTGTTCCGAGGCTGCCGGGAAACTTCTCGGCGATCGGCATGCTCATGGCGCAATGGCGGCAGGATCTCGTGCGCACCCTGATCGGTCCGCTGGGCGCAATACCACCCGCCGATGCGACGCGCGCCTTCGCCGAGCTGCGCAGCGCCGGGGAGGAGGCGCTGCGGGCCGAGCACCTCCTGGCCGGATGTTTCGAATTTGCCGCCGATCTGCGCTATCGCGGACAGGAGCATGCCATTCCCATTTCCGTCGCCGGGGCGCAGGAGCTCACGACCTCCTCCGAGGGAGCGCGTGCACGCTTCCACGGGGAGCACACGGCACGCTACGGGCATGCCGCACCCGAGGAGGCGATCGAGGTCGTCAACGTGCGCCTTGTCGTCTCTGCTCCCCGCGCGCATGATGCCGTTGCGGCTTGGCTCGCACAGCCCTGGACGGCATCAGAGGCGGTGCCGGAAGACGCTCGCGCAGTCGTATTCGGTGAGGTGGAGCAACCGCTCCAGGCCCGCATTCTGTGGCGGTTGAGCATCGCAGCGGGAACGGAGTTGTCGGGGCCGGTGGTCATCGAGGAGCCGAATTCCACCATTCTCATTGGCCCCGGCGACCGTCTCCGAATCGGAGACAGCGGGCATCTTGTCGTGACGCTGAACCCATCAGGGTGCGCAGCATGAGTGTCAATCCCGTCACCGTTGAGGTCGTGCGCAACGCGGTTAACGCCTATGCCGACGAGATGGCGACCGCCCTGTGCAAGTCCGCCTACAACATGATGATCTACGAGGTGCGCGATTTCTGCTGCGGCCTGCTCGACCACAAGGCGCGAATGATCGCGCAGAACCGCGGCGGGCTGCCGATCTTTCTTGCCGATCTCGGGATAGCGGTGAAGGACGGCATCGCGCGTTACGGGCTGGATGGGTTTTCGCCCGGCGATGTCGTCATCATGAATCACGGGCGCGTTTGCGGGCAGCACCTCAACAACGTCGTGGTCTATGCGCCCTGCTTCCACGAGGGCGAGCTGGTGGCGTTTGCGGCGAGCCGCGCGCATTGGGTCGATATCGGCGGCATGCGGCTTGGCTTTGGCTCCGTCGAGACCACCGAGATTTATCAGGAGGGCCTGCAGCTGCGCTCACTCAAAATTTACGAGGCGGGCAAGCGCAACGAGGTGCTATGGCAGGTTATCAGTGACAACGTGCGCTTTCCCGAGGCGGCGCTCGGCGACCTGCGGGCGCAGGTCGCCTGCTGCGCGCTTGGGCTGCGCCGCTACGGCGAGCTGCTGGCGCGGTATGGTCGGGGCGCAGTCGCGGCCGCGATTGCGGCGATCTGGGATGCAACCGACCGCGAAGTGCGTGCCTTCATCGCCGACATTCCCGACGGCACCTACGGGGCCGAAAGCTTCCTCGATAATGATGGCCGACACCTCGACGTTCCGCTGCGCATCAAGGTCAAGGTCATTGTCGCCGGTGAGCGCATGGCGATCGATTTTTCCGAGATCAACGATCAGGTCCCAAGCCCTACCAATTCCGGCTACTCCGGAGGCCTCTCAGCTGCGCGCGTGGCATTCAAGAACCTGACGCAGCCGGACGCACAGGTGAACGAAGGTTGCTTTCGTGCGCTGGAGGTGATTCTGCCCGAAGGCAAGATCCTCAACGCGAGATGGCCGGCGGCAATCGGGCTGTGGAGCATTCCGCTGCCCACCGTCATCGATACCATTCTCAGGGCACTGGCGCCCGCCCTGCCTGGCCGCATCCCTGCCGGTCACAAGGGCGACATGGGCGGCTGCTCCATCGGCGGCTTTCGCGGCGACGGGCGGCGATTCCTTCTGATGAATATCTTCGGCGGAGGATGGGGCGGACGGCCGCACGAGGACGGCGAATCGGCTGCCGTCTCCATCTGCCAGGGTGACGTGCGCAGCGCGCCCATCGAGCTGCAGGAAATCCAGTATCCATTCCTGGTTGAGCAATTTGCGTTGCGTGCCGATTCGGGTGGTGCCGGCAAGCATCGCGGCGGGCTCGGCGTCGAGCTGACCTATCGCGCGCTCCAGGATTGTGTTGCCAACGTGAACTGCGAGCGCACAAAGGACCCGCCCTGGGGCCTGAGCGGTGGGGCGCCCGCTGCGGTCAATGAAGCGGTGCTCGTACGCGGCGACGGCAGCTGCGAGATGCTGCGCAAGGCAACGGGAGTCGCACTTGCGCGCGGCGACCGGCTCACGTTCCGCACTGCCGGCGGCGGTGGATGGGGCGATCCGCGCGCGCGCGCGCACAAGGCAATCGAGCGCGATATCGCAGCCGGTTACGTATCGCGCGCGGCGGCGACGCGCGATTACGGCTACGTGCCGGAGAAATGAGATGATGCTGGCCGAGGCAAGACGCGCGCGGCTTCTCGCTGCCATGTCGGAGGCCGATGTCGCCGGCCTCGTGCTTTACGGCAATGCATGGCAGGGCGACTACCTGCGTTACGGCTCCGATTTCGGCATTCTTGAAGGGCACGGCATCGCGGTTGTTTCGGCTGATACAACCGTCGACCTGTTCCTCGACAGTGCAACGGAAGCCGAGCGCGCGGAAGCGGAAGCCGCGGGCGTCACAGTTCATTTTGCCCCTGATATAGCGGGGCCGCTTGCTGCACGCCTCGGGCGCGTGGCGAATGGTCGTTTGCTGGCTGCACCGCGCCGGCTGCTGCCGAGCGCGCTGGTGAATTGCGGGTTCGCGCTCGACGACGGAACCGCCTTGCTCGACACCCTTCTCATGCACAAGCTGCCGGCGGAGATCGATATCATCCGGCGCGCGGCGCAGCTCGCCGACGATGCCTATCAGGCATTCCGCACGGCAGTGCGGGCGGGGCGCCCGCAATACAGGGTGACCGCCGAGATCGAGCGCTATCTGCGCAGCCGCGGCTGTCCAGATAATTTCATGATCATCGGCTCCGGCGGCAAGGAAGTGCTGGGCATGACGCCGCCTTCGGAGCGCGCAATCGCTGCCGGCGATCTTGTCACCACCGAGCTCACGCCGGCGGTCGAGGGTTATTTCGTCCAGATTTGCCGCACGCTGATCATGGGCAAGGCGAGCGATGCGCAGCGACAAGCTTTCTCCGTCTTTCGCGAGGCACTGGAGGCCGGGGTCGCTGCGGCGCGCCCAGGCGTCACCGCTGCCGACGTGGCGCGTGCGGAGAACGACGTGTTCCGCCGGCACGGGCTCGGCGAATACACCACCAGCAGGTGGACGCGCGTGCGCGGCCATGGGTTGGGCCTGTTCTGCGATTCAAAGCCGCACATTCTCGAGGACGTGGACACCAAGCTCGTCCCCGGGATGACACTCATTGTTCACCCCAACACCTACCATCCCGAGGTCGGCTACATGGTGCTCGGAGACGCCGTGGTGGTGACCGACCGCGGCGCCGAGGTCCTGACCCGGACTCCGCGCGAGCTGTTCGAGGTCGCGGCATGAGGAGGCGATGCGCCGCGGCTTGATCTCCCACGCGCGGCTCGAATTGCCAGATGCCGTGCTCGATGCCCGCCTCGCGCGCGTGCGCGCGGCGATGGCAGAGGCGCGCCTCGATGCGCTCGTGCTCTATTCGAACAATACGCGCGCTGCCGGCGTGTCCTGGCTTACGGGCTTCGTGCCGTACTGGTCGGAGGCGCTGCTCGTGCTTGTGCGTGAAGCGCCTCCAATCCTCGTGGTCGCGCTCACATACCGGGTCAAAGGCTGGATCGAGCGCACGAGCCGGGTCGCCGATGTGATTCACGGACCGCGGATCGGGCGCGAAGCGGCGCGCGTGATTGCAGGCGCAAAGGCGGATGCAGTCGTTGCCGTTCCCGGCCTCGATCACCTGCCTGCCGGCATCGCTGACGACCTGCGTTCGGGCGGTCCACGCCTAGTCCTGACCGATGCCAGCTCCATGTTTGCGCCGCTGCGCGGGCAGGCGGATGCAACGGAGATCGCGCTCGCGACGAAGGCGGCATGGATCGCGCAGCGCGCGCTTGCCTGCGCGGAGCTGGCAAGCTCAGGCGGAGAGAGCCTCAATGCAATCATTGCCGCCACCGAAGGGGAAGGTCGCCGGCTGGGGGCCGAGGAGGTCTACATCGCCGCCGCGCCCGATCTTGCGCGCGACCCGCGCTTGCGCCGCATCGAACGCGATGTGCCCTTGGGCAAACGCTTCGCGCTGCGCGTAACCGTCGCTTTTCAGGGAACCTGGATCCGGCTCGTGCGCACCTTCGCAGAGCCTGACCTGCTTGAGGCGGCGCAGCGAACGTTCGCCTCGGCGGTCGCGTCGTTACCGGATGCTGGCGGCTTTGCCGGCTTTGCCGCGTGGCTGGTCGAGGGCTGCCGGGTCGCGCAGCCGCTCGAGCCCTTGATGGGATCGCGAATCCCGGCACCAATTCCGATCCCTTCCCGCGCATTGGTCTCGGTCCAGGGAAGATTGCAGATCGGCGATCACGCGGTGCTGGTCGGCGCGCCCGCCTTGCTCGGCCTGGCGGGGGAAGCCGCAAGCCTCCTCGTCCACCCCGTGCTTTGCTCGTAGGGGCGAAGCAGCCTCGCCCCTACCATACAGATCTCAGGCAGTTCGCGTCGTCGCCGGCGTCTCGCTGCTGCGCGCGTGCATGGCCATGGCGATCATGGCCGCGCCGCCGAACAGCATGTTGATGCCCACCAGAAGTCCGATCGCCCAGGCGGCCGTGCTCGGCAGCCCCGCCCAGATCATCGCAGCCAGAACCAGGTCGATGATGCCGCTCGCAAGCATCCAGCCCCATTGTCCGGTCAGCTCGTTCTTATGCTCGATCGCGTACATGATGGAAAGGATGCCTTCGATGATGAAGAACGCGATCAGCAGCAAGGTGAGCGTGATAACGCCACTGAGTGGCCAGAGCAGCAGGACTATGCCCGCGGCGATGCCCAGCACAGCCGAAAGGAGCGACCACCAGAACCCCGGCGCGTGACGAGCCCCGAAGGTCGTGATCAGGCCGGCGACGCCACTGAACAGGAACAGCCAGCCGACGATGATCGTGACTGCGAGTGTTGCGATCGGCGGCAGCACGATAGCGAGCACGCCGAGGATAACCAGAATAATGCCCTCAATCAGAAACAGCTTCCAGTGCTCACGCATCGCCTGCGACAGCCTGCTCTGAAACTCGCTCATGCTGCCCGGTGTCGTGCCGCTCGGGGTCGTTGACATGTCCCACCTCCAACAATGCTGTTTGGCTCTGCCGAAGCCTGAGGATCACCTGTATTTTTAGCATAACAGAGCAGCTGCCGGCTCGCTACGCCGGCGCCGGCGACTCTCGGTGGATATGGATCACAGAGGGGGAATGGCCCAAGTGTGAACGCCTGGACAAGGGAGTATGGAGCGCAGCCCGAAAGAACGCCAGAACCGCCACGAGCCCGACGACTCACCGATTGCTGATGTGCTCGGTTATTGGCTCAGCCAACGGGAAATGTCGTACACCGTTGCGCCGATCACGCAAGCCGCGAGCCCGGCCCAAAGCGTGCCTACGAGCAGCGCCGCATTCGCCTGCTGCAAACGGTGAGTGTTGATTGGATGAATCATGACCGCCTAACTTCCACAACCCATCTAAGGTCCCGATGTCCGGAGTTCCAAGCCCGAAACGGCAAAGCAGGGTTGCGGCGCATGCTTGGCTGTGTGCATCGTTTACGCTGCCGTTACGGCTTCTAGCATTGCTGGCCGGGAGCTGCTCCGAAAGCTGCTCGTTTACAAGATTGTGGAAGAGGAGAGGGGTGCCATGTTGTCAAATCCGAAATGTCCGGTAATCGCGCTGGAGGAGCACTACTGGGACAAGGAGCTGGCCGCGCAATTCGCGGGCGGCGAGGGCGTGCGCGATGCCGAGATGCTCAAGCGTCTTTATGACCTCGGCGATCTGCGGCTGCGCGAGATGGACGAGGCTGGTATCGATATGCAGATCATCTCCCATGGCGCGCCCTCGGCACAGAAGCTCTCCGGCGCGGACGCCGTCGAGTTGACCCGGCGCGTCAACGATCGACTGCACGCCGCCGTGCAGGCGAACCCGAAGCGCTTCGCCGCCTTTGCGGCCCTGCCCACGAGCGACCCGAAGGCAGCGGCTGACGAGCTCGAACGCACCACCGGGCTCGGCTTCAAGGGGCCCATGATCCACGGCCTCGCCAACGGCAGCTTCCTCGATGACAAGCGGTTCTGGCCGATCTTCGAGCGCGCGCAGGCGCTCGACGTTCCGGTCTACATTCATCCGGCCGTTCCGCACTCCGCAGTCATGGACGCTTACTACAGCGATTACGTGAAGGACTTCCCCATGGTGATTCGCGCCGCCTGGGGCTTCACCGTGGAAACTGCCACTCACGCCATTCGCCTCGTGCTCAGTGGGCTGTTCGATGCCTATCCGCGGCTCAAGATCGTGCTTGGCCATCTTGGTGAGACGCTGCCGTTCCTCTTGTGGCGGGTTGATCAGGCGCTTTCGCGTCCTGGCGCCAAGCCGCTCAGCTTCCGCAAGGTGTTCAGCGAGCACTTCTACATCACCACCAGCGGGAATTTCTCCAATCCGGCGCTGCTGTGCTGCATGATGGAGATGGGCATCGACCGCATCCTGTTTGCGGTCGACTGGCCATTCGTCGCCAATACCCCCGCCGTGGAATGGATGAAGACGGTGCCACTCTGTGAGGAGGACAAGATCAAGCTTCTCTATGCGAATGCCAAACGCCTGTTCCGCCTATGAGGGGTCATCGGCTGTCATGCCTGCCTTCCGTTCAGCATGCGGTACCCGCTACTGGGACCGCTCTTAGTAAGGCTGCCAGGACGGCAGCGCGTTCGGATACTCCTCGCGTGGCACAGACCGTGATGCATGCACGTGTGGCCGCTTCTTAACATGAGGTCTTAGTCCATCTTCCGCGGGTCGCCGATCCTTCTGAGCAGTCTTGCGGGGTCGCATCGGGGTTGCGCGCGGCGACGCGGGCATGACGCGCGGCGGCTCGATGTGGCGGGCGTTCGCCGTGCCGGCTGTCGCCGGCAGAATGGTGTGGCGCTGTTCGACCGAGGCGGCATCCGGCTGCGCAGGGACGAGCGGTTCTTCATCGCCGACGGGAACGCCTGTCGTGATCCGAGGCGCCGGAGGTTCCGGCTGCGACGGCTCAGCGGAAGAAGGCGCAGCGGCCGTTGTCAGAACGAGCGCGCCTGGCGCGGCCGGAGTTGTGGGCGCGACTGTGGCGGTGGCAAGCTCGGCGGGCACGATGACGGCGGGCAGGCTCGCGCTTGCGGAAGGCGTCCTTGCCGCCGGTGCAGCCAAAGGACCACTCTCATCGTGCACCGGCGCCTTGCTTTCTGGCTCGGATGCCACGGATGATTTTGGTCCTGTTGGCTCTGCATGTCCATCCGATGGCTCTTCACCGGCAGGCTCGGCGGAAGGGTCCGGTGCAGCCGGGTCGGGCGGGCGTGCTGGTGCGATGGCTGAGATCTGCTCCGGCTCGATGTTGATGCGCCTGCGCGCCAGTTGCTCGAAACGCCAGCCGCTGTCGGCGTCGTAGAACTGGTTCCAGTCAGTCCGGTCGTCGAAGGAGAGGTTGCGGGAGACTTCGGTCGGGCCTGCGGTCGTTATCTGCCCGAGCCTCACAATCGAGAGAAGACCGAGCGCGCTCACCATAAGGGTCGCGCTCGCAAGGATCGCGCCCATGACGAAGCGGAGGCTGGAAAGCATTTCGAGATCCGTTGCGCGTATCGCCGGGCGACGGTGCCGACTGGTTGTTGGCGATGTTGCCGGGCGCCCGCACCCAGGCGCGGCGCGACCGGCCGGCGGTCTTGATAGCTGAGTCGGGTGGCTGCGCGCGAAAAAAAGCAACAGTGATGCTTCAAGATTGTTATCTGAAAGCAGGATCTTGCTGCCTGGGCGTGTAATGGAAGCTATGAGCACGCAAGGCGAGTCCCGCGCGCGTGCCATCCAACATCATTTGCGGCCGCGCAATCAGCATTGTATGGAGAAAGGCCTTGCGCCCATGGCATCGTTCCCGGCCGTGCCTGCGCCTCTTCGCACTTGATGCGCGCATGCACCGCGTACTGGCTATGATGACGCACGCTTCTGAACGGGGGCCCGTAGCTCAATGGTTAG
>Ga0306920_100005356_pt1 | contig 16578 bp, 17 predicted proteins | sample flu12Cox44000170_FD_204666 | JGI IMG/M metagenome (GOLD analysis project Ga0306920, IMG submission 204666) | Lab enrichment of tropical soil microbial communities from Luquillo Experimental Forest, Puerto Rico - flux4day.12C.oxic.44.000.170 (v2)... | ecosystem: Environmental > Terrestrial >... | reverse complement strand
GGGCAGCACCTGTACTGGACCAGGCATGGGCGGGCCGCCGGGACCAGCCTGCGCAGCAGCGGCGGCCGCCCGGTCAAGATTGTCGAGGAGCCGACCGGGCGGCTGGTCGGGACCGTGGACGAGCCGTCATCGCACCTGCTTGTCCACACCGGCGCCGTCTACCCGCATCAGGGAGAGCTGTACCTGGTCAGCCGGCTTGACCTGGACTGCGGGGTGGCACTGGTGGCACCGGGCGACCCCGGCTATGCCACCTCGGCAAGCAACATCACCCGGATCGACGTGGTCAGCGAGCAGCGCCGGGCCGACTGGGGGCGCGGGGCCGTCCACTTCGGCGAGGTCGAGGTCATGCGGCAGGTGACCTCGTTCACCCGCCGCCATCCAGAGACCGGCCAGCCGCTGGGCCAGTTCCCGCTCGACCTGCCACCGCGGGCGGTACGGACCCGGGCCGTCTGGTGGACCCTTGCTCCCGGCCAGCGGGAAGCACTGCTCCGGGACGGGGTTGACCTGCCCGGGGCGGCCCACGCCGCCGAGCACACTGCGATCGGGCTGCTGCCGCTGTTCGCCGCCTGTGATCGCTGGGATATCGGGGGGGTTTCCGCTGACCTGCATCCCGCCACCGGCTTGCTGACGGTCTTCGTCTACGACGGCCAGGCCGGCGGGGCGGGGTTCGCCGAGCGCGGGTTCGCCGTCGCCCGGGACTGGCTGACCGCCACCGGGGAGGCTATCGCCGACTGCGGCTGCCAGGCCGGCTGCCCGTCGTGCATCCAATCGCCCAAGTGCGGCAGCGGCAACGAGCCGCTGAGCAAGCAGGGAGCACTGCAGCTGCTGGCCGGGCTGCTGGCGGCCGATCCTGGCACGGGGGGCCGGCCACGGGCGGGCGGCCGCAGACATGGGGCGACCCCCGCCGGGGGGGAGAGCGGGGGTCGCCGTGCGGTTCCGCGTCCGGATGCGGACGCAGAACCGTCACCGAGGAAAGCTTAATGGCGCTCGGGCCAAGTTACCAACCGGTCACGCGGGGATGCGAGGAGATTGGGGTGTTCAGCAGTATCGGTGCCGGATCGTGAGCGACGGCGCCGGCACCGGGATCCACCGGGCCGCAGCGTTCTTCGATCTGGACAAGACGATCATCGCCAGATCCAGCACGCTTGCGTTCGGCCCCTCGTTCTACCGGCACGGCCTGATCAGCCGCCACGACGTGGTCCGCGGCTTGCTGGCCCAGGCGCTGTTCCGGCTCGGCGGGGCGAGCCACCAGCGGATGGAAAGGTTCCGCGACCAGGTCAGCCAGGTGTGCCGGGGCTGGCCGGCCGACCGCATCACCGACATCATCACCCGGAACATGCACGACCTGATCGTGCCGCACCTGTACGCCGAAGCCCTGGCGCTGCTGACCGCGCACCGGTCGGCCGGCCAGGACGTCGTCATCGTCAGCACGTCCGGGCAGGAGATGGTGGGGCCGATCGGGGACCTGCTCGGCGCCTCGACCGTGATCGCGACCCGGATGGAGGTAGCCGACGGCCGCTACACCGGCCAGGTGGAGTTCTACGCCTACGGCCAGGCCAAGGCCGATCAGGTGGGCCGGCTTGCCCGCGAGCGCGGGTACTCGCTGCCGCACAGCTTTGCCTACAGCGACTCCATCACCGACCTGCCCATGCTGGAGATCGTCGGTAACCCCCGGGCGGTCAACCCCGACCGGGCCCTGCGCAAGATCGCCCAGCAGCGCGGCTGGCCGGTCCTCAGCTTCAGCGCAGCCAGGGGAGCAGCGGCCGGTGACCCTGCCGCGGGCCGCGAACCGTGACCGGCGTCATCCGGTCGACGTCACCGATTGGTAACGCCCGACCCCTTTGCAACCGGCCCGATCCGTCGTAGAAAGGTGTCGACGGACTAACGTCCGGGCACGCGAAGCCGGGCACCCACGCGCGACCAGCCGCGGGAGGCGAGCCGAGGCAGAACTGCCAGCGGGCAGGTCCTGGCGACAGGAACCTGGACTGGGTGGACTGCCCGGCACTATGTAGGTGCACGCTTGGTAACCCGGCCTGGCGTGCCAGGCGACGGCGCCCCTGCCGGGGCGCCGTTCGCTAGTGCAGGACCGTTTCCGCGGGACCGGCACGGACCAGTGGGACTGGCGGGGCCTGCGCCGGGCCAGCCCGGCACGGCGTAAGATCTTCGGCCGTAGGCGGCTCGATCTTGTGACCACGGCCCTCGCCGGGTAGCTGGGCCGCTACCAGCCGCGATGACCAGCACGGTCCAGCGTGGCAGGTGCGCCGCCACCGGCGGCTCCAGAGGGGAGACAGCGCGATGGCTGATACCGCGGCCACACGGTCCCGGACGCGCGGCGAAGCGTCATTCGGCGATCTCATTTCGCTGGCGGTCCAGGACGCGTCCCGGCTGGTCCGGGCCGAGATGGATCTGGCCAAGGTGGAACTCCGCGAAGATGGTAAGCGGCTCGGCATAGCCGGCCTGCTGATCGGCATGGCGGCGTTCGCCGGCTGCCTGGTGCTGATGCTGCTGTGCTTCGCGCTCGCGTACGGCCTCAACACGCTGGGTGTCCCGCTCTGGGCCGCGTTCCTCATCGTGGCTGCCCTCTGCGTGCTGCTGGCGGCGGTGGCGATCCTGATCGTCCGCCAGAAGGTGCAGCGGGTCTCCGGCCTGAGCAGGACCCGGCAGACGGTGCAGGAGGATCTGGCGCTGCTGCGCCGCGACGACGATGGCCCGGCCCGGCTGACCGCCGGGACCGGGTGAGCCAATGCTGGTCAGTGGCGATTCCCCGGTCTATGCGGGAGGGCCGTGGGCGCATCGCCAGGTTTCGGCCAACGGGACGCGGTTCCACATCGCTGAAGCGGGCGAAGGTCCGCTGGTGCTGATGCTGCATGGTTTCCCCCAGTTCTGGTGGACCTGGCGCGGCCAGCTCAGCGCGCTGCCCGCGGCCGGGTTCCGGGCAGTGGCCGCCGACCTGCGCGGGTATGGCGGCAGTGACAAGCCACCCCGCGGCTACGACCTCATCACCGCGGCATCCGACGCAGCCGGGCTGGTGCGGGCGCTCGGCGAGGCGAACGCCGTCATCGTCGGCCACGACTGGGGTGGCCTGGTCGCCTGGACCATGGCCACCTACTACCCGAAGGTGGTGCGGCGGCTGGCCGTGGTGTCGGTCGCCCACCCGCTGCGGGCCCGGGCGTCGCTGCTGACCGACGCACTGCGCCGGGGCGCTGGCAGTGGCCGCACAGTCGCGTTCCAGCTGCCGGTGCTGCCAGAGCGGAGGCTGGTCCGGCACAACGCCGCGTGGGTCGGCAAGACACTGCGGGCCTGGTCGGGACCGGGCTGGCCGGATGCGGATGCGGCGCAGCGGTACCGCGCCGCCATGTGTATCCCTTCTGTCGCGCACTCAGCGCTGGAGTACCACCGCTGGTTTATGCGATCAGGGGTGCGGCCGGATGGGATGCGGTACGCCCGCCGGATGCGGGACCCGGTGCAGGCACCCACTCTGCAACTGCACGGTGCGCTGGACAACTGTGTCCGGCCGGCCACCGCACGCGGCTCTGGCCGGTACGTGGAGGCACCGTACCGGTGGCGGCTGATGGATGGGGCCGGTCACTTCCCGCAGGAGGAGCAGCCGGAGCGGCTCACGGCGGAACTGCGGCACTGGCTGGCAGACGCCGAGCCGGAGCGGTGACCGCCGGGCCGGGCCGGCCCCCGGCCGGGCAGCACAACCGGGCCAGGGACACGAACCCACCCCGGAATCCGAACCCGGCCACGGATCCGAACCCGGCCACGGACCCGGACCCCGCCAGGGACCGGGACCCGGCCGGCCGGGCGCGCAATGCCCGGCCACGGGACGCGCTGGGCCGCCCGCTCCCGCGCGGCTCGCAGGGGGAGCCCACCATGCCCGACGACCTGGCGCTGGCACCACCGGAGGCGCTCGCCCTGGCGCAGCGCCTGCTTGATGAGGGACGTCCCTTCCATGCGCATGAGGTGCTTGAGGCCGCCTGGAAGGCAGCCCCGGCGGCCGAGCGGGAGCTGTGGCGGGGACTGGCCCAGATCGCGGTCGGTCTCACCCACCTGGAGCGTGGCAACGCCGCCGGTGCCGCGGCCCTGCTGCGCCGGGGCGGGCTGCGGGTCGCTGAGTACGCGGGGCATGCTCCGTACGGTATCGACGCGGCCCAGGTCGCCGACCGGGCGGCAAGCCTGGCTGACCAGATCGGCGCGGCTGGCATTCCCGCCGGCCGGGTCACTTTCCGGCTGGCCGGCTAGCGCCGCGGCTCAGCCGGTCAGGGCGGGAGGCGACGTCGGCGGGCCGGCTGGGTGAGCCCTAGTCGCAGCCCTGCGTGGAAACCTCGGCGGTAGCGGCCCGGCCCGCGGCCACGTCGGGTGCGACCTCGCCAGCGGTCAGCGCATAGCCGGTCTGCTTGACATCGGGCGAGGCGGCGAACACCACCCCGTACACCCCCCCATGGGGGGTGAGCAGCGGGCCGCCGGAGTTGCCCGGGAGGACCACCGCCCTGATCGCATAAATGCTGCGGCTGACGGTACGGACCTGGTAGATGTCAGGGCTGTTTGCCTGCTCCTCGGCGCCAATGCGGGCGGGGACGGCGGTGAAGTGGCTGTTCAGCGGGTAGCCGGCCACGATCGCTTCATCGCCCCGGGCCGCTGGCCCGCGGAACCGCAAGGCGGGGACAGCCAGGCCGGGCACGTACAGGATGGCGACGTCACGTTCGGGGTCATACAGCACGACCCGGGCCGGGAACGACCCATGCCCGCCGTCGGTGACGGTTGGCCCCCCGCGCACCCCCGCCACCACATGCGCATTGGTGAGCACGCGATGCGGTGAGACCACGAAACCGGAGCCTTCCAGCGTCCGTGAACAGCCCGGTGCCACGCCAATGACCTTGACGATGCTGGGGCGGGCGCGGGCGAGACCGGGGGAGCTCAGCACAGCTCGGCTGGGCGCGGGCACCGAGAGCGCGCCTTCCGCCCCCAGCGCCCCGAACACCTGGGTATAGGGGCCAGTCGCCAGCAGCCGCCGGAAATCGGAGAACATGACCTGCGCACCGGATGGCATGAACCGGTCCACCCCACGCAGTACTGCGGACCGGTTCACCTGGCCGGCAATGGCCGGGAACGGAGCATTCACCACCGCCGACCCGATCAGCCAGGCGATCAGCAGGACCGAGATGATGCTCACCGCGGCACCGCCGACCGAATCCAGGAGCGTGGCCGGCCGCCAGGTCACCCGGGACCTGACCGCTACCCCGGCCAGGGAAGCGACCAGCTGGCCGAGCATGGCGGTGAGAAAAACCACGATGATGGCAACCAGGGCCTGCTTAGACGGGCTCTTGGCCAGCGCGCGGGCAATGTGCGGCGAAATAATCGCGCCGACCGCGGCCCCGCCCAGGAAGCCCACGAAGCTGAGCACGCCGACGATGAAGCCCTGCCGGTACCCGGCCACCGCGAAGGCGGCGGCTAGCGCGATCAGGATCAGATCCAGCAGATCACCGGGCACCGCCCCACGGTATCGGGCTGCCCTGGGTGCGTGCGCCATACTGGCAGGCCAGGTGCGGCACGGCCGGAACGCGGTCTAACTGGCGGCAGCGGGATTGAACACCTCCGGCGGCAGATCCTCGATCTGCCCGGTGTCCCAGGGCCGCTCGAATCCACCGATCGCCAGCAGCCGGTCGACCAGGGCTGCGGTGAATCCCCAGATGAACATCCCCGGCAGCCGGAAAGCCGGCCCGGAGCTGCCCATCGGGTGCCGCACCCGGATCCGGTTCGCCGGATCCGCGAGGTCGGCGAACCGGACCCGGACCGCCGCGGTGACCTCACCGTCGGCCGCCGGCACCACCGGCGCCGGCTGCCGCCACCACGCCAGCACCGGGGTGACCGTGAACCCACTGCGGGAGATGTGCAGGTCCGGCAGCACCGCCAGCACGTCCACGCCAGCCGGGTCGACGCCTGCTTCCTCGGCCGCCTCCCGCAGCGCCGCGCCGACCGGGCCGGCATCGTCTGCCTCGATGGCGCCGCCCGGAAAGGCCGGCTGGCCGGCGTGCCGCCGCAGCCACGGGCTGCGCTGGACGATCAGCAGGTCCGCCTGGCCGGCCGTCTCACCGACCAGCATCAGCACCGCGGACGGCCGGCCGTTGCCTGTGGCGGGTGGCCGCAGCAGCGGGGGCACGGTCATCCGGGCGGCCTTGCCCGCCAGTTCGGTCAGCCAGGGCGGAGCAGCGTGGGCGGGCGATTCCGGTGTCATGAGAACGGGCCCTCCCGCACCAGTTTGCGTGCCACCGCCGGATCAGTCGGGCCCTCGCCGAAGGACGGGCACCAGTGCGCCACACCGCACGCGCCGCAGGCTGGCCGGCGGGCGTGGCACACCCGGCGGCCGTGCCAGATCAGCCGGTGTGACAGCATCGTCCACTCCGAGCGCGGGAACAGCGCGCCCACCTCGGATTCGATCTTGACGGGATCATCCTCGGTGGTCCACCCGAAGCGCCTTGCCAGCCGGGCGAAGTGCGTGTCCACGGTGATACCGGGGATGCCGAACGCGTTACCCAGCACCACATTTGCCGTCTTCCGGCCGACCCCGGGGAGCGTGACCAGATCTTTCAGCCGGGGCGGGACCTCGCCGCCGTACCGGTCGCACAGGGCCTGGCCGAGCCCGATGATACTGGTGGTCTTGTTCCGGTAGAACCCAGTGGACTGGATGATCTTCTCCAGCTCGGACCGGTCGGCGGCGGCATAATCGGCCGCCGTGCGGTAACGCGCGAACACCACCGGCGTGACCATGTTGACCCGCTTGTCGGTGCACTGTGCGGACAGGATGGTGGCAACGAGCAGTTCCAGCGGGTTGCTGAAGTTCAGATCGGTGTGCGCGTTCGGATAGAGCGCGGCCAGTTCGCGGTTGATGCGCCGGGCCCGGCGGACGAGCGCGGTCCGGGACGCAGGAGCCATGGTCACGAACCCAGCCTATTGACCCAGGGCGGGCGCGCCGGCATGTCCGCCGCGGTGACCGGCGGCTGCGTTTGGTGGGAAGGTGCCGGGCCGGCGGCACCCTCACAGCCGTGACCGGCGGCGGGATGGCCGGGATATGCCGGCCAGCTACCACGACCGCGACCGCGGCCGCGCCGGTAAGCTTCAGCGCCACCGCGGCGGACGGGCACTGGCGCCGGACACCCAGGCGTCGTCGAGCAGCAGCACCGTCGCGCCGGGCACCAGGCCAGCCTGGAACCGGGCTGGGTCGACGGTCCGGGCCCACGGATCGCCACCGGGCCGCGGCCGCAGGCCCAGCCAGGGCCGGGCTAGATACGGGGCGGCCAGTGCCGGACGCCCGCCCTGGACAAGCCTGCCGGGTCTGCCCGCATGACCGGCATCGTAGGTGGGACCGGTGCCACTCATACCTGGGCGGGCACGCCCGGCGTCCCGCCGGGGGCCGCTTGCGCAGACAGCCGGCAGGCTGGCCGGTTACCCGGCGAGATGAAGGCGGCCGCCTGGGCGGCGGTGACCCGGGCGGCGGGATAACCTTCATCCGAATGCCTACCAGAGCCGCGGGAAGATCCGTGCCTTCAAGCCCGGGCCGGCGCTTTACCGCCCTGGCCCGGTCTTGGCCTCCGCCGAAACAGTGGCTGCCGCTCGCCCGGCGGCACTGGCTGCTGACCGTGCTGCTGGCCGCGGGTGTGGTGCTGCGAGTGCTGGCGCAGGTCGCCTACCGCCCGGCGCTGCTCTATATCGACTCGATGAAGTATCTGTTCGGCGCCTACCCGGGCAACGACCCGATCGGCTACCAGGCGGTCATCAAGCCGCTGCTGCTGGCCGGGAACCTGGATTTGGTGGTCGCCGTGCAGCATCTGCTCGGGCTGGCCATGGCCATCCTGCTCTACCTGGTCCTGCTGCGCCGCGGGGCCCCGCGCTGGCTCGCTGCGCTGGCCGTCGCGCCGGTGCTGCTGGATGGCTACCAGCTCCAGATCGAGCAGAACATCATGCCCGATGTGCTGTTCGAGACGTGCATCGTGATTGGCCTGGTTGCGCTGCTGTGGTCGCCCCGTCCCCGGACCGGGCTGGTCATCGTGGGCGGGCTTGCCCTCGGCGCCTCCGCCACCGCCCGCCAGGTTGGTGAAATCTTCATCCTGCCCGCGCTGGCCTACTTGCTGCTGGTCATCCCCGGCTGGCGGGCGCGGCTGGTCCACGGGGCCATCCTGGGTGTCGCGTTCGTGGTGCCCATCGCGGCCGCCAGCTTCGGCAATTCCCTCATCATGAACCGGTTCGGGCTGGCCCCGTACGCGGGCGGATCGACCTATGGCCGGATGGCGGCGGCGGCCGACTGCCAGACCCTGGTGCTCCCGTCCTACCAGCGGGCTCTGTGCCCGTCCGTGACGCAGCAGAGATTCGGGCCGGACTGGCTCGACCATCACCAGGGCTCGCCCGTCAAGACATTCGTCCCCCCGGCCGGGATGAGCAACGCCGCCGTGGTCAGCGGTTTCAACCGGCAGGTGCTCGTCCAGCAGCCTGGCCGGGTGCTGGCCGCGGTCGGCAAGGACGCGCTCAAGCTCTTCGCGGTGACGCGGGTCACTGATCCCGGCGATACCTCCATCACCCGCTGGCAGTTCCAGGACGGCTATCCGCAGTACCCGCCGTATATGGTCATCCGCGGCGGCCACGTGATCTTCACCAGCTTCACCGAGGCCGGCACCGTGCTGTCGGTGTACACCACCGCGGAGTACCGCGGCGGGAGCCCGGCCGCGGTCCGGCCGCTCGCCACCTTCCTCCGCGGCTACCAGCTCGATGGCGGCTACACGCCGGGGCCGCTGCTGCTGCTGATGACCCTGGCCGGGCTGGCGGGCACGCTCAGCCTGTTCCGCCGCCGGGCCACCCCCGCCCAGCGTGATGCCGCCCGCGCCTGCCTGCTCATGTTCGCCAGCGGGGTGAGCGTGCTGCTGGTCTCTGACGCCTTCGAATTCAGCTGGCGCTATCAGCTGCCCGCGCTGATCACGCTGCCGCCAGCCGCCGCACTGGCGCTGACCGCCCTGTTTACCCACCGGGCCGGGCCCGCTACCATCAGCGGGCCCGCCACCACCGCTGGGCCCGTCACAGCCGCCGGGCCCGATGACGCCCAGCCCCAGCCGACGCCGGCCGTCAGCGATCACGGCGCGGCCTGAGCCTGTCCCGGACCGGCGGAAGCCTGGCCACCGAGATGATGATCACCGCCGCCAGCGGAGTCAGCATGACGGCAGGCAGCCAGCCAGCCGCGTGCCCGGCCACCAGGCCGCCAATCACTGCCCCGGCCACGATGGCCGTCAGCACGCCGCCGCTGCGGACCAGGCCCGGCTGCCGGTCACGGGTCACCAGTTCGGCCACCACCGCGGTCAGCGTGCCGGTCAGGTAGGTGGTGGACATCCCGCCCAGCTGCCGGACCGCCGCGCTCTGAATGCCCATGGCACTGGACAGCGCGGTGATCATCAGCAGCTGGGCAGTGCCGCCAGGATGCGGGCCGGTGGCCTCCCAGCCGGCCGAGAACGCGGCCAGCACCACGAACTCCACCAGCAGGGTCATGGTCACGCTGGGCGGCCACGGCCCCTCGCCGGTGGCGCGCCGCGCCGCGATTGGCGCACCGGCCAGTACTCCTGCGCTGTAACCGGCCAGCGCCACCCCACTGTGCACGGCCAGGGACGCGCTCAAGGTGGCCGCGGACAGTCCCAGCAGCACCAGATTCCCGGTGATGACGCTGCTGAACACATTGCCTAGGTGCAGGTAGCTGGACACATCGACGGCACCGGTGGTGAGCGTCAGCAGGACCAGCAGGCCGTCGCGGGTGGCGATGTGCCGTGGCTGCTCCGGGGCTGGCGGGCCGGTCACGGGCACATCGTGCCAAACTCTGGCCTACCTCGTCGCGATGGCTGGTCTCCCGGTGCGGTTCCGGCGGGGCGGAGTCGAGCCGGATGGTACCCGCACCGGCGCTACCGGCGGACGAGCCGCCAGATCCGCTCCGGTGAGCGCAACGCGGTGTGCAGGCCCCGGCCCAGCAGCTGGCGCTGGGAGACGTGGCAACCCACGATGGCGGCCTTCCATGCCGGGTCGCGGGCAGAGCCGAGGGCCGGTTCCGGTGCCAGTGACCAACCGCGCTGGCCGAGCGACCTCTTACGCTCGGCCACCACAACTCGGTACCTGCGGGCGTAGGGCAACTCCTCGTACAGGTAGACCGGCCGGTCATGGCTGGCTGCGAAGATCAGGCCCGCCTCGGCGGTGATCACGTGGTCGGGGTGGTGGATGCCGAGCGGGATGACCCAGGCCAGCCCGGGCTGCGCCCCCGCCTGGCCGGCCAGATCGGCGGCGATCGCAGCGGGCAACTCACCCGCGGGCGGGCCCCGGTAGCCGTATCCGCTGGTGCGGTACTGGCCGTCCCAGTAGCCCAGGTGCAGCACGCCGGCGTGGGCCATGGCAGCCGAGCTGATGTCCTCGCCCCGGCGGACGCCCATCACGTCTGCTCCGTCCGGGAAGTACCGGGCGCCGGCGTCCCATGCGGGCAGCGGGCTCACCCTGGACGGCCCGTGGCTGAACGCGGTCACGATCGACGAGCCGGGGTTCGCCGCCAGGAACAGCCCGCAACTGAGCACGGCATCGTCGAGGTGCGGCGAAACGACCGCGTAGCAGCCGCCCAGGATGTCACCGCCCGCGGATCGGTGATGGACTAGCTGCGTGTCTACCATCTGCGGTCAGTGACCGCGCCGGCCCGGCCCGCACCGGGGCAGGCCGGGCCAGCAGTAGTGGCCAGCCCCGGAAGGTACCTGGCCAGCCGAGGTGATGATCAGGCCTGCGGCCGGCCCAGTCCGGCAATGCCCGGCCCGGCCGGGCCGCGGGCTTCCGCGAAGCCTTCGATCAGGCCGTAGTCGATGGCCTGCTCGGCCGAGAGGAGGCGGCCCTGCCTGGCGTCCTGCTGGAGGTCATCGGCTGGCCGGCCGGTAGCCTCGGCCATCCGCGCATACAGGTCGGCGAGCATGGCGCGGACCTGTTCCTCGTGCGCGGCGACGGCAGCCACCGGGCCCTCGAAGCTGATCTTCGGCTCAGCCATCGTGAAGAGAGCATTCGGGTAGGCCCGCCGGTGCCGGGCTGCGGCCAGGACCCCCAGGCCCGGGCCACTGGTGCGGCCGGCCGCATACGCGGTCACCGTGACCCGCAGGGTGTCCAGCACGCCCATGACCGTCAGCGCGGCCGGCAGCTCGGCGTCCAGGTTTTGCAGCTCCAGCCTTATGGGGCCGTTCCCCTCCGCATCCAGGGTGAGCAGCTGCGCGGACAACCGGGTCGCCGACTCGCTGTCCAGAAACCCGTGGGCCATCACGATCCGCTGGTTCAGCAGCCGCTCATACAGCCTGCCCGGCCATTCGCCCTGCTCGAACCACACCCGGGTGGGCTGCATGGCCGGGCTGGGTGCGGTAGCCGGTGCCGGGCCCGGCACCGGCCAGCCCGGCTGGCCCGGCTGGGCTGGCTCACCCGGCCGGCCCGGTTCACCCGGCCGGGCCGGCTCACCGGGGCGGAGCGGCTCACCCTGCCGCGGCAGCGAGCCACCTCGTGTCGTCATCATCGGGACTCCTCCTCGGTGTGGTGTCCGCTCTGCAGCCGCCAGCTGAGCTGGCGGCCGATCGCCGCCGCGTACCGCTCCAGCGTGGAGGCACGCACATCCGCCTCCCCCGCCTCCAGCCGGGCCACGGCCGACTGGGAGGTGCCCATCCGCGCCGCGACCTCGGTCTGGGAAAGTCCGGCCGCCCGGCGCTGGCCGGCCATTTCCCCGACCAGGCGGCGGCGGTCATCCGACATCCGCCGGATGGCCATCTCGCGAAATCCCGGCAGCAGTGGCAGCCGCAATCCGGCCGGGTCAGTCAGCGCATCGGGCCCAGCCGGCGGGCTGGCCGCGGCCGGCGCTATTGGGCTGGCCGGCGGTGGCCAGCCCAGCTGCTCATCCGGGCCGCCCGGGGCAAGGAAGCCCACCGGCCCGGCCGGCTGACCAGGACCGCCCGGACGGCCGGGGGGTGCGCCTGTGCCGTGCATCTCCATATGCCAGAAGGTATCTCAGAAACGAGATGCCGCCGACGATTTATCGCTGAGCGCTGAACGTCCCGCTAGTCGCGCGTCCAGGGCCCAGTCCCCTGCGTGCCGGCCAGCACTGCCTTGAGCGCGCGTGGGCCGCCCTGTCTCACCGCCAGGTGCCTACCGGCCAGCCCGCGCTGGGCCGCCGCATCACCGGCGAAGGCGGCCACGCACCCCTCCGGCTCGATATTTGCCAGGGCCAGAATGGCCCCGGCGGCTCCCAACGGCCCGGCCAGGGCGAGCACCGCGGACGAGCCGACATAGGTCGCACCGGCATAGTGGGCGAGTTCATCCAGCAGCCGGTCGGGGTCGCCGGAGGAATCCTTCAGGCCGGCCACCGGCAGCCCATCAAGCGCCTCGACCGGGATGCCCGGCGCGGATACCTGCGGAAAGTGGTAGGCGAGCACCGGCCGGCCCGCGGCCGCGGCCGCCACGGCCGCGTAGTACCCGGCCAGATCCCGGCTGCCCGGCGGCGGAAAGGCCAGCACCGCGTCGGCGCCCGCCCGCACCGCGCTGGTGGTGAGAGTGGCGGCCTGCCGTGCCGACGGGGCCCCGGTGCCCGCCAGTACCGGGACCTCGGCGGGCAGCGCGGCGCGCACCTCACGGACGAGGACGGCTCGTTCCTCCTCGCTCAGCGTGGCGGCCTCGCCGGTGGTGCCGCAGACCAGGACCGCCCGCATGCCGCGGGCCACCAGTTCGGACGCCAGCTTGCTGGTCGGCCCGGGATCGACCGCCCCATCCGCGGTGAACATGGTCACCAGCGCAACGCCGACCCCGCGGAACACCGCGGCTGCGGCACCGCCAGCCAGATCGCCACGCCGCGGCGCGGACGGTCCCGTCACGTGCGCTTCCTTTCGCTGACCGGTCTGCCGGTGAGGCTAACCGGCTGGGCGGGCGATCACCAGTCCCGCCGCTCGGCGGGCAGCGATGCGGCATCCTGGTGACCATGAGGCCATGGCTCCGGCTCGCTGCCGGGCTGGCCGGCGCCGGCCTGCTGGCGGGCTGCGCGGCCAGTGCCTCACCAGTGGCTGGCAGCACCCGGGCGGCCAGCGCACCTGCGGCGGCGGCGGGCAGCACTCACCTCAGCCACCGGCCGGCGGCCGCGCCGCTCCCCGCCGGCCCACTGGCCGCGCACCAGCTCATCACCGTGACTACCCCCAGCTACCGGGACACCTACGCGACGTTCACCGCCTACCGGCAGGCCGGGGGAAGGTGGCAGCGGGTGCTCGGGCCATGGACTGCCCGGATCGGGCGCAATGGCTTCGCCCCGGCCGGCCAGAAGCGGGAGGGCGACGGCCGGACCCCGTCCGGCACGTTCCGGTTCGGGTTCTTCTTTGGCGTGCTGCCGAATCCCGGTGTGCGGTTCCGCTACCGGCAGTCACATCCCTACGACTACTGGGACGACGACCCGGCCAGCCCTCGCTACAACGAATGGGTCAATGCACTACGCGCCAGCCCCGGGCTCAATCCCGAGCCAATGGATGTCACTGCCTACGACTACGGCGCGGTCATCGGCTACAACACCGCCCGTGCTCCCGGCCTGGGCAGTGCGATCTTCCTGCACCAGAACATCGGGATTGCCACCGCCGGCTGCATCACCCTGCCCACCGCGGACCTGCTGACGGTGCTGCGATGGCTGAACCCGGCCCGGTCACCGAGGATCCGGATGGGTGTCGCCGGCCCGCGTTAGGCACCCCGCGGCAGCGGTGGGGTATGGATAACGGGTGAGGATAGTGCTGAAGCAAAGTGGGTGCCCAGATCGCCATCCCGGGAGTAGCAGGAGCTGACTAGATGACCACAGAAGCCACCCCGCCCACGGGCACACTGCACGTAACTGACAGCCGGACCGGCCGCAGTTACGACCTGCCCATTGTCGACGGCGCTATCCGGGCCCTCGACCTGCGCCAGATCAAGACGTCGGACGACGACTTCGGGCTGCTGTCCTATGACCCGGCATTCATGAACACCGCCAGCTGCCGCAGTTCGGTCACCTACATCGACGGCGAGAAGGGCATCCTGCGGTACCGCGGCTACCCGATCGAGGAACTGGCCGAACGGGTGTCCTTCCTCGATGTCGCCTACCTGCTGCTGCACGGCGAACTACCCACCGGGCAGGCGTCGGTGGCCTGGGCGGACGAGATCACCCAGCACACGTTCGTGCACGAAAACGTGAAGAAGTTCATCGACGGCTTCCACCATGACGCGCATCCGATGGGCATTCTGGTCAGCAGCATCGCGGCGCTGTCCACCTTCTACCCGGGTGCCAAGGACATCAGTGACGGCGGGGACCGGCATCTGCAGGTGGTGCGGCTGATCGCGAAGACCCCGACGCTGGCGGCCTTCGCCTACCGGCACGCGCAGGGGCTGCCGTACGCGTACCCGGACGACGAGCTGTCTTACACCGGGAACCTGCTGAACATGATGTGGAAGATGACCGAGCCCCGGTATCACCCGGACCCGGTGCTGGCGCGGGCGCTGGATGTGCTGTTCATGCTGCACGCCGACCACGAGCAGAACTGCTCGACCAGCGCGATGCGGGTAGTCGGCAGCTCACGGGTGGATCCGTTCTCGGCGGCGGCGGCCGCCGCCGCCGCCCTGTACGGGCCGCTGCACGGAGGCGCGAACGAGCAGGTGCTGCGGATGCTGCGGGACATCGGGTCGGTTGCCGCGGTCCCCGGCTACATCGACCGGGTGAAGCGCGGCGAGCTGCGGCTGATGGGCTTCGGTCACCGGGTGTACAAGAACTTCGACCCGCGGGCCACCATCATCAAGCAGATCGCAGACGAGGTGTTCAAGGTCACCGGCCGTAACCAGCTACTGGACATCGCGTTGGAACTGGAGCGGATCGCGCTCGCCGACGAGTACTTCGTCAGTCACCGGCTGTACCCGAACGTGGACTTCTACTCCGGGATCATCTACCAGGCCATGGGATTCCCGGTGGAGATGTTCCCGGTGCTGTTCGCGATCGGCCGGATGCCGGGCTGGCTGGCCCAGTGGCAGGAGAGCATCGGGGACAGCGAACAGCGCATCTCCCGGCCCCGGCAGCTGTACGTGGGCCATGACCTGCGGCACCTGCCGACTGGGTAACCAGGTAGGTACGAGCTGAGGTCCCGCGGCGCCGCCCGGGACCTCCGTCCGGCCCACCCCGGCCGGCGCTGTCATCATGTCGTCAGGTCTCTTCCCCCGCAGTGCACAGGCCGCAGAAGCCGGTCAACCGCTCCCACCTCTGCCGCGTCTACCTCGTGCGATTATGCCCACCTTGGAGAGACCGTCCATGTCCGACCCCAACAGTCCGGACCCGGAGTCGCCGCAAGAACCGCCACCGCAGGACCCGCAGCCGCCGCAGCACCCGCCACCGCAGGACCCGCAGCCGCCGCAGCACCCGCCACCGCAGGACCCGCAGCCGTCGCGGTGGCCGCCGCTCGAGGACCCGCAGCAGCAGTACCCGCAGCAGCACGCGCAGCCCCAGTACCCGCCGCCCCAGTACCAGCAGCCCCAGTACCAGCATCCCCCGTACCAGCAGCCCCCGTACCAGCAGCCCCCGTACCAGCAGCCCCCGTACCAGCAGCCCCCGTACCCATACGGCACCGTGGCCAGGCCGCCTTACGACGGTCTCGCCATCACGTCGTTCGTCTTCGGCGTGCTCTGGCTCGGCTGGATGGGCTCGATCGTCGCTGTGGTCCTGGGGCACTTCGCACTGAGCAACATCGGCCGCACCCAAGCACGCGGACGCGGGCTGGCTATCGCCGGGCTGATCCTGGGCTACATCTGGCTGGCGATCCTTGTTTTGCTCATCCTGTTGGCCATTATCGGCGCGGTGTACGGCAGCCGCAGCGGCAGCGGCTAAACCGTAGCTGCAGCCGCAACGGCTAAACAGCGGCCTGAATGGCCGGCTGACGTACTGACAATGGGGCAGCCCCCACCCGTCACAGACCGCTCAGAGCAGGCTCAGCCCTGGTGAGCCGCAGCGCGCGCGATGGCCACGACAATGCCTAGGGCGAGCGCGACAATGCCGCCGATCCATGCCGTCTTTGCCAGGGCATCCGGACGCCCTTGTACACGGAACTGGTTCTGGGCGACGAACCCAAGGACGATTGCGGCCGGTGAGCACAGGAACCAGCAGACGATCCCGATCACCGACAGCACCGTCGGCGTGGCCGACGGCGGTTTCTGCGGGCCTGGGGAACCCCCATATCCGGGGCCGTACCCAGAAGGTGGCCCCCCGTAGCCAGGAGGTGGTGGCCCCCCGTAGCCGCCGGCGCCGCCCGGCCCTCCGGGATAGCTGGGAGGCTGCTGCCCGCCGTATCCCGGCGGTGGGTTTTGGTCTGCCATGACTCCTCCGAACGCCAAGTCCGTTTTTACAGTAGACCGAGACGCACGAGCTGCCAGAGCTCCGAGACAGCGAGGGCCGCCACAATACCGGTAATGGCTGCCGCGTTGCGTGTTTTCGCGGGCAACTGCCGCCACCGCTCTGCCAGGCTGGTCTTGCGGAGCATCGGCAGGATGATAACGGCGACG
>Ga0306920_100005354_pt1 | contig 16580 bp, 13 predicted proteins | sample flu12Cox44000170_FD_204666 | JGI IMG/M metagenome (GOLD analysis project Ga0306920, IMG submission 204666) | Lab enrichment of tropical soil microbial communities from Luquillo Experimental Forest, Puerto Rico - flux4day.12C.oxic.44.000.170 (v2)... | ecosystem: Environmental > Terrestrial >... | reverse complement strand
CGACCACAAGGGCACATTTCGGCTGCTCGAAGCGTGGGCCCAGCTGGCCCTCGATCCGGGCTCCGGCGCGGGTTGCCGGAAGGCCGCCACCTTGACGATCGCCGGTGACGGTGAGGTGGAGCGGGCGCGGCGCCGTATCCGGGAACTTCGCCTCGAGGACACCGTCGAACTGCGCGAGTGGCTGTCGGAGAGCGATGTCGACGAACTGCTCAATGGCTCCCATGTACTTGTGTTGCCGTCGCGCAACGAGGGCCAGTCGATGGCGGTCCTGGAGGCGATGGCGCGGGGTTTGTGCGTCATCGCCAGCGATGCCGGCGGGCTGCCCGAGATGATCGGCGGCGGGTTCGGTGTTATCGTCCCGCCTGACGACGTTGACGCGATCGCTGACGCGTCGCGCCTCGTCATTGACGACCGTGACCTGCGCGCCCGATACGGTGCCGCCGCCTACGCACGAGTCGAGGCGCACTTCGATGCCCGCGCCGTCTGGCGCCGAATCGACGCACTCTATCGCGAGGTGTCCAGATGAGGGTGCGTCCGATTCGGGAGTGCTTTCCGATCGCGCTGCTCGACGCCATGGCCTGCGCCCGGCCTGCCGTCTGCACTGCCGTCGGCGGGATCCCTGAGATGATCAACGACGGTGAGACCGGCTACCTTGTGCCACAGAAGGATTCGCAGCAGCTCGCGGCTGGGCTCGTGAGGTTGTTGCAAGACCCGCAAACCGCGCGTCGGATGGGCCGCGCAGCCCGCGATCGCGTCGAGGCCGAGTTCACTCTGGATCGCTCCCTCGCCGCGACGCAACAAGCGATCGAGGACGTGGTCAGCGGTCAGGCCGTACTGAGCGGACGGGTTTGACGATGCGGCGCCATATCCTGATCCTCGTCGAGAACCTGTCGGTGCCGTTTGACCGCCGGGTCTGGCAGGAGAGCCTGGCTCTGGTCGGCGCTGGTTACCAGGTCACCGTCATCTGCCCGACCGGCGCCAAACAGGACCGCGAGCTTGAAGCCGTGATCGAGGGCGTGCGCATACTGCGCTATCCGTTACGTGCGGCGACTGGGGGGCCGCTCGGCTATCTGCGGGAGTACACACTCGCGCTGTGGCACACGCTGCGCCTAGCGATCAAGGTCCGCCGCTCGGGCCGTATCGACATCGTGCATGCGTGCAACCCTCCGGATCTGCTGTTTCTGATCGCGTTGGCGCTCCGCCCCTTTGGCACCCGCTTCGTCTTCGATCACCACGATCTGGTGCCGGAACTGTTCGTCTCACGCTTCCCCGGCGGTGGGCGGGTCCTTTATCGACTGACCAGGTTCGTCGAACGACTCACCTTCGCCGCCGCCGACGCGGTGATCTCGACGAACGAGAGTTATCGGCGGGTAGCGATCGAGCGCGGCAAGATGGCCGCCGACAGGGTCACCGTTGTTCGCAGCGCACCAGATCTGAGCCGTTTCGTCCAGCGGGAGCCAGATGAGAGCCTGCATCGCGGCAAACCCTATCTACTTGCCTACCTGGGCGTGATGGGCCCGCAGGACGGTGTCGACTACGCGCTGCGGGCACTGCAGCTATTACGAGACGACATCGGGCGAGACGACATCCATTGCATCTTCATGGGCACCGGTGACGCGTTCGACGAGATGGTCGCGCTCAGTGAGCAACTCGGCCTCACCGACATGGTCGAGTTCCCCGGTCGAGTGTCCGACGAGTTCGTCCAGCGCTGTCTTTCGACCGCGGACGTGTGCCTGTCACCGGACCCGCTGAACCCGCTCAACGACGTCTCGACAATGAACAAAGTGGTCGAATACATGGCGATGGGCCGACCGGTCGTATCGTTCGACCTGCTCGAAGCCCGCGTGTCAGCCGGCGAGGCCGCGGTGTATGTCCCGGCCAACGACGAACTTGCCTTCGCGACGGCGATCGACGCCCTGCTGCGAGACCCCGAGCTTCGTCGCCAGATGGGCGAGGGGGGACGCGACCGGGTCGAACAGGAACTGTCCTGGGACGTGTCGCGTATCGCGCTCGTTCAGTTCTATGACACGTGCTTCGCGCGCGAGCAGTCGAGAAACAACGCGGTGTCGAAGCTTGCATGGTATGTCGGTCGCGTGGCGGCGATGTCGCCCCGCGAGATGGGTTGGCGCGCCCGCCGTTTCGTCGCCGGTGGCAATTCTGTCGGTGTTGTGCACCGTCGATGCCGGGGTGATCGCCGAACCGAAGCTCGTCCGGGACGGCGCCATGCTGGTCCCAGCTGGTCCGAACAAGGGGTTCGGCGGGGATTTGCGATCGACAGCAGCGGCGACGGCACCGTCGCCACCCTAGCCGCTACGCCGGCGGTGAGCCTGATGGGAGAATCATGAGCGATCCGCAGATGAAGAGGGTCGGCGTTTACGGACTCGGATATGTCGGTTGCGTCTCCGCGGCCTGCCTCGCCTCGCGTGGATGCCGGGTCGTTGGCGTAGACGTGAATCCGGACAAGGTAGAGTCCGTGCGGCAGGGCAGGTCCCCGGTCGTTGAGGAAAAGATTGGCGAACTCACCGCTGAAGTCGTCACCGCCGGAATGCTCACAGTCACCACCGATGCTTACGCGACCGTCCTGGGCACGGACATCTCATTGATCTGCGTCGGCACACCATCGACCGCAGGCGGCGGGTTATCGACGAGATTCCTCGAACAGGTGACCACGGAAATCGGTGCGGCCCTGGCCGATAAAGACCAATGGCACACTGTGGTCTATCGCAGCACCATGCTCCCAGGGACGTGCGAGACCCTCCTGATCCCGCTGCTGGAGAAGGCGTCGGGCAAGCGCGCGGGGCGCGACTTTGGGGTTTGCGTGAACCCCGAGTTCCTGCGCGAGGGATCGAGCGTCCGGGATTTTCTCAATCCGCCGAAAACCGTTGTCGGTGAGACAGACTCACGCAGCGGCGAAGCGGTGATCGGGCTGTACGAGGGCCTTCCGGGCCCACGCTTCTGTGTCCCGGTGAGGGTCGCGGAGATGACCAAGTACGTCGACAACAGCTTTCATGCACTCAAAGTCTGTTTCGCCAATGAGATAGGTGCGATCTGTTCGTCGTTGGCTCTGGACTCGCACGCCGTCATGGACATCTTCCTTGCCGACACCAAGTTGAACATCAGCCCTGCCTATCTTCGCCCGGGATTCGCCTTCGGCGGCTCATGCCTCCCCAAGGACGTCCGCGCTCTCACCCACACCGCGCGCCGCAACGACCTCGATGTGCCCTTACTGGCGAATGTGCTCACCTCCAATGAGGTCCATCTGCGTCGCGCGATCGACCTCGTGATCGCCGACGGGCGGCGCAAGGTGGGCGTCTTTGGCTTGTCGTTCAAGGCAGGCACAGATGACCTGCGTGAGAGTCCGATGGTCGAACTCGTCGAACGCCTTATCGGGAAGGGATTCGACGTCAAGGTCCACGATTCGAACGTGACGTTGTCACGATTGATCGGCGCGAACCGCGCCTACATCGGTGAGCTGCTGCCTCATATCGGCGAAGTACTGATCGATGACATCGATGCCGTGCTGGAGCATGGCGAAGTGCTGATAGCCGGGTCGAGGGAGCCCGAGGTCGTCAACGCGATCGAACGGGCCGGACCGGACAAGCTCGTCATAGATCTGGTGCGGTTGCCGGGCGCCGGCCAACTCCGCGGCAGCCAGAAATACCGCGGCATCGGCTGGTAGCGGATGTCGCGCGTGCAAGCCGGCGCCGGCGAGCTGGCCGAGGCCGGGCCCGAGGGGGCGGGCCCGCGAACTCCGCCTGAGACCGAACCGTGGACCGAGACCACCACCGATCTGACGAATGTGCTCAAGCGAGGCGCGGGGATGGCCGCGATCGGCTTGGTCATCGTCCAGATCGTCACGGTTGCTCAGACACTCGTGCTGGCCCGACTGCTCGGACCGCACGAGGTCGGGATCTTCGCCGCCGGATCGGTGCTGACGGGGGTTATTGCGGTGTTCGCCCAGAACACCCTCAGCCATGCGCTCATCCAGCGCGAGCGCGACATCGAGGATGCCGCCAACACGGTGCTGATCGTGACCTTTGTGACGGGCCTGCTGCTCGCGCTCGCGAACCTGGTGGCCTCGCCGCTGATCGGCGCGCTGTTCCACGATTCGCGGGTGGGTCTGATTGCGGCGTCGATCTCGGGGATAATGCTGCTGCATTCGTGTCCCAGCGTCCCCGACGCGCTGATGCAGCGCACATTCCAGTTCAAACGGCGGCGGGTCATCATCGACCCTGCGATGCAGCTGACGTTGGCCTCGGCCTCGATCGTGTTCGCTGTATTCGGGTACGGCGCGTGGGCGATGGTCATCGGCATGTACGCGTCGGCCACCACATGGGTGCTGCTGAGCTGGTGGATGGCGAAATGGCGCCCGTTTCGGGGGCGTTTTTCGTTCCGCATCTGGCGAGAGCTGGCGGGGTTCTCGTTGCCGCTGCTCCTCGATGGGATCGCAGAACGTTCGCGTGACATGGTCCAGCAGGTGCTCGTCGGCCGTGCATTCGGAACCGCTGGCTTGGGCCAATTCCGGTACGGCTCCCGGATTGCGTTACTGCCCGGGCTAGCGGTCGTACAAATCTGTGGGTACGTGCTGTTCCCCGCCTTCTCGCGGATCTCCAGCGACGGCACCCGGTTCCGTCAAGCCTTCCTGCGGGCGCTTGGCTGGATCTGGTTGGCCGCCCTCCCGGTCGGAGCCCTGTTGCTCGCGCTGGGTCAGCCAGTGGTGGTGCTGCTGCTCGGCGAGAAATGGCGCGCCGCCGGCGCCGCCGCCTCCGCGATGGCGGGAATCGTGCTGTGTGCGGCGCTCACTTCAGTAGCCGCGGAGGCAGTCAAGGGTGCCGGCCGGTCAAGACTGCTGAACTGGCTGTCAGCGATCAACGTGGGACTCGGCCTGCCACTTATCGTGCTGCTGCTACCTTTCGGTCTCGTAGGGGTCGGCGTCGCAATCTCCGTCATCTACATGGTCTGCGGCTTCGTCACCCTTGTGCAGGCCCGCTCGGTGGTCGGCGTCTCGGTCCGCGACACGATCGCTTGCATGATGCCGTCGACGCTTTCGGCGTTAATCGCGTTAGGCGTTGTGATGCCGCTTGAGCGTTTCGTCGTCAGGTCCGACCGATACCCGGCGCTGCTGGGCCTCGCGTCGATCATCGCCGAATGCGTGCTGTTCTCAGTCGTCTACATCGGCGCGCTGAGGCTGATCTCCCCGACCTGGTATGGGTCTATCCGTGACGTCGTCGTGCGAGTGCTGGCGAGGCTTGCCGACCGTGCTCGTCTCGATCACGCGAATGCACACACCAACACAGAACATGGAAGTGAGGAATCGCCGTGGGCCTCAAGGTCTTGATGATCGGAGCGTATCCGCTGGAGCCGGGGATGGTCCATGGCGGCATCGAGTCGGTGACCAGTGCGCTCGTCCCGGCGCTGGCGGCGCAGGACGCCATCGACCATGTGGCGGTGCTGCGTTTCCATCACGGTGAGGCGTCGACCGACTACCGGCGCGTCGGCCCGAAGTTTGAGGTCTATTACGTGCGTACCCTAAACCGGTTGCGCTTGATCACCGGGTATTTCCTGTACGTCCGCAAGGCGCGCAAGCTGGTCGCAGCGTTGAAGCCCGATATCGTGCATGGCCAGGGGCTCGACCATGGCGACGTTGCCCAGAAATGCAGCCCAAACTCCGTAGTTACCGTGCACGGTCTGCCACACGTCGAGATCAGGCGGTCTGCTCGAATCGAGTTCCGCGAGAAGCTACGACTCAAGCCGATCGAGGCCTTGGTCCGGCGGGTGCTGCGCCGTACCAAAGTGGTCATCTCGATTTCGAACTACGACACGCAGGAACTCGGCGGAATGATCCACGGCACCCCGGTGAGCATCGCCAATCCAACCGGGTTGGAGTTCTTCGCCCTCGCGCCGTCGCGCCCGTCAGAACCGCGGCTGCTGTTTGCTGGAGTGCTGACACCACGCAAGAACGTGGTGGGCCTGCTGAATTCCTTCGCGCAAGTACGCCAGGCCGTGCCCGAGGCTCGGCTGATAATGGTCGGTCCGCACCCCGATCCCGACTACGCACAGACCGTTCAAGACCGGGTGACGAGTCTCGCGTTGGGCGATAGCGTCGATATCGTTGGTTTCGTCGACAACGACCGGCTGCGGCATGAGATCGCCACCGCTCGTGCGGTCGTGCTGTTTTCCCGGGAGGAAACGGCGCCGACGATCATCGCTCAGGCCATGGCCGCGGGAAAGCCGGTTGTTGCTTCGCGGGTCGGTGGCGTGCCGGAGATGGTGAACGACGGCGAGAGCGGGTTCGTGGTGGAGTCCGAGGATGAGACCGCGTTGGCCGAGCGGATGCTGACGTTGCTGAACGACCAGGATCTGTGCCTGCGGATGGGCGCGCGGGGGCATGAACTTGCGCTAGCCCGGTTCAATCCCGAGGCGGTCGCCCGGCAGACGGTGGAGGCGTACCGAATAGCACTGAGTTCCCAACAACTGGATCGCTCGTTCGCAAGGTAGGAGGAGACACGATCGTGGCCAAGCCAGCCGAATCTTTCGATTGGACAGACAAATCCGTACTTGTCACCGGGGGCGCCGGCTTCATCGGCTCGCACCTGGTGGAACTGCTCGTCGACGCTTCGGCTCAGGTGACGGTATTCGACACCTTGGGGTCGGGCGCGCGTGACAATCTCGCCAGCGTTGCCGATGACGTAACGCTGTTGGAGTATGACGTCCGCGAGATCGACTGGGAAGCTTACCTTTCGGAGAACAATACCGATGTGGTGTTCCATTTCGCGGCCAATGCATACGTTCCGCCGTCGGTCGAATCACCATCGTTTGACTACGAGACCAATTTCGCAGCCACGTTTCGACTGCTGGAGGCGTTGCGGCGATCACAATGGCCCGGACGCATGGTCTTCGCGTCGTCGGCGGCGGTGTATGGGAACGCGGTGCGGGTGCCGATCCGCGAAGACGATCCGACCGTTCCGATCTCCCCGTACGGCGTCGGAAAGCTGGCCGCCGAGCGATATCTGGCAGTATTCGCCAAGTTGTACGGGCTCCGCCTCGCCTCCGTTCGCTTCTTTTCGGCGTACGGGCCCCGCCAGCGCAAGCAGGTGGTGTTCGATTTGCTGGCAAAGCTGAGCAAGGACCGCGACAAGTTGTTCATCCACGGCGACGGGACGCAGGTTCGCGACTTTCTCTATGTCAAGGACGCGGCGCGATCGGCCATGATCGTCGCCGCAAACGGCGAGTTGAACGGCGAGGCCTATAACGTGGGCGCCGGGCGTGAGTACACGATCGAGACGCTGGCCAAATCGCTCTGCAATCTGACGGGTCTCAATCCGGCTTTCCACTACAGTGGCGCGAACCGGCCGGGTGACCCAGAGAAGCTGGTGGTGGACATCACCTGGCTGGAATCCATCGGTTACACGCCGCGGTTCGAATTCGAGGAAGGTCTCACCGCCGTCGTCCAGTGGTTCGAGGACCTGACCGGAGAAACGTGGAAATGACACCAAGTAGCCTGTCCAATTACGCTGATCCGAACTCGCTGGTATCACGCCTTCGGCTGCGCCGCTCACAGCTCGTCCGCGAGCTGATTGCGGACGTCACCGCCGTGAAGGGTAATTGCCGCGTGCTCGATGTAGGTGGGGAGGCGAACTACTGGCTGACCATCTTCGGCATCGACTGGCTGCGCGCGAACCACGTCCATGTGACGCTCCTGAACCACGCTGATGGACATGTCGGCAGACCGGACCCAGAATTATTCACCGTCGTCATCGCGGACGGCTGCGCACTGCCATACGGCGATAATATGTTTGATCTCACCCATTCCAACTCGGTGATCGAGCACGTCGGAGACGGTCAGCGTCAGCGACGTTTCTCGGAGGAGTTCCGGCGGGTGGGGCTAAACTACTATCTGCAGACGCCCGCCAGGTGCTTCCCGCTAGAACCGCATGTGAGGTTCCCCTGGTTTCAATATCTGCCGTCCGCCGCGCGCGTCTGGCTGTTTCAGCACCTATCCTTGGGCACCTATCCCCGGCTCAGCCGTGAACGCGCTGAGCACTTTGACCGCGAACTACAGCTCCTCACGCGCCGGCGCCTCCGTAGCCTGTTTCCCGATGCCTCCCTGCACCGGGAGCGCCTGTTCGGGCTGACCAAAAGCTACATGGTGGTCCGGCTAGAATCCGGCTCATGACGACGAGTCGCGGCCGTCCGCGCGACCGTGGGATCTCGCGCCAGACGTTTCTTCGCGGCGGCGTCGGAATGTTGGCGACCGGGGCGGTGTTCGGGACCACGAGTTGCGCCCAATCACCTGATCGTACGCGGGCAGCGGCGGACCCGGTTAGCGGGGACATCGCCCAGCTAAGCGACCTGACCGGCGTGTTCCTGCCAGCGTGGACCAGCCCAGCGGTCGCAAACGCCCATTTCAACACGATGTCCACCCCCTACGGACCTGGCTGGACCTTCACTTGCGCCGACACTGACATCGCCATATGGGACAGCCGTTCTAAAGTTATTTTCGCCCAATACCATCCCGAAACCATCGGCACGGAAGTACGGTGGACGTTCTACCTCAACCTGCCCACGCAGACGTTCCTCCCAAACTGGTTCTGTGGCGTGCTGTTGGAGTTTCCCACCAAGACGTCGTCCGGTCACAATCTAGCGATTGATGTCACGTCAACCCCTCAGCCGTGTTTTAAAATCTTGCGGGACACAGGGGGAGGGCCGGAGGGGCTGACGCCCTACTACACCGATCCCCTCATTTTGAACCACTGGTATCAAGTCGTCATGGAAGTCAAATGGTCTTTCGGACCGGACGGCTATATACGGTGGATTATTGATGGCACGAAATGGCTGGACTATTCGGGTGCAACGTGCTTCCCCGATGCCGGCAACCCGTATCTTCAGTTCGGTTACTATTCCTTCACCGGGGCTGGGATCAACTACTCGCAATTCGGCGGCATCACTCGGGTCGCGCTCTAGCGAAGCTAGCCGCTTGAGGATCGACTGTCGACGCGACCCAATAGCGGCGCTTCCTCGTTCTAACGCGACGAAACACCCATCAGCAGAACGACTTTCGATTGATCGAACGAACGCGGGAATGTTTGTCGACCTGATTCGGGCGACGCAAAGGCTGCGGCGGTCCGGCTGTCTCGACGGAGATCCGGCCGCCCTGCGGCATTACTGATGACGGACTCGCCACTTCGTTGGGGAGCGCACCAGTTGCGCGGCTGCAGAACGGGGCCATCCAGTGCTTGACGGCACGATTGCTTGGTTGCAACGCGAGTGACGCCTTTTACACCCCAGCACTGTTCTCCCCTTGCCCGATCGAGACGGCGAAACCTCACGAAACCGATAATCCGTATATAGTGAACACTACATACTCTTTAGATGAGTACAAGGCTAGTGGTATACTTGGAGTATTCTGTCGGTAATGTCGCTGCGAGTCGGTGCGTCGGCGTCTAGACGATGGCTGGACCTAAAGCTTTGAGTTGAGAGGTGACCGCGGGAACGATGCTGGCGCCCATTAACGCTCAGCTCAATATGGCTGTTGAAAACAGCTCATGGGCGCTCCACGAATTTAAGAGGAGGACGAGGTGGACAATTCTGCGGTGACTCTGACTCAGTCGACGGCAAAGCGTGGCGACATACCCTCCGGCATTGCTGCCGCAGTGGTGATTGCCAGCAGTGCAGTCGTCGCTGCACTCGGGATTCTTGTGACAGCGGGAGGGCGCGATCAGCGCTTCTTCCATCTCCCATCGGTCATGTACCTAAGGGAAAAAGCACCAAATATCGACATCGTCAACATGCCCACGGCGACTGGACCGCTCTATCACCTGCTCGTAGCCGCCGTTTCCGGGCCATTACACTTAGGTGCAGTCGGAACGCAGATAGTTGGATCTTTCTTTGCAGCCGCGCTGGCAGCACTGGCTGTGTGGCACACGCGCACCGTCCCCCACGCATACGGACGCGTTCTCGCAGCCGCACCACTCCTGCTGTCCCCGTACTTCTGGGAGTCATCCCTATGGATGCTGACAGATGATGCGGCGATTTTGTTTGCTCTCGCAGCTCTCATCACCCTCATGTCCGGGATGACCACTCGGAATCAACTTACGACCGGACTTCTGGTTGCTGGGGCGATCGCCACAAGACAGAATTTCGTGTGGCTACTTGCGCCGGCCTGCGCAACATACCTGTACGAATTACGCTTTCATCCGGTTTCTGTAAGAGCAGCAGCGATCGCTCGCGTATCAGCACCCGGAGCAATCACCCTTGCAGTTCTTGTTTCGCTGTGGAAGGGACTGACCCCAACTGGGGGCAAAGGCAATGCGGCGACCCAGAGCCTTACTTCAGTGTCATTTGCATTCGCCGTCGCCGCAATTTTTGCGATCCCGATCTTGCTTGCAACGCTAACTAAACCTCATGTCTGGGGACGAATCCCAGTGGCTGTCACAGTCGGAATGGCTGCTGCGATGCCGGCGGTCATATTCACCAGTAGCGCCACCACCAAACCTGATGATTCCCGCAGGGGCGGAGTCATATGGTCAGCGGTGTCGGTGTTCCCCGACGTAGCCAACCGCTCGCCGTTGCTTGCGGCCCTCGCATTTGTCGGCGGCTTCGCGAGCACGATCCTTTACTTCATGTTCACACGTCGGATCGCAATCCTTCTGGCCACGTCACTTATGTCTGTAGCAATCGTTACCTCGGCAGGGGCTCAGCTCTATCAGAAGTATGCCGAGCTTGCGATCGGAATCCTGACGTTGATTGCGCTTGTCTACCTATTTCAGTCCGGTCGAATCGTTCGAAAATGGCCGCTATTGTCACTCGCTCTATTTCAAGCCACGATGACAGCCGGCATCGTTGGCCTCCCCATCCTGAGGGCTCTTCAGTCTTGATCCGGCAACTTGACATTTGAGGGTGTTGGCGCGCCATCTGCCGGTGAAGGGGAAGGATTCAGAGGTGCGCGCGACCAGTTGCGCGGCCGCAGAACGGGCCATCCAGTGCTTGACGGCACCATTGCTTGGTTGCAACGAGAGTGACGCCTGTGACACCCCAGCACTGTTCTCTCCTTGCCCGATCGAGACGGCGAACCTCACGAAACCGATAATCCGTAGATAAGCTGACACTACATACTCTTGGGATGAGTACAAGGCTAGTGATATACTTGGGGTATTCTGTCGGGTAATGTCGCTGCGAGTCGGTGCGTCCGGCGTCTAGACGATGGCTCGACCTAAAGCTTTGAGTTTGAGAGGTGACCGCGGGAACGATGCTGGCGGAGGTCATATGTGCGGAATAGCTGGAGTCCGCAGGTTCGACAGCGAACCGGTGGGCCGCGAACTGCTGGCCAATATGGCCGCGCAGCTGCTTCACCGCGGGCCAGACGACACCGGAATCTGGACGCAAGGTGACGTCGGATTCGCACATACTCGCCTGTCGATCATCGATGTCTTAGGGTCGCAGCAGCCGATGGCAGGCGCTGGCGGGCATACTCACCTCGTCTTCAACGGGGAGATTCTGAATTACCGTGAGCTGCGCGCAGGGCTGTCGTACCCGTTTCGGACCAGCGGGGACACCGAGGTACTGCTCGCACAGTACGAGAAGTATGGACCGGGCGGGGTCGAGCGGTTGCGCGGTCAGTTCGCCTACGCCATACACGATTCGGCGACCGGCGAGACGCACCTCTTCCGCGACCGGCTCGGCATTTCGCCGCTCTACTACTACGTGAACAACGACGTGTTCGCGTTCGCCTCGGAAATCAAGGCACTGCTTCCGGTCATCGGCGCGCCACGTGTCGACGAGGACAGCCTGCACGACTACCTGGCCCACCGGTCAGTGCCCGCTCCGTACACTCTCATCGCGGGGGTACGCAAGGTTCCGCAAGGCCATCACCTGGTGGTCAAGTCCGACGGCACCGTGCACTCGACCGCTTACTGGACGCTGTCCGCGCAGCCGCACGGCCGCAAAGTGTCTCCGCGGGAAGCCGTCAGGCTCGTGGATGAAGCGCTCACAGCTTCGGTGCGCGAAGCGCTGGTTGCCGACGTGCCAGTCGGTGCCTATCTTTCCGGCGGCGTGGACAGCAGTTTGATTACCGCGCTCGTGGCACGGCAGCGGCAAGGTGCGGGTCTGCACACCTTCTCGGCCGGTTTTGGTGACGATCGCCTCGACGAGACGTCGTGGGCACGCCAGGTCGCCGGAATCGTGGGGAGTACTCATCACGAGGTGCTCGTCACCCCCGACGACTTCCAGCAGAACTGGTCCATGTTGAGTTGGCACAGAGACGCTCCCCTGTCCGAGCCCGCCGACGTCGCGGTCTTTCGCCTCGCCCAACTCGCCCGCCAAGAGGTGAAGGTTGTGCTTTCCGGCGAAGGCAGCGACGAGTTGTTCGGCGGCTACGCCAAGTATCTGTTCGCCAACGCAACACGCTGGGCAGGTGTGATCCCCGGGAGTGTGCTGCGCCAGGTGGAGAAGTCGCTGCCTGCAAGCAAGTCCCGCTTGGGCATCGCGATGCGCGCCATTTCCGAACCCAGCCATGCGGAGCGCATGCGCGGCTGGTTTGCGCCATTCACCGTGTCGGAACGTACCGATCTGATCGGCCGACCAGCAGCGCGTAGCGTCCTAGATCCCTATCTCCGCGGCGGCGGCGACGCCCTGCGCCGGATGCTCTATGCAGACGTACACACTTGGCTCGCCGACAACCTTCTCGAGCGTGGCGACCGGATGTCAATGGCCGCGTCGCTGGAATTACGTCCGCCCTTCCTCGATCACCGCCTAGTGGAACTCGCGTTCGCACTGCCCAGCAATGTGAAGGTGCGCGGGCGGACGACGAAGTGGGTGGTCAAGGAGGTTGCCCGCCAGCACCTACCTGCCGCTGTCGTCGATCGCCCGAAGATGGGTTTCAAGGTCCCCCTCGACCAGTGGTTTCGTGGTGGGTTGCGCGATATGGCGGTCGAACTGCTCACGAGCCCGTCCTCGTTTGTCGGCACGATGTTCGACCGGGCAGCGGTAAGCAAACTGCTCGACGACCATTCGTCCGGCGATCGCAACGAGCAGCCACGGATCTGGACATTGCTCTCGCTCGAGGTTTGGCATCGCGAACTCGTCAAAAAGATGACGTGTGATGGAGACCCCTCAGCCCGGTCGCACGTTGAGTCTGCGGCGCAGAGTTTTCGGGAGGCACTATGAGCAGTTCAACGAGACCTGTGACCGAGTGGGACGCGGTGAGGACATCCGGGAGCTGTACGACCTGATGCAGACCGGGAGCGGGCTGAAGAACAAGGTGCCGGAGGCGTTGGGTCTAGGTGTCGCGGTCGTGTCGACGGCGCGCGGGGTCGAGGCACTGCCCGCCGCGCGGGACGGCGAGCACCTGGTCATAGCCGGGGACGCCGCCGGGTTCGCGGACGCGGTGCTGGAGTTGCTCGACGACCCGGCCAGCCTGCTCCGGCTGCGTGCGAACGCCAACGCGCTGTTGCACGAGCGCTACCGCTGGAGCGTCGCCGGCCGCCCTTGGCGCGCCCTGTTCGACGACGACGGCCCCGTCGGACTGTCCCGGCAGTCAGACGTCAACTTCCTGGGAGCCTGAGCACGACATGGCCGAAGCGGGTAGTTCGTCCAGGTCGGACGTGGGCGCGTCCGGGGCGGGCGCGGTGGGCTCGCTGTCGGGCACGCTGCGCCGCGGCGCAGCCATCTCGACCGGGTCGCTGATCTTCACCCAGATGGTGTCGCTGGCCCAGACCCTCGTCCTGGCCCGGCTGCTCTCGCCAGCCGAGGTCGGCTGGTTCGCCGCCGGCACCGTGCTGTCCGGCTTCCTGCTCACCTTCGCCGAGGGCGGCATGTCCAACGCGCTGGTACAGCGCGAGAGCCGGCTTGACGACGTGGCGGACACCGTCTTCTGGGTGACGTTGCTCACCGGCGTCGGGTGGGCCGTCGTGACCGTGGCCAGCGCGCCGCTGATGTCGCGGATCTTCGGGAGCGACACCGTGGGGCTGATTACCGCGGTGTCGGCCGGGACGATCGTCCTGCACGCCTTGACCACCGTGCCGGATGCCCTGATGCAGCGCCGCTTCGACTTCCGGCCACGGCTGATCGTCCAACCGGTCGTCGCGGTGACCTTCGCCGTCACCTCGGTCACGCTGTGCGCCACGGGGTTCGGCGTCTGGGGCCTGGTCATCGGGTCCTACTGCTCGATCGTGGCATGGCTCGTCGCGACCTGGACCTTGGCCGGGTGGCGCCCCGGGGCGGGCGGCCGGCCGTCGTTCGCGCTCTGGCGGGAGATGGCCAGGTTCTCGCTGCCGCTCGTGGTCTGGACCGTGGTCAACCGGGCCCGCGACCTGCTCGAGACGGCCGTGGTCGGCGGGGCACTGAGCACCACCGCGCTGGGGTACTACCGCTATGGCCGGCGGCTGGGGGCGGTGCCGGAGATGGCCGTGATCGCGGTCGGGTCGTACGTGCTGTTCCCGGCCTTCTCCCGGCTGACCGGCGATCCGGAGCGGTTCCGGTCGGCCTTCCTGCGGGCCCTGCAGGTGCTGTGGTGCCTGATGGTCCCGGTCGCCTGCTTCATCGTCGCCGCCGGCGAGCCGTTGGTGACGGTGCTGCTCGGCGAGAAGTGGCGAGGAGCCGGCGTGATGCTGGTCGCGCTGGCCGGTATCGGGCCCGGGGTGGCGCTGGGCGCGATCGGCATGGAGTCGATCAAGGGGGTGGGCCGGACCCGCCTGCTGCACTGGGTGACGCTCGTCAGCACCGCGCTCGGGATCGGCCTGCTGTTCGTGCTGCTGCCGCTCGGCCTGACGGGGGTCGGGGTGGCCCTGTCGACCTCGTTACTGGCCGCCGGCCTGCTCAGCCTGCTGCTCGCCCGGCCGCTGGCCGGGGTGACGTTCGGCGAGCTGGCCCACCGGCTGGTCCCGCTGGTTCTGGTGGCGGCGCTCCCGGCCGTCGCGGTCGGCCTCCTCGAGCACCTGCTCATCCACTCCGACCAGCGCGGCTTCCTGCTGGGCACGGCGATCATGCTGGTAGAAGGCGTGGGTTACCTGGGGCTCTACGCCGCTGGCCTGGCGCTGTTCGCACCGGCCGCATGGCGCGAGCTGTCATCGGCGATGCGGCAGCTACGTCACCGGTGACCGCCCACGGCCTGCCCGAACTGCGATTGAAGGCCGTCGAGCAGCTCAGCGCCAATGTCGGCTGCCGTATGCGGACGATGGCATCCTCGTTGCGCTAGACTAGGCACCAAACACGTGCTTTTCCGGCTCTTCCGAAATGGAGTGCAGTGGTGGGTGACCCTGCACATCATCGGAAAAGGAGCAAACGAACAGCAACAGAAAGCGTTCGCCGCGTATCGCAACGTCACACCGCGAAGGGATTCGTCGACGACATTCGCTCACGTCCTGGCGGCAGAGGTGTCCATCGCCCCGATGGTGTCGGGTTCGGGCATCAAGAACAAGATCCCGGAGCCGAGGGGATGGGTCGTGCGATCGTGGCGACACCATTGGCAACCGACAGCCTGCGGGCAACGTCCGAAGTCGAAATTTCGTCGCGGATGGGCCGCTGCGCTCCGCCGCCGCTGTTCTTTCCCCGTTGAATGAATCTGAGCTTCGAGATCGCATCGGAGCACCGGGGCGGGCCGCGGCGCTGACACGATACTTCTGGCAATCAAATAGCGGTCGGTTTTGTGCGCTGATTGAGCGTGTCGCAGAGGATCGGCATCGCCGACTCGAATGAAGGGCTGGAGTACGCCCGCCTACCGGGCGGCGTGCACGTCGTACCAGCCAGTGGTCCGACCAACAGCCGCTGCGCGATTCCAGTCGCTCAGGATCCGGTCCGCGTCGTACCATCGGCCATCGCTTTCCCACGGTGCCGGACCGGAGCTGTGGCCCAGGAGAAACTCGCGGCCCGCGCGGCGCGCGAATGCTGGGTCCCGGTAGCCGAGCGCACGGATAATTCGACGCGACAGGCGGAAGCTGACCTTTTCCTGGTTCTGCAGACACAGAAAATTGGTCTGATTTATCAGTTTGAAACGCCGGTAGCCGACGGAGTTGGCATGACGTACCAACTCCTCCATGTCGGAATGTGCTTCGAACGACAAGTACGCCGGCGCGGTCGTGGGCGTGAGGGCCTGAACGCACATCTTGTCTGCCCCTTCGATGTCGATCTTGATGAAATCCGGCGGGCCGTGCTCTGACAGCAGATCCTCGAAGGTGATGGAGGGTATGGTGAATCTTCCGATGGGAAATCGAGTGGCGAGTCGCTCGGCAAAGATCGAGCTCGAGCCGATGTCGGTACCGCAGACTACGAGCTCGAGCGTCCCCCGCGTTGGTCCTATGGCTACATTCAACAGTTTCAGTGCTCCGCTGCGGATATGCTTGTCGAACCTCTGCGACGCCATCTCGATCAGGTTCGGGTTCGCCTCGACGGCGATGACACGGAAACCGGATTCGAGGTAGTAGAGCGTATCAGCACCGTCGTACATGCCGATATCAAACGCCATCCTGGTGCGGCGTCCGTTGTCGCTGTCCTCATTAGTCATTGTAATTCTCCCGATAATCCCGCGGTTTGTATGATCGTCTAGGTTGCCTAGGCCAAATCAGACCATCGCTGCCACGAATTGG
>Ga0306920_100005352_pt1 | contig 16581 bp, 18 predicted proteins | sample flu12Cox44000170_FD_204666 | JGI IMG/M metagenome (GOLD analysis project Ga0306920, IMG submission 204666) | Lab enrichment of tropical soil microbial communities from Luquillo Experimental Forest, Puerto Rico - flux4day.12C.oxic.44.000.170 (v2)... | ecosystem: Environmental > Terrestrial >... | reverse complement strand
AGCTTTTCGTTCCTGGGCCTCGGCGTAACGGAGCCCACTCCGGCTTGGGGGCTGATGCTGTCGGGCGCGAGCGCCGACTTCTACCAGACCGCGCCCTGGATGATCGTGTTCCCCCGCGTCGCCATCACGCTCGCAACCTTTGCCTTCAATCTGTTCGGCGACAGCTTGCGCGATTGGCTCGACCCGAAGCTCAATTGAGGAGTTCCCCTCCCAGACCTTGAGGAACGGGGAGAAGGAAAGAGGCAGCAGCCGCCTACACCCCCAGCGCCCTGCGCACCGCGAATACTTCCATGATGCGCGCGCCCTTGTGCGGGCCATCGCACACGAATTGCCAGCGGCCGTCGCTATAGGTGTCACACAGCTTCACGCCCTTGATCAGCACCCAATGGCCGTCCTTGCCCTTGTGGATGGCCAGGATGTAGTGGATCCAGGCGCTGCGTGGCTTCTGCATCCACGACCAAAGCGAAGGGCGCTCCTTGCGGGGGAGCCGCAAGTAGCTCTCCGTGAGCTCCATGGTGTAGCCGAAGTGGGCGAGCGCCGCGGCCACCTCTTCAGCATCCGTGCCGCGCACAATGGGCTTGCGGTCGGGCGTCATGTCGCGCACGGCGCGGATCTCCTGCTCCACTCGGCTCACCGAATAGCCGGTGATGGCGGAGAGCACGATGGGTCCGCAGAAGGCGATGCGGCCGGTATCGTTGCGCGCCTCATTGAGGCTCGACGTGAGGCGTGCGCCGCCCTCGTCAAGGAGTGACATCCGAGACGTTCCTTGGCAGAACAAATCGCTTGGTTAAGCGAATCTTTCCACGCACCCGTTAACGAAACGTTGCCGCGAGGCGATAGGCTCACCGACAAGGGCAGCGCCGGGTACCATCCGGCAGCGGCGCGGGCGCGGTTACGTATTACGTAGAAGTAATTTTGGGGCCCGGACCATCTCTGGCTAAGGTCGCGCCCTCGGCGCCAACGGCAGGCCCGTCGGCGCGCAACGCTGTTGCCTGGTGGAACATGTACGCAAGCGCGAGCCGATGGGACAGGTGCGGGCGCGCGCTCGTGTCGGCGCTGGCCATTTGCGCGGCAACCGCGGCCACGGCCTTCGCCCAGGCTGCGGCCAGCCCGCGCGGCGGTGCTCAATCCCAAGCGACCACGCCGGCCGGCGAGAAAGCGGACGTCTCGCGCCTGTTCCCGCCCGATGCCGTGTCCCGGCACACGCTCGCGCGGGACGACAAGCGCATCGCCTATATGGCGACGGCCGGCACCTTGCCGCTGGTTAGCGCTAAGGGCGAGATCAGCGCCCGCATCTTCTTCGTCGCCTACGCGATCGACGAGAAAACCGCCGATCGCCCGGTAACATTCGTCTTCAACGGCGGACCTGGCGCCGGCTCGGCATTCCTGCACCTTTCTGCCATGGGGCCGCGCGCCATCAACTTCTCGGCCAATGGCGCCGTCGCCGTACAACCCGTCGAACTCGTCGACAACCCCGACACCTGGCTCGATTTCACCGACCTGGTGTTTGTCGATCCGGTGGCCACCGGCTACAGCCGCAGTGCGGCGGGGACCGAAGAGGCGGACAAAGCCTTCTTCGGTGTCGACAAGGACGCCGACGCCATGGCGGACTTTGTGCGGCTCGCACTCGCGCGGACCGGGCGCGCACTGGCACCGGTGTTCCTCGCCGGCGAGAGCTACGGCGGTTTCCGGGCAGCGCTGCTCTCCCAGCGGCTCGTCGCCAACGGCATGGCCGTCAAGGGTGTCGTGATGATCTCGCCGGCGCTGGAGTTTTCCCTGTTGCGCAGCAACCCTTACGCACAGCTTCCCCTGGCGCTGGCGCTGCCTTCGATTGCCGCCACGCATCTGGAGCGGCGCGACGGCGCGGAGGGCTCCCTCGATATGCTGCCGGAGGTCGAGCGCTTCGCGCGCTCAACCTACCTCGTGCACCTGGCGGCTGGCCAGAAGCCCGATGCGGAGATCGACCGCGCGCTCGCGCGCTATACGGGGCTCGCCGCCGAAACGATCCGCAGCCATTTGAGCCGGGTATCGACGCGCACCTTCACGCAGGAGTACGAGCAGCGCGGCGACCGCGTGCTCAGCCGCTACGACGGCACGGTCAGCGTCCCGGTGCCGCGCCGCAGCGGCATCCACTTCGATCCAATCCTTGATGCCGCCGTCACCGTGCTGACCCCGGCCTTCACCCATTATGCCAGCGCCGAGCTCGGCTATCAGACCGACCTCGAGTATCACCTGCTCAATCGCAGCGTCAGCGGCCGTTGGGACTTCGGCACCTCGTCGACGCACCAGGGGTTTGCCGGTGCGCTGCGCGAGCTGCAGATGGCGCGCTCGGGCAACCCGGCGCTGGGCGCGCTCATCGTCCACGGGTATACGGACCTCGTCACTCCCTACGGCGTCTCGCAATATCTGATCGACCAGCTGGCGCCTCTGGAGGGAGCCAGGCCCGTCGAGCTCAAGCTATACCGCGGCGGACACATGATGTATCTGCGCCCGGCCTCCCGGCGCGCCTTCGCCCAAGATGCCCGCACTTTCTATCGCAGTGTGCTGCAAGGGCCCTGATCGGACGGGTGCGCGGTCACTCGAGGCCGAGCTGCTTGACGCCCAGGTTGCGGAAGAGCGCCTTCAAGATCCCCTCGTCCTTGGCCATCGTCGGCGTCTCGTTTTTGACGTAGTCGAACACCTTGCCGTCCTTGAGCCCATACTGGGCGACGCGATCGACCGACCCGCGCGGGCCGAAGTAGACCGCCACCACGCGACGGTCCTTCTCCTTGGGCGCAAAGAACGCCGTCTGCCCCTCAACGCTCGAGATGTAGTAGTAGGCACTGCCCGCCCCGACCGCCGCCGTGGTCGTAGGCGTGCCGAGGCTGGTCTTCACCTGTTCCGCGCTCATGCCGGGAGAGATCTGCGCCAGGTCGTTTTCCTGGAACAAATGGCCGTGCTTGGTGACCGTCTCCGCACACCCCGTGCAATTGATCGCCAGCAGAGCGGCAAGCGCTAGGCGCAGGGTGCACCCGCGAGCCCGCAACACAAAGGCTCTCGATCTGCCCACCTCGGGTGCGCTACAGACACGCCGCATGGTTTGCCGTCGTTCCCCGAGAATCGCTTGTGCTACAGCACTCCGACTGGGCTAGCGCAACGCCCGCCAATTGGCAACGCGCACCTGGCCCCGCCCCCTGCTTCGCGACCCTGCCGCTGCGGCGAGACCGAAGAGACTGAGGACCAGCACCCATGCTCTCCTGGCTGAAGAGCGGTCGCGATCGCCGGCAAGTTGCACGCTCTCTTTATGGCTCGAGTGTGACCGCGGCGCGGGCCCCCATCTTCTATGCCGAATGGGGCGTGCCCGACACGCTAGCGGGCCGCTTCGAGATGGTCGCCCTGCATGTGGCGCTCGTCCTGCGTCGGCTCTCCTCTGCCGGCGAGCAGGGGCGGCGCCTGGGGCTCGCCTTGACGGAAGCGTTCGTGGTCGACATGGACGACAGCATGCGCGAGCTGACCTTCGGCGACCTGGCAGTGCCGCGCGAGATCAAGCGCGCCACGGCTGCGCTCTTTGACCGCCACGCCGCCTATCTTGCGGCCCTGGCGGGGACCCCCGATATCTCCTTGGGCGATGCCCTCGCGGCCCAGCTCGCCTACCTCGACCGCGGCGGGGCGCTCAAGCCTCGCCGGCTCTCGGATTATGCGAAGAGATGCGCCGAGGCCCTTGACGCACAGCCGGCGGCTGAGATCCTGGCCGGCAGGATCCAATGGTCGGACCCTGCAGCGAACTAAACCCCTGGCGACCTTGCCATGAAGCGCAACAGAGGCACAACGACAGAGCTCAGCTGGGACCACGCCGTGCGCGACGTGCCCGTGGAAGGGCTGTCGGGCGCGCGCGATGCTGCACCCGACGAGCTCGCAGCCATCGCCCGCGCGCTCGACCTCATTGCCTGCACGCGCCTGCATGCGCAATACGCCATCGCACCCCTGGCGGCCGGACGCTACCGGCTCGCCGGTTGGCTCCAGGCCACGGTGACCCAGGCGTGCGTCGTCACGCTCGACCCCGTCGACAGCACCATCGAGGATGCGTTCGAGGCCACCTTCTGGCCGAGCGAGGACATGCCCGTGCCGGAGAGCGGGGAAGTTGCCATCGACGATGCTCCGGAACCCGAGCCGATCATCGCCGGCCAGATCGCGGTTGGCCGCGTCGTGTTTGAGAGCCTCGCCGCGGCGCTCGAGCCCTATCCGCGCAAGCCCGGCGCCGTTCTCGATTGGCCCCCTGCACCGCCCGCCGACAACGCCGCTGCTGCTCCCGCTAGCCCCTTTGAGGTGCTGGCCAAGCTCAAGAGGAAGGGCTGATCCGGTGCCCGCCGCTGCCGTGACAAGGGTGGATTTGCGCGGCGGCATGGGGCCCGAGAATCTGGTTGTCTCGCAGCGGCAACCGGCTATGGTCGGTCGTCTTTGGGGGTGACCGCGGTTGACACCGGGGCCGGCCGGGCCGGCGGTCGGGCCTGTCGGGCAGCGGCGGCGGACAAGGAATCATGCCAGCACCGCGGACCATTTCGCTTGACGCCATGGGGGGCGATGCGGGTCCTGCCGTGGTGGTGCCCGGTGCGGCCATCGCGCTCGAACGTCATCCGGGCATTCGCTTCTTGCTGTTTGGCGACGAGGCCCGCATCAAGCCGCACTTGGAGGAGCATCCCGCGCTCATCGAGCGCTCGCGCATCGTCCACACGGATGCCCTGGTTGAGATGCGCGACAGACCCAGCCAGGCGCTGCGCCGCGGTCGCAGCTCCAGCATGTGGCTGGCGCTCGAGGCCGTGCAGAAGGGCGAGGCTGAGTTCGTGGTCTCGGCCGGCAACACCGGTGCCTTGATGGCCATGGCCAAGCTGGTCCTGACAACCATGCGCGGCATCGACCGGCCGGCGATCGCCGGCCAATGGCCGACGCTCAGGGGCACCTCCATCGTGCTCGACCTCGGCGCCAACATCGGCGCTACCGCCGGACAGCTCACGGAGTTTGCCATGATGGGGGCCGCCATGGCGCGCGCCATCCTGCACGTGGAGCGGCCGCGGGTGGGGCTGCTCAACATCGGCGTGGAGGAGATCAAGGGCATTGAGGAGGTAAAGCAGGCCAATGCCTGGCTCAAAGAGAACGAGCTTGGGATCGAGTATTGTGGCTTCGTCGAGGGCGACCAAATCGGCCAGGGGGTGGCCGATGTGATCGTCGTGGAGGGCTTCGCCGGCAACATCGCGCTCAAGACGGCAGAAGGCACGGCCAAGCAGATGGCAGCATGGATACGCGAAGCCTTTTCAGGCTCACCCCCTGCGAAGCTCGGGGCGCTGCTGGCGCAGAGCGGGCTGCGCGCGCTCAAGGACCGGATGGATCCCCGGCGGTTCAATGGCGGGCCGTTCCTGGGCCTCAACGGCATCGCCATCAAGAGCCATGGGGGCACGGATGCCTTCGGCTACGCCAGCGCCATCGAGGTCGGCTATGAAATGGCTGAGAGCCGCGTCATCGAGCGGCTGGCATCCGACCTCGATGCGCTGCACGGCAAGCTTGGCGAGCCCCAGCAGGCGCGCGGCTCCTCATGACGGCCGCACCCGCAAGACCCCTGGACATCTCCGGCGGACCGGCGCTCCTGCCGGGGCGCGCAAGTGTGAGGTGAGACGTGGCCTTCATTCGCTCCGTGATCCGAGGTATCGGCGCCCACCTGCCCAAGCGCGTCATGAACAACGACGACCTCTCCCGCCTGGTCGACACCTCCGATACCTGGATCCGCGAGCGCACCGGCATCCTGCAACGCCATATCGCCGAAGAGGGCGAGCTGACCTCGGATTTGGGGATTGCGGCCGCTCACCAGGCGATCGTGCGCGCCGCCATCGATCCCATCGACATCGATCTCGTCGTCTGCGCCACCTCGACGCCCGACCGCACCTTTCCCGCTACCGCCGTGCGCATCCAATCGGGGCTCGGCGTGTCCAAGGGCGCGGCCTTCGATGTGCAGGCCGTGTGCTCGGGCTTCGTCTACGCCTTGTCCATTGCCGACAACTTCCTCAAGGCAGGGCAATTCAAGCGCGCGGTGGTGGTGGGCGCGGAGACCTTCTCGCGCATCCTCGACTGGAAGGACAGAAGCACCTGCGTGCTGTTTGGAGACGGCGCCGGCGCCGTGGTGCTCGAAGCCCAGGCACAGCTGGGAAACCGCGAGGAGCGCGGCATCCTCGCCACCCGCATCCGCTCCGACGGCCGCTTCGAGGAGCTGCTCTATGTCGACGGCGGGCCAGGCTCCACCAAGACCACGGGCCATCTGCGCATGAACGGCCGCGAGGTCTTCCGGCATGCCGTGCAAAAGATCTCCGGCGTGATCGAGGAGACCCTGGTGATGACCGGTTACGCCCCCGACGAGATCGACCTTTACGTGCCGCACCAAGCCAACAAGCGCATCCTCGACGGCATCGCCCAGCGTCTGGGCATTCGCCCCGATAAGATCGTCTACACGCTGGCCAAGCACGGCAATACGTCGGCGGCCTCCATTCCGCTGGCCCTCAACCAAGCCTTCGAGGATCACCGCCTGACCGAGGGGCGGCTGGTGCTGATGGAGGCCATGGGCGGCGGCCTGACGTGGGGAGCGGCGCTGGCGCGTTGGTGAAACTCCACAGCGTTCGATTTAAGTGTGCAATTTCAGCTGGTTGTTGTTGACCCCGGAAAATGTGGCCGTTAGCATCCAGGCTGGTAGGGTGCTGGGGAGGGGCGGAAATATCATGGGTGGCAAAACGCTGACGCGTGCAGATCTCGCTGAAGCGGTGGTCCAGAAGGTCGGACTGCCGCGCAATGAATCCCAAGAGTTGGTGGAGCTGATCTTGCGCGAGATCTCGGGCAGCTTGGCGGCTGGCCGGTCCGTGAAGCTCTCTTCCTTCGGCTCGTTTGGCATTCGCAAGAAGGGCGAGCGGGTCGGCCGCAATCCCAAGACGGGCCAGGAGGTGCCCATCACGCCGCGGCGCGTGCTGGTGTTCCGGCCCAGCAACATCATGAAGCAGCGCATCAATGCCGGCCTGATCCGGCGCAATGCGGCGGAATAGGCGGCGATCTTCTGGCGGGGAGTGGCCTTGTCCAAGGCGGCAGAAGCATTTCGCAACATCAGCGAAGTGGCGGAGGAGCTGGGCGTCAAGAAGCACGTGCTGCGCTTCTGGGAGGTCAAGTTCCCCCAGATCAAACCCATGAAGCGGGGGGGCGGGCGGCGCCTCTACAGGCCGGCGGACGTCGAGCTGCTGATGGCCATTCGCAACCTGCTGCAGGACGCGGGCTACAAGATCGAGGGCGTGCAGCGTTTGCTGCGCGAACAGGGCATCGACCACGTAAAATTGGCAGGTGCGAGCTGCACGACCGCAGCCCTCCGCCATGAACGCGCGCGCCGACAGGCGCAGCCTTACCATGGGGACAGGACGGCATCTGTTCGCTTGAGCGCCGCCGAGATCGGCGCACTGCGCAAGATCGCCGCGGAACTCGATGCCTGCCGGGTCATGCTAGCCGGGCCGGCGGCGGCCATCGCGCCGGAAGCCGGCGAGCGGGTCGCCTGAGCTGGCAACTCCGGCGCCGCCCGCTATAAGGGGCGGGGCGCGCTGCCCTTGAGCGAGATGCCTGTGCCACCCCACCACAACCTCCTCACCGACCTCGCCGGCGTGCGCGTCGGCCATGCGCACGACGCCCGCATCGCCACCGGCGTGACGGCCATCATCTTCGATACGGCCAATGTCGCCTCGCAAGTCACACGCGGTGGCGCGCCGGGTGCACGCGACACGAGCCTGCTCGAGCCGGAGATGACGGTCACGGGCGTCGATGCCGTGCTGCTTTCGGGCGGCTCGGTGTTCGGGCTCGATGCGGCGGGTGGGGCGATCTCGCTCTTGCACCGGCAGGGTCGCGGCATCGCCATCGGCCCCATCCACGTTCCCATCGCCGTCGAGGCCATCGTCTTCGATCTTTTGAACGGCGGCGACAAGGATTGGGGCCGCATGCCGCCCTACTGGGAGCTCGGCTGGCAAGCCACCGAGGCCGCGCGTGGCGGCCATTTTGCTCTGGGCACCGTCGGCGGCGGCTATGGCGCCACCACCGCCAACCTCAAGGGTGGCCTGGGATCGGCGAGCGCGTTGACGGCATCGGGATTTGCCGTCGGCGCCATTGCGGTCGTCAACGCTGTGGGCTCGGCCGTGATCGGCGATGGACCGCACTTCTGGGCCGCCGCCTGCGAAGTTGGCGCCGAGTTCGGCGGCCTGGGCCTGCCCGCGCATATGCCGCCCGCGGCCCTGGCACTGCGCCTCAAGGGCTCACCGCCATCCACCACGGTCGGCCTCGTCGTCACCGATGCTGCCCTGACGAAGTCCCAGGCCAAGCGCCTGGCCGTCATGGCCGACGACGGACTGGCCCGCGCTCTAAGGCCCGCCCACGCACCCATGGATGGGGATACGGTGTTCGCGGTCGCAACCTTGCAAAAGCCCATGCGCGAGGCGGCCTTCGAGCTCACCGACATTGGCCATACCGCCGCCGATTGCCTATCGAGGGCCATCGCGCGCGCCGTCTTTGAAGCCGCCGCACTGCCTTTCCCCGGCGCGCTGCCCACCTGGAAGGATCGCTTTGCGCCTCTTGTCAGCGGAAGGGCCGCGTCATGAACCGCACGCGCCTGCTGGTGGCATTCCTGATCGCCCTGATCCTGGTCCTCCTCCTCGGCTGGCAGGCCCAGCGCGAGCAGCTCGTCAAGGCCTGCCTCGACAGCGGCGGCGCCTGGACGGGCAGCACCTGCGGCCCGCTGCGCATACGCCCGATCCTGCAGCGCGACCTGCACCGGTCATGAACTCTGGGTGTGGATCGCGGCGTCAGGCCTTGTCTAGATAATGGGTCAGAGCGTCGGCGCACTGGGAAAGCAAGCTCGCGCGCCGCCGCGGCGTCAGGCCCAAGAAGATGAGGCTCTGCCCGAAGATGAAGGCGTAGAACAGCACGGCCCGCGCCTCCGCCTCCTGGACACCCAATCCAAGCTGCCGATAGAGCTCGCCGACGCGTTTCAGTCGCGCCGCGTCGACCTTGGCCGCGGCTGCAGCCGCCGCTGGATCGGATCGCGCCCATTGGCGGATGGCCAACTCGATGGCAATGCCCTGTGCGCTGACGCGCTCCGAGTAGAGCCTGATCAGCCACTTGAGACGGTCGCCAGCACTGTCGTTGCCAAGCTGCGTTTGCTCATCGATCGCTGCCACCCGCCCGCGCACCCACGTCTGCAACAGGGCATCGAGCAACGCCCTGCGGTCCTTGAAGCGGCGATAGAAGCCGCCCTTGGTCACGCCTAATCTGACCGCCAGCACCTCGACGCGTACAGCATCAATGCCACCCCGTGCGAGCTCTGCCAGGCCCGCCTCGACCCACCTTGTCATTCCAGCGTCGACTTCCATGTCCGCTCTCTCGATTGTGATACGGCAGCGTATTGCCTGGCGTGCCGCAGCGTGATACGCCACCGTATCAGCGGCTTGCCGCAAGGGTCCGCATCGCTGCGCTGGCGTTGCCGCCGCCTTTCGGCGCCACACAACAGGAGCTCGCCATGAACCGGCAAGCGCAAATCGCCCTCTTGAAGCGGCTGTTGATGCATGTGGATGCCAAGACCACAGACCTGGCCCCCGCACCCTGGCGCAACGACGTATCCGTCTACACCGATCCCGCCCACCTCGCCCGCGAGCGCCAAATCCTCTTCCGCCGGCATCCCCTCCTCATGGGCTTGGCCTGCGAGTGGATCGGGCCCGGCGCCTTCCGTACCGATGATCATGCAGGTGTGCCGATCCTCATCGCCCGCGGTCGCGACGATAAATTGCGGGCATTCCTCAACGTGTGCCGTCACCGCGGAGCGAAAGTGGCCCAAGGCTGTGGCAAGACCCGCGTCTTCTCGTGTCCCTACCACGCCTGGACCTATGATCTTGCTGGCAAGGTCATGGGCATCCCCGACGAGCGCGCTTTTCCGGGCGTGCGCGCCGAGCGGGGCTCGCTCACCGAGCTACCGCTCTGCGAGAAGTATGGACTGGTCTGGGTGATTCCGACACCCTCGGCCGACGCTTCGAGCCTCTTCGACATCGACCCCTGGCTCGGCGGCCTCGGGCCCGAGCTCGCCCAGTACGAGTTTGCCGCCTGGTCGTTCTACGACCGGCGGGTCATCCCCGAGCGCATGAACTGGAAGCTGCTCGTCGATACCTTCCATGAGGGCTACCACATCGGCTTCCTGCACAAGGGCTCGCTCTGCGGCATTCTGCACGGCAACGTCACGGACTTCGAGGCCTTCGGCCTCAACCATCGCCTCACCATGCCGCGCAAGAAGCTGGAGCGCCTCAACGCTCTACCCGAAGAGACGTGGGATCTGATGTGGAACACCACGCTCATCTATTCGCTGTTTCCCAACACACTCTTGATGGTGCAGGGGGACCATGTCGAGCTCGCCCGCATTTTCCCGAGCGAGGAGCGCGTAGACCGCGCCGTAATGGACCTGGCGCTATACGTGCCGAAAGCGCCCGCCACGGCGGCGGAGCGCACGCACTGGGACAAGAACATGCAGCTCGTGCTCGACGTCGTCACCGGCGAGGATTTTCCCGCCGGCCGCACCATCCAGATGGGCCTCGCCTCGGGCGCGCAGACCCACACAGTCTACGGCCGCAACGAGCCGGCCATGATCCACTACCACCAATCCTTGCGCTCCGCCCTCGGCGCCGGCCACACGGCACCCCTGGGCGAGGGGGCGCGCTAGCTGGCCAATGGGAGATCGCGCGCACCGTTGGCATCGCCACGCCGCCATTGCATGGATCCGCGCAGCCAAGCCCTGGCAAGTGTCAGCCGATGCCGGACGGCAGGGGCTCAGAACCGATCCGCCCGGTAGGGCTCGGGATCCGTAAAGGGCGCCTCGCCCGTCACCAGCTCTGCCAGCAGCCGGCCGGTAACGGGACCCAGCGTGAAGCCCAGATGATGGTGGCCGAAGTTGAGCCACAGCCCCTCGTGCTTGGGCGCGCGGCCGACGATGGGCAGCATGTCCGGCAGACAGGGGCGCCGGCCGAGCCACGGCTCCGCGTCCACGCGCGCGCCGAGGGGGAAGATTTCGCGCGCCAAGGGCTCGGCCTTTGCGAGCTGCACCGGCGTTGGCGGTGCATCGCGCAGAGCGAACTCGGCGCCGGTGGTGAGGCGAATGCCTTGCACCATGGGGCTGAGCGCGTAGCCGTGCGCAACATCGATGACCGGACGGTTGAGCGTGGCGTTGCCCTGCGCCTTGAAGTGCATATGATAGCCGCGCTTGACCCCAAGCGGGATGCGGTAGCCGAGGGGCTGCAGCAGATCGTTGGACCACGGTCCCAGCGCCACGACCACGGCCGCCGCCGCAACCGGCCCCTCGCTGGTGTGCACCTGCCAGCCGCCCCGGAGCGATGTGAGCGTGCGTCCGTCGCCCTTTATGACGCGTCCGCCGCGATCGCTGAGCAGCCTGGCATAGGCCTTGGTGACGCCGCCGGGATCGCCCACGCTGACGGGCTGCGGCATCCACACGCCGCCGCCGTCGCCGCCCCTCAGATGCGGCTCGAGCTCGGCCAGCTTGCGGCCATCGACCACCTCGTAGTTGATGCCGTAGGTCCGACGCCAGGCCTCGTCCGTGACGATCTCTGCCTTGAGCGCAGCGGGCAGGCGATAGAAGCGCAGATAGCCGGTGCGGCGCAGCACGCTGGCGATGCCGGCCTCCCCCATCAGCGCCTCGTGCTCCACGACACAGCGCTCGATCAGCGGGCGCGCCGCCCGAGCCGTCGCGGCCAGCCGCGCCGGCGTCGAAGCCGCCCAGTAGCGGTAGAGCCAGGGCGCAATGGTCGGCAGCGCACTCCAGTGCAGATTGGCCTCGGTGCGCATGTTGAGAGCGTACTGCGCCAAGAGGCCGATCTGGCGCGGGAACGGGTAGGGTACGACACCCTCGCGCTGGATGATGCCGCTGTTGCCATAGCTCGTCTCCTCGCCCGGCGCGCGCCTATCGATGAGGGCAACCGAGCGGCCGCGCTTCTGCAGGTGCAGGGCCGTAGAGACGCCAACCATGCCGGCGCCAAGCACGATGACATCTACGTTGCAGGCAGTGTTCAAGTGCAATCTCTGAGGTTTTGCCGCAGGCAGCTGCGGCGAGGTGGGTCTTTCCCCAGTATATGGCGAACTTGCGATTGATGCGCCAGACCGTCTCTGCTACTCGCTCTTGCTCAAGACGCGCCCGCCCTAAACGCCGTCCTGATCTTGAACCGGTCGAGGCAACCGACGGTCGCGGGTAGCGGGCCGTCAGAGGACAAGCTCGCCTGCGAGTTGGAGATGCCCCAGACGGGTTCGGCAGCTCGGGCGTCCCCTTGAACGAGGCGGCCATGCTCCCCCGCTACACCAGGCCCGAGATGGCCAAGATCTGGGCGCCTGAGACGCGCTTTCGCATCTGGTTCGAGATCGAGGCGCATGCCGCCACGGCCATGGCGGAGCTCGGCCTCATTCCCAGGAGCGCTGCCAAGGCCATCTGGGACAAGGGGTCCAGGGCGAGCTTCGATGTGGCCCGCATCGATGCCATCGAGCGCGAGGTCAAGCACGACGTCATCGCCTTCCTCACGCACCTGGCCGAGCAGGTGGGACCGCAGGCGCGCTTCGTGCACGCCGGGCTCACCTCCTCCGATATCCTGGACACCTCTTTTGCCGTCCAGCTCACCCGCGCGGCCGACCTGCTGCTCGCCGACCTCGACAATCTGCTCCTTGCGCTGAAGAAACGCGCCTACGAGCACAAGCTCACCCCCATCGTCGGCCGCAGCCACGGCATCCACGCGGAGCCAACCACGTTCGGCCTCAAACTGGCGCAGGCCTACGCCGAGTTCGCGCGCGGGAGAGAGCGCATGGGGCGGGCGCGAGCCGAGGTCGCCACCTGCGCGCTCTCCGGTGCGGTCGGCACCTTCGCCAATGTCGATCCGCGAGTGGAGGCCTACGTCGCCGAGAAGCTCGGGCTCGCACCGGAGACGATTTCCACCCAGGTGATCCCGCGCGACCGGCACGCCATGTATTTCGCCACGCTCGCCGTCATCGCCTCGTCGCTGGAGCGCTTGGCCATCGAGGTGCGGCATCTGCAGCGCACCGAGGTGCTCGAAGCGGAGGAATACTTCTCGCACGGCCAGAAGGGCTCCTCCTCCATGCCGCACAAGCGCAACCCCGTGGGCTCCGAGAACATCAGCGGTCTTGCCCGCGTTGTGCGCGGCTACTGTCTGCCGGCCATGGAGAACGTCGCGCTTTGGCACGAGCGCGACATTTCGCACTCCTCCGTTGAGCGCATAATCGGCCCGGACGCGACCGCAACCTTGGACTTCATCTTGCAGCGCATGAGCGACCTGATCGATGGGCTCGTCATCTATCCTGAGAACATGGCGCGCAATCTCGAGCGGTTAGGCGGCCTCATTTACTCGCAGCGCGTGCTGATCGCCTTGACCCAGAAGGGCGTCTCGCGCGAGGACGCCTACGCCATCGTGCAGCGCCATGCCATGGGCGTGTGGGAGAGCCTGAACCGGGCCGGCCCCGACTTCCTGGCGCGCCTGAAGGCGGATCCCGAGGTGACGAAAGTGCTCCCCCCGCCCGAGCTCGAGGCGCTATTCGATCTCGACTTCCACTTGCAGCATGTCGATACCATCTTCGCCCGCGTTTTCGCCGCGACCTGACATCCGCCGACCACACGGGGTGTAGCAGATGGGGAGCGTTCAAAGAACGTCGCTCTCGGCATCCTCCGCGGAGATGCCGAGCTTCTCCAAGCCTTCCTCCAGGTAATCGGCGAGCAGCGGCATGCCCACCAGGTACCGTGAGGTGGCGTTGACGCGTTCGCTGCGGGCGGTCTCCACCGCCTCGTCGAACTCCTCCGCACCGAACGTGCCGCGCCCGATCCAGGCCAGCGCCACCAGATGGGCCTGTTCGTCCTCGTTGAGGCCGTTGATGAAGCTCACGAGCTCGGCACGCGTCGGATCGTCGGCAAAGTCCTCCAGGATGGAGGCTGGATCCTCAGCAGCATTGCCCGCCTCGGCCGAGTCATCCCAACTCGCAACTTTGGAATCGTATTGGCGCGCCTTGACGACGATGTGGGCGACCTTTTCCGGCGCGATCTCGAGCATGGGCCAAGTCCTCCGATGCCGGCGAGCCTAGCGGCGCCGACGCCAACCACCTTGATCTGCCTCAATCAACTCTCCACGCCGCGGCCGCGGTGGCCTCGCAGTGCGTCGAGGTGGTCGCGGATGGACCGCAGCACGGCGCGGAACATGTCGGGCGTGAGCCTGCCCGTGTTCGTGTTGTAGCGGGAGCAGTGAAAGCTGTCGAACAGCGCAAGCCCCGGCCGCAGGTCATGGCGGGCGCCGTGTGCGAACGGAAACGCCGACCTCTTCGCTGCGAGCGCTGCCAGCGTGCTGTCGTGGGCGATGCGGCCCAGCACCAAGAGGGCCGCCAAGCGCGGCATGGCGGCAATGCGGGCCGCCAGAAACGGCCGACAGGTGTCGATCTCGACGGGCGTCGGCTTGTTTTCCGGTGGCACACACCGCACCGCATTGGTAATCATGCAGTCGACCAGCGTCAGGCCGTCGTCGGCCTTCGCCGCGTAGCTGCCGCGTGCAAAGCCCAGCTCGAGCAGCGTCGCGTAGAGGAGATCGCCGGCAAAATCGCCGGTGAACGGCCGCCCCGTCCGGTTGGCGCCTTTGCGTCCAGGCGCCAAGCCGACGATGAGCAGGCGGCCTGCCTCCGACCCGAAGGATGCTACCGCCCCGTTGTGCCAACCGGGCTCGACGGCGCGATTGGACGCGCGGAAGGAGACGAGCCGGGGACATAGCTGACAATCGCGCGGAGCCTCTGCGACTGCCTCGGTCGGCGGCGTCATGCGCACTGAGCTCACAAGGGAGGCCTCGAACGCCTCAGCGCACGTCCTCTTCCTCGTCGGGATAGTCGAGGGTCGCCGGCGCGGGCGCAGGCACGGGCCGGCGGGCGGGCATCCGCGTGCCGGGCGCAGGACGCGTGGCCGGATCACGGCAGATCTGGTCCTCAAGATCCGCAAGGTCGATGAACTGGTCCGACTGCCGGCGCAGCTCGTCGGCGACCATCGGCGGCTGCGTCTGCAGCGTCGAGACCACGCTGACGCGCCGACCGCGCAACTGCAAGGCGGCCACCAGCGCCCGGAAGTCGCCGTCGCCGGTAAACAAAACAACGTGGTCGAGGTGCTCGACAAGGCGCATGGCATCGACGGTAAGCTCGATGTCCATGTTGCCCTTGATCTTGCGGCGGCCGAGGGCGTCGGTGAACTCCTTGGTTGGCTTCGTCACCATCGTGTAGCCGTTGTAGTCGAGCCAATCCACCAGCGGACGAATTGAGGAGTACTCCTGGTCCTCCGCCAGCGCCGTGTAGTAGAGCGCCCGCACCAGCTGGCCTTTGGTTCGGAAGAGCGCCAGAAGCCGCTTGTAGTCGATGTCGAACCCGAGTGCCTTGGCAGTTGCGTAAAGGTTCGCACCGTCGATGAAGAGCGCAAGGCGCTCATTGGGATAAAAATGCATTAGCCGACCCTCTAATTGGCAACGCCCGCAACCCTCCAAAGCCCTGATGCGCTGCCGCGCTTCGTCCTTTGCATATGTAGGTCTTGCAGGCTTCGTGACAAAGAGCAACAGTCCAGATGCAGCTCTGTCGTCAACGTTGTTCGATGGTAACGGGAAAATTTCTGGTAGAGGTTGACGTCGGCGGCTCAGCACAAAGTAAGATTAAATATAGCCGCGCCAACTTTTACAAGACAACTGTTGCCAGCCGCCTACATCGGAAGCTCCAACAGCTTACGCGGCGTCGCAATATGGCACAAATAAGGCGCCCCGAAGGCGAAGGATGTTAAGGCCAAGGATGTTGTCGAGAACACATCGGCACGGGACGGGGACGGCTGCAGCCCGCCGCCGCGACAGGCGGCCAGCTATGCGGCGGGGGAATGGCTAAGGTCGGTGATGGAAGGTCGGTCATGAAAGGTCGCTCATGGGCGTGCATACCCTCCTCCTCGCGCTCGGTGCCAATCAGGCGGGAGCCTGGGGACCACCCGGCGAGACCTTGGAGCGAGCGCGGCGCGAGCTATGCTGCGCGGGCGTGCGCATCCTCGCCTCCTCCCCCATCTACCACACCTTGCCGCTGGGGCCGGGAGGGCAATCGCCCTACCTCAATGCCGTGCTCCTGGCTGAGGCGCACATGGCTCCCGCAGCGCTGCTGCGGCTCATCAAGCGTCTCGAACGCCGTGCCGGACGTCGGCTGAGCCGGCGCTGGGGCCCGCGCCCGCTCGACATCGACATCCTCGACTTCGGCGGCAGGCGGCTCGGCTGGCCCCGCCGCCTTGAGCCCGGGCGCTTGGTCCTGCCGCATCCCGAGATGCATCGGCGCGCATTTGTGCTCGTGCCCCTGCTCGAGGTCGACCCCAGTTGGTATCATCCAACCCTCGCCGTTACGGGACGCGCCCTGCTGACGCGACTGGGGGGCGCCAGCCGCCGCGGTGTCCGCCAATCCCTTGCTTTCGCGGCTGCGGCATGCGAAAAGCTGCGGGACGAACACGTG
>Ga0306920_100005351_pt1 | contig 16583 bp, 14 predicted proteins | sample flu12Cox44000170_FD_204666 | JGI IMG/M metagenome (GOLD analysis project Ga0306920, IMG submission 204666) | Lab enrichment of tropical soil microbial communities from Luquillo Experimental Forest, Puerto Rico - flux4day.12C.oxic.44.000.170 (v2)... | ecosystem: Environmental > Terrestrial >... | reverse complement strand
AGCTCGGCGGCAACGTGATCGTCGGAACCGGGTGGTCGGGCTCGGGGCCGCCCGGAGGCGTCGTCTGCACCCAGCTCACCGACTGACCGTTGCTATAGGTCTGGATGGTCGGGAAGCTCAGCGACGACGCGCCATTGGGCAGGCCGACCGAGACCTGAAACGTCTCGAAGCTGTTCACCGGGATGCCCTGCCCGGGAGCTGCCGTCCAGGTCACGAGGGCGACTTCCTCATTCACCTCGCCCTCGTCGGTCTGAATCGGCTGCGCGGACTTCTGTGTCGTGACAGTGGCCGTCCATCCCGGCATCGGCTCGGTGTCAGCCGCCGCAATGGGGTTGTCGGGAGGGAAGTGCACCTCGACCTTGGTCGTTCGCGCGTTGTCCATTTCGTTGGGCACGACGAACGAGAGCACCTGATCGCTGCCCTGCGGCGCCGACTCCGGTTCGATCTTGATGTGCGCCCACGCCGGTGCCGCGGAGGCGACCAGCGCCAGCGCCACCGTTCCCACGAACACCATCAGACGTCGCACTCGCTCCCCTTTCGCGAATCGGGCAAGATCGGTGATTCTTTACGCGACTCGGAGCACGGGTCGAGTCGAGCGGGGGCTGGGCGCCGCGATCGGCAGCCACAGCAAGCATGTACCGATCAGCTGAGCGAACGAAGGCCCCGCCGGTAAAGAAGACCGGCGGGGCCTGAGCCGAGGGCCGAGTGGGGGTCGGGCCTCGACGAACTTGTTGCCGACGAAAAGGATAACCATCTTCGCCGGATCGCGCCTCCTTTCGTCCGCCGTACCGGGCCCGGCGACGGAAATTGGAAGAATGGCTCCGAATGCGGATGACGTTCCTCGGCCACGTCGGCTTCTACGTCGAGACCCGCAGCGGTTCGGTGCTGTGCGACCCGTGGTTCAACCCGGCCTATTTCGGTTCCTGGTTTCCGTTCCCTCGCAACGACACGCTCTCCCCGGCGGGCTTCGCGGAGCCGAACTTCCTCTACATCTCGCATCTGCATCGTGACCACTTCGACCGCGACTGGATCGCTCGACACGTCGACCGGGCAGCCCGCGTACTGCTGCCCGACTTCGGTGTCCCGTTCCTCGAGCGCGAGTTGCGCGCGCTCGGCTTCCGGGATTTCGTACGCATGCCTCACGGCGAACGCGTTGACCTGGGCGACGGTCTGTTCGCCACGATCCTCGCGTTCACCGCGCCGGCCGACGGTCCGCTCGGCGACTCGCTGCTCGTGCTCGACGACGGCACCGCCCGGGTCCTCGACCAGAACGATGCGCGGCCCGGTGATCCGGAGCAACTGCGCGCGCTGGGACCGTTCGACGCGCAGATCGTGCAGTTTTCCGGCGCGATCTGGTATCCGATCGCGTACGACTTCCCGCCCGGGCTCATGCGGCAGCTTGCGTCGGAAAAGCGCGTGAACCAGATGGCACGCGCCCAGCAGTACATCGAGTGGGTCGACGCGGCGCGCGTCTTTCCGTGCGCGGGACCGCCTGTCTTCCTGGATCCGGACTTGATCGGTTTCAACGATCTCGACCGTGATCCCGCCAACATCTTTCCCGACCAGACGGTGTTCCTGGAGCGTCTGGAGGACGCGGGTATCGATGCCGGCGTGTTGCTCGTTCCCGGATCCACCGTCGAGCTCGACGGTGGCGAATGCAAGGTCACGCACCCCTTCACGGACGCCGAAATGCGCCGTCCGTTCGTCGACAAGCGCGCGTACCTCGAGGAGTACCAGCGCGAATGGTCTTCATGGCTGGAACGCGAGCGGGCGTCCTGGTCGACGGAACGGCGCGACCTCGTCGCCGACCTGCGCGACTGGCTGGAGCCGCTGTTGGAACGGGCCCCGATCATCTCGGCCGGCATCGCCGGCAACGTGGTGCTCGATATCGGCGAACCGGGCGCGGACGTCTGCATCGATTTCGTCGAGTCCGAGGTCCGGGTGTGGAACGGCGACGCCTACGTCTACAAAGTTGATGTCGACCGTCGTCTCCTCGAGTCGCTCATCGAGCATCACACCAACGATTGGGTCAACTCATTGTTCCTGTCGTGCCGATTCACCGCGCACCGGCCGGATCCCGCGAACTTCAACGAGTTCGTGATGACGTTCTTCAAGGCGTTGTCGCCCGAACGCATTGCGTACGTGGAGCGGCGCTTCGGCGAAGGGCGCAAGCGCGCCGACGAATTCTTCGAACGAGACGGCTGGCGCATTGAACGCTGGTGTCCGCATCGCCAGGCCGACCTCACGCGCTTCGGCGAGATCGACGATGGCGTGCTCACCTGCAGCCTGCACCACTGGCAGTTCGATCTCGTGACCGGTCGGTGTTTGACGAGCGACGATCGCCGGCTCCGGTGTGCAAGGATCGACCCGTGAGTGCTGCGTTCAACCACGTCGGTCAGTGCGTCACCGACCTCGAACGCTCCAAGCGCTTCTACTGCGAGCTGTTCGGGTTCGTTGCCGAACGCGAGATCACGCCGCCCGACGAAGGGTCGGCTCAGCTGATGTCGCTGACGCCGCCGGTCGGGCTGACCGCTTCGTACCTCGTGCGTGACGGTCTCGTTCTCGAGCTGTTGCACTACGGCGCCGGCGGCCAGACGCAGTCGTTCCGGCCGCGCGTCATGAACGAACCGGGCCTCACGCATCTCTCGCTGTCGGTGGACGACGTCGCCGCCACCTGTGCCCTGGTGCCCGACTACGGCGGTGAAGTCGTCGCCACCACCGATATTGGCGCCGCGATCTTCGTGCGCGACCCCGACGGACAGCTCCTCGAGCTGCTCCCCATGACGTACCGAACGGCACTTCAGGAGCAGGGCTTCCACTGAGAGTTGCGTTCCGAAGGCCCTAGGAAACGTCGACGAGCTCGTCGCGAGCTGACTCCACGGCGCCCTCCACAATCGTTCCGGTGAAGAAGTTCGGATTCATGCCCGCGTGCAGGCGCGCGGCGTTGAGGAACGTGAGCTCGCGAAACTCCCGCTCGCCGATCACAGCTTGGTCGACGAGCTCGTACGCCTCTTCGACCGGTTCGGTCATGTCCGCCACGTCCCAGTGCGAGATGTCGGAGCCGAAGACCGGCCGGAAACGCGCGCCAGCCGGATTGACGCGTTCCGCGAACGCCCAGGCGACCAGCCGGTCGTCGGCTTCGCAGCCGAAGTAGAAGCTGGGCACGAAGCGGTCGCGGATGTCGTCGATCGTGCGGAGCCCAGCCGCGGCGAATTCGTCGAGCTGCTCGGGCCGGCCGCCCGGACGCGAGTAGTACGCGCGCAAGCTCGCGAGCTCACGCTGCACCCTCTGATCGCCGTAGCGAGCGAAGTAGTCCATGAGCTCGTCGACGTCGAGAAGATCTGGATCGAGCGCGGTGATGCTCGCGGCATTGCGCTTGTGCCAGTGGCCGATGAGATCCGAGAAGAGGCTGCACGCCCACGCGACTCCGCCTTCGAGAAAGCCGAAGCGCAGCGTCGGGAACCGACAAGTGACGCCCGACAGGAACAGCGACTTGCACAACGATTCGTGCGCGGCGCCGAGACCGCCGACGTGGTTGTAGACGTAGCTGGTCGCGGAGCGCGTGACACGGTGCGACTGCAGCGAGCTGTGGAACACCGGCGCGACTCCGAGCTCCACACACTTGGCCCACAACGGGTCGTAGTCGTAGGTTGCGTCGACTCCGAACGTGTCGAGGCGGTAGCCGCCGTTGATCGGCCGTCGAGCATGGCCCGCGAAGACCGCAGTGCGAAATCCGAGCTCACGTACTGCGTGCTCCAGCTCGTCGACCGCCATCTTCGGGTCGAGCATCGGGACCAGCGCGCCGACGGTTGTGCGGTCACGGTAGGGCGCAAACAGGTGGGCAAGCGCGCGGTTGGCGGCCCGGATGCGCATTGCGATGAGCTCGTCGTCGGCCACTTCGAGATACGACAACGTCATCGATGGATACAAGATCGTGAAGTCGATTCCGATCTCGTCGAGCCGTTCGTAGAGGAGTGCCGGGAGGTGTGCGGTCGCGCGATCCCGGGTGTTCTTGGTCGCCCATCCCCACCATGACGGCATTGCCTTCCAATTCGCACTGCGGGCGCCGGCATGGCGTGCGAGCACGGTTGACGTGTCCGTGAGACCCGTATCCGCGGCGTAGCGGTCGCGGACCGCTCGGCCGCCCATCTCCTCGAGATAGGTGAGCATTTCTTCGTCGAGGAGCGGGCCGATCTCAACGAAGTGACCGTCGGCATCGATGATCGGATGGGCGAGCGTGGCCCGAACGTCGGACGCGCGCGTCACGCGGTCACCCCCAACTCCCGCGCCCACCCAAGCAGCTTGCGGGCGGTGGCGACGTGCGCAAGATGAACCTCATGGCCCTCTCCCTGATTCGCGTCGCCCATGACGACGCGGCTCCCATCTCGCTCGGCCGCCGTCGCGAGCGCATCGATCTCGCGCCAGTACGCGAACTCGTCGCTCGTCGGCGTGAAGGCAGTGTTGACCATGGACACGTGTTCCTTGTTCCCGAGCATCATCCCGAAGTAGCCGATGTCCCGGAGCTCGCGGAGCCAGGAACCGAGCCCGTCGAGGTCGTCGTTCGCCCCGCCCCACATCCCGCTGATCGGGTAGCGGATGCCTGCGGCGCGTGCGTCGACGAGCACCTTCTCGCGGATGAACAACGTCTCGCGCCCGTCGGGAGTCCATCGGAAGCCGACGTCGGCCACGATGTCGCCGAAGCGCGAGACCGCGCCACCCATGTAGGCGACCCGCTCCGAGGCGCCCGCGATCTCGTAGGCCTGACGGATCGCCTGCGCGTTCTCGAGGATGGGATACAGCGCCGTCGAGCCGACGGGCAGGCCGAGCTCGACCTCGAGGCTCGTGAGGAGCGCGGCCGCGCCGTGTACGTCGGCCGGTCCGGAGATCTTCGGCAGCATGATGCCGGCGACGTTCGGCCCGAACACGGCTTGGAGGTCGCGCAGGATCATGCCCGACGCGACTGGTTGGACCCGCACGAAGTAGTGCGGCGCGCCCGGACCAGTCGGCGCGGAGTCGAGGAACTCGCGTGTTAGGCCGCGGGCGCGCACGCGCACTTGCTCGGGGCAAGGGGTGCGCGGCTCCTCGATATCAATGAACAGCGCGTCTGCGCCGGATGCGACGTTCGCGGCCAGGCGCGCCTCCTGATCTCCGGGCGTGTACAGCAATGAGCGAATAGGGACAGCGTCGGCCTTGCCCACGGCACGACCTTAGAACTCGGACGTGAGGACGGGGATGGTCGAGCGCGCCACTCGGTCGTACGCTGCGGCGATGCGCTCGGTCACGGTCAATGGCGTCACCCTGTCGGCGATCGGCCTCGGGACCTGGCAGTTCGGTTCCAAGGACTGGGGCTACGGCGACGAGTACGCCGAGAACGAGGCCGGTCGCATTCTCACGCGGGCACTCGATCTCGGTATCACTCTCGTCGATACTGCCGAGATCTACGGAAGGGGCGCGTCCGAACTCATCGTCGGCCGCGCGATCGCCGATCGGCGGGATGAGGTCTTTCTCGCGACCAAGATGCTCCCCGTCGCGCCACTCGCCGCCATCATCGAAAAGCACGGGCGCGCCAGCGCAGAACGCCTCGGCGTGGACGTCATCGACCTGTATCAACTGCACTGGCCGAATCCGGCGGTGCCGCTCGGCGAGCAGATGCGAGGAATGCGCAGGCTGGTTGACGCGAACGTCGTGCGCCACGTCGGCGTCAGCAACTTCTCGCGCGCACGCTGGGAGGCGGCCGAGCGGGCGTTCGCCGGTCCGGTGCTCTCCAACCAGGTGCAGTACAGCCTGGCCTATCGGAAACCCGACGCCGAGATCGTGCCCTACGCGGTCGAACGCGATCGCCTCGTGATTGCATACAGCCCGCTGGCCAAGGGTTTGCTCTCGGGCCGTTACGACGTCACGAATCTGCCCGCCAACTCGGCGCGGATGTATGACCCGTTGTTCCTGCCCGAGAACGTCGCGGCTGCGCACGATTTGATCGAGGCCGTACGGGGGATCGCGAAGGCGCACGACGCGACAGCCGCGCAGGTCGCGCTGGCATGGGTGATCTCGCATCCGAATGTCGTCGCGATTCCCGGCGCGAGCCGCGTCGAGCAGCTCGAGCACAACGCGGCCGCGGCTGACCTCGACCTCACCGACGCCGAGCTCGCGCAGCTCACGGCCGCGTCCGACCTCTACGAGCCGATCGGGGGCGCGCGGGCAGGAGTCAAGATGGCGGCGCGCCGGGTTCGCCGTTGACCTCGCCGCCCCGCACGATCACGTTGCGGCCAGTCGCCGCCGCGTTCGTCGTCTTCGGCATGTACGGCGGCGCGTTCGCGGTGGCTGCGGTGGACATCGAACGCACCTTCGGGCTCTCGGACGCACAACTCGGGTTTCTGCTCGCGTTGGGCATCGTCACGGCAACGGCCGTCGCGGCGGTCGGTGGCGCGATCACGGACCGTTGGGGCGCGGGTCCCACCTTGCGACGGTCGCTCGGAGCCTGGGGGATCCTGCTGGTCGCGGAGGCGGTCGCCTTCCGGATCGGCATCTTCGCCGTGCTGTTCACGCTCGCGGTCGCAATTGGTGGACTGCTCGACGTCGTGATGAACGTCACCGCGGCCGATGCTCTCGCGCAACAGCCGGGCAAGCTCGTCCGATTCCACGGCTTGTGGAACGCAGGTTGTGTGCTCGGCGCGATCGTGACCGGTGTCGTGTTACGTGGGGGGTGGTCGTGGCGGGCAGCATGGGTCGTCATCGCCGTCGCGGCAATCGCGACTGCTGGAACAACGCGGCGGAGCCGCGTTCCCGAGCCGCCAAAGGTCGATCATCCGTCGATGCTGCGCGCGCTTCTCGGCTTGCGGCACGAAGGTTTGCTGGTGTTGGGACTTGTGTTCGGGGCGTCCGCGATGGTCGAAGGTGGGATCGCCACTTGGGGCATCCTGTATCTCCGCGGCCACCTCGGACTGGGTGTGCTCGCGGGCGTGACCGCGTACGTGGTGGGCCAGTTCCTCGCGACCGCCGCGCGCGTCGGTGGGACCCCGGTTGTGAGCCGTCTCGGCACCCGCCACTCGGTCGTGCTCGGCGCCGGGCTGGCCGCCGGCGGAATCGCACTCGAAGCGCTGTGTGACATCGCCGGCGTCGCAGCAGTCGGCCTGGTCGCCGCGGGCATGGGCATCTCAGTTGTGTGGCCTCTCCTGATCGCCGACGTGAACAACGAGGCGCGGCATCCTGCGCTGGCGATCGGCGGGGTCACTGCCTGCGGCTACCTCGGGATGGTCGCGGGACCGCCGATCGTCGGTTCGCTCTCGGCGCTGTTCGGGCTGCGGATCGGACTGCTCGTGCTGGCCGGGGTCGCGCTGTTCGTCGCGCTCACGCCCGCCCACGTGCGCGCGGCCGCACCAACCAATCTCGAACCTGCGTGAATGAACCCGTCAGATCGCGCCCGCGTTGCGAAACGCGCGGGCCAGCAGCGGGCTGCGCGCGTCGAGCTGGACTTCGAGTTGCTGCAGTGCGGCGAGCCGACGTTGGCGGCGGTCCTCGAGCCGCCAGCCTTGCGGCGGCGTCAAGGTGCGCACGTGACGCTCACACAGCTCGCCCGCACGGGCGCCTCCATCGGCGGGTGCATCGAGCCAGACGGTGACCTCGCCCGCATCGAAGGTGAAGGTCGCGGTCGCGACCGCGTTGCACCCAGGTCTTGCACAATGACGTCGCACGCTTCGACGGTAGTGCCGATTCGCGCGCGATTCGTGCCAAGCTGCCCGCGCGCGCCGCGCTGCCGTTGGGCGCAACCCTTGTGAAGGAGCGGAGATGATCCTCGACGGCAAGTGCGTGGTGGTCACCGGCGCGGCGAGCGGGATCGGGGAGGCACTCGCGGGCCGATTCGCAGCCGAAGGCGCACACCTCGTCATCGCCGACGTTCAGGAGGACGCCCTCCGAACCGTCGCTCGCCCGATCGAAGCGTTTCCGGTGCGGTGCGATGTCAGCGACGAGTCGGAGTTGGCCGCGCTGGTCGATGCGGCGGAGCAACGCTATGGGCCGATCGACCTGTTTTGCTCGAACGCAGGCATCATCGTGCCGGGTGGCGCAGCGGCCAGCGACCGCGACTGGGAGCGGAGTCTGGCCGTGAACGTGCTGGCGCACGTATACGCGGCGCGCATCCTGTTGCCCCGAATGCTCGAGCGCGGCGAGGGCTACTTCCTCAACACCGCGTCCGCCGCGGGCCTGCTCACGCAGATCGGCAGCGCGCCGTACGCCGTCACCAAGCACGCGGCGTTGGCGTTCGCCGAATGGCTGGCGGTCAGCTACGGCGACCGCGGCATCAAGGTGTCGGTCCTGGCGCCGCAAGCTGTGCGCACCGCCATGACGGCGGGCGTCGAGGACGGGGGAGTTGCCGGGGTCGACGGCATCCTCGAACCCGACGCCGTCGCCGACGCGGTCGTGCGTGGTTTGGCCGCCGAGTCGTTCCTGATCTTGCCGCACCCCGAAGTGTTGGAATACTTCCGGCGAAAGGCGTCCGACTACGAGCGCTGGATCAGAGGCATGCAACGCCTCCAAGCCCGTTTCGGAGGTCCTGACGGTCTCATGTCTTGACCGGGTGTCGCGCGCGCACCGAGGATGAGCGCCATGGCCGAAGCGCTTGTGCTCACTGATGATCCGCGCCCACACGTTCGGCGGCTGACGCTGAATCGTCCGGCCAAACGGAACGCGATGAGCAACTCGGTGCGGCGCGTACTGTTCGAGGAACTTCGCCGAGCCGATCAGGATCACGAAATAAATGCAATCGTGATCCGCGGCGCGGGCCCATCGTTCTGTGCGGGCTACGACCTCGATCCCGATCCGAATGATCCGCTGCCACGCCCGAACGCGCTACGCGATGGCTTCTGGAGCCGTTCGCTCGTCGACGGCTGGTTCGAGATGATGGACATGTCGACGCCGATCATCGCTCAGGTGCACGGCTACTGCCTCGCGGGCGGGTCGGAGCTCGCGGCCGCGTGCGACCTTGTGTACGTGGCCGAGGACGCCACGATCGGGTATCCGCCGGTGCGAACGATGTCGTCGCCCGACTTCTTGTGGCAGCCCTGGTTGCTGGGTTGGCGGCGTGCGATGGAAGCGGTGCTCACCGGCGACTCGCTCACTGGTATCGAGGCGGTTGCGGCGGGCTATGCCAACCGGGCATTTCCGGCCGACCGGCTCGACGAGGAGGTGCTCGCAGTGGCCGACCGGGTCGTGCAAGTGCCCGGCGACCTGCTCGCGCTGAACAAGCGCACGGTGCACCGCGCCCTGGAGGCAATGGGGATGCGCAACGGTGTGCGCGCCGGTACCGAGCTCCAGGCGCTCGGACTGCACCAGCGCTCGTCACGGGAGTACATGCCGAAGCTGCGTAGCCTCGGCGTGAAAGGCGCGGTGGAGGACCGCGACCGTCCTTTCGGCGACTACCGCGCAGGCCACGAGGATTAGAACAGAGGCATGCTCAACGCAATCGTCTTGATCAAAGCAGAGCCGCAGAAAGTCGCGGTGCTCGGACCCGCGCTGGCCGGGATCTACGGGGTCAGTGAGGTGTACTCGGTGACGGGCGACGAAGACTTGGTCGCGCTTCTGCACTCGAACGACACCGAACAGGTCGCGCAGCTCGTGACCGAGAAGATTTCGACGCTCGACGGTGTGCTCGATACGCGCACCCTGATCGCCTTCCGGCAGTACAACCCATCGGACATCGGCTTTTGAGCACCGACGACGCAATACGCGCGGCCGACGCCGCTCACGACCAAGCCCGGGCCGAGCTCGAAGCCCTGGTGCGCATCCCGAGCATCAGTGCCGACCCCGATCGTTTCGGTGACGTCGCGCACAGCGCCGGCGCGACGGTCGAGTTGCTGCGCGCGCACGGACTGGAGAACGTGCGGGTCGCCGGCGTCGAGGGTTCGCAGCCGTTCGTGATCGGCGAGTGGATGCACGCCGGTCCCGATCGCCCGACCGTGCTCTTGTACGCGCACCACGACGTGCAGCCGCCCGGCATCGTCGAGAACTGGAACAGCAACCGGTTCGAACCCGAGGTGCGCAACGGCCGCCTCTTCGGTCGGGGCGCCGCGGACGACAAGGCGGGGGCAGTCGCCCATGCGCACGCGGTCGGTGCCTGGCTCCGGACGGTCGGCGAGCTGCCGTGCAACGTTCGGGTCTTGATCGAAGGCGAAGAGGAAATCGGTTCGCCGACCCTGCATGCGTTTCTCACCGCGCACGTCGACCAGCTGCGGTCCGACGTGATGGTGCTCGCGGACGCGGGCAACTGGGATGTCGGAGTTCCGGGGCTCACTTACTCCCTGCGGGGGCTCGCCGCGGCCGACATCGAGCTGCGTGCGCTCGACGGTCCGCAACACTCAGGTATGACGGGCGGTGCGGTGCCAGATCCGGTCATGGCGCTGGCGTCGCTCCTCGCGAGCCTGGTCGACGAGCACGGCGATCCGGCGTTCGAAGGCAGCTTTGCCGGTCTGCGGGCGCCGACACCGGGCGAACGTGCTCCGATCGCGGGCTTCGACGACCGGCTGGACGCGTTCGCGCGCACCGTCGGAATGCGGCCGGGCGTTCGGCACGCGGGCGATCCGACGAGCACGCTGCATGAACGGCTTTGGCTCCGTCCGTCCCTCACGGTTATCGGATTCGACGGTCATCCGATCAGGGGTTCTTCGAACCAGATCGTTGCGCGGGCGGCAGCCCGCGTGAGCATGCGTCTCGGCCCCGGTCAGGATCCCGAGCAGGTGCTCGCGGGATTGCGCGCGCACGCCGAGCAGCGCGTGCCCTTCGGCCTCGAGTTCGAGTTCCGCGCGTTGGAGGCCGCGCCCGCGTGGGAAACCGACCCAACCGGTCCCGCCTTCGATGCGGCGCGCCGTGCGTTGTCCGCGGGCTTCGGTGTCGAGCCGGTGCTGATGGGAGTTGGCGGTTCGATCCCCTTCGTCGGACCGTTCGCTGACGCGTTCGGCGGCATTCCCGCTTTGCTCATGGGTCCCGACGATCCGGGCGCGAACATTCACGGCGAGAACGAGAGCCTGCACCTTGCCGACTTCGGCAGCCTCATTCGCTCCGAAGTGGTGTTGTTCGAGGAGTTGGCCGCGATCAGCGGCGAGCTGCGCGCGAAGCGGTGAACGCAGCCGATTCCATGCTTCGGCTCACCGGACGCACTGACCGCTCACCTGTTGCCAGAATCCCTTTTATGGGCATTTTGGGACCACGACAGCAGGTCCGGCGGAAAATGACGCGGGGGAACTAGCGCCGGACATTCAGTCTGGCAACGAGGCCCATCGTTCCGGGAACTGGCAATTCGCGGTGCTGGTCTCTGCGGACTAGCGAGGGACCATCCGGGCCGGCCTGCGCTCCCGGATCCGGTCGGGTCACCCCTACCGTTTTCGCCGGTCCGCCGTTGGCTCGTCCGCCTGGTGGAAATCCGTCCGACCTGCACCGCAACGGTGCGCGCCACCAGGAGGCAATCCATGGCCAGGAGGCTGCGAGGGCTCGATGCCGGCCGGCTCGAACCCGACCATCTGCATACCAACGAACGCCGCGTCGGCACGCGCCGATCGCGTCGCACGCCCCGTCGTGCGCGCTCGGTGTTTGCTCTGCTCGCCGGCGTGATCGGACTCGCCTTCACGGGCGGGGCGCTGTTCTCGGCGGGCAGCGCTGCGGCCTTGTCCGACCCCTACGCCAACAGTGTTCGCGCCGTCGCGGGTGCGCCGGCGTTGGGTCCGGCAACCGGACTGCACCTGAACGCCAGCCTCGTCAGCGTCGCAGCAACGCGCAGCGGACGCGGCTACTGGACGGTCGCCTCCGACGGCGGCGTCTTCACGTTCGGCGATGCCAGGTTCTTCGGGTCGACCGGCAACCTCCGCCTTGCCGCGCCCATCGTGGGCGTTGTGCCCACGCCGAGCGGCGCGGGCTACTGGCTCGTCGCGATGGACGGCGGTGTGTTCTCGTACGGCGACGCCGCGTTCTACGGCTCGGCTACGGGGCTTCCCCACGGCGCGCCGATTCTCGCGATGGCTGCGACGCGCTCGGGCAAGGGCTACTACCTGCTGTCCGGCGACGGCGGGGTCTTCGCCTTCGGTGATGCGCGCTTCGCCGGCACGATGGTCACGCACGATCGTGTTTCGACCGGTATCGCGGTCCCGACGAACGGCCGCGGCTACATGGTGGTGCGGGCCGACGGGAGCGTCTCCGGCTTCGGTGGCGCGCCTTCGGTGCCGTCGTTCGACTTCGGGTGGTCACGGCACCCGACGCGCGGTATCACCGCCCGGCCGGGCGGCGGCGCCTGGCTCGCGTTGAGCTACACCCCACCGCCCCCGCCCGCCCCCTCGGCCACTGTGCACGCGGCGTCCGCGGGGTCACCGTCAGGAGATGCTTTCCTGGCGTGCACCCGGGCGCATGAGAGCAGCGGGAACTATTCGATCAACACGGGCAACGGCTACTACGGGGCGTATCAATTCCTGCAGTCGACGTGGAACAGCACCGCGGCGGCCGCGGGTCGTCCCGACCTGGTTGGCGTCAGTCCTGCCGACGCGGCGCCCGGAGACCAGGACCAGCTCGCGCTCTTCCTCTACCACCAACAGGGCGCCGGCCCGTGGGGCGGTCGCTGCGCGGGTCTTCCGTAAACGATCGGCAGGTTTGCTGCACTTGGGGTGCCGGGTCGCAGGGATGCGACCCGGCGCCCCTATGTTTTGTGAATGGAGCGGTACGCCCCGTCGGACCTGCACCTTGGATCCTTCACTGACGCCGGTCCGTGGCTCGTCGATCCGGACGAGATGCCGTGGCGCCGAGATGTTGACCGTCTCCGGGATCAAGCACGGGCGCAGGTCCCGCGCTGGATGGCGACCGGCCAACTGCCACCAATCGGCCGGCTCCTGAGGGTCACCGGGCGCGTCGGCACTGCGCTCGGACTATGGGCCATCGGCGCTCGTCGCCAGGGACCGCCCGCTTCCCGCGTCGATATCTCGCGACGCTTGCGCATCGCGTTCGGGCACCTCGGGCCTACGTACATCAAGCTCGGCCAGATCATCTCCGGTGGCGAAGGCCTGTTCCCGCCCGAGCTGGTCGCGGAGTTCAAGCTGTTGCGCGACCGCGTCCCACCCGAGCCGTTCGACGAGGTACGCAGGGTCGTCGAGCTCGAGCTCGGCCGCTCGCTCGATGACGTGTTCGAATCGTTTCAGCGCACGCCGATCGCCGCTGCGTCGATCGCGCAGGTACATCCGGCGCGCCTGCGCACCGGCGAAGACGTCGTCGTGAAGGTGCAACGACCGCAGATCGGACGGCTCGTGCGCGAGGACATTGAAGCGATGGCGTGGCTCGCGCCCCACCACACCCGCCCGATCCCCGTCGCGGCGCTCGCCAATCCAACCGCGCTCATCGAGCTGTTCGCGGAGACGATCGTCGAGGAGCTCGACTTCCGCCTCGAGGCCCAGAACATGCTCGACATCGCGTTCGTGCTGGCCGACACCGGACAGCGCGCCACGATCGTCCCTCGACCGCATCCGACGCTGGTCACGCGGCGGGTGCTCGTCATGGAGCGGCTCGATGGCATCCCCTGGGACGACGTTGCTGCTATGCACGCGGCCGGCGTCGACACTGAGGCGGTGCTGCATGCCGGCCTGGTGTCGTTCATGGAAGGAGCCATGCTCTACGGGGTCTTCCACGGCGATCTTCATGGCGGCAATTTGATGGTGCAGCCGGACGGCCGCACGGTCCTCATGGATTTCGGCATCACCGGCCGGCTCGACGAAACCAAACGGCTCGCGTTCTTGATGCTGCTCATCGGCGCCACAACCGGCGACACGATGGCGCAGCTCGGCGCACTGCGCGATCTCGGTGCGTTCCCTCCCGACACAGACCTCGACGCGGTCTTCCGTGACCTCGGCCTCGACCGCACCATCGACCCGACGCAGCTCTCTGCAGATGAGCTCGTCCACGAGCTCCAGGACCTCACGAAGAAGCTACTCGCCTACGGAGCGCGTGCGCCGAAGGAGCTCATGCTGTTCGTGAAGAACATGATGTTTCTCGACGGCGCCATCGCGCGGCTCGCACCGGATCTCGACATCCTCGCCGAGATCCAGAAGGTGCACGCTGAGATCGTGCATCGCCACGGCGCGCGACTCGCGCGTGAGCTCGGACTCGATCCCTCGATCGCGAATCAGTTCGATCTCGACGCGATCAAGGCCGCGATGGGCGTGCCCGACGTCGACACGCTGACATACCGCGAGGTACGGGAGCGGCGCGAGATCGTGCGCCGCCGCCTCGAAGAAAAACGCCGCCGTTGATCAGGGGCGGAGGGTCGTGTCGGGCCGGGTGACGCGAGCGACGTCTGGATGTGACCACGTCAGCACTTCGCCTTCGGCCGCGAGCAGCATGGTGCCCGGAAAGACGCGCAGCCGCCACGGCTCGAGTCGCAGCGCAGCGAACGAGTCGGAGGTCGGGCTCGTCCAGCCGGAAATGATCGCCGGGTCGTACCCGACCGGCGAAGGCGCGTGCTTGAACCTGTTCCAAACGTCGATGCGGGTCGCGTCGTCGAAGTGCCATTCCGCGCGGCAGTCGGCGAGGCACGTGTCGTGCGTGTCGGTCCAGTAGCTGCACGACACGTACGGGCTGCGGGCGAGGTGCGAACGCTTGGTGGGTGTAGGACCGGTCGCGATCCAACCGGTCAGCGTCGTTCCGTCCCACTCCCAGATCGGATGGAGGATGCGTGTGCGGGGCCGGCCTTGGTGGTCGACGGTGGCAACCGAGCACCACACGATCCGGTGGGCCATCTCGATGAACGCAGGCGCGATCTCTTCGAGCGCCGTCATGAGCGCGCAACGTACACTCCCCGCGTGCAGCCGCGCCTTCCGGGACGACGATTGCTCGTCGTCGGAGCCGGTACCCGGCCGTCGGAAGATCCGGATTCGCCGATCGGGAACGGCCGGGCCATATCGGTGCTCGCGGCGCGTGAAGGTGCCAACGTGGCGTGCGCGGACATCGATCGCGGGGCAGCCCAAGCGACCGCCGCGATGGTGGAGGCCGAGGACGCGAAAGCAGCCGTGATCGTCGCCGACGTCAGTGATGCCGGCGCGTGTGAACGCATGGTGGAGGACGCGCGCGACGTCCTCGGCGGACTCGACGCGCTCGTTTGCAACGTCGGTATCGGTCTCGGCCGCGGACTCGCCGACACGTCGGTAGAAGCATGGGATGCGGTGCAGTCGGTGAATGTGCGTGCCCATTTTCTGGCGTGCCGCGCCGCGTTGCCGTTGATGGCGGAGGGCGGAGCGATCGTCCTCATCTCGTCGATCGCGGGCTTGGTCGCCGGCACCCGTATCCCGGCGTACGACACGTCGAAGGCCGCGCTCGGCGGGCTGGTCCGCCATGTCGCGCTCGAAGGCGCACGGCGAGGGATTCGCGCCAACGTGATCGCGCCGGGAATGATCGACACGCCCCTCGGACGGCGCGCGACGGAAGGGCGACCGAGTCGCACGAAGGCGCCGGTGCCGCTGGGCCGGCAGGCAACCGCGTGGGAGGTCGCGGCGCCGGTCGTGTTCTTGCTCAGCGACGACGCGAGCTACATCACCGGGCAGGTCCTGGCCGTCGACGGCGGCCTCACTTCGGTGTGACCCGAAGTGGCGTACGGAACGTCAGGATCGGCGTCCTACGCTGAGTAGCTATGCCGGAGGCACCACACCTGAGGAGCGCGTCCGCGAGGCCGGTATCCGGCCGAGCAGCGCGCCGGGGCTCGAGCGGCCCGGCGCGTAGCGCCAAGAGCGGTAAGGGGATCTGAGGTGCCGGAGGCACCTCAGATGCAAGCACTGGGCGAGCGGATCGAGTCGTGGCTCGACGGTGCCGTTTTCGAGGGATACGAGCCACTCGGATTCTCCGGATTTAAGACCTTCGACCCTCCGCCGGACGCGCTGGTGGGTTCGCACGTCGATCACGTCGATCGTCGGGCGAAGTACCTCTCGGTGTGGTTCGACAACGGACTGCGAATCGTGTTCCACCTCTCACAAGCGGGCCGGCTGGACTTCGAGGAGCCTCCCAAACGGACGAAGCCGAAGGGATCAGTCGCCCGCTGGCGGTTCTCGGGTGACCGGGCGGTGCTGTTGCGCGAACACGGCACCGAGCGCAAGGCCGGCTGGTGGGTGCTCGGGCCGGGCGACGAAGGCCCATTGGAAGGTCTCGGCCCTGAGGCCACGAGCGACGAGTTCGCACAATGGTTGCGCGACGCGAGCGACGGTCGGCGCATCCACACCATCCTTCGTGATCAGCGCACAGTCGCCGGTGTCGGGCGCGGCTACGCCGACGACATCTTGCATCGCGCCAAACTCTCCCCGTACGCGTCGCTGAAGTCGCTCAACGCCGGCGAGCGCGAACGGTTGATCGGTGCCATCCACGATGTGCTCGCCGACGGACTCGAACGCGAGCGTGGCCGTCAAGGCGGACTGTCGCAGAACAAGCTCGGCGAGCACTTCACGGTGCACGGGCGGAACGGCTTGCCGTGCCCGGAGTGCGGGAACGATCTGAAGCGTGTGTCGTACGAGTCGCACGAGGTCGTGTACTGCCCAACCTGCCAGACCGGCGGGAAGGTTCTTGCCGATCGCCGCCTTTCG
>Ga0306920_100005350_pt1 | contig 16585 bp, 10 predicted proteins | sample flu12Cox44000170_FD_204666 | JGI IMG/M metagenome (GOLD analysis project Ga0306920, IMG submission 204666) | Lab enrichment of tropical soil microbial communities from Luquillo Experimental Forest, Puerto Rico - flux4day.12C.oxic.44.000.170 (v2)... | ecosystem: Environmental > Terrestrial >... | reverse complement strand
CCGGCGCACGATCCGCGACGCCGACCTGCGCTCGCGCGCCGGTCACAGCGTGTACGCCGGGCGGGAGCTCTCCGGCTGGCCGCGCACCACGATCCGCCGGGGCGAGGTGGTGTTCGACGACGGGCGCGTGCTCGGCCGCGCCGGGACCGGGCGCCCCCCGCCGCGCCGGGGAACGACGCCCCCGCTCCCGCCGCCGCGACGCTAGTCGCTCCGCGCCGCAGGCGCGGTTTGCGACTATTGCTCTTTCAGGTAGCCGCGATCCCGCGCTTCGCGCGGGGGCGGCTAGCCGATCAGCGGTGGGCGAGGAGCCAGCGCTCCGCGTCCTCGGAGTGCGCGCGGGGGCTCGGCTGCCGGCGGTAGATGTCGAGCGCCTCGGTGGCGAGCTGCCGGGCGCGCAGGCGGCTGCCGCCGCTCTCCCACAGGGCCCGCGCGAGCGAGAACGCCGACTCGGCGACCAGCACCCGGTCGGGCTCCGCGGCCTCGCGGATCCGCGCCGCCCGCTCGAGGGGCGGCAGCGCCAGCTTCGGCTGGTGGACGGCGAGGAAGCTGTCGCCGAGCCCCGCGAGCGGGTAGGCGAGGTTGGGGCTCTCCGCGCCGTACGACGGCTCCTCGACGTCGAGCGCGCGCTGGAAGGCGGCGCGGGCCTCGGCGTGTCGACCGAGGCGCGCGAGGATCTCGCCCTCGTTCGACACGAACGTCCCCACCAAGGGGTGCTCGGCGCCCAGCTCCTGGCCGAGATCGGCGATGGCGCGGTCGGCGTAGGCCAGCGCCTCCTCGGCGCGCCCGACGTCGTTCAGGACGTTGGCGATGTTGTTGCGCACGCGCGCCTGTTGCCCCGGGCTCGCCCCCGCGCGCCCGTTGAAGTCGAGCGCCTTGAACAGGTGGGCGAGCGCCTCGTCGCTCCGCCCCTGCATCCGGCGGACCTCGGCGACGTGCATCTCGAGCCAGGCCCTGACCTGATCGTGGCCTCCGATCCGCTTGAGGATCGCCTCCGCTTCCCGCGCCCAGTCCTCGGCCTCGTCGAAGCGGCGAAGTTGGTTGGCCGTGAACACCAGGATCGTCGCGGTCTTGGCCCGGAGCTCGTCGTAGCGGCTCGACTCCGCCTGCCAGATCGCCTGCTTGAGCGCGGCGTGGCCGGCCTCGGGCCGGCCGACGAGGCAGTCGATCTCGCCGAGCAGCGCGAGGGCCTCGGCGAGGACGGGCGGATAGCCCACCCGGCGCGCCTCCTCGACCAGCTCGTCGAGGCGCATGGCGGCGGCCTTCTCGCGCCCGCCGTCGTGCAGCGCCTTGGCGTCGGCGATCCCGCGGCGGATCCGGTCCACCTCGGCCCGCGTCGCGGCGTCGGGCGGCGGGAGCACGGCATGCAGGAGCCGCAGGTCGGCGCAGCGGTCGAGCGGGCCGAGCGCGTTGCTCGCCGCGATCGCGTTGTCGACCACCTCGCCGTCCGCGCTCTCGAACAGGCGGGACAGCGACCTCACGCCGTCGAGCCGGTCGGCGAGGCACGCCATGCGCAGATCCAGCGACTCCGCCGACTGCTCGCCCCGGACGTTGGTGGCCTGGCAGGCCTCGGTGTACATCGCGGACCAGGACGCGAGGTAGCGCTGGAGGATCCGGTCGACGCTCCCCAGCGTCGCATCCGCGTAGGCTTTGCCGGTCCGGGCGAACGCGGTGCCGACCAGCTCCTTGACGGGACCGTCCCAGACGCCGTCGAGCTTCTCGCTGCCGGCGCGGCAGAGCGGCGGCCGCGCGGCCATCTGCACCGCGCGCACCGTCCCGCTGGCGAGCAGCAAGAAACCGGCCGCCACGAGCAGCCGCCGGTGCCGCCGCACGGCGCCCGCCACGCGCGACGCCGCCCGCTCCAGCACCCCCCGTGGGCGCGCGAGCTCGGCCGCCGCCAGTCGCCCGGCGACGACCATCGCCGTCGCCGGACGGAGGGCCGGGTTCTGCGCCAGGCAGTCGCGGCAGAGGCGGGCCAGCTCCTCGTCGACGGGCGACGCCCCCGGCGGCAGCGGCCACTTCATCGACATGCGATCCCCGGTGTGCTCCCACTCGGGCCGGCCGCCGAAGAAGATCTCGTGCAGGATCGCCCCCACCTGCCAGACGTCGGAGCGCTGATCGGCCCGCCCGCCCATCGCGGTCTCCGGCGGCATGTAGCTCGGGGTGCCGCCGTACATCGTGGTGTTCGACGTGACCTCGATGGCCAGCCCGAAGTCGGACAGCACGAGCCGCCCGTCGCTCATGCGCAGCACGTTTTGCGGGGTGACGTCGCGGTGGATGATCCCGACCGCGTGGATGGCGGCGAGCCCGGCGCACAGCGCCCGCGCGTCGTCGAACCGCTCGGCGAGCGGCCGGAGCCTGGCCTCCGGCGTGAGCAGCAGCTGCCGCAGCCCCATCCCGGTCGCCAGCTCCATGGTGATGAACCAGTGGCCGTCGGCGTGGCCGAGCTCGAACACGCGGCAGACGTTGGGGTGCCGGATCGCGCGCGCCACCTTCACCTCGCGCGCGAGGCGCTTGATCCAGCTCCGCTCGCGGGCCCGGTCCGGCCTCAGGATCTTGAGCGCGATCGGCTCGCCGAGCACTCGGTCCCAGGCCCTGAACACCTGGCCGCTCCCCCCCTCGCCGATGCTCGCCTCGATCTGGTAGCGCGAGGCCAGCAACGCGCCCGCCTCGAGGCGAACCGGCTCGACGGAGGAGACCCCGTTGATTTGACGCGTCCGGGCGTCGGATTCGTCGGAATCACGGTCGACTGGCGGCACGACGGCTGAAGTCCCCAGCTGACGATACTCCCAAGACGCAGCGCGGGAAACCGCAGACGCAGCGCGAGAAACCGCGGTGCGGCAGGCCGTGCTTGCATGAAATGCCGGTATCTGGTTGGTATACCCCTCGCGGCAGGCGGACCGAGTCGCGATGTCCAGCGCAGAGGAAGACTTCAGCCAAACTCAGCCGCGTCGCGGGTTCTTGCGGGAGGTGCCACGCACGGGGGCGCTCGTCGTGCTCGGGAACGGCACCTCCCTCGAGGGGCTGCGCGCGCCGCGCCTCGTCCCCCTCGCCGGGCTGACCCTGGATATCGGCCGGCGTTCGGGCCCGAGCGCGGGCAACGGGGCGCAGGTCCTGGTGCTCGCCGACAGCACGGTCTCCGGCTCCCACGCCCGCATCCAGCGCGCGACCTCCGGGAGCGACCTCTTCATCATCCAGGACCTGAGCAGCACCAACGGCACGTACGTGGACGGGCGCCGCATCGGCGGCCCGGTGCCCCTCCGCGACGGCGCGGTGCTGTTCCTCGGCTCGCAGGCCCTGGTGTTTCGGCTGTACTCGACCGCCGAGCTCGACGCCGTGGAGGAAGACGCGCGCGAGCCGCTGGCGCCGGTGCCGACGCTGTCGCCGGGCCTGGCGCTGACGCTGGCCCGGCTGCGCCGGCTGGCGGCGACGGAGAGCGAGGTGCTGCTGCTCGGCGAGACCGGCGTCGGCAAGGAGGTGTTCGCCAACGCGGTGCACGTCAAGTCGGGTCGGAAGGGGGGCCTCGTGGCCATCAACTGCGCGGCCATCCCCCGCGAGCTCGTGGAGAGCGAGCTCTTCGGCTACGAGAAGGGGGCGCACTCGACGGCCCAGGGGCGCAAGACCGGCCTCGTCGAGCTGGCCGACGGCGGCACGCTGTTCCTCGACGAGATCGGCGACATGCCGGCCGAGCTGCAGTCGAAGCTGCTGCGCTTCCTGCAGGACCGGCGCTTCACGCCGCTCGGGTCCACGCGCGTCGTCGAGACCGACGTCCGGATCATCGCCGCCACCAGCCGCGTGGCCCCCGACAAGGGGGTGCAGGTGCAGGAGGCGGTGCTGGGCCGGCTCGGCGCGCAGCCGGCCGTCCTGCCGCCGCTGCGCGATCGGGTCGAGGACATCGGGCGGCTGGCGGCGCACTTCCTCGACGACGCGCGCCGCGACCGCCCCCACGACGAGGACGACCGGGCCTTCGAGCCCGAGGCCTTGCACGCCATGCTCCTCCACGCCTGGCCGCTCAACGTGCGCGAGCTGTCGAAGGTTGTCTCCGAGGCGGAGGTGCTGTCGCGGGGCGCGCCGTCCATCGGCCTCGAGCACCTCCCCGACGCCATCACGGCGACGCTGCAGGTCGACGCCGAGGAGGTGCCGGACGACACCAACGTCGACTTCCAGCCCCCGGATGTGCGCGCCTTCGGCCCGTCGGAGGATTCCAAGAGCGGCGTGCTCCGGACGACGCGCCTGCGCCGGCCCGCCCCCACCCGACAGGAGCTGACGACGCTGCTCGGCGAGTGCGACGGCAGCGTGGCCGAGGTGGCCCGCCGGCTCAAGCGCCAGTACGCGGTGGTCTGGCGCTGCGTGCAGCGCTACGGCATCGACACCCGGTCGTTCCGGCGCCCCGACAGCGGATCGTGACGTGACGACCGGCGACGCGCGCGTGGTCCTGCAGAAGGGACGGGCACGCCCGCTCTGGTTCGGCCACCCCTGGGTCTACGCCAACGCCGTGGCGCGCGTGGAGGGCGAGCCCGCGGCCGGCGACGTCGTCGCGCTCGTCGATCACGACGGGCGGCTCATCGGGCGCGGCTTCTATAACCCGCGCTCGCAGATCCCGGTGCGGCTCTGCACGCGCGCCGACGAGGCCGTCGACGCCGCGTTCTTCCGCGCGCGCGTCGCCCGCGCACGCGCCGCCCGCCAGCGGCTCGGCCTGCCGTCGGCCGAGACCAACGTCTACCGGCTCGTCAACAGCGAGGGAGACGATCTCCCCGGGCTGGTCGTCGACGTCTACGGCGACGCGGCGGTCGCGCAGATCACGACGCTCGGCATCGCCCAGCGCAAGGAGGAGATCTTCGACGCTCTCGAGGCCGAGCTCGGCGTCCGGACGATCTTCGAGATCGCGCCCGCTTCCTACGCGGAGCTGGAAGGGTTCGCCGGCGGCTCGCGCGTCGCGCGCGGCGCCTCCCGCAGCGCCCTGCCGGTGGTGGAGAACGGCATCAAGCTGGAGGTGGAGCCGCTGTCCGGCCAGAAGACCGGGATGTTCATCGACCAGCGCGAGACCCGGGCCCGCGTGGGCGGGCTCGCCCGAGGGGCGCGCGTGCTCGACTGCTACGCCTACGCCGGCGGCTTCGCGCTGGCGGCCGCGCGCGGGGGCGCCGCGGCCGTGACCGCGGTCGACAGCTCGGCGCGCGCGGTGGCGCGCGTCGAGGCCCACGCGGCCGCCAACGGCGTCACGATCGAGGCGGTCGAGGCCGACGCGTTCCGCTTCCTCGAGACCGCCACGCCGCGCGCGTTCGATCTCGTGATCATCGATCCCCCCAAGTTCGCGCGCGCGCGCAAGGACCTCGAGGCCGCGCGCAAAGGCTACGAGCGGCTCAACTCGCTCGCGCTGCAGGCGACGGCGCCCGGCGGGATCCTCGTGACCTGCTCCTGCTCCCAGAACGTCGACGCCGAGACGTTCGAACGGATCGTCGCCGCCGGCGCGAAGCAGGCCGGGCGCGAGGTTCGGATCTTCGAACGCCGCGGTCCCGCGTCCTGTCATCAGCTCCCGCCCGCGTTTCCAGAGGGCCAGTACCTCAAGGTCCTGCTCGGCCACGTCGTCTGAGCCGTCAGCGCGCCTGAGATACGTATCCGCGCTGACGCTCAAGCGCAGGATATCTTTGTGTATTGAACTATTTGTCAACATGGGCTCGCGATCCGTTGACTATTGGGAGTATTCCCCGTTACAATGGCCGCGCTCCTTAATCTGAGGAGGGGCCTGCCGATGAGCTTACGGGAGCCTGCCTGGCGAGGGGCTCCAGGAGGGGAACGATGTTGCGAGCCCGCCTTTCCGCCGCCTCTGGATTCGTCGCGCTCTTGGTGGCTGCTGCCGGTTGTCACGACCAGCCCGCCGACACCGCTTCCGAATCGGCGCTGAACGCGAACCCCAAGACCGCAGACTTCGTCATCGAAGCGGACAACAGCATCCGCATGCAGCCCGGCGGCCTCGTCGTCCGCGGCGGCGACATCGGCGCGCGCGGCGCGTCCGGCCCGTACCTGTCGGGCGGCGCGGCGATCGACGTGTTCGGCGGGACGTGGATTCAGTCGAGCCACAACCTGCTGGCGAGCTCGGTGCGGCTCGAGCGCGGCGCCGTGGTGGGCGGCATCCAGACCAGCGACCTCACCGGCGCCGCCGGCGCCTGGCACGGGCGGGTCGGGCCGTTCATCCCGATCCCGGCGCTGCCCGCCGCGGCGACTCCCGCGCCCGGCACGGCGCCGATCTCGGTCGGCCCCGGCGCGACGGCGACGCCGGCGCCGGGCCCCTACGGCAGCGTCAGCGTCGGCGGCGGCGGCAAGCTCCGCCTCGCGGCCGGCAGCTACGACTTCGCCGACCTGACCCTCGGCAACGGCGCGCGCGTCGAGGCGCAGGGGGCGGTGACGGTCCACGTCGCCGGCCGCCTCGCCGCGAAGAACAACGTCTACATCGGCGGCGCCGCCGGCGCGGGCCTGACAGCGAAGGGTCTCCGCCTCGAGATCTCGGGGAAGAACGGCAACGACGGCAGCCTCGGCGCGAACCCCAAGGCCGCCGCGTTCGGGCACGACGCGCGCGTTACCGCGCTCGTGCTGGTGCCGAACGGCACGCTCGTGATGGGCGACGACAGCGAGGCGATGGGCGCCTTCTTCGGGCGCGACGTCGACGTGGGCGGGTCGGGCTCGCACGTCACGTTCCAGGACGGCTTCCCGACCGCGGTCACGCCGCCGACCTGCGCGGCGGCGTCGTGCGACGACGGCAACCCCTGCACGGTCGACAGCTGCGACGCGAGCGGCGCCTGCGTGCACGCGCCGGCGGCGGTCGGGACCTCGTGCAGCGACGGCAACGCTTGCAACGGCGCCGAGTCATGCGACGGCGCGGGGAGCTGCCGCGCGGGCGCGCCCGTCACCTGCATGGCTTTGGATCAGTGCCATGGCGTCGGCGTTTGCGATCCCTCGTCCGGCGCTTGCTCGAACCCCGCGCTCGCCGACGGCACGGCGTGCGACGACGGCAACGCCTGCACGATTGGCGACACTTGCCAGGCCGGCGCCTGCGCCGCGGGCGCCCCGCTGCTGTGCCGTGCCGCCGACCAGTGTCACGCCGCCGGCGTCTGCGACCCCGCGAGCGGGCTTTGCTCGAACCCGGCGCTCGCCGACGGTGCCTCCTGCAACGACGGCAACGCCTGCACGCAGTCGGACAGCTGCCAGGCGGGCGTCTGCACCGGCGCGAACCCGGTCGTCTGCGGGGCCGCCGACCAGTGCCACCTGGCCGGGACCTGCGATCCGTCGAGCGGCGCTTGCTCGAACCCGGCCAAGGCCGACGGCGCTTCGTGCGACGACGGCAACATGTGCACCGCCGGCGACATGTGCATGGCCGGCGCCTGCGTGCCGGGGGCGGCCAGCTGCGACTCGATCGCCGTCGCCGAGAAGGTGAACGGCGGCAGCGCCATCCCGCAGCTCGCGAACACGCTCACCGCCGACCGCACGCTGGCGGTGCCGGGCGACGCGGTGACGTTCACGTCGAACGTGACCAACATCGGGACGACCCTCGATGTGGCCGGCGAGATCGACCTGACCAACAAGGGGAGCTCGACGTTCACCGTGGCCGGCTACCAGCAGACGGTGGAGTACCTGTCGGTCGCCACGCACGGCTGGGTGCCGGTGGCGAAGATCGCCATCGACGCCACGGGCGCGGTGGTCCCCGACCCGATGATGTTCGCGTTCACGTGGGCCTTCGTCTCGCCGATCAGCGAGCCGGGCGTGACCTACTCCGCCAACCCCGTGGTCGGCACCACGATCACCGCCGGCGCGATGGCCGCCTGGGGCTTCCGCTTCTTCCCGATCCTCCCCGCCGACGTCGTGTCGACGATCTTCGATCCGACCAAGGCGAGCGCCGTCCGGATCGCGATGCGGTTCGACACGACGTCCGGGCCGATCCCCGCGCCCGGGACGGCGGACCTCTCCTCCATCGTCACGGGGGTCACCGGGCGCATCGAGAGCCCGGCGGTGACCGCCTCCTACTCGGGCGGCGCGAGCGGCGCGCTCACGCCGGCGGCGCCGGGGCCGATCCTGCCGGGGGCCACGCTGGCCTTCACCGGCGTCGTGCCGGCGACGCTCATCGACCCCAAGGGGGCGACGGAGACCGACGCCGCGTACATCAACCGGATCTGGTTCGACACGTTCTTCTCCTACTTCGTGACCGCGCTCGCCTCGGGACACGCCGTGGGGACCGATCCACCGAGCCAGTCCGCCGGCCTCAACGTGGCCACCGGGATCCCGGTCATCACCATCTCGAGCGGCGCGCCGACGCTGGGCGGCGGCGGGCTGACGTCCACGTACGCGGTGTCGCTGAGCAACAGCATGGGGAACGCCGACGCCGGGCCGTTCACGCTCACCGACGCCGTCGACGGCGTCACGGTCCCGACCATCGTCTCCTCGCCGGCGACCATCCCGGCGCTGGGCTCGGGGAGCGCGTCGGTCATGATCGCGACGCCGATGGGTCCCTACACCAACACGCTGTCGGTGACCTGGCAGGACCGCAACGGCAACGTCTACGGCCCCGTCAGCTACAGCGAATAACGGCGCCAATTGCGTCGAGCGCAGGCCGGCTTTGCCGGCGGGAGCTCATCGCGGGAGGTGCGGAACCCTTTGAGGGTTCCGATGTAGATCGACTCACGGCGCCGGGTGGACGCCGCCCGGCGCCGCGTGCAGCGTCGCGAGGTAGTAGACCAGCATCGCGATGATGGCCGCGAGCGAGATCCACTCGAAGGGGATCCGCCCGAACAGCTTCCAGCGCGGGCGGAAGAACCGCCCGCGCGAGCGGCGGTAGATCTGCGCCTTGATGTCCGGGAGCATGCTCGGCGGCGCCACCTGCCGCAGCCGCCCCAGCGAGCCCACCGTCCGGCGCAGCGACTCGAGCTCGGTCCGGCACTGGATGCAGACGGCGAGGTGCTGATCGACCTCCGTGCGGACGCGCGCGGCGAGCGTGTCGTCGAGATAGTCGGAGAACGTGCTTTCCGCCTGGGCGTGGTCCATCGCTGTCGAGTGCGGCTACTTGGTGTGCGTGTCGAGCTCTTCCTTGATCGCGAGCCGGGCCCGGTGGAGGCGCGACTTGATGGTCCCCTCCGGGAGCCCGGTGATCTCCCCGATCTCCTGGTATGACAGCTCTTCGACGTCGCGCAAGATCACGAGCAACCGGTGCTCCTCGTCGAGCTTGCCGATCGCGCGCTGCATGATCGACTCCATCTCGGCCGCCTCGAGCAGCTGATCCGGCCCCTCGATCTGCGCCTGCATGGCCGGCCCCCCCGCGGCCGCGGCGCGCGCCGGCGCCCCCTCGTCGAGCTCGCCCCCTTCGGTGGGCCGGCGGGCGAGGTACTTGATCCGGTTCTTGCTCTGGTTGGCGGCGATGCGCAGGAGCCAGGTCGAGAACTTGGCCTCGCCCCGGAAGCCGTCGATGGTCTTGAACACCGTCACGAACACTTCCTGCGTGACGTCCTCGGCCTCGTGCCGGTTGCCGAGCATGCGGTAGACGAGGCTGAACACCTTGTCCCCGAAGCGCTTGAAGATCTCGGAGAACGCCTGCTCGTCGCGCTCGCGCAGGCGCGCGATGAGGAGCCGCTCGGCCAGGCTCATCGTGTAGGGGACCCGTTCCCGGCGCGCTCGTGCGCGCGCAAACCGGAGCGTCGCCTCCACACCGATTCGGACAACGGCGGCCGCAAAAAGTTCCCCCCCGCGAACGCCCTAGAATGACTGGAGCCGCTGGTCCAACTGCTGGCCCGGCACGAACAGCCGGAGGCTCACGCCGAGCACCGTCTGGAGGGAGGCGGGGACCCCCGGCGCGAGGTCTCCTCGCGTGATGTCCTGACGGAGCCCCGCGTCGAAGGCGCCGATCTCCGACAACCCGGAGACGCCGAGTGTGAGGTAGCCGGCGCCGGTGGCGGCGTCGTACCCGCCCCCGAGGCGGACGGCGACGCGCTCGGCGATGGTGAAGTCGCCGCCCGCCATCACCGATGTCCCCTTGCGCCCGTAGTTGTCGGGGTCGAGGTTCGTCCGGCCGTCCAGGGCGACGAGCAGGTTGGGCAGCGGGATGTAGGCAGCCCCGTAGGTGATCCCGCGCGGGAACTGGCCGTCGTGCAGGTCGTAGAGGTTCACCCCGACCAGCCCCAGCGACAGCGCTTTCACCGGCCTGACGGTGGCGCCGATGTCGAACGTCACGCCGCCGTCGTGCCCGTCGGGGGCGGCGTCGGCGCCCGAGAGGCGCGTGTACTTGACGGTCGCACCCATGGCCATGATCTCCCCGAACGGCAGCGAGATGGCGAGCCCCGCCTCGTGCCCGTGGCCAGCGGCCAGGCCCGCCGGGTTGGAGAAGTGGTACGTGTAGTAGAGCCCGCCCGCGATGTTGTACTCGGACGTGGAATCGACGACCGAAGCGTGCAGGAAGTTGTCCGAGAACCGGTGGGCGTACTCATAGCCCCCTTCGATGGTGTAGCTCTTGGCCAGCGACATGCCCGAGGGGTTGATGAGCGGACCCGCGCCCCCGATGGCGTAAGCCCGCGAGGCCCCCCCCATCCCGAGCACGCGCGTCTCCTGGTAGTCCTCGAAGGCACGAGCCGGCGCCGCCCCGAAGGCGAACAGCGCGGCGAGCAGCGTCGCGAAGACCAGGGTGCGCAGCACCCGCCGATTCTAGGGGCTCGACCCCGCGGGTCCAAAGAAAGCCGCGCGCGTCTCCCGGACGTGCGATTTTGTCGACTTTGTCATCCTGGCAGCGGGCAATTAGTATAGACTGCTTACCAATTCGTCGTCTGGGTGGAGGTCCTATGCCGCCGGTCGAACGCCGTGCCCGTCTGCTCGTCCTGCTCGCCGCTGCGGCTGCCGCGATGGCCGGCTGCGGCTCCGCGGCGACGACCGCGGCGAAGGACGCGAGCACCACCGGAACGGCGGGCGCCGGCGGCGGATCTGGAGCGGCGGGGACGACGGGCAGCGCGGGCGCTGCCGGGACGACGAGCGCCGCAGGAGCGACGGGCGCCGCGGGGATGGCCGGCGCAGCCGGAAGCGCAGGTGGGGCGGCCGGCGCCGCGACGGGCGCGGCGGGCGCGGCGGGCGGAACGGCAGGCAGCGCCGGGGCCGGCGGCGACGCCGGGAGCGCCGGCGTGGCCGGCGCTGCGGGATCGAGCAGCGGCGGGGCCGGAGGCCGGGCCTCCGGAACGGCCGGCAGCGCCGGCGGCCGCGGCGGCGCCTCCGGACAGGCCGGCGGCGTCGGCGCGAGCGGCGCCTCCGGACAGGGCGGGGCCGCCGGCGTGGGTGGGGCCGCCGGGGTAGGTGGGGCGGGAACGATCGTCACGACGCTCGACATCAGCACGGTCTGGTCGGGCGATCCGGTCGGCTTCGCGCTGGTCACGCAGGGGAACCAGCAGTTCGTCGCCTTCTACGACGCGAACCAGAAGATGACGATCGGATCGCGGACGCTCGACAGCACCACCTGGCGGCTGGTGCGTCTCGCCAGCACCGTCGGCTGGGACAGCCACAACTACATCGCCATGGCCATCGACAGCGGCGGCTACATCCACGTGTCGGGGAACATGCACGCCGCGCCGCTGGTCTACTTCCGCACCACCGCGCCGTTCGACATCGGCACGTTCCAGCAGCTCGACACCATGGTGGGGACCAACGAGACGAGCTGCACCTACCCGCAGTTCATCCACGGCCCGAACGGCGACTTCGTGTTCGCCTACCGCGACGGCGTGAGCGGCAACGGCAACTACATCTTCGACACCTACGACGTCGGGACCAAGACCTGGTCGCGCCTCATCAACACGCCGCTCACCGACGGCGAGGGGCTGCGCAACGCCTACCCGGTGGGCCCCGCGCTGGGCCCCGACGGCTGGTGGCACCTGGTCTACGTCTGGCGCGAGACCCCCGACGCGTCGACCAACCACGATCTGTCGTACGCGCGCAGCCAGGACCTCGTCCACTGGCAGAGCGGCACCGGCAAGACGCTGACGCTGCCGATCACGCTCGCCACCAGCGACATCGTCGACCCGGTGCCGCAGAACGGCGGCATCATCAACAACAACACCAAGGTCGGCTTCGACGCCGAGAACCGCCCGGTGGTCGCGTACCACAAGTTCGACGCTGCCGGGAACACGCAGCTCTTCAACGCCCGCGTCGAGGGGGGCAAGTGGGTCACCCACCAGGCCTCGAACTGGAACTACCGCTGGAACATCGGCGGCACCGGCACCCTCGTGTTCCAGATCCAGCTCGAGGGGGTGAAGGTGAACGCGGCGGGCGCGCTGGTCCAGGTCTGGTACCACATGCAGCTCGGCGGCTGGAACGCGTTCCAGCTCGACGATACGCTGACGACCGTCGCCACGCTGGGCCGCACCCTCCCCTACCCCGCCTCGCTGGAGCAGGTGCAGTCGACGACGCCGATGATGACGGTGCGCTGGGCCTCCGACTCGGGCGCTGGCCCCGACCCGACGGTGCTCTACATGCTGCGCTGGGAGACCCTGCCGGAGAACATGGATCAACCGCGCTCGACGGTGCCGCCGGCGACGCCGCTGCGCCTCTACGGGTTCAGACAATGACGAGACGAATCTGGGTCGTCGCGCTCGCGTTCGGCGTCGCCGCTTGCAACGGTGGGTCGAGCGCGCCCTCGGGCGCGGGCGGCGCCGGCGCCGGCGGAGCGAGCGCGGGCGGCACCTCGTCCGGAGGGGCGGCCGGTGTGTCCGCCGCGGGCGCGGCGGGGACGTCGTCGGGCGGGGCCGCAGGAACGTCGTCGGGCGGTACGGCCGGAACGGCAACGGCTGGCGCCGCGGGGAGTACCGGAGGCGCGGGAGGCGGCGCCGGCGCGTCCGCAGTCGGGGCCGGCGGCGCGACGGGTGGCGCGGGCGGGCAGACCGGCGGCTCGTCGGGGCAGAGCGGCGCTGGAGGCCGCGGTGGTGCGGGAGGCATGGCTGGGAGCGGGGGCGCGAGCGGCGGGGGCGGCCGCGGCGGGAGCGGCGGCTCCGGCGGCACCGCGGGCGCGAGCGGCGGCACCGCGGGCGCGAGCGGCGGCGCCGGCGCCGGAGGCGCGCCCCCTGCTTTCGATCGCGCGGCGGTCATGGCGATCATGCGCCTGGTCGCCGACTACGAGATCGCCCGTTTCGGCACGACGACCAACAACGACTGGGTGCGCGCGGTCTTCCACACCGGGATGCTGGCCGCGTACGGCGCGCTCGGCGACACGAAGTACCGCGACTACACGATGCAGTGGGGGCAGGCCAACAACTGGCAGCTGCACAGCGACTCCGACGGGCCGCGGTTCGCCGACAACCAGGCCTGCGTGCAGAGCTACGCCGAGCTCTACATGGCGAGCCCGACGGCGCAGAACGCCGTCATGATCGCTGCGGCGCAGACGACGTTCGACACCATGGTCGCGGCGCCGATGGCCGGGCGCACGGAGTGGTGGTGGTGCGACGCGCTGTTCATGGCCCCCGCCGCGATGGCTCGCGTCGCCGCCGCCACGGGCAAGACGCAATACACGACCCTCATGAACAACATGTTCTGGGACACGAAGGCGTTCCTCTACGACCCCGCGCAGAGCCTGTTCTGGCGCGACAGCACGTTCCTCAACACCAACACCTACTGGTCGCGCGGCAACGGCTGGGTGGTCGCCGGCATCGCCCGGATCCTCGAGGTGCTTCCAGCCACCGACGCGCGCCGGCCCGACTACGAGACGCTCTTGCGCCAGATGGCCACCAAGCTCGCCAGCGTCCAGGCGAGCGACGGCTTCTGGCGGTCGAGCCTGACGCAGCCGAACGCCTACACCAACCCGGAGTCGAGCGGCACCGCGCTGTTCACGTTCGGTATCGCCTGGGGGATCAACAACGGCGTGCTCGATCGGGCGACGTTCCTGCCGACGGTGATGAAGGGGTGGGCCGCGCTCGGGACGGCGGTGAGCGCGCAAGGCCGCCTCGGCTGGGTGCAGGCCGTGGGCGCGATGCCCGGTCCGGCCACCATGGACAACACGAACGACTACGCGACGGGCGCGTTCCTGCTCGCGGGCGCCGAGGTCTTGAAGCTGTGACGGCTCTGAACCGTGACTCCCGCTACCGCCAGTTGCGCTCGGCGAGGCTCGCGTACCCCTCCCAGCCGACGATGACGTGATCGAGCACGGGGATGCCGCACAGATCGCCGACCTCGCGCAGGCGCGCGGTCAGCTCGAGGTCGGCGCGCGACGGCGCGGGATCGCCCGACGGGTGGTTGTGACAGAAGATGACCGCGGCCGTGGCCTGGCGGATGAGGGGCCGAAAGACGTCGCGCGGGTGGATCTCGACGCCGGTCAGCGACCCGCGCGCGAGGCAGCTCTCGCTCTGCACGCGGTGCCGGACGTCGAGCCCCAGGGCCCAGAACTCCTCGACCGACAGCGGCGACAGGCGGTGGCGGAAGTACGTCCAGACTTCGGACGCTCCGGCCAGCCGCTGGCCGCGGACCGGGCGGCTGGCCACGGCGCGGCGGCCCAGCTCCAGCGCCGCCTGCACGACCGTGGCGCGCGCCGGGCCGATGCCGACGTAAGCGGCCAGCTCTTCGGGGGACGCGCGGACGAGCCCAGCGACGCCGCCGAGGCCGCGCAGCAGCGCCGCCGCGACGTCGAGCGCGCTGGCGCCGCGCGTCCCTGCGCCGAGCAGGATGGCGAGCAGCTCCCCGTCCGTGAGCTCCGCCGCGCCGCGCGAGGCGAGGCGTTCCCGAGGACGGGCGTCCGGTTCCAGGGCCGCGATGGTCGACATGCCCAAGAGCGGTGCATAAGTCGTGCGCGGTGCATAACTCGTGCGCAATGCACCAACCCGACGACAACGAGAAAAGCCTCACAACAAAGTGCTTTGACTTGGTGAATCGGCGTGCTAGCGTATTTATCGACGCTCGTGGTTAGCGGCCCCCAGCCGCACCGGCGTCGGTCGGGTCGAGGTTGTTCAGAACGACCCCCGAATGAGTTTTCCAACAGGTGCACGAGGGTAATTGGCGGGAAGGCGCGGTGGACGTGCCCGATTTCATAGGAGTTGAGCCTGAGTTCCGAAGACGAAGCACGGGCGACCGCGCGCGTTTCGAGCGCCGCGGGCCCGGACAGCTCTGAAAATCACGCCATCTCGAGCCAGGGGGAAGTGCCGGTGCCGCCGAACGGCGCGACCCTCGAGGACGGTGTGCCCACCATCGTGATCCGGCGCTCGCCTGAGGGCGACGACGACGAGCGAAGCACCGCGGGCCCCGAGGCCCCGGCCGTGCCGGAGCAGCTGATCGATGCGCCGCCGGCCGCACCGCCGTCTCCGGCCTTGCAGCGGGCGCTCGAGAAGCTGCGCACGGTGTTCAAGCTCCGCGACCTCCGTCCCGGCCAGGCGGAGATCATGGAATCGGTGCTCGCCGGGCGCGACACGCTGGCCATCATGCCGACCGGCAGCGGCAAGTCGCTGACCTACCAACTGCCGGCGCTGGTGATGGACGGGCCGACGCTGGTGGTGTCACCGCTGCTCGCGCTCATCGAAGACCAGTTCAACAAGCTGAAGGCGGCGGGCGTCCCGATCGTGCGCATCGATTCGACGCGCACGGCGAAGGAGCGCGCCGCCGATCTCGCTGCGGTCCGCGAGGGGACCGTCAAGCTGATGATGATTACCCCGGAGTCGATCAACACGCCGGCCACGCAGGAGGCGCTCGCGGGGGTGAAGTTCTCCCTGTTCTGCGTCGACGAGGCGCACTGCGTGTCGCAGTGGGGTCACGACTTCCGCCCGTCCTACCTCGGCCTGCGCCGCGCGGCCCAGGTGCTGGGGCGGCCCCCGATCCTGGGGCTGACCGCGACGGCGACGCCGGCGATCTCCGACGACGTGCTCGTGCAGCTCGGGATGAAGGACCCGAAGGTCTGCCGGGTCTCGTTTCACCGCCCGAACCTGGCCTTCGACGTGCGCAAGGTCGCCGGGGAGGGCGACAAGCTCCGCCAGCTCGGCGTGCTCATCGCGCGGCTGCGGCGCCCCGGCATCGTCTATTGCGCGACGGTGCGCGCGGTCGACGACCTCTACGTCGCGCTCCGCCACGGCAAGATTCCGGTCGAGCGCTACAACGGCAAGATGACGACCGAGGAGCGCGAGAAGGCGCAGGCGTCGTTCATGCAGCCCGGGCGCAAGGTCGTGATGCTGGCGACGAACGCCTTCGGCCTCGGCGTCGACAAGCCCGACATCCGCTACATCATCCACTACCAGATGCCCGGCTCGCCCGAGGCGTACGTGCAGGAGGCGGGGCGCGCGGGGCGCGACGGCAAGCCGGCGCGCTGCGTCCTCCTGTTCCAGCCCGACGACATCGCGATCCAGGAGCACTTCCTCAAGGAGGCGCACCCCACCAAGGCGCAGGCGCGCATGGTGGCGGAGGGGCTCTACGCCTGGAGCGACGAAGGCAAGGAGGTCTCGGTCCGCGACCTGGCTCTGTCGATGGCGCTCCCCGAGCGGCGCGTGCGCGTCATCCTCTCGGTGCTCGAGGCGATGGGCGTGGCCGAGGAGGTCAAGGCTGCGCGCTGGAAGGGGGTCGACCCCAAGCCGACGCGCGAGCAGATCGACAAGGCGGCGATGGTGTTCGA
>Ga0306920_100005349_pt1 | contig 16585 bp, 14 predicted proteins | sample flu12Cox44000170_FD_204666 | JGI IMG/M metagenome (GOLD analysis project Ga0306920, IMG submission 204666) | Lab enrichment of tropical soil microbial communities from Luquillo Experimental Forest, Puerto Rico - flux4day.12C.oxic.44.000.170 (v2)... | ecosystem: Environmental > Terrestrial >... | reverse complement strand
CGGGCGCCGGAGACATCGATCGCGCGGATGCGTCCATGCGCCACCGAGCTGCGCAGGATCGCTGCGTGCAGCACGCGCGCCCGCGCGAGGTCATCCACGTATTCTCCGCGCCCGCGCAGAAAGCGAGGATCCTCCAACCGCTCGATCGGGCTGCCGATCAGAGTATTGACGGTTCTCAACCGTTCTCTCCCGCGCGCACAGCGCCGTCCTTCGGCTTGTACGCGGCGCGCGCGTCGAGCACCGCCTCGACGATGGGAATATAGCCGGTGCAGCGGCAGAGATTGCCGGAGAGCACCTCGCGCACGCGCGCGGCGTCGCAATCCGGCTCCTCGCTCAACAGCGCGTGCGCCGTCGTGATCATGCCCGGCGTACAGAAGCCGCATTGCAGCGCGTGGTGCTTGCGGAAGGACTTCTGCAAGGGGGTGAGATCGTCGTCCCTGGAGAGGCCTTCCACGGTGACGATCTTGCCGCCGTCGGCCTGCACTGCGAGCATGAGGCATGAGCGCACCGCCGCGCCATCGACGATCACGGTGCAGGCGCCGCACACGCCATGCTCGCAGCCGACATGCGTGCCGGTGAGGCGCAGCCGGTGGCGCAGGCAATCCGCCAAGGTCAGCCGCGGCTCGACCTCGACCTCGACTCGCCTGCCGTTGACCTCGAATCGGACCGGCATGCGATGTCATCTCGCGCGTGCGGCTTTCAGCGCACGCTCGACCATGGTGCCGATCAGGGCGCGGCGATAGGCGGCGCTGGCGTGGATATCGTCCTGCGGCTCGACCGCGCCGCAAGCCGCCGCCTCGGCCTTGGCGATGGTTTGCTCGTCGATCATGCGACCATCGAGGACGGCTTCCACTGCGTGCAGTCGCAATGGCCGGTCGGCGACGCCGATCGCGCCGACGTGCGGGTTGCGCGCCTTGCCGGTTTCGTCCTCGTCGTAAAAGACGGCCGCCGCCGCCAGCGCAAAATCGCCGCGCCGGCGGGCAAATTCCATGAATCCCCATCTTCGGCGCGAGGGCCAGGGCGGCAGCCGCACGGCAACGATGATCTCATCGGGATGAAGCGCGGTCATGAGCGGGCCTTGAAAGAATTCCGCCGCCTTGATCACCCGCGCGCCGGACTTTCCCTCAACGCAAATCTCCGCCTCGCAGGTCACGGCGATGCCCGGCATCTCGGCTGCGGGATCGGCGTGCGCAACGCTGCCGCCGACGGTGCCGCGATTGCGGATCTGATAGTGCGCGACCTCCGCGACCGCCGCCTGGAGCAGCGGGTGCGCGGCGGCGAGCCGCCGGTCGTCGAGAATATCGCGCCAGCGCGCCATGGCGCCGAGGCTCACGCCGTCGGGGGAAATCCTGATCTCGCGCAGCTTTGCAAGCTTGCGCAGATCGACGAGCATCGAGGGTTGCGCCAAGCGGAAAGCCAGCATGGGGAGAAGACTCTGCCCGCCGGCGAGCGCCTTGGCCTCACCATCATGCGCGGCAAGCAGCGCGACAGCTTCCGACAGCGTCGCCGGGCACGCATATTCGAACGGCGGCATTTTCATCTGCGCACAGCTATCATCGCGCCATCGCAGCGGTCAAACTCGCGCAAACCGCTCGGATGAAGCCCGCAATCGCACTTTTTGTGATGTCCATCACGTCTTGCCGGCAGTGACGGTGGTAGGTCCCCATGCGGAGGCGCCTGTTGCGCGCCGATGCAACCCCCAAAGGAGACGATGATGCGCATTCTCTCGGCCATTCGCCGCTTTTTTCAGTCGACAAAGGAGTGCCTTTGTACATGCGGAGGGTGCAAGTGCAGGACCGGCGGCCCGTGCAATTGCCAGTGCGGCAATTGCTGCTGCCGAGCGTAAATCCGTAGCCCGGATTGGAGCGCGCGCGCAAATCCGGGAATCGTGCGTGCGGCAAGACTGCCCCCGGCTACGTTTTCCTTGTTTCGTTGATCAACGCCCAGACGCGCGGAGGTGAAAGCGGCAATTCGCGCGGGGTGACGCCCAGCGGGCGCAATGCGGCGGCGACGGCGTTGGCAATGACGCCTCCAACCGGAATGACCCCGCCCTCGCCCGCGCCCTTGGCTCCGAGCGGATTGTTCGGCGACGGCGCTTCCTCGAGTGTCACGGCGCGCAAATTCGGAAAGTCGCTCGCGCCGGGCAAGAGATAATCGGCGAACGCGCCGGTCAGCAGCTGCCCGTCCTCGTCGTAGATGAAGTGCTCCAGGAACGCGCCCCCGAGCCCCTGCACCATGGCGCCGATAGCCTGGCCGTGCAACGTCAACGGATTGATGATGCGCCCGACATCCTCGACCGCGACATAGTCGATCACATCGACATGGCCGGTCTTGGCGTCAACAGCGACGTGAGCGGCATGCGCGCCGTAGCTATAGGTGCGTTTGCTGCTGGCAAAGCTTGCCTCCGCGCATAGGCCGGCGAGGGCCGCAAGTGAAAGCGATTGACCTTCCGGGCCGAGGACCTTTCCGGCATCGATTATCACGTCCTTTTCCGCGCAAGAGAATTTTCCAGACGCCGCTGCGTGGATCGACCGGCGAAGCTTCTCCGCGGCGGCGACGATGGCGCTGCCGCCCATGACCACGGAACGCGAGCTGTAGGAGCCGTATCCCTCGGCGACGTCATCGGTCGAGCCGTGATGCACGCCGCCGATGGCATCGAGCGGCAGCTCGAGCGCGTCGGCCGCGATCTGCGCACAGACGGTTTCGAGGCCCTGTCCGATGGACGAGGAGCCGACATAGACGCGAACCTTGCCTTCGTCATCGAGCTGCAGGCGGGCACCCTCCTTGGGACCGGAGGCGCCGCCCTCGAGATAGCAGCCGACCGCGGTGCCGCGGTAACGGCCGTCGATCAGCTTGCCGTCGAGCGCGGCCCTGCTGCTCCAGTCGATCTCCGCAAGGCAGCGATCGAGCGTATTGCCATAATTGCCGCTGTCGGTCTGCGAAGCGATGCCCAGCGGCTCGACGGTCGGCAGGGCATAGGGCATCTCGTCCTCGGCGATCAAGTTGCGGCGGCGGAACGCCACCCGGTCGATGCGCAGCTCGTCGGCAGCAATGTCGAGCAGGCGCTCGCGAAAGAAATCCGCCTCGAAGCGTCCCGGCCCGCGGTAGGTACCCGCGGGCGTCTTGTTGGTCATCAGCAATGAGACCTCGATGCGAACATTGGGGATGCGGTAAGGCCCGGCAAGCACCTGCGCGATATTGCGCGCCGCGGTCGGACCGTTGGTGCGGATATAGGCACCCTGATCGGTCATGGCGTGTCCGCGCAATGCAATGATCGTTCCTTGCGCGTCGCAGGCGATCTCCAGCTCGCATTCGGCCTCGCGGGCGTGATTGGTGGAAAGAAGATTTTCCCTGCGATCCTCGATCCACTTGACCGGCCGGCCGATACGCCGCGCGGCGAAGGGGATGAGAAAATCCTCCGGATAGAACTCGCCGCGCGCGCCGAAGCCGCCGCCCACGTCGTTCTCGACCATGCGGATCGCGCTTTCGGGCAGCCCCATCTGCTTTGCCAGAATGCGCCGGTTGACAAATGCCACCTTGGCGGCGCCGTAAACGGTGAGCTGCGCCCGCTCCGCATTCCACGCTGAGAGCAGTCCGCGCGGCTCCATCGGCACGGCCGCGTGGCGCTGCACCTTGAACTGCTCGCGCCGCGTATAGGCGGCGTGCTCGAAGGCGGCATCGGCATCGCCGCGCACGCCGCGCATGGTGAGCGGAACATTGCGGCCCGCGCGCTCGAACAGGAGAGTGTTGCCGTTGATCGCGGTGGCGCTGCCGACCACGGCCGGCAAGTCAACGATGTCGAGAGCTACTGCCTCAAGCGCGTCCTCGGCCTGCGCTTGTGTTTCGGCAAGGACCACCGCGACAGGCTCGCCGACATAGCGAACTTTCTCGTGCGCGATAACGGGCTGGTGGAATGGCTCGAATGCCGGCGCGGTGTCCTGCCGGATCGGAATGATCGGAATGGAGGGACCTATGTCCACCGCCGTGATCACCGCATGCACGCCGGGGCATACCAGGGCGCGGCGTTTGTCTATTGCGCGGATGCGGCCATGGGCGCGCGGGCTGCGCACGATCACGGCGTGCAGCATGCCCTCGAGCGCAAGATCATCGATGTATTGTCCGCGTCCCCTGAGAAAGCGAAGGTCTTCGAGCCGCTCGATCGGGCTGCCGATGAGGGCGTTGCGCGCGCGTGGCTGATCCATTTCAGATAACAATCATCGCCTGCTCGTTGAGCAGCGCGCGCGCGACGCTCAAGGCCGCCAATGCCGATGTTCTTGGATTGGCGCGCGACGGCTTGCCCTGAAGCTCGATGGCAAACCGCCCCGCCGCGCCCTCCACCTCGATTTCATGCACGTTACCCGGCGTGGCGGGATCGGCCACAAGCTCGACCTCCGTGCGCTCGAATCCGAGACCGGCAAGCGCCACTGCCGCGGCGACATTGGCATTCTGCGGATAGAGCAAGGCGGCCTCGCGCGCCGTGCCGCGGTAGAGCACCGCGGGCTCGTTGAGCTTGCCGAGATCGACCACCTTCTCGCCCGGCGAGCCGCGCCAGGCGGCGGGCGGCTTGCGCGATCGATAGCGCACCGAGGCAATCCCGCCGATGCGCATCGACGCAAGTGCATCGACGCCGCCGATTGCTCCGGCGGGAAGGAGAATGCGGCTGTTGCCGTCGTCCGCGGCCAATTGCAGCCGCTCGAGGAGCGCAGCGTCGGCCAGCGCGCCGATCGAGATCACCAGCAGGTCGGCGCCGCTGCGCAGCACCGCTTCGCCGTAATCGGCCACCGCGCGTTGGCTTGCGACTTCCGCGATGAGCTCGGGCCGGTAGGCGAGAAGGTCGTCCAGCTCTTCGACAACCTCGATGCCGGGCAGCCGCTGACGCGCGATGCCGCAGCGGCCCGGACGCGCGAGCGCGCCGACGATCTCGATATCATTCGGCATGCGCTCGTCGCGCAGCGCTGCGATGACATCCTGCGCAATGCCGCCACAGCCGATGAAGCCTACCAACATGCTTCAGTGTCTCACGCGACCTAAGCGTCTACTGCGGATTGAGCCGCATGCCCGTGAATTTCCATTGCGACAGTTCTTCCATGGCGTAACGCACGCCTTCGCGGCCAAAGCCGCTCGCGCCCACACCGCCGAAGGGATAGGTGTCGAGCCGGAAGCGGCTCGCGTCGTTGATCCACAGCGAACCCACGCGCAGCGTGCGCGAGACCTTGAACGCCGTCTCCAGGCTCGCCGTGAAGCATGCGCCTTGCAGGCCGAACTCCGAGGAATTGGCGAGATCGAGCGCGGCATCGACGTTGGCGACGCTCTGCACGACGACCACCGGACCGAATGCCTCCTCGCGCATCAGCCGTGCTTCGCCCGGCGCATTGGCGACGATTGCCGGGCCGAGCACCGCGCCCTTGCGCTTGGGCTTGAGCACGAGCTCGGCGCCCTTGTGCACGGCATCATCGATCATCTGCGCCACCCGCTCGGCAGCCGCGCTGCTCACCATCGGGCCGACGTCGGTTGCAGCGTCTTCCGGATCGCCGACCTTGAGCTTCTTCGCCGCGGCAACGAACAGCTCGAGGAAGCGATCGAAGACTGCCTGCTCGACAATCACGCGCTGCGCCGAGATGCATTGCTGTCCGCTCGCCTCGAAAGCAGCGCGGGCAACGCGGGTGGCGGCATCAGCAAGATCGGCATCGGCGCAGACAATGTTGGCGGCGTTCGAGCCAAGCTCGCCCACGAACTTCTTCGCTCCCGCCGCGCGTGCAAGCTCGTTGCCCGCGGCGGTGCTGCCGGTCACCGTGACCACGGCGACGAGCGGATGCGCGGCGAGCAGCTTCGCCGCCTCGCGCCCGCCCGGCACGACATTGAAGAGCCCGTCCGGCACGCCGGCTTTCTTCACCGCCTCCGCCAGCAGGAGCGCAACCTGCGTGCCCGGCGGCGAGGGCTTCACAACGACCGCATTGCCTACCGCGATTGCCGGCGCGACCTTCTGGATGAGCAGATTGGCCGGGCCGTTGAACGGCGTCACGGCAGCCACAACCCCGTAAGGCATGCGTGTGGTGAAGCCGAAGCGGCCGGCGCCTGCCGCGGTCACGTCGAGAGGGAGCACTTCGCCCAGGAGATGCGGCACCTGCGCGGCGCAGGCACGGATGAAGGTGCCGACGCGCTTGGCTTCGAAGGTCGCGGCGCGCCGCGGCTTGCCGATGAAACGAATGAGGGAGCGCACGAGCTCGCCTTCGATCTTGTCGATGGCATCGGCCGCCGCGAGCAGCCACTCGACGCGCTTGGCGACCGTTGCGTCGCGATGCGCGAGGAAGGCCGCATGCGCGTGCTTGACCGCGGCGTCCACCACCTTCACATCGGATTCGATGATCTCGGAAGCGATGGTGTCGTCGATCGGACAGACCAGGGCAGAGAACGGCGCATCGAACTTGGTGGCCCCCCCGATCCACGGCATCAGCTGCGGCACGGTCATCAGCTTCTCTCCTCACACTCTCTAAACTCTGGATGCACGCAGGATTGTCGGCTACCGTTCCCGTCGGGCATCAGCGCGGAGGTCATTATGCGCGCCCGCTTTACCTCTTGCATCACGCTCCTGCTCGCACTGCTATGCGCGCCAGCCGATGCCCGCAGCCCCGAGCTCAAGGTCGTCGCCGTCAATGCCACCTTCGATGACGTGAGAGAAAACGTCGAGGATGCCATTCTCAAACGCGGTTTCGTCATCGACTATACCGCTTATATCGGCAACATGCTCGAACGTACCGCGAAGGACGTGGGCGCAACCCGCCGGATTTACGATAAGGCCCTCACAGTTCAGTTCTGCTCGTCGGTCCTGTCACGGCGGATGATGGAGGCCGACCCCGCCAATATCGGCTTCTGCCCATATGTGGTCTTTCTTTACACGCTCGAAGGCCAGCCGAGCACCACCTATGTAGGCTACCGGAATTTGCCGCTTTCCGATCTTCCAGCCGAGCGCGCGGCAATCGAAGCGGTCGGCTCCATGCTCGAGGCCATCGCACGCGAGGCCGCAGGGACGAGGTAAGCCGGAAGGCCGATCGGATGGGCTCACGCCACGCGCAGGGCCGGCCCATTGCGGCAATGGCGGCGCACGCAATCTTCATCGACCTCGATGCCGAGGCCGGGCGCATCGGATATTTCCACGTGACCGCGCTCGATGCGCATGGGCCTGCTGGTCACGTCCTCGGCGAGCCCCGCGTTGGAAAGAGTGAGGCCCCAGGCGATCTGCGGCAGCGCCGCAGCGATATGCATGGCGGCGGCGCAGCCGATGCTCGTCTCGCCGGTCTTGGCCGCGACGTTGACCTTGAGGCCGAGCCGATCGCAGAGGCGCCCCGCCTCCATTACCGCGCGCATGCCGCCGAGCTTGATGGTCTTGAGACTTGCGCCCTGCGCAGCGCGGCGCTCGTGCAAACGCTGCAAATCCTCGAGCGTGTGAATGCTCTCGTCGGCACCGATGGCGATATCGCCAGCCGCCGCGGCGACCGCGGCCATGCCCGCGATGTCGTCGGCACGCACAGGCTGCTCGAAGAAATCGAGCCCGGCACTGGCGAGCGCGCGCACGTATTGCACGGCCCCCTCGGCGCTCCAGCCCTGGTTGGCGTCGGCCGAGATCAGCGCGCCGCGCCCGATCACGGCGCAGATGCGCCGCGTACGCTCGGCCTCGACGAGCGGCTCATCGATGCCGACCTTGATCTTGAAAGCGGCATAGCCTTGCGCCTTCTTCTCCTCGGCCTCGCGCAGATCGCGGCCCAAGTCGCCGCTGCCGATGACGCCGAGCACAGGCATGCGGCTCCTCTGTTTGCCGCCGAGGAGCGCATAGGCAGGCTCGCCCCTGGCACGGCCGACAACATCATGCAGTGCAATCTCGATCGCCCCCTTCGCCGCGAGATTTGCATACATGCGGCCGTGCATCGCGGCCATGATGCCGGCAATGTCCTGCGCAGGACGGCCTTCGACCAGGGGCTTGAGATAAGAGATCGCGGCCGTCATGCTCTCGACGGTCTCGCCGGTCATGGTGGGGGCAGATGCGGCCTCGCCCCAGCCGACGATGTCGCTGTCGGTTTCGATGCGCACCAAGACGTTATCGGCGACGTTGACCTCCTCGGCCGCCATGACGAAGGGCTTCTTCATGGGCAGGCGCACCGCAATCGCCTCGACGCGTCTGATATTCACTTCACAGCTCCCGCGCAGGGTGGGCAAAATCGTCTGACGTGAATTCACTGCGTGGGCACGGCGCGCACGATCCCCGGTCGCTGCCGGACAGGTTTTGCCCACGCGGAGAGGTCGAAAACGCGCGCCTTTGCCCACCCTACAACTACACTACCTTCTCGCGTCGCAGCTGCGCGATTTGCGTCTTGTCGAGGCCGAGATCGCCGGCGAGAATCTCGTCGCTATGCTCGCCCAGCGCCGGTGGCGGACGGCGCACCGAGCACGCGGTCTCGGAGAACTTGAACGGGATGCCGAGCATCTTCAATGCGCCGATGCTGGGATGCTCGACCGTCTCGATCATCCTGCGCGCGGCAGTGTGGGGATCGTCGAGCGCCTCGGCGACCGAATTGATCCGGCCACAGGGAACGCCCACGGCCTTGAGCTTGTCGAGCCAGCTCTCCGCGCTGTCTTTGGACAACGCAGCCTCGATCAGCCCATCGATCGTCCTTCGGTTCTCGACACGGGCGCGATTGGTGGCAAAGCGCGCATCCTTCGCCCACTCGGGATGGCCCAGCACTTGCGCGGCCCGCGCAAACTGCCGCTCGTTGCCGATTGCGAGCGCCATCATCGCGTCGGCCGCCTTATAGGTCGTATAAGGCACGATGCTGGGATGCCCATTGCCGAAGCGGCCGCCGTCGCGCTCGGCCGTCAGATAGTTAGCGGCGACATTGACCAGCATGGTGAGCGAGGTCTCGTAGAGCGAGAGCTCGACCTTCTGTCCGCGGCCGCTGCGCTCGCGCGCATAGAGCGCCGCCAGGATTGCGTTGCTCGCCAGCATGCCGGTGCAGACGTCGACGATCGCAACGCCATATTTGGTCGGCTCGCCGCTCGGCTCGCCGCAAATGCTCATGAGCCCCGATTCCGCCTGCAGCACGAAGTCATAGCCCGGCAGCGCGGCTTTCGGGCCGCTCGATCCGTAGCCGGTGATGGAGCAGCGCACGAGCCTTGGCGCAGCCTGCTCGAGCCAGGCGTCGGTAAAGCCCCATTTCGCGAGTGTGCCGATGCGGAAATTGTCGATCAGGACATCCGCCTTGCCGATAAGCCCAGCGAGAATTTGCTGGCCTTGCGGGACGGCCATGTTGAGCGTGAGCGAGCGCTTGTTGCGATTGACCCCGAGGAAATAGGCGGCCTCGCCGCCGACAAACGGCGGACCCCAGCTGCGGGTGTCGTCGCCCTTCTCCGGCGGCTCGACCTTGACAACATCGGCCCCCATGTCGCCCAACATCATGGTGCAGAGCGGGCCTGCCAGGATGCGCGTGAGATCGATCACGCGCAGCCCCGCGAGCGGCCCCGGCCCATTCGCGCTCATGGCGATTTCCCGCGCATCGAGGGCGGCGCATTGAGATCGCGGGCGCAGCCTTCGAGATACACTTCAAGCTCGCGCTTGTTGCGCATGCGAAACTTCTGGAAATCAGGCTTGCGCCCTTCCAGGAACGCCTGCATGCCCTCCTGGCTCTCCTCCGAGCCCCAGACATGCGCAAGGAGCTCCATGCCGTGTTGCCACGACGCATAGAGCAGGTCCGACTCGAAGTTCAGATTCTTCTTTGTCATGCGCAGCGTCTGTGGGCTGTGGCCCTTGATCGTCTCGCACCAGGCGAGCGTCTCCTTGCGCAACTGCGCTTGCGGCACGCATTTGTTGATCAGCCCGATCTGCACTGCCTCCTGCGCGGAAAAGCGTCGCGCGCAAAAAATCATCTCGCGCGCGAGGCGCTCGCCGATAATGCGCGGAAGGTATTGCGTCGCTCCGACCGTCGGGCAGGCCCCGACGCGGGCGCCGGTCTGCCCCAGCACGGCGTTGTCGCTGGCGATGGCGAGATCGCACCATAGCGCGAGCTCATGTCCGCCGCCCACGCACCAGCCGTTGATCATGGCGATGACCGGAATGGGCAGGCCGCGAATGGTCATGGCGAGCGCCAGCATGCGGTCGTTCCACATTGCCGCCGTCACCCAGCTCAAGCGCTGCATCGCGTAGAAATCGCCGCCGGCGGAGAACGCCTTGTCGCCGGCACCGGTCACCACGGCGCAGGCAATGGACGGATTCTCGCGGGTCGAGCGCAGCGCATCTATGAGCTCATCGAGCGTCTGCTCGCGAAAGGCGTTGAGCACGCGCTCCCGATTGATGGTGACCCATGCGACCTGATCCTCGACCGTGAAAAGGATGTCGCCGTAATCGCGCTTGCCATCGCCGCAACCGCGATTGCCTGCGTTCTTTTTCTTCGCCGCCTGCTTGCTTGCCATGGCTTTCATCTCCTGCGCGCAATGATACCGCACTTTCGCTCACGTTGACCTATCCACTGCGTCATGGCCGTGCTTGTCACGGCCATCCACGTCTTTTTCGCAGCCAAAACGTGGATGCCCGGAACAAGTCCGTGCATGACGGGGCTGAGTTTGCTTCAACAATTTCGAAAACACGCTCAACCGACAGTCACACGGCCGTTCGATATGGCAGATTGCTCGCTCCGAAAACCTGCGATAAGTGATCGATGTTCGAACCGTACAGCGGGCGCGATGATACCTCCCCCTGAAAGGGGGAGGTCGACCGCCGGAGCGAAGCGAGGCGGTCGGGTGGGGGTCATTAATGGTGCTGTCTTGTCATTTTGACCCCCACCCGGCTCGCTGCGCGAGCCGACCTCCCCCTTTCAGGGGGAGGTATGCCGTGTTTGTTGCTCGCTACGTGCGATAGGGCAGCCGGCGATGCGCGTGAATGACATGCGTGGTTTTGATTTCGGCCTCGGTGAGACGGCGGAAATGCTGCGCGACAGCGTGCGCTCCTTTGCCGACGATCGCATTGCTCCACGCGCCGACGAGATCGACCGCAGCAACATCTTCCCGCGCGATCTCTGGCCCGAGCTTGGCAAGCTCGGCGTGCACGGGATCACGGTCGAGGAGGAATGGGGCGGCTCCGGGCTCGGCTATCTCGAGCACTGCGTCGCGATGGAGGAGATTTCGCGCGCGTCGGCCTCTGTCGGCCTCTCCTATGGTGCGCATTCCAATCTCTGCGTCAATCAGATTCGCCGCCATGGGACGGAGGAGCAGAAGCGCCGCTATCTGCCGCCGCTCATCGCCGGCACGCACGTCGGCGGGCTCGCCATGTCGGAGCCCGGCGCCGGCTCCGACGTCGTCGCCATGCAGACGCGCGCGCAGAGGAAGGGCGATCGTTACGTGCTCAACGGCAGCAAGATGTGGATCACCAATGGGCCGCAGGCCGAGACCCTGGTGGTCTACGCCAAGACCGATCCCGATGCGGGGCCGCGCGGCATCACCGCCTTTCTGATCGAGAAGGGGCTCAAGGGTTTTTCCACGGCGCAGAAGCTCGACAAGCTCGGCATGCGCGGCTCCGACACCTGCGAGCTGGTATTCGAGGACTGCGAGGTGCCGCGGGAGAACGTGCTCGGCCATGAAGGGGAAGGCGTCGCCATTCTCATGTCCGGGCTCGACTATGAGCGGGTCGTGCTCGCCGCGGGTCCGCTCGGCATCATGACGGCGTGCATGGACACCGTGCTGCCCTACGTGCACGAGCGCCGGCAGTTTGGAAAAGCCATCGGCGAGTTTCAGCTGGTGCAGGCCAAAGTTGCCGACATGTATGTCGCGATGAACGCGTGCAAGGCCTACGTCTATGCCGTGGCGCGCGCGTGCGATCGCGGCGGTACGACGCGCGAGGACGCCGCCGGCGCCATTCTCTACGCTGCGGAGAGCGCAACGCGCATGGCGCTCGACGCGGTGCAGCTTCTCGGCGGCAACGGCTACATCAACGAGTATCCGACCGGACGCTACCTGCGAGACGCCAAGCTCTACGAGATCGGCGCCGGCACCAGCGAAATCCGCCGCATGCTGATCGGCCGTGAGCTGTTCGAGAAGACGCGGCAATAGCGATCGAGCGCCCCGCCGCACAACTTGCTCACTTCCCGAACGGCTTTTCCTTGTCGAGCCGCGCTTTTGCGTCCTTCGCCAGCGTGAGGTCGAAGAGTTGCTGGCGCGAAGCCTTGTGCTGCACCAGCGTGAAATATTTTCCACCCCAGAACTCCTGCATGTCCATGATCGAGTTGACCTGCGGCAGGCCGTCCTCGGCCATGTACGACCAGTTCGGCGCGGTGTCCCTGAGGAGGTCCGGCGTGCGCGGAGGAAATCCACGCGCAAGGATGTCGACGACATCGGGATGCGCGCTCGGATCGCGCGCAGCGGCGTTGAAATCCCTGCTCGCGCGCAGGTAGGCCATCGCGAACCGCACCACCGCGTCGCGGCGCCTGGCGAGGACCTCGCGCCGCACCGCAAAGGCGGAGACCGCCGCCCCTGGAACGAGCTGATCATCGGTGACGATGATAGGCGCCGACCTGTTGCTCTGTCCGATGAACCCGAACTCATACGCGAGGTCGGCGGCAGCCACCTCGTTCTCCGCCAGCATGTGCACGATCTGCGGCTGTGACGCATTCGCGATCCACTGCACGTCGGTCGCCGGAATGAGGTTGACTTTGCGCAGCGCCAGCGCGGCGTTGTAGTGATGGATGCCGCCCAGCGCAGGGACCGCGAATTTCCTGCCCTTGAGTTGCGTGAAATCCGAAACGGAGCGCAGGCCATCCTCATAGGGTGCCTGGGCGATGTTGATGACCGTGGCGCCAAAGCCGCGCCGATTGCTGCCCGCATCGAGAATGATCGCAAGCGGCGCGCCCGCAGCAACGGCATTGAACATGCTTGCCTGCAAGGGGATCATGGCGATGTCCAGCTCGCCGGCGGCAACCGCGGACAACACCGATGCGCCGTCCTCGAAGCGAGTGCTCTGGATCTCCAGACCGAGCTTCTGAAAATAGCCCTGGTCGCGCGCGATGACGAACGCGCCGCCGCACAGGCAAGACAAATCGCCGACGCGCAGGCGATCGGCGCCGTGCGCGCAGTCCCCCGCAAGCAGTGCGACAAGAAAGATCGCTGCCCGCGCAATCTGTCGCAGTGTCATATCCTGGAGATCTCGAACATCGAGGGATGAAACAGCTCCTCGACAGCCACCTTGCGGTCAATCAGACCCTGCTCGTGCGCATATTGCACGAGCGCCGTGATCTCGCGCAGATTCTCCTGGATGCCGTAGGCCCAATAATCCTTGCCCATGAGGGCCATCGTGTCCTGCGTCTCCGGGATGAGCCAAGGCAGCGTCACCATCAGCGCGTTCACGTCGAGCAGATCGACCATCGCCAGCGCCTTGGCCTCGCAAAAGGCCTTGTAGACGCTGGTCGGCAGCCACGGGTATCTCGCGACGAGCTCCTTGCGAATGCCGACGAGGTGCATGATCGGGAACATGCGCGTCTTCTTGTAGTAGGCCTGCTCCGCCTCCCGTGTATTCGCAAACATGCGCCTGATGTGCGGCTCGCCGCGCAAGAAGGATGACGGGGCGCGCGCCGTGAAGAGCGCGTCGAGCGCGCCGTCGCGCAGCATGCCCACGAGCGTCTCGTCCTTGCCGATCGGCTTGAGATCGAGGCCGGGGATGGGCTTGAGCGGCGTGCGCTCGTCACGCCCGGGCTCCTCCTGCCCGCCGCTGCGCCAATGGATGTCGGTCGGCTTGACGCCGTATTCGTGCTGCATGATGCCGCGCATCCATACCACGGCGGTGATCTGATATTCCGGCAGCCCCACGCGCTTGCCGCGCAGATCAGCCGGCGCGTTGATGCCGGCATCGGCGCCCACATACATGCCGGAATGCCGGAACAGCCGCGAGACGAAGGCGGGAATGCCGACATAGGCCGAAGCGCCCGCCGCCACGGTGCGGATATAGCTCGAGAACGACAGCTCCGAGACGTCGAACTCCTGATACCGGAAGGCGCGAAAGAAGATCTCCTCGGGATAGAGCGGCAGATAGGTGGCCGCGCACCCTTCGACCTTGACGCGACCGTCCCTGATCGCGCGGGTGCGATCATAATTGCCGCAGGCGATCGTGATGGGCACCTCGACCATTGCGCCTCCTTTGCTGTGGCTTGTTGGATGCTCGCGTGGGCTATATTTTGGCCGCGGAGCGTAGGGTGGGCAAAATCGTTGCGCCGGCCTCTCCGCATGGGCGCGGCGCGCGCTCACCCTCCCCTGGAAGGGGAGGGTGGCCGCGCAGTACCGCATTTGCTCAACTCGACGCATGTTGATGTGTCACGACTCTACAAAGTTTCGCTTGCCGAGGAGAACAACAAAATGATGTCGACCGTGATCGGCGGGGCCATGCTGCCGCATGCGCCGCAGTTCTTCACCTTGCCGGAGACGGAGGACAAAAGGAACGTCGAGCAGGTGCGCGCAGTCGCCGCCGAGATCGGCCGCAACCTGCGCGCGCTCAAGCCCGATCTCTGGATCATCTTCTCCAATGATCATGCCGAGCAGTTCTTCCACAACGCGGCGCCGCCGTTCACGGTGCATGTGGGAGGCGAGGCGAGCGGCGAGTTTGCCGGCCGCAAATTCCACTGGAAGATTCCGAGCCAGATCGGCTTCGAGCTGGTGCGGCAGCTCTATCGCCAGGGTTTCGACCCGGCCTTCACCAGCACCGCCAAGATCGACTACGCCATCGGCATTCCGCTTACCCATCTCGGCCATAGCGATCCGGTGCTGCCGATCTACGTGAATGCATATCTGCCGCCGCAGCCGACGATGGAGCGCTGCTATGCCTTCGGGGAGGCGGTGACGCGAACGGTGACGGCGCTTGGCCTCAAGACCGCGGTGCTGGCGAGCGGCGGCATGTCGCATTTTCCCGGCACCGAGCGCTACTCCAATCCGGAGCTGGCGTGGGATAACCGCGCGCTGGAGAAGCTCAAGGCTGGCAACCTCAAGTCGCTCATCGGCTACGACGAGAGCGAGCTTGATGAGACCGGCAACATCGAGTTGCGTTGCTGGGCCTGTGCGGCCGGTGCGCTTGGCGAGCGGATGCCCGACATCGTGTCCATGGACCCGAGCTGGCACCACAACTACGCCTCGCTCGCCTGGACAAAGCCACAGGCGCAGGCGGCGCAGGCGTCGCATTATCCCGCGATCAAGCCCGAGCTGGTCGAGTTGACCTCGGCACTGCACGGGCTTGCCCACGACGCCGAGCTGCGGGCGCAATATATCGCCGACGCACCGGCATTCGCGGACAAGTTTCAGCTTGCCCCCGATCAGCGCGAGGCCCTGATCAAGCTCGACGTCCCCTCGATGGTCAAGATGGGGGCGCATCCGCTGGTGCCGTTCCTCGCCCAGATGCAGATCCAGCGCCTGCGCCAGCGCGCGTAGCTTGTAGCAACTCCGGGCTACGCAGCGCCTCGCATTCAGTGTATCTTGCGTGCGAGCGCGACTGCATTGGAGAGAGCGATGAAAAAGCTCGTGTTGGAAACGACGGCGCCGTTCCAGGGCCTGCCCGAGCTCGTGGCCTATGACGAGGGCCTGTTCGCGAATGAGGGCCTCGAGATCGAATGGGCGGATCGCGAGAAGGGCGTCGAGAAGAAAGTGGAGACGCACATCACCGCTCCGCACGGCGTCAATCCCTTTGCCAGCCACGGCAAGCTCTTGGAGCAAGGCAAGGCGGACATGTACAATGCGTGCGAGTGGGGCAATTACTGCCGCGTCCAGGATACCGGTGCCGGCAGCCGCCAGCTCGGACGCCGCGCCATCATCGCCTACTCGGCGATCGTGGTGGCACCGGATTCGCCCGTCTACACGCCGCAACAGCTTGCCAATAAGACCATCGGGGTGCCGTTTTATTTCGGCACCCATTACATCGCGCTCCACCTGCTTGAGGGATTCATCCCCCGCGAGAGGATCAAGGTCTGCCGCGCGCCGAACGGATCGCGCTATCGGCTCGATGCGCTGATGCGGGGAGAGATCGATGCCACCACGCTGACCGAGCCGCACATCACATTGGCGGAAAAGAAGGGCTGCCGCACCATCTGCTCCGCCTTCTTCCACGGCACGGAAGTGGCGTCCGATCGCGTCGATGCGCAGACCTATGCCGCCTTCAATCGCGCGGTGCGCGAGGCGGTGCGGCGGATCAACGCCGACAAGCGCCGGTATCTGAAATATTTCATCGATTACTACGCCCACAAGGACCCGGAGATCGCCGCGCTTACGGTCGACGATCTGCGCGAGAGCCGGCTCGTCGTGTGCGACCCTGCGCCTATCCCGCTCGACGAGATGGCGCGCACCTACGACTGGCTCAAGAGCTGGGGCATGCTGGAGGAGACCGCCTCGCCGCTGCAGCTCGTCAACATCAACGTACAGAGCTACGCCCATCAGGCGGCGGAGTGACGCGGCATTTTCATGCACAACGGGGGCGCTGAGCAGATCGCGAGCCTGGTCGAGCCCGGACGCGTCCACCGCAACGTGTACACGGACCCCGACATCTTCGAGCTGGGGATGGAGCGCATCTTCGGCCGTG
>Ga0306920_100005345_pt1 | contig 16590 bp, 15 predicted proteins | sample flu12Cox44000170_FD_204666 | JGI IMG/M metagenome (GOLD analysis project Ga0306920, IMG submission 204666) | Lab enrichment of tropical soil microbial communities from Luquillo Experimental Forest, Puerto Rico - flux4day.12C.oxic.44.000.170 (v2)... | ecosystem: Environmental > Terrestrial >... | reverse complement strand
CTACGACGACGAGCGGCAGGCTGGCCCTGGCGGCTACGGCGAGCCCGGTTACCAGGGCCACAGCCGCGGCGAATACCCGGCTGGTTCCGGGACCGGTGATTACCCCAGGTACCCGGAGGAGGCCGGCTACTCCGACGGTTACCCCGACGGCCCCGGTTACCCCAACGGCCCCGGCTACTCTAGTGCCCCCGGCTACCAGGACTACCCGGAGGAGTACCCGGGCTATCCGCCGGGGGAGCCGCAGTATCCGGGCTACCCGCCCGGTCAGCCGTCCCACGATTACCCGCCGGAGCCCAGCGGTGGCTCACCGGGCCGGCCCTACGTGGCCGGCACCAGCGCTGACGACGGGGGGCCCGTTGACGGCGACCAGACCGAACCCCGCAAGCAGCGCGGGGGTTATCCCGGTCGGTAATGTTCAGGCATCTATGCAGTGGAGCTGGCCTGACCGACAGCCATCCCAGCCACGGGTATGGCGGCCGTGTGATTAGCCGGCAGATGCGCTGCGGCGGCCGCCGGGATCGGCCATCATCGTTATGTCACCACGCCTGACCTGGGTGTCATGAGGTTGAGCCGTCCGCGTGGGGTTATATTGGCGCCAGCGAAAGGGGGGCTAGGAGTGGCTCAGAAGGTTTCGGTCTCGTATGCGTGCGACATTGACCAGAAAGAGATCCCGGAGGGTCAGCATCGGCTGCGCAGGTTCAGTTTCGATGGCCGGGACTACGAGATCGATCTGTGCCAGCAGCACAGCCACAAGTTCGACGAGGCCATCGGCCGTTATGCCGAGTATGCCCGCGCGTCATCGGCGCCGCCGGGGCGCACGGCGAAGCGGCGGACGGCCGCTCACCGCCAGCACAGCGCCAGTGTGCGGGCCTGGGCGAAGCATGCGGGTATCACGGTGAGCGATCGCGGCCGGATCCCGGCTGAGGTGGTTGCCCGCTACGACACCGCCCACCGCTGACCGCGGGCCCGGTCAGCCAGCCGGCTGGGGCGGCACGGCCGGCCCGGCGGGTGGCGCCCCGGGTGGCGGGGCCGATCCGGGCGGCCCGGGCGGTCCCGGCGGCGTGACCCGGCCGGGCCCCCCAGCCCGTTCTGCCGGGGCCTGCCTGGCCAATCCCACCACCGCCGAGAGAACCTGGGAATTCGGCAGATGCAGCAGGCCGTCCGCGGTATCGAGCCGCAGGTAGGTGATGCCGATTTCGGTCACGGTTCCCTCGATCTGGCCGCTGAAGGCGCCGGCCCGGAACCGGACGGCATCGCCGACCACGAACGGGCGTGACAGCAGCAGCACAATCCCGGCGAACACGTTTCCCAGCGCCTGCTGAGCAGCGATGCCGAGGATGATCGAGGTGATTGCGCCACCAACCAGCAGCTGGCTGATCGGCAGCTTGAGCAGCGCCAGGGTGACGCTCACCACGACGAGAATGCCGAGCAGCACGATCGCGTAGCGCACGATCGCGGCGTGGGCGAGCCCGGTCACCGGCCGCAGCACGTCCCGGGTACGGCTGCCGAAGTCCAGTACCGCCACCACGCCGAACAGGCAGGTTGCGGCCGCCGCCGTGGCAGCTACCACCTTGCTCCCCAGCGGCCCGGTCCCGAAGTATTCGCTGAAGTGCTGACCCGCGTGCCAGGACAGGATCCCGCACACGATCGCCAGCAGTCCCGCGATGATGGCCCGCCACGGCCGGGCGTGCGTTTTTACCCTGGTCACCTGGGCGGCCAGGTCCAGTTGGCGCTTCTCCTGCAGATCCACCGGCGACCTCCCAATCTGCCTCCGGCCCGCGGTCGCGGTCTACGCTACCGAGCCGCAAAAGCGTGATCCCGGAGGCACCAGGCCTCCGGGATCACCAGCCGGATAGCGGTCAGGCCCTGCTACCGCCCATCGGCCTGCCCACCGGCAGCAACGGCTTACCGCGCATGCCGCCGATCACCCCTGCCGCGGAGGTGTACCAGGCGACAGCTGCGGTCACGATGCCCACGTAGCCGCCGACCTTGATCGTGTTGGCGCCGCTGGCGCCCTGGAAGAACCCGATAAACAGGATGATCTCGGTGGCCTCCAGGGTCAGGAACACTCCGAACACGGCCCAGTTCACCTGCGTGCTCCACAGCAGCATGTAGGTGTTGAAGATGGCGAACGCGAGCAGGATCCAGCCGAGGTCCTTGCCCGCTGCTGCCGCGTGCGCCGCCGCTGCCAGCGGCCCGGCCCCGGCCGGCGGGGGCGCGACGAGCAGTGCCCACAGGCCCAGGCCGATCCAGAAGCCGCCGTACGTGCCGAACGCGGTGGCGCCGAACACATTGCGGTTCCGGAACTCCCACATGCCGGCGGCGAACTGGGCCAGCCCGCCGTAGGCGAAGGCGAAGCCGAGCCAGGCGCTGCCGGTGGCGCTGTTCATCCACTTCGCATTGGCCGCCGACAGCAGGAACGTGGTGAGGGCGAAGGCGGCGAGCCCGAGCGGGGCTGGGTCTGCCGCCGGCGCCATCATGATCGGGCGGTCGTCGTTAACGCTCAATTCATTCCTCCTGGTGAGGGAGAGCACCGCCTGGCCGCAGCGCGGCTGGGCTGGCACCTGGATGGACCGAAGGGCCGATGGCCGCCACCAGAGTTAGCTCGCCTGGCCCACGCGGGCCAGGCCACCCCTCAGCGGGGGAGGATGTGTGGGCACGGCGGGCCAAGGAAACCTTCTTCCGTCTTCACAGATGGCTCATGAGAACCAAGTGGAAGACCTGCCCTGAGGGTAACCCTGGACACCCTGGTTCGGGGAGACCCAGGTTTTGCACGCCGGCCCGCTCTGGGCCGGACCACACATCATTCCCCGCCCATCTGGCCCCGGGCGATAACACGGCTCAGCCCGGCCCGGGTGGCGAGAACGTAGATCTGGTCCTGGGGCGACAGCACCAGCCGCGGTGAGGGTGACCAATCGACCCGGTCTGCCCCGGGCCGCCGGTGCGCGATCATCCGGACCTGGCCGGCCTGGTGCACATCCTCCACCGGCCGGCCGTCCAGATCCGACCCGGCGCCGACCCGGATGTCCGCGATGAGCAGCACATGCCGGCCGACCGGGATGGCCCGCAGCACCTGGTGCTCCAGCATGGCCGCGGCGAAAGCGGGCGCGGCCAGGTAGGAAACGCTGCGCGAGATGGTATTCGTGACGTTGCGCTGCACCCGCTCCGCCAGGTCGTCGTCGCCCAGCCGGAGCACGAGCCGCGGCTCACTGGCCAGGGCCCGGGCGTGCAGCGCCGTCTCCAGGTTGACCGTGTCGCTGTTGGTCACCGAGACGACCGCCTGGCAGGTGCCGATCCCGGCCGCCCGCAGTGTCTCCTCCCGGTGCGTCTCGCCGATGACCACCCGCAGTCCCAGCCGCCGGGCCAGCGCGATCCCGGCGGCGTCTTCGCTCTTGTCCACGCAGACGACCCCCACCCCGAGGTCGTGCAGCTGGCCGACGATCCGGGTGCCCACGTTCCCGAGCCCGGCCACGATCACATGGTCGGCCACCGGGCGGTCGCCGGCCTGCACCGATCCGGTCAGCCGGGCGCTGACCACGGCTGCGGTCACCACCGGGATGAAGGCCAGGCCGGCGAAGGTCAGCAGGAACTGCGCCACCTTCTCGGGAGTGCCCTTCCGCGGGTCGGTCACCGCCGCCCCGGCCGCGTCCAGGAACGTTAGGTACAGCGAATTGCCCAGTGAGAAGCCGCCCAGGGTGATGAGCAGCACGAAGCCGGCGACCAGCAGCGCGAACACGGCAAGGAAGGCGAATCCCAGCTTGTGCCATAGCAGCCGCCGCAAGGTCATGAGGACGGCCCGGACCGGCCGCCGGTGTGCGCGGGCGAGCGGGTCCCGCGGCGCTCCATCCGCCACCGCCAGTACCAGATCGGCCGGCTGGGCAGTTCCTGGCAGCAGCCCGGGCGAGAGCGGATCGCCGGTGGTGGCCAGCCCGCACACGACGTGGCGGGGGTGGACGGACCCGCCACGGGCGACGTACAGGGTGCGCCCGGCCACCCGGACATGGCTGGGCGCGGGCTCCCCTAAAGCAGCCGCCACGAACGACGGGGCGGCCATCGCCGAGCTGGACAGCACCGCACAGTCGCGGAAGAAGGTGCGCATCCGTTCGCCCAGGCCGGAGTTGAAGATCGCCACTACCAGGCGCAGATCGGGGTTGAGTTCCTGGGCCCGCAGGGCGGCGTGGAAGTTGCCCAGGTCGTCCTGGCGGAGCAGGGCCAGCGCGCGGGCCGAGTCCACCTGGGCGGCGGTCAGGGCGTCCTCGTCCAGCTCGGCCCGCTCGATCACGTGCACTCTGGGCAGCCGGGCGATCCGCGGGGCGTGATCGGCCTCCCGGGAGCGGACCAGCATCGTCACCGGCTCGCCGTACCGGCTGGTGAGTTCCTCGGCGACGCGGGCGGCCAGCGCATCCTCGCCGCAGACGATCAGATGGTCACGGCGGGCCCCGGCCCGGGTAACTGGCGGCACGGCTGATCTTAACCGGGCCCGCCAGGACCGCACCACCAGGCACCAGTGATGCCCGGCATGCCCATATGTCACCAGGCTGGGCACGAGCCGGAAGCATGACGGCGTGACCCTCGTGAGCGGCCGCGGAGCCGGATGGCGGCCGGGATCATTTGCATTCGCCGCACGAGCAAGCTACAAGGGAAGCACCTTTGGCCTGCAGGCCGAACGCGGCGCCGGGACCGCGGCTGTGGCTGGGGGAGGCGGTCAAGGCATGAATACAGATGACATTGACCCGGGCAATCCGTCCATCCTGAAGGAGCTCTGGCCCGGCGACCAGCCGCAGGCTTTCGACCAGGAGCTGGACTCCTACGGGGTGCCGGTCCTGGCCCGGCCGGCGAAGGACCGAGCTCATCTGGTCGCGGCTGGCGGTCTTAGCCTGGCCGGCGTTTCGGTACTGCTAGCGGCCGTGGACCACAGCCACAGGCTGTCCGGGTACCTGGTCGCCTTGGGCATGTTGTCGGCCGTGCTGGCGATAGTCCTGGGCACATTGCTGGAGAAGAAGCGGGACGGGAAGCGGCTTGGGTGGGTGATCCGGGCCTCTGTGTGGGTGGCCTACGTACTTGCCCTGCTGGGCATCAGCGGCTTGCTCCCAGGCACCTGAGACTGTGGCGGATGACCGGCCAGTTTCTCTCCTCACCGGGGTGCAGAAGAAAAAACCGGGGCCCGGCGAGGGGGGGAATCGCCCGGCCCCGGCTCATGGGGGACTGGGCGGGACACTACTGCGGCCTGGGCCGGGGATCCAGGCTCCTTGCCAGGCCTTAGCCGGTCCTTACGGTTGTCTTAAACATCATCCAACTCCTGGGGGCACGTCACCGGCCCATCCTGGCCAGCGCGGCCTGGCTGCCGCCCGGTGCGGTACCGGCCGCGGTGCGAATAGCGGTTACCCGAAGCCAACGGTCTTAAAGGCGGCCAGGACCGTAACCGTGGCGACCAGGACCACCAGCACAAACGCGGCCAGCCACATCAGCGTGAGGCGGAAGTAGCGCACCGGCATGGTTGCCTCCCTGGCCGCGGGATGCATCCGCCCGGCGCGGCGCCCCGTGCCGCCGCCGGGCCGGACGGTAAGGGACGCACTGGCCGCGCGCCCGGTTTACCCGGGCTTGTCCCTGCGGCGAAGACCGTGAAAGCCCGGGACCGCTGGTCCCCCCCGCGCGGTCCCGGGCCTGGTAGTGACCAGACGCGCTAGCGGTCCCCGCGGTTTACCCGCCGCAGCGCCTCGGCCACGTCGCCGGCGCTGACGCCGCGCCGGTGCCGGTGGACCGGGCGGCCGGCCGGTGCGGGACCGGCCGCGGCACGAGACCGCCATGCCCGGCGACTGACCCTCCGGCAGCTAGAGGTTCGTTTCGTGGTCGGATCTGATGGCTGCGGGATCCGCGGCGCATGCCGGCTGCGGGATCAGTCTCAGAGGCGCCGCCGCCACCTGGATCCGGGCTCGCCCTGCCACTCGATCTTTTGCCCGTCGATCGCCTGCTGCCGTTGGAAGGCTTCCGCGACTGACGGCCTGCCGTCCCGCCGGCGTCGCCGGTAGTCATCCACCCCGGCCCAGGCGAGGCCTGCGACGATCACGCCACCGGCCACAGCCAGGATGATCATCTCAGCCCTCCAGCTCAGCTGCCGTGGTGTTGCAGCGAGACTGCGATCTCATGGTAATGACGCAGGCACCAGGTGACGCAGCGGCTGGATGAGGGTTTGGGCTGAATGGCTGCCCAGGATCAACGCTCACCTGCGCGCCCCCTGTGACCTGCAAACAGAGTGTTTGCGTGCGTTGCTGGCCGGTCTATAAGCTCCGGTTATGCCAGCATGACCCCGGGGGGAGGTCCGGCGATGCCTGCCGATGACATGATCCGGGCGTCAGACGCCGACCGGGAGCATACCGTCGCGGTGCTCAGTGCGGGTTATTCGGCGGGCCGGCTCACCCTTTCCGAGTTCGATGACCGGACCACCGCCGCCTTCACCAGCCGGACCTGGGGCGAGTTGCGCCGGCTGACCTGGGATCTGCCGACCTGGCCCGGGCCGGCCGGCCAGCTGTGCGGGAACCCCCGCGGGCAGGAACGCACCGGTGGGGCAGCTGACGGGGCGCCGCTTGCCTCCCGCGCCGGGACCGCCCAGGTGCTGGCGGTCGCGCTGTACTGGCTGGCCCTGAGCGTTGCGGCACACGCGGCCGACGTGCTCATCCCGGCCGTGCTGGTGCTGCTGCTGGTGGTCTGGTCGGTGGCCCGGCTGCGCCGGGCCCGGTAGCGGCTGCTGCCGCTGGTGGCCTGGCGGCCGCGCGGCTCCGCCGGGCCGGTCAGCTGGTCCGGCTGAGCTGGGGCGGGATCCGGCTGGCCGCAGCCCGGTCGAGCAGGAACAGCGTGCGCTGCCGGCCGCGGGCACCGGCGGCGGGCACCTGGACCGGCCCGACATCGGACAGCGCCAGCCGGACCGCGCCCGCCTTCTCGGCTCCCGTCGCGAGGACCCACACCTCCCGCGCAGAGCGGATCGCGGGCAGGGTGAGGCTCAGCCGGAGCGGCGGGGGCTTGGGGGCGCCGCGGACGGCCACCACTGGCCGCTCGTCGTAGAGCGCGGGCAGCCCGGGGAACAGCGAGGCTACATGCCCGTCCGGGCCGATGCCGAGCAGCAGCACGTCGAACGACGGTACCGGGCCGTGATCCTCCGGCTGGGCGGCCGCCGCCAGCCAGCTGGCGTACCGCGCGGCCGCCGCCTCCGGGTCATCACCGTCCGGGCCACCGGCGGCCGGCATCGGCCGCACCCGGGCGGGGTCGGCGTCCAGGTGCCGCAGCAGTGCTTTCCGCGCCCCGGTCTCGTTCCGCTCCGGATGCCCGGCGGGCAGGAACCGCTCGTCCCCCCACCAGATGTCCAGCAGCCGCCAGTCCACCGCGTCCCGGGCCGGCGCCGCGGCAAGCTCGGCCAGCACCGCGGTGCCAATCCCGCCGCCGGTGAGCACCAGCGACGCGCTGCCCGCAGCCGCCTGCCGGTCGACCAGGCAGGTCACCAGCCGGGCCGCGGCGGCCCGGGCGAGCAGCATGGCGTCATGATGGATGAGCACCTCCGGGGTGCTCATGACATGCCAAGCCGGGCCAGCGACTCGGCATACACCTCGTCCGGGTCGAGCCGGCGGAGTTCCTCGGCCAGCAGCTCGGGCGTCTCCCGCCGGTGCAGGGCGACCCGCCGCTCCGGCTCGCCTGGCAGGCGCAGCTCGGCCACCCGGCCGTCGGGCCGGGTGATGGCGATCTCGCCGTCACTGGTGGTGAAGATGACTTCGGTGATCCCCGGGCCGGCCGAGACCTCGCTGCTGACCGGGATCAGCAGCCGTTCCGCCAGCCAGGCGGCGATCAGGTCGGCGCTCGGGTTGCCCGCTTCGGCCCGCACGGTGCCGCCGGTGACCGCACCGTGCGGCTGATCCAGGATGGCGGCCAGCAGCGACCGCCAGGGCGTGGCCCTGGTCCAGCTCAGGTCGGTGTCCCCGGGCTGGTACCCGGCGGCCAGCCTGGCCAGGCTCTGCCGCGGCTCGTCGGCGGTGGCCGCATCGGTGATCCGCCGCTGGGCCAGCACCCCGATGCGCTCGCCGGCCGGGGTGGCGGGCGGGGCACCCGGCCACCAAACTACGACCGGGGTGTCGGGCAGCAGCAGCGGGGCGATCACCGAGTCCGCGTGCTCGCCGAGCGGCCCATACATGCGCAGCAGCAGCGTCTCGCCCGGGCCCGCCTCGCCCACCCGGATCTCGGCATCCAGCCTGGAGGGGGCGGCGGGGCGGCGGGTGATGACGACCAGCACCCGGCACGGGTGCTCGCGGGCAGCCTCGCTGGCGGCCCGGACGGCGTCGTACTGCGTCGCCTCATCGGTGACGATGACCAGGGTCAGCACCATTCCGCTGGCCTGCCCGCCCATCCGCCGGCGGGCCTCCTGGAGCGCCTCGTGGACGGCTGCGGTCGTCGTTTCGGTCAGGTCGATGGTCATCGCGGGTGCACTTCCCTCCGGCGGCTCACAGCCGCCGCCAGGACCGGCCGTCCCTGGCTAGCAGCGCCTCCGCCCCGGCCGGCCCGGCCGACCCGGCCGGGTACTGCTCGGGCTTGGTGTGCTCGGCCCAGAATTCCTCGATCGGGTCCAGCACCCGCCAGGCCAGCTCCACTTCCTGATGCCGCGGGAACAGCGGCGGGTCACCGATCAGCACGTCCAGCAGCAGCCGTTCGTAGGCCTCCGGGCTGCTGACCGTGAACGACTCACCGTAGGCGAAATCCATGTTCACGTCGCGAACTTCCATCGACGAGCCGGGCACCTTGGAGCCGAACCTGACGGTCACCCCCTCGTCCGGCTGCACCCGGATGACCAGTGCGTTCTGCCCCAGTTCCTGGGTGTCGGTAGCGGTGAAAGGCAGATGCGGCGCACGCTGGAAGACCAGCGCGATCTCGGTCATCCGGCGTGGCAGCCGCTTGCCGGTCCGCAGGTAGAACGGCACCCCGGCCCAGCGCCGGGTGTCCACCTCCAGCCGGACCGCCGCATAGGTCTCGGTCCGCGAGTCGGATGCGATGCCGTCTTCCTCCAGGAAGCCCGGGACCGCCACACCGCCCTGCCAGCCGGCTCCGTACTGGCCCCGGGCGGTGCCGGCCGCCAGATCCGCGGGCAGCCGGATGGCCGACAGGATCTTCTCCTTCTCCGCCCGCAGCGAGTCCGCGTCGAACGAGACCGGCTCCTCCATCGCGATCAGGGCCAGCAGTTGCAGCAGGTGGTTCTGGATGACGTCGCGGGCCGCGCCGATCCCGTCGTAGTAGCCGGCCCGCCCGCCAATGCCGATGTCCTCGGCCATCGTGATCTGCACGTGATCGACATAACCGCGGTTCCAGATCGGCTCGTACATGGTGTTGGCAAAGCGCAGCGCCAGGATGTTCTGGACCGTTTCCTTGCCCAGGTAGTGATCGATCCGGAAGACCGACTCCGGCCCGAACACCGAGTTCAGCAGCTGGTTCAGGGCCTGGGCGCTGGCCAGGTCGTGCCCGAACGGCTTCTCGACCACGACCCGCCGCCACGGCCGGTAGCCGTCCGGGGCCGGGCCGGGCGTGGACAGGCCGGAGCGCTTGAGCTGGCCGACCACATCGGCGAAGAACCTGGGCGGCACGGACAGGTAGAAGGCGTAGTTGCCGCCAGTCCCGCGCTGGGCGTCCAGCTGTGCCACCGTCCGGGCCAGCCGGTTGAAGGCGGCGTCATCGGCGAACTCACCGGGCACGAACCGGACCCCCTCCGACAGCTGCTGCCACACGGTGTCGTTGAAGGGGGTGCGTGCGTGCTCCTTCACCGCTTCGTACGTGACCTGCGCGAAGTCCTCGTCTTCCCAGTCCCGGCGAGCGAACCCGACCAGCGAGAATCCGGGCGGCAGCAGGCCACGATTGGCCAGGTCGTAGACGGCGGGCATCAGCTTCTTGCGGGCCAGGTCGCCGGTGACACCGAACATGACCAGCACGCACGGGCCCGCCACCCGGGGCAGCCGGCGGTCCCGCGGATCCCGCAGCGGGTTGCCCGCCAGGTCGCTCACCGCTGGCCCCCGCTCACGTCCGCCGCGGCCAGCAGCTGGCGCAAGCCCTCGGCCCGGTCGCGCAGGTGCAGCCGGACCGCCGGGCGGCCGCGCTGGCCCAGTGCCCGCAGGTCGCCGAGCGCCTGCGCCAGCTGCAGGCGGCCGAGGCTGAACGGCCGTCCCGGGACTGGCACGTCACCGGTCACGGCCCCAGTGACCTGCAGGAAGACACCATTCTGCGGGCCACCCTTGTGGTACTGCCCGGTCGAGTGCAGGAACCGCGGGCCCCAGCCGAAGGTGACCGGGTGCGTGGTCCGGGCGGCCAGCGTATCCCGGAGGCGGGCGGCGGCCGCATCGCCGCCCCGGTCCAGGTAGGCCATGATCGCCAGGTAACCGCGGTCGGGCAGGGCGAGCACCAGCCTGTCCAGCACCCCGGCCAGGCCACCGGAGCCGGCCACCAGGCCGGGCTCGGCGTACACATCGACCGCGCCCTCGGTGAAGGCGGGCTCGCCGGTGGGCAGCGGCCCGTCACCCGACTCGGCCAGCAGTCTGGCGGTGTTCTCCTTGGACTCGGCCACATTCGGCTGGTCGAACGGGTTGATGCCAAGCAGCCGCCCGGCCACCGCGACCGCATATTCCCAGATCAGGAACTGGGCTCCGAGCGGGCCGGCCACTGAGGTGTCGACCGGGCCGGCCGGCTGGCCCAGCGCCAGCAGATGAATGTCGGGCCCGGGGGAAAAGCCGGGCGCGTTCTCGCCGCCCACCACCACCGGCAAGATGCCGCGGCCGTGCTTGCCGGTGGACTCGGCGATCAGCTGCTCAGCCCAGTCGCCGAAGCCGGGCAGGCCCGACCCGCAGTCGGCCAGCACCGCCTTGTCATGCCCGGCCAGGGCATAGCCGCCGAGCGCCGCCCCCAGCGTCAGTCCCGGGTTACCGGTGTCCGCGGCCAGGGCGGGCCGTACCGCGTCCGCCTCGTCCAGCAGCCGGGCCACATCGGCGCCGGCCAGGGCGGCCGGTACCAGGCCGAACGCCGTCAGCGCGCTGTAGCGGCCGCCCACCGTGGGGTCGGCCAGCATCACCTGGTACCCCGCCTGGCGGGCCAGGCTCTCCAGTGGTGACCCGGGGTCGGTGACCACGACGATCCGGCGGGCTATCTCGCCCGGCGACAGCCCCTGCCCGGCGAAGGCGTGCTCGTAGATGCGGCGGTGGCTGTCGGTCTCGATTGTTGAGCCGCTCTTGCTGGACACCACGATCAGCGTGCGGTCCAGCCGGTCGGCAAGCGCCCGGGCAGCAGCATGCGGGTCGGTGGTGTCGAGCAGGGTGAGCGGCACCTGGAAGCTGCGGCTGATCACCTCCGGCGCCAGCGACGAGCCGCCCATCCCGGACAGCGCGATGTGCTCGATGCCGTCCTCGTGCGCCTGGCCGGCCAGCGCGGCCAGCGGTCCCAGCAGCGCCCGGGACAAACCCGGCGCATCCAGCCAGCCAAGCCTGACCGCCGCCTCGGCGGCCGCGTCCGCACCCCATAGCTGCGGATCCTGTGCCGACAGTGCGGCCGGCACGCCGTCCGCAGCGAGCTTGTCCACCGCCTGCCCGGCCGCCTCGGTCAGCGCGATGCTGTACCAGCCAACCGACACGGCCGGGGGCCGGGCACCGCCGCCAGGGGCAGTCATGCCCGCTCCAGCTCCGCCCCGATAGCGCCGATCAGCTCCTCCCAGGACGCGGCGAATTTCGCCACCCCCTCGGTCTCCAGTACCTGCACGACGTCGTCATATCCGATGCCCAGGCCGGCCAGTTCGTCGAACACCTCGGCAGAGTGCTGGTAGGTGCCATGGATGGTGTCGCCGCGCAGCTGGCCATGGTCGGCCATGGCATGCGCGGTGGCCTCCGGCATGGTGTTCACGGTGCCCGGTGCGACCAGTTCCACCACGTACTTGGTGTCGGGGTAGGCCGGGTCCTTGGTGCTGGTTGACGCCCACAGCGGCCGCTGCGGGCGGGCTCCCGCCCGCTGCAGCGACTGCCAGCGCTCGGTGCCGAACTTCTGCTCATACAGCTGGTAGGCGAGCCGCGCGTTGGCCAGCGCCGCCTTGCCGCGCAGGGCTGCCGCCTCCGGCGTGCCCAGCTTGTCCAGCCGGCTGTCCACCTCGGTGTCGACGCGGCTGACGAAGAACGACGCCACCGAGGCGATGGTCGCCAGGTCGTGCCCGGCCCGCCCGGCCTGTTCCAGGCCGGCGAAGAAGGCGTCGATTACCTCGTCATAGCGCGCCAGCGAGAAGATCAGCGTGACGTTGATGCTCATCCCGTCGGCCAGGCACGTGGTGATGGCGGGCAGCCCGGCCTGGGTGGCCGGGATCTTGATGAACAGGTTGGGCCGGTCCACCAGCCACCACAGGGCCCGCGCCTCGGCCTCGGTGGCGTCGGTGTCATCGGCGAGCCGGGGATCCACCTCCAGCGACACCCGGCCATCCACCCCCGCGCTCTGGTCGAAGGCGGGCCGGAGCACATCGCACGCCCATCTGATGTCGTACGTGGTGATTGCGCGGGACGCTTCGCCGACGCCGACGCCGCGCACCGCCAGGCTGGCCAGCTGCTCGCGGTAGGCGTCACCGTGGCTGAGCGCGTGCTCGAAGATGGTCGGGTTGGAGGTGACCCCGACCACGTGCCGGCTGGCCATCAGGGCGGCCAGGCCGCCCGTGGCCAGCCGGTCACGGTTGATGTCGTCCAGCCACACCGATACTCCGGCGGCGGACAGCTGTCCCAGGACGTCTGCTGGCTGTGCGGTCATGACGGCTTGCTCCCTGTCACTCGCATTTCCCCTCAGCTGCCATCTTGGGTGCCGCGGCCCAGCCTGGCCAGGCTTGCCCGGGCAGCGGCTGCCACCCGTTCCGCGGTGAACCCGAACTGCTCCATCAGCACCCGGTAGTCGGCGGAGGCGCCGAAGTGCTCCAGGCTGACACATTCGCCGGCCGGGCCGGCAAAGGCCCGCCAGCCGAGCGCGATGCCCGCCTCGACGCAGACCCTGGCGGCGATCCCGGCTGGCAGCACTTCCTCCTGGTACGCCGCGTCCTGGGCGGTGAACCATTCCACGCAGGGCATGGAAACCACCCGCGCGGCTATCCCCGCCGCGGCCAGCAGCTCCCGTGCCGCCAGCGCCAGCTGCACCTCACTGCCTGTGGCGATGATGATCACTGCCGGCTCGCCGCCGGCTGCCTCGGCCAGCACGTAGCCGCCGCGCGCGGTGCCCTCGGCGCTGGCCAGCCCGCGGCCGGCCGCCACGTCGGCGGGGCTGGCCGAGCGGTCCAGCACCGGCAGGCCCTGCCGGCTCAGGCACAGGCCGGCCGGCCGGTCGTGATGGCCGAGGATGGTCCGCCAGGCGACCACGGTCTCGTTGGCGTCAGCGGGCCGGACGACATCGAGGCCGGGGATCGCGCGAAGCGCCCACAGGTGCTCGACCGGCTGGTGGGTGGGCCCATCCTCACCGAGCCCGATGGAGTCGTGTGTCCAGACGTAGGTCACCGGCAGCCGCATCATCGCCGCCAGCCGGACCGCCGGCCGCATGTAGTCGCTGAATACCAGGAACGTGCCGGCGTAGGGCCGGGTCAGCCCGGTGACCGCGATCCCGTTGCAGATCGCGCCCATGGCATGCTCCCGGATCCCGAAATGCAGGGTGCGGCCGTACCGGTTGCCGGGGAACAGCCGGGTCTGGTGCTCGGGCGGGATGAAGGACGGCTCGCCCGCCATGGTGGTGTTGTTGCTCCCGGCCAGGTCGGCGGAGCCGCCCCACAGCTCGGGGAGCACCCCGGCCAGCGCATTCAGCACCTCGCCGGAGGCCTTCCTGGTCGCCATGCCCTTGCCGCCGGGCGAGAACGATGGCAGGGCAGCTGCCCACCCGCTGGGCAGCTCCCTGGCGGCCAGCCGGGCCAGCAGCGCGGCCCGGTCCGGGCGGGCCGCGGCCCAGCTGGCGAAGGACTCCTCCCAGGCGGCGCGGGCCAGCTTGCCGCGGTCGGCTACCAGCCGGGCATGCGCCACGATGTCATCCTCGGCCGGGAAGGCGACATCGGGGTCGAAGCCGAGGATTCGCTTGGTCGCCGCCACCTCCGGGGCGCCGAGCGCCGCACCGTGCGCCTCGCCGGTGTTCTGCTTGGTCGGCGCGGGCCAGCCGATGATCGTGCGCAGCGAGATGAACGAGGGCTGGCTGGTGTGGTCGCGGGCGGCGGTCAGGGCCGACCGCAGCCCGTCCACATCCTCGGCATAGCCGTCGGGGTGCCGCCAGTTCACCCGCTGGACGTGCCAGCCGTAGGCGGCATAGCGCGCGCACACGTCTTCCGACTTGGCGATCGCGGTGTCGTCCTCGATCGAGATGGTGTTGTCGTCGTAGACAACGATGAGGTGGCCAAGCTGCTGATGCCCGGCCAGGGCCGAGGCCTCGTGGCTGATGCCCTCCTCGATGTCCCCGTCCGAGGCGAACACGTAGATGTGGTGGTCGAACGGGCTCGCGCCCGCGGGCGCGTCCGGGTCGAGCAGGCCGCGTTCGCGGCGGGCGGCTATGGCCAGTCCCACCGCATTGGCCAGGCCCTGCCCAAGCGGCCCGGTGGTGATCTCCACGCCCAGGGTGTGCCGGTATTCGGGATGGCCGGGGGTGAGGCTGCCCCAGGTGCGCAGTGCCCGGATGTCAGCCAGGGTCAGCCCGTACCCGGAGAGGTAGAGCTGCAGGTACAGGGTCAGGCTGGAGTGGCCGCAGGAGAGCACGAACCGGTCCCGGCCAAGCCAGCCGGGGTCGGCCGGGTCGTGCCGGAGGATCTCCTGGAACAGCAGATAGGCAGCCGGGGCCAGGCTCATCGCCGTACCGGGGTGGCCGGACCCCGCCTGCTCGACGGCATCCATCGCCAGGACGCGGATCAGGTCGACGGCCCGCCGGTCGGCGGCTGACCAGCTAGCTGCGGTTGTCACGGTGAGATCAGCGCTCCTCTCCCAGGCGCGTGCCCGCCGCGCCGCTGGTACCCGCCGCCGCGATGGTTACGGATCCGACCCTATCCATCGCCCATCTTCGCCCCTTGCCCCGCGGGGCGTTAAAACGGGCCGGAACCGGACGGAGTTTCTGCGGCGGCCGGGAACGGCGGGCCTGGGCGCTGGCGGCCAGGCTCAGCCCTCAGCGGGCCGGGGCGGGCTCAGCCGGAGAGTCGGCCCGGGCACCCTGCTCACCGGGCTGGCCCGGTGGCGGTGGCAGCAGCGGGCCCCGGTCGCGCATCGTGAACAGCAGTTGCAGGGCCACGATCCAGATCAGCAGCGAGCCGGTCACGTGCACCCAGACCAGCCCGGCCGGGAGGCCGCTGAAGTACTGGGCATAGCCGACCGCGCCCTGGATCAGCAGCAACCCGAGCAGCAGCCAGCCCTGCCGCATGGCCGGGGCCGGGGCCCTGGTCAGCCGGAGCCCGAGCACCAGGGCCGCCACCAGCCCGCCGAGCAGCCAGCCGATGTCGGCGTGGAGCTGGGTGACACCGGTCAGCGGCAGGTGGTACCTGGGCACATCGGCCGCCCCGGCCAGCGGGCCGGTCCCGGTCACCACGGTCCCTGCCGCTAGCATCACCGCTGCCACCGCGGCCACCCCATAGCCGAGCAGCCGCAGGTCGGCCCGCACCAGCGGGCGGGCAGGCGCGGTGCCCTCGGTGCACCGGGCGTGCAGCGCGACCGCGGCGGCCACCACCGCACTGGACAGCAGGAAGTGCAGCGACACCGTGACCGGGTTGAGCTTGGTCAGCACCACCACACCGCCCAGCACGATCTGCGCGACCACGCCGGCCGGCTGCGCGGCCGCGAGCCAGACCAGGTCGGCCCGGCGGCGCCCACCCGGCCGGAACCGCCAGGCGGCGATCAGCACCGCGGCCGCCACCACCGTCACCACCACCGTGAACAGGCGGTTGCCGAACTCGATCCAGGTGTGGACCATCGGGTCGCCCGCGGTGCGGGCGGCCACCAGGCTGGCCCGGGTGCACTGCGGCCAGTCCGGGCAGCCCAGACCGGACTGGCTCAGCCGGACCGCCGCCCCGGTGATGATGATGAGAGCGGTGGACACCACCCCGGCCGCGGCGATCCGCCGCAGCGCGGTGGGCGTTGGCTCCCAGACCGGGGCGGCCAGTGTCCGCAGCACGCCAGCCAGCCCGCCGCCCGGCGCGGCCGGGGGGCCGCCGATGGCGGCTGGCCGTGAGCTGGCAGGCGGGGCTGGATCGGCGGGCACGCCCCCATGGTAGGGAGTGACGAGCCCGCTGCGCATCCGGCCGCCGCCGCCGGCCAGGGATCGCGCCCTCGCATGACAGGAACGTCATGATTGCCGTGCCCGCGTCACCAGCAGATGCCCGCACGAAGGGGCACCGCAGGCTGGTTGTTAGGCCTGTGGTGCCTGGGACTGGCGGTTGCCCCCCCGGGCGGCACCCGCGCAAGCGATCATCACCAGCACAATGGCCACCCACTCGCTGACCGCCAGCGACTCACCGAGCATGGCCAGCCCGACCAGGGCGGCGACCGCAGGTTCCAGGCTCATCCAGATGCCGAACACCCGGGCCGGCACCCGCCGCAGCGCTTCCAGTTC
>Ga0306920_100005344_pt1 | contig 16591 bp, 13 predicted proteins | sample flu12Cox44000170_FD_204666 | JGI IMG/M metagenome (GOLD analysis project Ga0306920, IMG submission 204666) | Lab enrichment of tropical soil microbial communities from Luquillo Experimental Forest, Puerto Rico - flux4day.12C.oxic.44.000.170 (v2)... | ecosystem: Environmental > Terrestrial >... | reverse complement strand
CTGGCGCAGACCGGTGCGGCTGTTACAGTGCTGGAAGCGGCGCGCATCGGTGGCGGCACTTCCGGCACCAGCTTTGCCTGGACGAACGCTCACAAAAAGCCGCCGAAGCCCTATCACGAACTGAATGTCGCCGGCATGAGGGCGCATAGGGGGCTGGCCGACGAGTTCGGCGCCACGCCCTGGTGGCACGGCGGCGGCAGTCTGGAATGGGAAGCCGAACCCGATCGAGCGGCGCAGCGTGAAAATATCGAGCAGCTGCAGTCCTGGGGCTATGCCGCGGAGTGGATCACGGTGCGCCAGATGCAGGAATTGGAGCCGGAAATTGATCCGGCGACGATCGGCGATGCGCCGGTGGCGTTTTTCCCGGAAGAGGGTTGGCTCGATCCGGTGGTCTATGCACATGCGATGCTGTCCGCCGCGCGGCGTCGCCATGGTGCGACAGTCATTTGCGGAGCCCGCGTCGTCGACCTAATCATGGCCGGCGATCGGGTGACCGGTGTGCGCCTCGCCGACGGCACGCAATACGAGGCAGACATCGTCGTGAACTGTGCCGGCCGCTGGACTAATGAGGCGACCCGGGATGCTGGTCTCCACCTGCCGCTGGCACCGACCGTGGGATTTCTGGCGTTCACGCCCCCTGTCGCCGCCGGCTTGAGCCGTGTTGTCCGCACCACCGTGATCGACGCGCGGCCCGATGGCGCGGGACGTCTAATGCTCCATTGGAACCCGACCGACGGGATAGTGCGGTTCGACACGCCGCTCAGCCCGTCGATGCCGGAAGCGCGCGACCTAGTGCGGCGCGCCCGCCAGCTGCTGCCGTCGATCGGCGAGGTCGAGCCGGAGGCCGTGCGCATCGCTATCCGGCCGATCCCGGGCGATCATTTCTCCGCCATTGGACCGATGCCGCGGACATCCGGCTATTACATCGCCATTACCCACAGCGGCGTCACAATGTCGCCATTCCTCGGCGCGGCGGTGGCCGACGAGATCGTAGGTGGACCGCAGCGGGCCGAACTCGCCGATTTTCGGCCGGCGCGCTTTTTCAATTGACCCGGAGACACCTGCGGGTCTGTGCTGCGGGTGGCAGGAGTGGCGGATGGCCAACGCAGAGATCATTCCAGTCATCGATCTGGGCCCCTACCTGAGCGGCGCGCGCGGGGCGATCGACCGGACGACCGGGGAGCTTCACTTTGCGCTGACCGAGATCGGTTTCTACTTCATCGTCAATCACGGCGTGCCTTCGGAGCAAATTCAGGCAGTATTTCGTCAAGCCGCGCGTTTTCATGGGCTCTGCCGCTCGAAAAGAAGCTGGAGGTCGAGCTCGACAAGCACAATGTCGGCTATCTATCGATCGGGGGCGATACGCTGCGCACCTCCACTGTAGCGACCGTCACCAAGGCGAATATCAACGAGGCGTTCTTTGTGGCGCGGGACCTGCCCAGTGACCATCCGGACGTATTGGTCGATCGGCGCTTTCGCAGCGCCAACCACTGGCCAGCCGGTCTGCCGGGTTTCCGCGAGGCGATCGTCGCTTATTGCGAGACGATGGAGCAGCTGGTGCGCAAACTGGTTCGGCTCTACGCTCGGGCGCTGCGCCTCCCTGTGGAATATTTCGACCAACCTTTTAAAGAGCCGCAATACAAGCTGAGGATGACGCATTATCCATACCAGAGCGACCTAGCAGACGACGACTTTGGAATTGCTCCGCACACCGATACCAGTTTCCTGACCCTGCTTGCCCCCAATGACGTTCCGGGTCTGTCGATCCGCTCACAAAGCGGCAAATGGATCGATGCGCCGGCCATTTCCGGTGCCTTTGTCGTAAACGGCGGCCAATTGCTGCAACGCTGGACCAATGATTATTTCCTCGCCACTCCCCACCGCGCCGTCAATCGCTCGGGCGGCGAGCGCTACGCGCTGGCCTTCTTCTGCGACGCCAATATCGATTGGCCGATTGCCGCGGTGCCGACCTGCGTCGGGCCGGACAACCCGCCAAAATACCCTTCGACCTATTACACTGAATACATGATCCGTTACCAGCAGCGGACCTACAATGTGTTCGGCCCCGACGACAAAGCCGCCGCAGAATGAGGTGCGCATCCAACCGAAAATTCAGCGGGGATTTTCGATAAGGATTATCGATAGGGTGTCGTCGCTCCCGCGGAAGCGGGAGCCTAGGGCGACCAACAAAATGGCCTGCCGGGCTGGATGCCCGCTTTCGCCGGCATGACGAAACGTGGGGGCCTGGTAAAAACGTCAAATTCTCACCAATAGACGCCAAAGGAGAAAAACATGCCGTTCATCGCGTCGAATGGCCTCACCGAGGCGGGCACCAGCAAGACCATCGCCGCCGCCGGCATGAATGTGCACTACCACGATGTGGGCCAGGGTGAACCGGTATTGTTCCTCCACTCCTACGGTCCCGGCACCACCGCGTGGATCACCTTTCACAAGACGGTGGGCGCGCTGTCACAGCACTTCCGCTGCATCCTGATGGATCTGCCAAATTTTTCGAAGACTGGCCCGATCGTCTACCGCGAGGGGGTGCATGCCGTACAGGCGCGGACCGCGGTCGCCCTGCTGGACGAGCTCGGCATCCGGCGGGCATATTGGGTCGGCAACTCGCAGGGCGGGCAGTCGGCGATGGTGGCGGCCATCACCTACCCGGAGCGGGTCGGCAAGTTTGTGATGGGCGGCTCGCATATCGGCACCGGCGGCGACCGCTATTTGATGGCTAATCGCCCCTCGGAAGGCAGCCGCGCCACCCGCCGGGCGCTCGACGACCCGAGCCGCGAGAACATCGCACACTATCTGCGCGTCCATATCGACGACGAGAGCCTGGTGACCGGCGAGCTCATCGACTACATCCACCGGGCGCACACCTGGTCGCAAGAGTTCATCGAGGCGCGCCGGCAATCGGTGAGCCTGCCGCACGACTACACACCTGAGCTGCCGGGCATTCAGGCGCCAGTGCTGCTTATCCACGGACGCTACGACCGGATGGTGGCCTTCGAGGTCTCGATCGCGATCCTCAACTACATCGCCGATTCGCGCCTGGTACTGCTCAACAATTGCGGGCATTGGCCGCCCTTCGAAAAGCCGGCCGAGTGGACGGCACAGGTCCTCGCGTTCCTGCGCGGCTATTGAGCGGGACAGTCAAGTTCAAAGCCCAATCGGTTCGGCATCGCCTCCCTAATACCATGAGCCGCCACCGCAAGGTGGCGGATACGACAACGATTGTTGTTAGAGTGCCCGGGTAGAAATCGGAAAAGGAACCTCCATGGCACAGCTCTCCGGCACCGCAGCAGAACTCGACACGCTCAAATGGCGCTGCATCGGACCGCCGCGTGGCGGCCGCGTCGTGGCCGTTGCCGGCGACCCCAAAGACCGCAACGTGTTCTACTTCGGAGCCTGCGCCGGAGGCGTGTGGAAAACGGTTGATGCCGGGATCTATTGGCGCTGCGTCAGCGACGGCTTTTTCGGCTCCGCCGCGATCGGCGCGATCGCCGTCGCCCTGTCTGATCCCAACGTGATTTATGCCGGCACCGGGGAGACCGAGATCCGGCTCGACGTATCCTGGGGCGACGGCATTTACAAATCGACCGATGCCGGCCGCACCTGGAACCATCTGGGTCTCCGTGCATCGAGGTTCGTCGGCCGGATCCAAATCCATCCCGGCGACCCCGATCTCGTCTATGTCGCGGCACTGGGCGACGTGTTCGGTGCGAACGAGGAACGCGGGGTCTTCCGTTCTCGCGATGGCGGAAGAACCTGGAGCAAAGTGCTCTATCGCGACGCCAATACCGGTGCGGTCGATCTGGCGATGGATCCGCGCAATCCGCGCATCCTGTTTGCGGCCTTCTGGCAGACCCGCCGGAGCTTCTGGAACATCTCGAGCGGCGGGCCGGGAAGCGGCCTCTTCCGTTCCACCGACGGCGGCGAGAGCTGGACGGAGATTTCGCGTTATCCGGGCCTGCCGATGGGTCCGCTCGGCAAGCTCGGTGTGGCGGTGTCGCCCGCCCGCTCGGGGCGGGTCTGGGCATTGGTCGAGACAGAGGCGGAAAAGACCGGGCTCTACCGTTCGGAGGATTACGGCGAGAGCTGGGCGCTGGTCTCGTCGCATCGCGATCTGATGCACCGGCCGTGGTACTACACGCACGTCTTCGCCGATCCCTGTCATGGCGAGACGGTCTATGTCGCCAATTTGGCGCTGTGGAAATCGACCGACGGCGGCGCGAGCTTCACGGAAATTCAGACGCCGCATGGCGACAACCACGATCTCTGGATCGATCCTGCCGATCCCAACCGCATGATCGAAGGCAACGACGGCGGCGCCTGCGTAAGCTGCAACGGCGGCCAGACCTGGTCGTCGATCTACAACCAGCCGACGGCGCAGTTCTATCGCATCGACACCGACAACCAGTATCCCTATCGCGTCTATGCCACACAGCAGGACAACACCACGATTTCCGTGCCCAATGCTGCCGCCTGGGGTGCCATCACCCTCGGGGACTGCACCTATCCTGGCACCGGAGAAAGCGGGTTTGTTGCCGTGCATCCCAAAGACCCGAACATCGTCTATTGCGGCGCAATCGGCTCCAGTCCCGGCGGCGCTGGGGCATTGCAGCGCTACGACCATCGCACCGGGCAGATCCAGCTGGTCAATGTGTGGCCCGAGGCAGCGCTCGGGATCGCACCCAAGGAAATGAGATACCGCTTTGCCTGGACGTTCCCGATTGTCTTCTCACCGCACGACAGCGGGATCCTGTACGCGGCTGGCAACCATGTGTTCCGCAGCCGCGACGAGGGTATGAGCTGGGAGGAAATTTCGCCGGATCTCAGTCTCAATGATATTGCGCGGCAGGGGCCATCCGGCGGCGACATCACGCATGAAAACGCCGGGGCGGAGGTGCACGCGACATGCGCATCGCTCGCCCCCTCGCCGCACCGGCGGGGCGAAATCTGGGCCTCGACGGATGACGGGCTCGTTCACGTCACCCGCGACGACGGCAAGACCTGGCACAATGTCACGCCACCGGGAATGCCGGAGCTCGCCTATGTCGGGTGTGTCGAGATCTCGCCGCACGACGCCGACACGATTTATGTCGCGGCCACCCGCTACAAGCTTGCCGACTACAAGCCCTACCTGTTCCGCAGCACCGATGGCGGGCGAACTTTCGAGCCGATCAACGGCGATTTTCCCGGCGGCGAGATCACCCGCGTGGTGCGCGCGGATCCGGTGCGCAAGGGGCTGTTGTTTGTCGGCACCGAGACGGGTGTCTATTGCAGCCCGAACGACGGACAAAGCTGGATGCGCATGGGCGGCGGTCTGCCGGTCGCGCCGGTTTACGATCTGAAGATCAAGCAGACGGATCTGGTGGCCGGAACTCACGGCCGCTCGTTCTGGATTCTCGACGACATCACGCCGCTCAGGGGCCTTGTCGACGACAGCGACGGAAGCCGCCTCTTTGAGCCTCGCACAACGGTTCGCACAAAGCTGCATTTCGGGGCCTTGCGGAGCCTTCGGCCGAGCGGCATTGCGCATGCGCTGGCTCCCGGAGTGGGTGCTGGGATCCGAACCTTCCGCAAGCCGGACGGCATCAGCGGCCGCGAATATCTGGACGTTGGGGAGAATCCGCCAAACGGCGCGATCGTCTATTACTGGCTGGACGAGGGCGTTGCCGATCCGGTCGTGCTCACGTTCCATGACGAGGAGGGCGCGGCGATCGCGAGCTTTCGCAGCGACGACACGAGCTTGCCGGCGGCGAAGCGCCCGTCGGTTCGCCCTGGGCTCAACCGGTTCGTCTGGGATCTGAAGTATTCCGGACCGGAAGCACTCGATGCCGGCCTCGCGCCACCGCGCAACAAGCCGTTGGCCGAGCCCGGCGATCCGCCTGCCGGGCCGACGGTGGTGCCGGGCCGATACCGTGTGGAAATGTCGCTGGGTTCGGAGACGATGGCGGCGGAGTTCACGGTCGTGAAGGATCCGCGTCTTTCCACGACACTGGAGGACTACCGCCAGCAGTTCGAGCTCATGCGGGAATTGACCGCCTCGCTGGGCAAGCTCAACGCAACGGTCAATCACATCCGCCGGCTGAAGCACCGGCTTTCGGCGCTGGCTGGGGAATCGGAAGAAGACAAACACGGTCTCGCCGCGCAGGCTAAGGCAGTGGCGGGAAAGCTGACGGCGGTCGAAGCCGTGCTGGTGGACGTCCATCGCGAGTCGAACCGCGACGTGCTGCGCAATCCCGCGGGATTGAATGACACGCTGCTGGCTCTGATCAGCCAGGTTTCTATGTCTGATACCGCCCCAACGAAGTCGGCAGCAGCGGTAGCAAAAGAGATCATGGCGCGGGTCGATGCCGAGCTCGGCAAGCTCGAGCGGCTGGCCGCAACCGAAGTCGCTTCGGTCAATCGCTTGGCCCTCGAGCAGGAGGTCGTGGCGGCGAGTGATTGAAGGCGCCTTTGCAGTCGCACTCGCGACGTCGCTTCATCCGCAGCGTTGTTCCGTCGCCCGCTGTAACCATATGCCTGCGGCCCGAGCCGGTTCGGCGCGCCTGACCGCCGCTGGCAAATCAGGAATTCAAGCCCTATTTTTCATCAGTCGAGCGTCGCGTTCGATAATGGCGTGCATTCAAGCACGAGAACGGCGGCAGGAGAGTCCAATGAATGATTTCGCGCCCGTGCGGAGCCGGATCGACTTCAAAGCCGAGGCGTATCGCGATCCCTGGTCTGTGCCGCTCGACGAGATCGACGTTAGCAACCCCTACCTCTATTCCGAGGACACCTGCCACGGCTTCTTCGCCCGACTGCGGCGCGATGATCCAGTGCATTTTGCCAACAGCCCCCTCTACGGCCCGTTCTGGTCGGTGACCCGGTACCGGGACATCATGACCGTCGACACCTCACACCAGATCTATTCCTCCGATGCCGCCTTCGGGGGTGTCACGCTGAAAGACGTCCCGCTGCAGTACCGGAAGGAAAGCTTCATCGCGATGGATCCGCCGCGGCACGACGAGCAGCGCAAGATCGTCTCGCCGATCGTCGCCCCGCCGAACCTGGCGAAAATGTCTTCAACGATCCGCGAGCGGGCGATCCGCATTCTGCAAGAGCTGCCGCGCGGCGAGGTGTTCGACTGGGTCGATCGAGTCTCGATCGAATTGACGACGCAAATGCTGTCGAGCTTGTTCGACTTCCCGTTCGAGGAGCGGCGGATGCTGACCCGTTGGTCGAACGTCGCCACCGTCAACACGCACGCCGGCACGGAAATCGACTCTGAAGAAAAGCGCGACGTCATCCTGCAAGAAATGGTCAGCTACTTCGCCGACGTCTGGAAAATAAGACAGCAACAGCCGCCGAAATTCGACTTGATCTCGATCCTGGCGCACGGTGAGGCGACGCACGACCTGCCGTCGCGGCGGCAGGAGTTCATGGGCAACCTGATCCTGCTAATCGTCGGCGGCAACGATACGACGCGTAACTCGATCAGTGGCGGGCTGTGGTTCTTGAACCAGTTCCCCGAAGAGTACGCCAAGTTGCGCGCCAACCCCGAACTGATCCCGAAAATGGTTCCGGAAATCGTCCGCTACCAATCGCCAGTCGTACATATGCGCCGCACCGCGTTATGCGACGCCGAGTTGAACGGGAAGCGCATCCGCAAGGGCGACAAGGTCGCGATGTGGTATATCTCCGGTAACCGCGATCCCGAGGAGATCGGGGAGCCGGACCGTTTCATTATCGACCGCGCGCGGCCCCGTCAGCATCTGTCTTTCGGGTTCGGCATCCACCGCTGCGTCGGCAACCGGTTGGCGGAGATGCAGTTGACGATTCTGTGGGAGGAGATCCTGAAGTGCTTCCCGCCGATCGAGGTCGTCGAGAAACCGAAACGGGCCTATTCCAATCTGATCCACGGAATCACCGAGATGAAGGTGCGGATTCCGGCTCACTAGCCCTCTCCCAAATGGGCCCGCCAACTCGAGGGCGGCCTGGTAAGGGGGCCGGCCGTATCGAACGTCCTTTCTGAGCTTCGTGCTTGTTCACGTTCCGCAGCGGCTTCTCGCCGCATCCGGGGAGGGCCTCCCCCCAACCCTCCCCTGCTTGCAGTGGAGAGACTGAAACGGAGTCTCCACGTGCGAGCCTGCGCTCGTTTCGGTCATGAGGTCCGTTATTTCAAAGCCTTGCCGTGTCCCGAGGAGGCCCGAAGGGCCGTATCGGAGAGTGCTGATCCATGGGCCTCGGACGTCGCCTTCGATGTCAGCATCGTGATTTTTGCCGGGGTGCGGCCTTGAGATTGCCGATCAGGTGAGGTGCGCGAGGTCATCTTCGGGCTTCCGAGTAGGCCTCTGCGAACGCCTGAACAACCGGCCGGTCAGGGTTCTCTTCGCAGTAAGTGAGCGCTTGCGCCTCGATGCTGGGGATCAAGGCGACATCGATGGTGCTGGCGCGGAAGCGCGACGCCTGATAGCCGATATAGAACATCGTTGCCGCGGCCCGATCATCCGGCGCCAACCTCAGCAGGTCGCCGCAGCGCGCTCCCCGGATACTTACGATATGGCCCACCGGCCCCGCCTCGGTCGCAGGCGCCGGGACCGCGGCTGAAGCCGGCGCCGGGGGCGGTGCGGGTGGCGCGGTTGCCTCCTGCGGCTGGCTTTGCGCACAGGCAACCAGCAAGCCCGACAATAGTATAGCGGCGGTTCTTCCGTTCATCGCGTTGCTCGCATCATAAGATTTTTTCGACGACAGCCGTTGTCGGAGTAGAATTGATCCACTTTAAGTGACATGGATCGATGGGAAAAGACGGTTCGCCTCAAGGTGCTGCGGGTGTTGTCGGCTCTGGCGCCGGCTCGGCTTTGCCAAGTCCGATACCTGCTCCCCAGGCAGTCGCGAGCCCGAAGGAAATTGAGGCCAAATACACCGAATGAGGCCGCAGCGATGACTAAGTATCTGCTCTACATGGCGCCGATCGCCTTGATCGGGTTGATGGCTACGGAAGCACCGGCCGTCCCGGCTGTCTGGAGCGGCAGCATGGCCGGCAATATCGCCGCCGCGACGGCGGATGCGAAAGATGCGCCGTTGGTGCTCGTGCGCGGGGGCGGTCGCGGCGGTGGCGGCGGTTTTCGCGGCGGCGGCAGTGTCGCCGGCGGCGGTGGCGCCGGGCGAGGTTCCTGGGCCGGTGCGGGCGCCGGTGTCAACCGTGGAAACTTCAACAGCGCTAACGTCAACCGTGGGAATTTCAACAGCGCTAACGTTAACCGAGGAAACTTCAACAGCGCCAACATCAACCGGAACGTCAACGTCAACCGCAATGTCAATGTCAGCGGCGGCTATGGGGGCGGCTATTACGGGCCGGGTTGGGGTGGCGTTGCCGCCGGCGTCGCGGCAGGTGCCGTAGTCGGCGCCGCCGCTGCCAGTACGCCGTACTACCCATACTATCCGCCGGCTCCGGCATATCCCTATAATTGCCCATACCCGGATTACCCGAACTGCGGGCTTTGATCAGCTCCAGCGCGACGGCGCTGCGAGGCGCACTTTGTGTTCGTCGGATTACCGCCCGAACAGCCGCGCCCCGTCCCCACGCCTCTCGTCAGAGGTCTTCGCCGTAGGGCAGCGCGGCCGCTTCTGCCGACGATAAGATCGTGTTCCAGGCGCCGGTCGGGATGCGCTGGTTCGCTGCCGCGTCGCGCACGACGTTGATCGGATCGAGACCTCGCTCGACGCGCGTTAGCTGCTCGCGCAACAGCCGCCGCAGCATGACGATGCCGGTATCCGAATGCGCCAGGTTTTCGAGCGCGTGGATCGCGATCGGGCGCTGGCCCTCCTGCGCTTCGAGATCGTCTGGCTTGCGCTGCCGCTCCTCGTAGCTGCGTTTCAGGAACGAGCCCGGCCGGATGTCGGCGATCGTATCGGTCCCCGGCTTCCAGTCGGGCTTCGGCTCACCATTCTCGAGCGGCCAGGCGACGATGCTGATGCCGCGCACATGCTCATTGTCGATCGGCACGGCCCAGGACAGTTCGGTGCCGCGCTCCCTGCGCTTCGGCGTCGTGCCGGGCTCGCGGATGCTCGGGATGATGAACATGTTTGGGACGATGCATTCGGCGTGCCGCACCATGCGGTTGCCGCTCGGCAGGTCCTTGATCACATTGTAACGCACGCCGAGCGGCGTCCTCTCCCAGCCGATCGTGGCCTTGCCCTGCATCAAGGCACCGTCGAACTGGTCGCCGCTGATCCACTGGTGCAGTATCAGCAGGTGGTACGGGTCGACAATGTTCTCATAGTGCTGCAGCCAGTTGCAGTCCTTGACCATGCCGACCGCGTAGTTGCCCCACAGCCGCATCCCGCGCAATACGACGTCCTCGCCCCACTCTTGACTATTCCAGGCCGGGTCGATGATGTCAAAGCGCGGGAACAGCGGCTCGGTGCCGGGTGGGCCCATATAGACGAAGACGAGCCCGCCATACTCCATTGCGGGATAGGCGGGCTGCCACACATCCATGCGCTCGCGGAACTCCTCCGTCTCGCACGGCATATCGATGCACCGGCCCTGCGTGTCGTAGAGCCAGCCGTGATAGCAGCAGCGCAGCCCGTGCTCCTCGACGCGGCCCCATTCGAGCGATGTGCCGCGATGCGCGCAATGCGGGTCGAGAGCGCCGACCCGCCCCTTCTTGTCGCGAAACACGACAATCTCTTCGCATAGAAGCTTTTCCTTCCGCGGTAGATCGCGCAGTTCGTCCGATGTGCAGACCGGCTGCCAGTAGCGGCGCATCAGCTCGCCCATTGGGCTGCCTGGCTCGACGCAGGTCAGCTCGTAATCTGGCGCCGGCGTCTGTCGTCCGTAGGCCGATTTCATCGCTCCTCCGCTTTGCTTTGCCCTTTAGAGAAAGACGCTGAGATTTTTGTCGAGCAACACGTTGGCGTCGAGCACGATCGTGCGCCTCGCCACCTTCCACGCGCCGTCCACCTTGCGCAGCAAATCCTCGCGGCAGCCGGAGAGGAGCTGATGATCCGTCTCCAGATGCGAGCGGTACACCAGAAACGCGGTCCTGGCCTGCACCTCGCCATTTTCCAGCGGCGTCGCCTCGAGATTGCCGATCAGGTGACGGGTGCGCGAGGGGGGATCCTCGGCCCAGGCCATCCCGGTGTCGAGCCGGGCCACCCGCATTTCGAGATAGCGTTTGTCCTCCTCGAGGATCGCCAAATCGCCGACCGGCGTCAGCTCGCGGTGCGCTTCGCGGCGCAGCACGTTCTTGCGGCGCGGCATGAAGTAGAGGACATCGTCGGTGAAGAGGTCGAGCCACTCCGTGAACTTGCGCTCGTCGAGCAGCCACGCCTCGCGAATGTAGAATTGCATCAGCTCGAACCACAGCGCCTGCTGCGAGGTCAGTGCCATCGGCGGCTCCGCCGGGCGGTCCGCTTCCGGCGCGCGCTTTGTGTCCACCGGAGCGCCGCCTAGAGCATGAATGCTTCAGGTCGGCCGTCATTCCCGCAACAGCGGGAATCCAGTGACGGGCGATGTGCGTTAGCCCTAGGCCCCCGCCTTCGCGGGGGCGGCGGTGAGGCGTTTTTGTCCAGGCCGATCATGGCTAGCCCCGCATCGTCGCCGTACCGTCGAATTGGGCCGTGACCGGGTCGAGCGGGATTTGCGCCCAGCTCTCGGCGTTCATGAACTCTTCCCAGCGCCGATAGAAGAGACGCTGGTTGTTCTCCGAGATGTAACGCTCGGAGACGAGCCCCGGATAATCCGGATGCGGCCCGGCATGCCCCAGCCCCATCGACAGATCCTGCGGGTGTCGGCGCCCGACGCGGCGCGTGCTCGCTTCGGTCACGTGACGCCAGTTGTCGACGTCGTCCTGCTCGAACATCCCCGCAGCACCATTGTTGGCCTGGCTCCCGATCCGGATCACACGCTTCATTTCTTCGGGCATGTCGCGCTCGACCAGCACGAAGTGCCAGAACTCGGTCTTCAGCGGGCCGCGCGGTAGGGCGAGCCGCAGCCCGAGGATCCCGTTCGGAAAGATCGAATGATTGCCGAGCTGCACCCGGCGTGCGCGGAATGTGCCGAGCCGCCGCTCGACCTCGGGCACCGTCGCCTCGTGGTGCGCCTGGAACAGCCGCATTGTATCCGTCGACACGCCGTGCACGTAGCGAGGCATGTTGTCATCAGCGTCGCGGAAGGTGATCGAGTGCCCGTTGACAAAGGCGTGCTTGTTGGGGCTTGCGAACTGGTCCTCATGGGACAGCCGCGGCCGGCCGAGAAAGCGGGTCTGGACGCGAGCGCTCGAGAGATGGCTGGTCGGGACGTGATAATTGTCCGAGCAGTTGTCCACCAAGGTCTTCCAATTGACCGGCTCGAGCCATTTCATCGGGCCGAGCGCCTGCATGCCGCCGTCGCGCCGATTGAACACGGTGTCGAGATACCAGCGCGCGTCGCCGAGAAAGGCCTCGAGGCTCGGTGCGTCCTTGGCCCATGTCGCGAAGACGATGCCCGCATAGGTCTCGACACGCGCCTCGATCAGTCCGAGGGCCGACTTATCGAGCGCATCGTAATAGGCCTCGGATTGCCCGGGGATATACTCGAGGGCGCCGTCGTTGCGGTAGGTCCAGCCGTGATAGGTGCACATGAAGCGTTTGGCGTTGCCGTCGTCGACACGGCACACGCGGTTGCCGCGGTGGCGGCACATATTCAGGAGCGCGTGCAGGCTGCCCTCGCCATCGCGGGTCAGGATGACCGGGTCTTCGCCCATATAGGTGTGGAAGAAATCGTCGGGCTCCGGCACCAGGCTTTCATGCGCGATCATCAGCCAGGCGCGCCCGAAGATCTTTTCCATCTCGTCGTCATAGGCCGCCCGCTCGCTGAAGATGGAGCGGTCGAGCTTGCCGGTGGCGGGGTCGATGACGGCGTATTTCTGTTTGGCACCCATCTCCGGAATCTCCCTCTCGCGCCCATGATAGCAGCAGGCGGTGCCCATCATCACGCGGGTTTCAGCCGGCTACGGTCCGCGGCCGACCACGCCTCGCGCGGGGGAACCCTGGACGACATGCCCACTCCACTCGTTCGCCTCATGATCCTCCTGCGCCTTGCCCTCCCGAGGGTCTCTTCCTATATACGCGGATTGACGCAATTTACTAATTAAGCAATACTATGATGGCAAAAGACAGCCCACCCTGCTCGCCCCCTGATAGGCCGATTCCGCCCCCTGCGGGACGCGCTCGCGACCCTTGCTCGCGCGAGCCGAAGCCAGTGGTTAAGTCTTTGATCGAGAGGGATTTATCGACGATAAGCCGGGGCCGGAATCGATAATCCACCCTGTTTTCCGGCTTTTACAGGGGTCCAAAAAATACGAGCAGGCTCAGACAACGCCGTCGTCGCGCAGCCGTTTGACCTCCGCCGGGTCGACACCGCACAGCTCGCCGAGCAATCCCTCGCTGTGCTCGCCGAGCATCGGCGGACGGCTCACTCGGACGGGTGAATCCGACAATTTGATCGGGCAACCGACGGTTTGATAGGTGCCGCGCGTCGGGTAGTCGACATCGACGATCATCTCGCGCGCCTTCAGATGCGGGTCGGCCAGCACCTCGCCGGTGTCCTGGCAGGCGCCGCAAGGCACACCAGCCTCGCCGAGCACGCGCATGACTTCGTGCTTGCCGCGGGTGCGGGTCCATTCCTCGATGATCGGGTTGAGCGCGGCGCGGTTCTCCCAGCGAGTCATCTCGGTCGCAAAGCGCGGATCCTCGGCCAAATCGGAGCGGCCCATCGCCTTTAGCGTCGCCAGCCACATCGGCTGCTGTGAGGCGTTGATAAAGACATAGTCGTTGGGGCCGCCGCCGGCGCAGGGATAGACCGTGCTCGGCACGGTCTGACCCATCTGGTTGCCGCGCCGCGGCATCGGATGGCCAAAGCGCTGGTGGTCGCGCAGGCTGACCCGGATGATGTTGACGACCGCATCCTGCATCGACACTTCGACGTGCTGCCCCTTGCCCGTGCTGTGGCGCTGCTGCAGCGCGGCGAGGATGCCGATCGCCATGTGCATGCCGGTGCCGCTGTCGCCGATCGCCGGCACGACATAGGTCGGCGGGTTCTCGGGAAAGCCGGTGATGCTCATCGCCCCGCCCATCGCCTGAGCGATCGGCTCGTAGCTCTTGAAGTCGCGATAGGGGCCGTAGGTGCCAAACCCCTTGATCGTCGCATAGATAAGCCGCGGGTTGATTTCCGAGAGGACCTTCCAGCCGAGCCCCAACCGGTCGAGGGCGCCGGGCCCGAAATTTTCGAGCAGCACATCCGATTTGGTCATCAGCTCCTTAAACAATTCCTTGCCGCGGCCGGTCTTCAAATTGAGGGTCAGACTGCGCTTGTTGGCGTTGAACAACAGAAAGAACAGGCTGTCGCTATCCTGCCGGTCGCGCATGTTGCGGCGGGCGACATCGCCGCCCCTGGGCTCCTCGAGCTTGATCACATCGGCACCGAGAAACGCCAGGATCTGGGCGCAGGCCGGCCCGGCCTGGTTGTGCGTCATGTCGATGATGCGGATGCCTTCAAGCGCTTGGCTCATTTTGCTCTCCTGATAGGGCTCGATTTGTCGGCTCGGGATACCAGTCTTCGGCGAGAATTTGGTCGACGGTGTAAAGACATTCGGCTGGCAATGGGCCAGCGGACGCGCTCTCGCCGTATTTTTGCAGCTCGACAGCCGCCTGCTTCCGTGCAGCAGTATAGAGTCTGGGCAGCGTCTCCTCGATGTCCCGCCGCAGGGAAGGCGATAGCTGGTCCTCGAGCGCCGCGCGCGCCTCGATGATCGAATCCATCCAGTCGAACCGAGGATCGCGCGCCGGAGAATAGGCGAGCTTCAGGAAATGCACGAGGATGCGCCGCACCTGGCTGCGCACAGCATTTCGCTCGCTCTTGCCCAAATCCTCGATCTCCTCGGCAAGGTGCTCGCGGTCAAAGCGGTTGTCGCGGGTGCGCAAGGTGCGCAGGACCTGGGCCTGGTGTTGCGTCCAAGCGAAAAAATCATCTTCGTAGCGCGGTCGGTCCGGCATCGGCCTCAGGTCTCAAGTATTCAGCGTAGTGCGGTAATAAATATCCTCCAGCTGCAGCGGCTTGGTCAGCAGCCCCTGCTCGATCGAGCCGCGGATCGCGCGCTCGACATTCTTGCCCATCGCGCGCAGCCCCAGCGGATACGGGTCCTCGCCCAACACCTCGGCTTGCTCGTGCCGGTCGGTTCCCGGGAAATAGAGGTAAGCCGAGACGTAGCGCCGGGCGCGTTGATAGGCGACTTCCTTCGACCGGCGGAAGGCATCGAACAACTCCAAAGCGACCCAAGGGTGCTCACGGAGGATGCGGTTCTGCACGATCACGTGATGGTTGGCCTGAAAGAACCCGGTCTTTCGGTAATACTCGAAGACGACGGCCTTGCCGTCGTCCGCCAGCAATTTGCGCAGTCGCGGGTTGCCGGAGATTTGCGTCCCGCCCCAGCGGTCGATGACCGTGGTATCGCCGGCGGTGATCCGGTTCGACGGGCGGATCGCGGTGCATGCGTCGATCTCGCCACGGTCGAGCATCACGTCGAGGGTCTGGTCGACGGTCAGCCAATGGTGGGTCACGCCGACCGGTCCCGCCTTGTCGAGACCGAGCGCACCGCCATGGCTGAGCTCCTTGGTGCGGCCGTTGAACCAGATGTTGTCTTTGGCATCGATGCCGTGGAGGTCCTTCAGCGTGTTGCGGAACCACAGGGCGGCGGTCATGTCGTAGTCCGGTACGCCGATCCGTTTGCCCCTCATATCGGCGAGGCTGGCGATGCCCGAGGCCGTGTTGACGTAGAGGTAAGGCCAGTGGTGTCCGCGGCTCAGAAACACCGGCAAGGCCGACCAGTCCCACTTCTTGCCGTCGCTCCGCTCGCGGGCCAGTAGGGTCTCGGAGATCGACATCTCCGCGACATCGAATTCGTCATAGAACAGGTTGCGCTGAAACAGCGTGCTCGGATCGAGCGTCACAAAGCCGAGCTCGATATTCTGCGGCTTGACCGTCCCGTCCTTTAAGGGCTCGACCCGTGGATTGTCAGAGAAGCCTATCGTCAGACGCAATGTCACAGCTGGCTGCCTCCTCCACCTGACTCATTCTTCCGGCAGGCCGGCCAGGCGCAGGCCGGCGACGTAGAGTTCGAGAAGTTCCGGTGCAAAAAAGTGAGCGTACTCGCGATAGCCGGCAACGGTCAGCTTGGGGTCGATAGCAAGCACTCGGCTGAGTCCGGCGCGTGCCTCATCGAGCCGGCAGAGATGCGCCAACGCGACGACTCTGACGCGCATCGCGTTAGCTAAGCGCGGCTGGTCGTGCAAGGCGCGGTCGGCCCATTCGATCGCCTGTTCGAAGCGTCGCGCGGCGACATGAGCGATAGCGATATTGGCGGCGAAGAAAGCGACATAGGGGTCGAACGGGCTCAAACGGTGCGCCCGTTCACTGGCTTCGATCACCGCTTCGGGCTGGTTGCGCACCGCGTGGATATTCCCTCTGACCCGCCAGGCGAGAGCCGCGTTTGGGTTGAGCGCCAGGGCGCGGTCGAGGGCCGCCGCCGCCAGCGCCGCCTCGCCGGCGAATAAAAAC
>Ga0306920_100005341_pt1 | contig 16597 bp, 14 predicted proteins | sample flu12Cox44000170_FD_204666 | JGI IMG/M metagenome (GOLD analysis project Ga0306920, IMG submission 204666) | Lab enrichment of tropical soil microbial communities from Luquillo Experimental Forest, Puerto Rico - flux4day.12C.oxic.44.000.170 (v2)... | ecosystem: Environmental > Terrestrial >... | reverse complement strand
TCGTCGATGGCATCGCGCGCGAAGGCGGAAGTCTGCTCGTCTGGAAGATGCGCGTTGGCCAAAGCGGCATGCACATTCATGATACTCTCCTGAAGGCGCATTCGGCGCGCTTTGATCCGTTTTGGAAAAGTTCAGGTGGCGTAGTCGGCAAGCCGCAGCCCCGTGAATTGCCAGCGCTGGTGCGGATAGAAGAAGTTGCGGTAGGTCGTGCGGCTGTGTCCGGTGGGCGTCGCAAGCGACGACCCGCGCAGGACCAATTGGTTGACCATGAACTTGCCGTTGTATTCGCCGAGCGCGCCTTCGACCGCGCGATAGCCCGGATAGGGCGCATAGGCGCTGCGGGTCCATTGCCAGACGATGTCGAAGGCGTCGTTGAGGTGATTGCCGCGCGCGGCGACCTCCCACTCCATTTCGGTGGGCAGATGCTTGCCGCTCCAGCGCGCAAAAGCATCGGCTTCGTAATAGCTGACATGGCAAACCGGTTTGGCCGGATCGACCGGTTGCAGGCCGGCAAGCGTGAGGACATGCCATGCCCCGTCCACCTCGCGCCAATAGCCAGGTGCCTGCCATCCCTCGTTGCTTGCGGCGGCAAATCCGTCCATGAGCCAGAGCGTTGCCGTCGAGTAACCGCCGTCCTTCATGAATGCGAGCCAATCGGCATTGGTGACGAGATTGCGACCGAGCTTGACTGGGCCGACCAGCGCCCGATGCGCCGGTTTTTCATTGTCGAAGTGAAAGCTGTCGTCGGCGTGCCCGACCGTATGAATGCCTTCGTTGAGAAAGACCCACTCGTCCGAGCTGTGCGTCGTGGCGGGAAATCGCCATGCCGCGTCGTAGACGGGCGGAATCGGATTCTGCGCGAAGGCGTGCAGGATGTCCGTGAGCATCAACTCCTGATGCTGCTGCTCGTGATTGAGGCCCACCTCGAGCAGCGGCGCGACGCGCTTCAACGCGTCCTCTCCCGCGGTCTCGAGGAATCGCACGACGGCTTCATCGACATGACGGCGATAGGCGGTGACTTCCTCGGCGCCGGGACGCGTCAACAGGCCGCGCTGGTTACGGGCATGCCGGGGGCCGGCACTGACGTAGTAGGAATTGAAGAGATAGGCATAGTCGCCGTGATAGGGCCGATAGTCCTTGCAATGCTCGCCGAGCAGGAATTGCTCGAAGAACCACGTGGTGTGAGCACGATGCCATTTAGCCGGACTGGCATCCGGCATCGATTGCACCACCTGGTCCTCCGCGCTGAGATGGGCCGCGCGGCGCTCGGTTTCTCTGCGGACGGCGAGGAATGCTTCCATGAAGTCATGGGCGGGATTGCCGGAATCGGAGAAAAGTGACGGGGTAGGGGCAGAAAGCGCTGCTGCCGCTGATGTCGATGTCGTCACGATGGCCTCTGATCAAAAAGATGTTATGCGGACCGGTAGCTGATACGCAGCACGTCGTTGTCGGGCAGGTTCGACATTCGCTTTGGCCGGTGCACGAATTTCCTCGGCGAATGTCAGATCCAAAACCGCGCTAAGAACCTGTATTTGGCAGTGTTTTTGGCCGCAACCTTCGGAGAAGGACTTCGCCGCCAGGGGGGCGAATGTTACAACCGGCTCACTACATAAGGGTTCCCGTTCAGGAAAAAAGCCTCCCCGGCCATGATATGAGGGTCCTCAGGCTATGGAGGCGGCCCTCCCGCGGAGGCTCATAGCGGCCAAGTGTCTTCCGGCCTTTCCATTTTGCTTTGGATGCACAACGGTTTGGGCTACATATATTGGCAGGATCGCCTAAGACAGGGCCGCGCCCAGCCCGCCAGCACGGCGGGGGCCAGCGCCCCAAAGGGAAGCCCCCTAAAGGAAACAAAGATGAGCATCGAACAATTCATCGACAATGAAGTGAAGTCGAACGACGTCGTGCTGTTTATGAAGGGTACGCCACAATTTCCGCAATGTGGTTTTTCCGGCCAGGTCGTGCAAATCCTCGACCATATCGGCGTCGGTTATAAGGGGCTGAACGTGCTCGAGTCCTCCGAACTGCGTAACGGCATCAAGGCTTATTCCAATTGGCCGACAATTCCGCAGCTCTATGTCAAGGGCGAGTTTATCGGTGGCTGCGACATCATCCGCGAAATGTTCCAGGCCGGAGAATTGCAGCAACTGTTTGCCGACAAGGGCATCCCGGTCGACGCAGCGGCCTGAGCTTGTTCGCGCGCCAGATCGGTACTGCGCGGCTGGAAGTTATCGTTGCCGACATCACGACACTGAGCGTTGACGCCATCGTCAACGCGGCCAATACGTCGCTGCTTGGTGGCGGCGGGGTCGACGGCGCGATCCATCGCGCGGCGGGTGCAGAGCTGCTTGCCGAATGCCGCACCTTGGGTGGTTGCGAGACGGGGGGCGCCAGGATTACCAGGGGATATCGGTTACCTGCTCGGCATATCATCCATGCCGTTGGGCCGGTCTGGAATGGCGGCAATCACGGCGAGGGCGCTCTGCTTGCCTCCTGTTATCGCCGTGCCATCGATCTGTGCCGGACCCACGCCCTGACCTCGATCGCCTTTCCGGCGATCTCGACCGGCGTCTACCGTTTTCCCGCCGATCGCGCCGCCGAGGTTGCGGTCGCCTCGACCATCGAGGCGCTGGCGGATGCGTCTTCGATTGATCGAGTGATCTTCTGCTGTTTCTCGAACGAGAGTGCGCGTCTGCATGAACAGGCGATAGCGCGGCTCTAGAAATTGCCTGCGCACGGCCCTTGCGAGGATTTTGTCGGTCGCTACACTCTCCAACGCAATTTCTGGAGGGCAAAGATGCAATTTCGTTGCGTAGGGTCGCTTGCGTTTGGCTTGTGTCTTGCCACCGCGATGATGCCGGGCGCCCGCGCCCAGAGCGGCTTCGATATTCCACCGGGCGCGCATTTCAATCTGCAAAAGCTCGGGCGCCTCAGTGACTATCTGCGCGACCAGATTGCAAACGGCAAGATCCCCGGCGCCATCGTCTTGATTCAACAACACGGCAAGCCCGTTTATCACGAGTTTTTCGGCGTGAAGGATGTCGCCTCCAACCTGCCGATGACGGATCAGACCATCTTTCGCCTGTTTTCGATGACCAAGGCGATCACCAGCGTCGCCGCAATAATGTTGCTGGACGAAGGCAAGTACGCGCTCGGCGATCCCATCGCCAAATACATTCCCTCCTTCGCGAACGTGAAGGTCGGCGTGGAGAAGGTGAGCGCGGACGGCAGCAAGGCACTGGAGCTGGAAGCCCCGCGACACCCGCCGACCGTCCTTGACCTGATGCGCCACACCTCCGGTATCACCTACGGGTTCTACGGCGACAGTCTGGTGCGCAAGGCCTATGCGGCCGCAAATATCTACGCGGGCGACTTCGATCTTGCCGAGTTTGCGGAGCGAATCGCGAAATTGCCGCTGCAGGATCAACCGGGGACGCTTTGGGAATACGGCCACTCCACCGACGTTCTGGCGCGGATCATGGAGATCGTATCCGGAAAATCGCTGCTTCAGCTCGAGCGGGAAAAACTACTCGATCCGCTTGGCATGAAGGATACCGCCTTCTTCGTCACCGACCCCGAGAAGCAGAAGTTGATGGCGCAGCCGGTACCGAACGACAGCGATTTCCGCGTCGGACGCGACAACAACCCGACGGTCGTCAAGAAATGGGAATCGGCCAGCGGCGGCATGGTTTCAACCATGGCGGACTTCGCGCGCTTTGCCCAAATGCTGCTCGACGGCGGCAAGTTCGAAGGCAAGACCTATTTGAGCCCCAAGGCGTTCGAACTCCTGACCACCGATCAGATCGGTCCCGGCTCCGGTATTGGACGCGATGTCTTCTATTTCCCCGGCGACGGCTTCGGCTTCGGGCTCGGTCTTGCGGTGCGCACCGATCCCGGTAATGCGCGGCCACCCCCGCCGGGTTCGCTCAGCGAATTGAAGTGGGACGGCGCCAGCGGCTGCTATTTCGTGATCGACCGCAAGCAGGACATGTTCTTTGTGCTGCTGGAGCAGACGCCATCTGAGCGCCAGAAGATTCAGCCTGCGGTGAAGAAGCTGATCTACGAGGCCCTGGAGAACTGACCCACCGGGTGGGACTACGCCGCGCGGACAATCTCCCGCACCAGGCCGACCGTTTCCTCGATCATCGGCGCGCTCGCGTCGAGATGGGTGCAGGCGCGGATGCGGCCATCCATCATCGCCAGCAGCACGCCACGCTTGCGTAACTGCGCGACCATCCTGTCTCCAGCGACGCCGGCGCCATCGGGCTTGAAAAACACGAGATTGGTTTCCGGCTGCTGCACCTCGACGCCTGCAATCTGGGAGAGGCCGCGCGCCAGCGCCCGCGCATTGGCGTGGTCCTCTGCAAGACGATCGACATGGTGATCGAGCGCGTAAACGCAGGCCGCCGCGCAGATGCCGGCCTGGCGCATGGCACCGCCGAGGCGCTGTTTCCAGCGCCAGACTTCGTCAATGAAAGCGCGCGTGCCGGCGATCGCGCCGCCGATCGGCGCGCCGAGTCCCTTGGAGAAATCGATCCAGGCGGAATCCCACCCTGCCGCGAGGTTGCGGGCCGAAATGCCGGTGGCGACAGTCGCATTAAGTAGCCGCGCGCCATCCATATGGGTGGCAAGGTCGGCCGACCTTGCGATCCCAACGATCTCATCGAGGGCCGCCTTCTTCCAGATCGTGCCACCGCCGATATTGGCGGTCTGCTCGACGCTGACCAGCGTCTGCGGCGGCTGATATCGCGTGCGCGGGTGCAGCGCCCTGCGCAAGGCATCCGGCGAAAACTGTCCGTCCGCGCCCGCCAGCGGCACGATCTGGAATCCGCCGAGTGCTGCATGCGCGCCGCCCTCGCGCGCGATGATGTGGGCGGTCTCGTGGGCCAGGATTTCATCGCCCGGCCGGCAATGCACGAGGGTGGCGGCGACGTTGCACATGGTGCCCGAGGGCAGGAACACCGCGGCTTCCTTGCCGAGGAGATCGGCGACGCGTTCGCAGAGGAGATTGACGGTCGGATCGTCGCCAATCTGCTCGTCGCCGACTTCGGCGCGCGCCATCGCCTCCCGCATTCCTGCGGTGGGACGCGTCTGCGTGTCGGACAACAGGTTGATGCGCACCGGCGGCGCCTTGGGATCACGTGGAGGAGGGGTGTAGAACATGGCGAGGCCTCGTGTTTGGTGGTGCAATCTTACTCAAACAAAAAGCCCCGGCAAAACCGGGGCTTTTGAGATCCGGACAGCACAGCAGATCAGCGCGAATAGAATTCGACGATCAGGTGCGGCTCCATCTGTACCGGGAAGGGCACATCCGACAGGCCCGGGACGCGGCTGAACTTCGCCGTCATCTTGGAATGATCGACCTCCAGGTAATCGGGCACGTCGCGCTCGGCAAGTTGTGTTGCTTCCAGCACATGGGCGAGCTGCTTGGAGGCTTCCTTGACCTCGATGGTGTCGCCGACTTTCAGCTGGTAACTGGCGACGTTGACGCGCCGGCCGTTCACCTTGATGTGGCCGTGATTGATGAACTGGCGAGCGGCAAACATGGTGGAGACGAACTTTGCGCGGTACACTGCGGTGTCGAGGCGCCGCTCCAGCAGGCCGATCAGGTTTTCGCCGGAATCGCCCTTCATCCGGCCGGCTTCCACATAGATGCCGTGGAACTGGCGTTCGGAAATGTTGGCGTAATAGCCTTTAAGCTTCTGCTTGGCGCGGAGTTGCACGCCGAAGTCGGAAAGTTTGCCCTTGCGGCGCTGGCCGTGTTGGCCCGGGCCGTATTCCCTGCGGTTCACGGGGCTCTTCGGGCGGCCCCAGATATTCTGGCCCATGCGGCGATCGATCTTGTATTTCGCCTCACTGCGCTTAGTCATCGCGTCCTCTTTCGGTTCAAAGGTTTGAGGAAACGCGCCCTCCTGTGCTTCGGGAAAATGTCCCGAGGCCGACAGGTCCTGCCGCCAAAGCTTGCAAAGCAGCGGGACCGCGGGTCGCGAAACGCTTCGCGGGCCGAAAACGGCCCGCGAGCAGGTGGCTTTTAGGGGAAAAACCGTCATTCTGTCAACGAGAAGGCACGGTTTTTTCAAATTCAGCATCGACCTCGCGGCGCGGGCGAAGTCAGCGGCCCGGTCTTGTTCACCACGTAAATGGTGAGTGCTTTCAGCGGTTTGTCGCCGCCGACCCCAGCAACTCAGGCCGGAACACGGCCGCCGAAGAACGGCATCAATGTCCGGCTTAGCGTATGCTGCCGTCTCGAGGTGAACAGGATCTCTGCGCCTCCCTGATCGGACTCTTGCCCCGGTACCCCCAGCAAATCCGAGACGCGCCGGGCGATCGCCGGCGCCGGGTCGATCCAGTCGACCGGCCACGGAGCAAGGCGGATGAGGCGGTCGAGCAGCAGCGGATAGTGGGTGCAGGCCAGCACGATCGTGTCGGTGCGCTTGGCCGCATCAGTGGCATTCCCGACGAAGCAGGGGACAAGCTCCGCGGCGATATCGTCGTCGCTGACCGCCTTGCCGCTCAAGGCGTTCTCGGCGAGCGAGGCCAACTTCGGCGAGCCGACCAGCGTCACCTCGCATCCTTGCGCAAAGTCACGGATCAGCGCCCTGGTATATTCGCGATTGACCGTGGCGCGGGTGCCCAATACCGAGACGCGCCTGGTCCTCGATTGCGCGCAGGCCGGCTTGATCGCCGGCACCGTGCCGACAAAGGGAATCCCGTATGTGTTACGAAGATGGGACATGACCAGCGTGGACGCCGTGTTGCAGGCAATCACGACTAGGTCGGGTGCATGGGCATCGATCAGTTCACCGATCAGCGGCACGACGCGGGCGATGATCTGTTCCTCGCTGTGATCATTGTAGGGAAAGAAGGCATCGTCGGCGACATAAACATAGTGCGCATCGGGACGCGCGGCCACGACCTCACGCAAGACCGTGAGCCCGCCAAGGCCTGAATCGAACACTAAAATCGAAGGAGGTGGTGACACGGCGCGATTCTACCCGATCGGAAGTTATCATTCAGTTGTTTTCCGCCCTCGCGATCTGTGCTGCGGCAGGACAAAGGGTGTTCTGGTCGAAAATTGTGGCGGTTTAAGTCGCTTTTTGGGATAGGCCGGTCGGACGAACAGGATTGCGGGACATGCTGAGAAATACGCCCACCAGTTGGGGCAGCCTCTCCAGGTGGCTTCACTGGATTCTGGGCTTGGCCATCATCGGCATGATCGCCTACGGATGGTGGATGAACCATGTCCCCCTCCGCGCCGCGCGCCTGTTTCACCGCTCGATCCATGCCGATATCGGCTCTTCTGACGGTGCTGCGGCTCGTCTGGCGCGGCCTCAACCCGACACCCGAGCCGCCAGGCGATACCCCGCGCTGGCTACGGATTGCGGCACGCATCGGCCATTGGGCACTGTATCTCGCCACTATCCTGGTAGCGATGCTGGGCTGGGCGATGGCAGGCGCACGCGCGCCGGACTATTCGAGCTGGTTCGGTCTCTTCAACGTGCCTCAGATCACCTCACCCGACAAGGCGGCGGCAAACGCCTATGAGGCGCGGCACATCTTGTTTGCCTATGTCCTGCTGGCACTGATTGCGATCCACATTGCCGCCGCGGCCTGGCATCATTTTGTCAGACGCGATCGGGTGGCGGCGCGCATGATCCGGGGAGGCACCGGCTGAGCCGCTCGTGCTTGTTTTTGTGTTCTCCCTCTGATTGTATCTTGCAGATAGCGCAATTTCGCGCAAGCATACGCGCATTGGTGGTATTCCCCTGACGGAGTATCCATGTCGAAGAATATTGTCCTGCTATCAGACGGCACCGGCAACAGCGCCGCATCGATTTTCAAAACCAATGTCTGGCGGCTGTTTCAGATCCTGGATTTGAGCGATCCGACGCGCCAGATCGCATTTTATGATGACGGCATTGGCACCTCGTCATTCAAGCTGTTTGCGATTCTCGGCGGCATATTCGGCTTCGGCCTGAAGCGCAACGTCGTCGCGCTCTACAGCTTCTGCTGCCGCAACTATAAAGCCGGGGATCGCATATATTGCTTCGGATTCAGCCGCGGCGCCTTCACCATTCGCATCGTGGCCGGGCTCATCGCTTCCCAGGGGCTCGTTACCTATAACGACAGTGAGGCCGATCTCGCCCGCTTTGCCGCCGATGCCTATCGCGCCTACCGGCGTCGCTTCAACGGCGGCATCCTGCGCTATCTCGGCTATGTCGGGATCGATCTGCGAAACATTCGCGACGCCGCAATCCGCGCCTGGCGACGGCTGCGTGGCCAGGCGGTGAGGGCACCGTCGATGACCGCGATCGAAAGCATTCATTTTGTCGGTATCTGGGATACCGTCGACGCGTACGGCGGTCCGATCCAGGAAATGACGCGCGCGATCGACTACTGGATCTGGCCGCTGTCGATGCCGGACCATTTCATGAGCGCGAAAGTCCTGCGCGCCTGTCATGCGCTGGCGCTTGACGATGAACGCGACGCGTTCAGCCCGGTGATCTGGGACGAACGCTATGTGCGCGCGGCGGCGACGGTTGCCGGATCGAGCAAGACGACCTGGCTCTTCGACATCAATTACGACCCGCGTAGTGCTGCTGCGAAAGCGGCAGAGCCCCCGCCGCGGGAGCGCACCAACCTTATGCCAATCGACCAGCAGCGCATCAGCCAGGTCTGGTTCACCGGCGTCCACGCCGATGTCGGCGGCGGATACCCCGAGAACGGGCTTTCCTTCGTCACGCTGAACTGGATGATGGATCGGGCGGAGGCCTACGGTCTCATATATCTCACGCCGCAGCGGTGGCTGCTTATCGATCCCCAGATCGACCCCACCGACAAGCTCAACGATTCCCGCAAGGGTCTTGCGAGCTATTACCGCTACAAGCCGCGCAACCTTCGCGACATCTATCGAGAGCCACCCTACAAGCCCTCGGTGCTCGATGATGCCCATCGCATTTGGCGGCTGCTGCGGAAACTGCCCGACCCGCAAACCGACATCCTTGCCGACCTGCACCCGAGCGTGCCGCGACCTGTGCTGCCCCCACAGATACCGACCATTCACGAGGCCGTATTCGAGCGCATCCGCCAGGGCACAGACCGCTATGCGCCTGTCGTGATTCCGGCGCCCACGGCCTACAAATTCACCGACAAGAACGGAGCCGTGGCCGCCGGACCACACCCGGTCGATCCGGCAAAACCGCGATCCAGCGTCCAGGATGACGTCTGGAACTGGATTTGGCTGCGCCGCATCGTTTATTTCCTCACCGCCGGTGCAACCGCCTTTGTTGCCTTCATACCTTTCTTCGTGATCTACAAACCGGGCTTCGGGCTCAGGATGGTCGGAAGCTTCGTCAATCCGCTAATCAACGCCGCCGCGTCATTTCTTCCGGGCTTCCTCGATCCCTGGTTTGTCGCCTTTCGCAATGGGCCGGGGTTCGTCCTGATCGGCGCAGTCGCGATCGGCGTGTTGATGCTGTTCGGCAAGAATCTGCAGGAGACGATTCACGACGTCTCGCGGGTCGCCTGGCACGCGCCAGGTCATCACGTCCCCCTGAGCGGGTGGCGAGCCGCAGTCTACCGGCTGCGCCGGCTCGGCATCTACCCGGCGTTCTTCTATACGCTCACGCACTGGATTCTCCCCACCGCCATTATGTGGTGGCTGTTTTGGTGGCTCGCCTTCGGTACGGCCAATACGCTCGGCCTGTTCTGCACGCCGACAGGTCACGCCATCGACGTGACCGAGGCCGTCGTCGCCGGGCAAAAATCAGTGGGTACCTCGGATGTTTTCTACACGAAGGAGCTGTGCCATCCGACCGGCCTCAAGGTCTCGCGAGGCGAGAAATACCGCATCAGCCTCACAATCATGGATCCTTGGATCGACAGGGACATTCCGACCGATCCCAGGGGCTTCCGGTTGGGGGCCTGGAGACAACTGGGAGGAATACCTTTCAAGCGGCTGATCTGGTCGAACTGGTTCAGGCCGATTATTCGCGTCGGCAGCACCGGGTTGGAAGAACACCTTCCCACGCTCACCCAGGATTTCACAGACAAAAACCTCTGGAGCGGGGAGTTCACGGCCCGCAATGACGGCGAGGTTTTCCTTTATGTGAACGATACCTCGATTTTCTTCCCGTGGCTTTTCCACGTCTTCTACGACAATAATCTGGGATCGGCGTCCATCTCGATGAAGAAGCTTTAAGCGGCGGCCCGTCATGCCTCGCCGAACACGCGCTTGAAGATGGTATCGACATGCTTGAGGTGATAGTCGAGATCGAACTGCTCGTCGATCTCGGCGTCGCTGAGAAATTTCTTCACCTCGGCATCCCCCTTCAGCAGAGAGCGAAAGTCGCCTTCGCCTCGCCACACCGGCATCGCGTTGCGTTGCACGAGCCGGTAGGCGTCCTCGCGGCTCGCGCCTTTTTGCGTGAGCGCCAGCAAGAGCCGCTGCGAGTGAACCAGCCCGCCCAGCCGGTCCAGGTTCTTCTGCATGTTGGCGGGGTAGACGATGAGCTGGTCGATCAGGCCCGCCAGCCGATTGAGCGCGAAGTCGAGGGTCACGGTGGCGTCTGGGCCGATCATTCGCTCGGCGGAAGAGTGCGAGATGTCGCGCTCATGCCAGAGCACGACGTTTTCCAGTGCCGGCGTCACATAGGCGCGCACCATGCGCGACAACCCGGTGAGATTTTCCGACAGCACGGGATTGCGCTTGTGAGGCATAGCCGAAGAGCCCTTTTGGCCTTCCGAAAAGAACTCCTCCGCCTCCAGCACTTCGGTACGCTGCAAGTGCCGGATTTCGGTGGCAAGTCGCTCCACTGACGAAGCAATCACACCAAGGGTGGCAAAATACATCGCGTGGCGGTCGCGCGGGATCACCTGCGTCGAGATCGGTTCCGGCACGAGACCCATGGCCTTGGCGACGTGCTCCTCGACGCGGGGGTCGATCTGCGCAAAAGTGCCGACTGCGCCGGAAATCGCACAGGTTGCGACCTCCTTTCGCGCGAGCACGAGGCGTTCGCGGGCGCGGGAAAATTCCGCATAGGCAAAGGCGAGCTTCAAGCCGAAGGTGACGGGCTCGGCATGGATGCCGTGTGAGCGGCCGATGGTCGGCGTCATCTTGTGCTCGAAGGCGCGCTTCTTCAGCGCTGCCAGAACCTTGTCGATGTCTGCCAGCAGGAGATCGGCGGCGCGCACGAGCTGAATGTTGAAGCAGGTGTCAAGCACGTCGGAAGAGGTCATGCCCTGGTGCACGAAACGCGCCTCGGGCCCGACGATCTCGGCAAGATGGGTGGTGAAGGCGATGACATCGTGCTTGGTCTCGCGCTCGATTTCGTCGATCCGAACAACGTCGAAGGTGGCGTTCCCCGCCTTGGCCCAGATTGTCCTGGCGGCCTCTTTCGGAATGACGCCAAGCTCGGCGAGGGCGTCCGCCGCGTGAGCCTCGATTTCGAACCAGATCCTGAAGCGTGTCTGCGCTTCCCAGATCGAGGCCATTTCCGGGCGGGTGTAGCGGGGGATCATCGCGGGCTCCGGAGCAGTTGGGTCGGTCATTTTGGTTGGTCCCGACCGAATGTTTTTACGCCGCGCTTTAGCAGATCGGGATGCGGGAAACCACCCGCTAAAGCGTTAACGCTCAGGGCAGGGGAGGGTGGAAAACGCACTAGTGGAGCGGATTTGATGTTCGCTGCTCGCCCACCACGATTGCTTGATGCGAACGTCAAATCCAAAGCTCCACTAGCATCAATGGTTTGCTAGTGGTCCCTTGATTCTAACATTCGCAAACGTGGCTCCCCGAGTGGGATGCGAATGTTAGAATGGGACCACTAGGTGCTGGCGCATGCTGTTGATGTCCCTCAAACTCCGCCTCGACGCAGGTCCCTAATGTGAGCGCTGGAGGAAACCGTGCTGCTGGCTGTCTTTGCCGATATCCATGCCAACCGGCCGGCCTTTGCCGCCTGCCTCGAATCGGCGCGCTCGCGCGGCGCGGAGCGGACGATCCTGATCGGTGACTACGTGGGTTATGGCGCCGATCCGGAATGGACGGTCGACACGGTCATGGGGATGGTCGCCAACGGAGCCCTTGCGGTGCGCGGCAACCATGATTCGGCGATCGGCACCAACAGCGAGACGATGAATGCGGAAGCGCAGGCGGCGATCGAATGGACACGTGGCAGGCTGGACGTTGCCCAGCGGCGATTCCTGAGCGAACTGCCATTGATGCTGGAAGAAGAGGACCGCCTCTACGTGCATTCGGAAGCCTCCAGCCCGGCGCGTTGGCGCTACGTTCAGTCGGCGGCCGACGCCGCGCGCAGCCTGATCGCGACGTCCGCAAAGGTGACCTTCTGCGGCCACATCCACCGGCCGGCGCTCTATTCGATGTCGGTCACCGCGAAGATGACGAGCTTCGTGCCGACCAGGGGTATCGGCGTGCAGTTGCTGAAGGGCAGGCAGTGGCTGGCCGTCGTCGGTTCGGTCGGGCAGCCCCGCGACGGCGACCCGGCGGCCAGTTTTGCGACCTACGATACGGTGTCCCGGGAGATCACCTATTGCCGCGTGCCCTACGATGTCGAGCTGGCCACCAGGCGGATTCGGGAGAGCGGCCTGCCGTCCTGGCTCGCCGATCGCCTCCTGATCGGACGGTGAGCGATGCCAAGCCCTTCGATCGAGCCCGGCACTGTCATCGACGGCTTCACGATCGGAGATTGTGTCCATAGCGGCGGCATGGCAACGCTGTGGAGCGTCACCCGCCCCGACATTTCCGCGCCACTGTTGATGAAGATACCGAGGATCTCGGAGGGGGAGGATCCCGCCGCCATCGTCAGCTTCGAAATGGAGCAGATGATCCTGCCGCGGCTCAGGGGCTCGCATGTGCCGGCCCATTTCGCCTCCGGCGATTTTTCCCGCCAGGCCTATGTCGTGATTGAATGTATCCCGGGCGCGACCCTCTTCCGTCGTCTGCCTGAGTTGCCGCTTTCTTACGAGGAAGCAAGCGTGCTGGTCGGCAAAATTGCGGTCGCATTGGCCGATTTGCATCGCCAGGACGTCATCCATCACGACATCAAGCCAAGCAGCATCATGTTTCGCGAAAGCGGCGAGGCCGTGCTGATCGATTACGGGCTGTCGCATCACAACCATCTGCCCGATCTTCTGCAGGAGGAATTCCGCGTTCCCTATGGCACGGCGCCCTACATGGCGCCCGAGCGGCTTCTGGGGGTGCGGGACGATCCACGCAGCGACCTGTTTTCGCTGGGCGTCTTGCTCTATTTCTTCACCACCGGCGTCCGTCCGTTTGGCGAGACCGAAACGCTGAGTGGCATGCGGCGGCGGCTGTGGCGCGACCCGTATCCTCCGCGCTATCTCAGGCCGGACTATCTGCCCTGGCTGCAGGAGGTCGTGCTGCGATGTCTGGAGATAGAGCCGGGCTGGCGCTATCCGACCGCATCGCAACTTGCCTTCGAACTTGCACATCCCGACCAGATCAAGCTGACCGCGCGATCGGAGCGTATCAAGCGCGATCCCCTTTCGACGGTGTGGCGGCGCCGCTTCAACCTGGGCGTGACCGTGCCAAAACCGAAATCCGATATGGGGGCGCAGCTGGCTGCAAGCCCGATCGTGGCGGTTGCTCTCGACACGGCGGGCGCCCCGGAGGAGTTGAGTACCGCGTTGCGCAGGACGGCGGAACGGCTGCTTGCGACCTTGCCGGCTGCGCGGCTTGCCTGCGTGAACGTTCTCAAGCTCGGCCGCATTACGATCGATCGCACGCTCGACGAACAGGGCCACAACAAGCACGTCGACCGCTTGGTTGCGCTCAGGCACTGGGCCACGCCGCTGAAGCTCGACGAGGACCGCCTCACGGTGCACGTGCTCGAGGCCGTCGATCCAGCCTCGGCAATTCTGGAATTTGCCGACGCCAATCACGTCGACCACATCATCATCGGCGCACGTCAGGATTCGATGCTGCGTTCGCTGCTCGGCAGCGTATCTGCCAGGGTTGCCTCCGAGGCACGCTGCAGCGTCACGGTGGTCCGACCACCGCAACCGGCAGCACCATCGGCGCCGCAAGACGCGGCGCACGACAGAGACATGCCGCCGGTCTCCTAGAATTGCACCCGATAATTAGGGTCAGCCCGCGCAGATGCTGGCGCGTGAGCGATATCCGCCGCACCCGCAGAAGCAGGCATCGCAGTAGCATGAAAGCATGTCGCCTTGGGCCATGAAGGATTGATCCGCATCAATGTCAGGGTCAGGTCCGGTGAGAATTATTCTATTTTGGGCTCGGTGGTGGCGGCGCCATCGTCAACCATGGGGGATGCAAGGATCGGCGTGTGATGGAACCGCATAACCGCGTTGTTCGAGTTAAGCGCTTCGGCGGTCCCGAGGAGCTAGAGGTGGTCGACGCTAGCATGCCTACCGCTGGTCCGGGCGAAGTGCGGGTCCGCGTGCTCGCTTCGGGTCTTGAGTACACCGACACGCTGATTCGGCGGCACCTCTACCCACAGACTGCATCTCGCCGACCGCCGTTCGTAATGGGCTATGATGTCATCGGGGAAATCGATCAGCTCGGCGATGGCGTAAGCGGATTTCATCTTGGCGACCGTGTGGCAGATATGACGGTGCTTGGATCGAACGCTGCCTATCGGACGCTCCAGGCAAGCCACTTGACCCCGGTGCCGGCGGGCGTCGACGCAGCGGAGGCCGCCACGCTGATCCTGAGCTGGATGACCGCGTACCAACTCCTGCACCGCGCGGCGCAAGTGCGGCGAGGGCAGCGTGTCCTGGTGCATGGAGCTGCGGGGGCGGTCGGCCAAGCGCTGCTTGTACTTGGTGGCGTGGCCGGGCTTCAGCTGTGGGGCGGTGCCCGCGGCACGCACGCCGCTCTGATCCGCGAGTTTGGGGCTACAGCGATCGACTACGAGCGCGAAGACTTTACGCGCGTCTTGGGGGAGGGGTTTGATGTCGTCTTCGACGGCATCGGGGAGGATGGCTATCGCCGCTCATTAGCGGCCCTCAAGCCCGGGGGTCTGCTCTGCGCGTATGGCTACTCAGCAGGCGTGCAAGGTCAACGAAGCATGCTCACGATGTTGATGTGGATCGGGCGCCTGTATCTCTGGAGATGGTTACCCGGCGGAAGGCGAGCGTTCTTCTATTCCATTAATGCGATGCGGTTACAACATCCGGCCTGGTTCAGGGAGGACCTGGAGCGCCTGTTCGGTCTGCTGGCCGGTGGCGCCATCCAGCCGCGCGTGGCCGAGCGAATCTCGCTGGACGAAGTCGCCGAGGCGCATCGACGTCTCGAAGCCGGCGGTCTTGAGGGCAAGCTCGTGTTGTGCCCGGCACTCCCACTGCGAGGCGACCTGCTTGCGGCCTGATGACGGGCCGGTCAAGCTGCCTGTGCGATGCGCATGTCGATCTCGTTACGAAGCGCCTCAAAGTCGACCGGCTTGGTCAGAAGTGCGTCAGCACCGCCATCCAGTGCCTTGCGTTTGGTCTCCGCATCGCCATAGGCGGTGATCATGATGATAGGGACGTCCGGCCGCAACGCTTTGGCTTTCGGCAGCAGTTCAAGGCCGGTCATCTCCGGCATGTTGATGTCCGACAGGATCAGGATCAGCGAAACGCTCTTGGCATCCGCAATGCACTGCAACGCAACGTTGGCGGATTGGGCGAACTCCATCATGAAGCGGTCAGCCCGAACATCGCGCCGAAATTGCTGGCGAAACAGGACCTCAACGTCAGGCTCATCGTCGACAACAAGGATAAGTGGTTTCAAGCTTGCCCCCCTGATTCAGTGAAAGCTATGTGGCGACCCGAGGTAAAATGATCCTGAGCTCGGTAAATTCACCGGGCTCGGTTTCCACTTCTATCGCACCGGCATGTTGCTTGACGATGATGTCATGACTTATCGACAAGCCAAGGCCGGTCCCTTCACCGGCCGGTTTTGTCGTGAAGAACGGGTTGAACATCTTTTGCCGCACCTCAGGCGGGATGCCAATACCATTGTCGCGAATCCTGATCTCCACCCGATCGCCGAGGCTTTTGGTCGCAGCCGTGATTGTCGGCTCAAATCCATTGCCGCCTTCCCGCGCCTGGCGCTTGGTCGCGGCATAAAACCCATTGGAAATCAGGTTGAGAAGCACGCGCGTGATTTCCTGGGGAAAAGCCTCGACCTCCCCAGCCGCAGGATCGAACGATCGCTCCAGCGCGATAGTGAACCCCTGCTTCTCGGCGCGAGCGCCGTGGTAGGCGAGATTGAGGCTCTCCTCGACGAGCGCGTTGACATCGACGGTTCGACGCTCGCCCGTGCCCTCGCGCGAATGCAGCAGCATATTCTTGACGATGGAGTCGGCGCGCTTGCCGTGCTGGACCACCTTGCCGAGATTATCCCTTAGCAAGCCGGTCAATTCGGCCACTTCCTGCCGTCCCTTGTCGGTAAGCCTCTCGTGCATCAGCACCTCGCTGAGCTCGTCGGTCAGCTCTGATGAAACAGCCGAAAAGTTATTGACGAAATTGAGCGGGTTCTTGATCTCGTGCGCGATGCCTGCGGTGAGCTGGCCAAGCGAGGCAAGCTTCTCGGTCTGGATCAGCCGGTCCTGCGCTGTGC
>Ga0306920_100005340_pt1 | contig 16597 bp, 7 predicted proteins | sample flu12Cox44000170_FD_204666 | JGI IMG/M metagenome (GOLD analysis project Ga0306920, IMG submission 204666) | Lab enrichment of tropical soil microbial communities from Luquillo Experimental Forest, Puerto Rico - flux4day.12C.oxic.44.000.170 (v2)... | ecosystem: Environmental > Terrestrial >... | reverse complement strand
CTTGCCGCCGGAAATCGAGGAATGCATGTCCACCGTCACGTTGCTGACCGAGACGGGAGTCGTGCCGGTGTTGTCCAGCCTGATCGCGCCGGTGTCATAGCAGACGGTCAGCGTGCCGCAGGCGGTCTGGCCCGGGACCGTGTTGCCGAGGAAGGTGGTGTTGGGCGAGCCGGCCCACGGCACCGGGAAGGCAGCCGGGTCGGGGGTGTTGATCTCCTTGTCCTCGGCGTAGCCGACCGAGACCGCGAGCCCGCTCGCCAGAGCGGCGTTGTGCCCGCCCGGCCGGGCGGGCGGACGCGCCAGGGCGGCCGTGCCCGCCCGCGGCGCCGCCGCGCTGCTGGTGGTGGCCGCCGCGGCCGGGGCGGCCACCACCGCCATCGCGACCGGCAGGATGATCGCCGCTATCAGACTCATCCGGCGACCTGTTCTACTGCGCATTCCTTGCCCCCTGCTCCCCGCGAGCGGGCTCATGGTGTGGTGGCTACCGAGTTGTAGACGACGGTGCCGAGCTGGCCGGTGTTGTGTGAGGTCACGGCGAACCCTTCGAGCAGGCCGCCGGTGAGGTTGGCCAGCGTCTTCGTGGAATTGGGCACCAGCGTCCAGGTGCTGCCGTCCGGGGAGGTGTACGCCGAATACGTGGTTCCGCTCCTGACGATCTTCACGTAGACCGGCACCGTGCCGGCGGTGGCCACCTGGCTGCTGGAGCCGCCCTGGGCGGCGCGCCATTGGACCGCGACGCCGTTGGATGGCGTGGCGAAGATCGCGTAGTACGGGGATCCGGGATCGGTGGTGGCGCGCATCATCAGCCCGCCCTTGGCCCACGCGCTCGTGGCCGTCTGCGACACGATCTGCGCGCTCATGCTTCCGTCGGCGGCCAGTGCCTGGTAGACGAAGTGGAACGAGTCGGCGGTGCCCCAGATGTCGTTTCCGAAGCCGGTCACGTTCCAGGTGCCGCCGGACAGGGTCTGGCCGCCCGGGCCGGGCACCACGGTGCCGATGTCGGCGCAGGTCCAGGCGCTGGGGCAGGCCCCCGGCGGGGCCAGTTCGGTTGCCTGCACCGACACCGTGTCGAGCGTCACCGCGGACGCGGTCCCCTGGCTGTGTGAGGTGACCGCGATACCAGCCAGCAGCGGGCCGGTCATGCTGATCACCTCGGTGGAGCCGGGGACGGCGGTCCAGGTGCTGCCGTCCGGCGACGTGTACGCGGTGTAGTAGACCTGGCTCCCCGAGGTGTACCGGCCCACCATCAGGTAGGCGGGAACGGCACCGGACGTGAGCACCTGGCCCGACGTCCCGCCCTGCGCGGTCCGCCACTGCACCGCGATCCCATTGCCGGGGGTCACGAAAACGCCGTAATAGGGCGAGCCCGGGTCCGTCGTGGCCCGCAGCATCACCCCCGCCTTGGCCCAGGCCGAGGTGTTCTGCTGCGCGGTGACGTGGGCGGTCACGGTTCCGTCGGCCGCCAGCCCCTGGTACGCGAAGTGGAACGAGTCGGCGGTGCCCCAGATGTCTCCGCCGCCGCCGGTCTCGGTCCAGGTGCCGCTGGCCAGGCCGTCGGTGCCGGGCGGCAGCGCACCCCCGATGTCGGTGCAGGTCCATGCGCTCGGGCACGCGTTGGGCGGTGCCTGCGGCGGGCCCTGCGCAAAGCCGTCGAACGTGGCGACGGTCAGGTTGGTGGAACTGTTGGCGTCGCTGGCCAGGCCCGCCACCAGCGGGCCGGGCAGGTTCAGCGCCACGGTGGACCCGGGAACGTAGGTCCAGTTCACCCCGTCGGTGGAGCTATAGGCGCTGTAGTACGCGGTGCCGTTGGAGGTGTACCGGGACGCCTCCACGAAGACCGGCGTGGCGGTGGCCGGGCCGACAAGCTGGTTGGTCGGGGCGGCCTGGCTGCTGCGCCACTGTACGATCACCCCGTGCTGGGGGGTGGCGAAGACCCCGTAATAGGGCGCCTGCGGATCGGTGCCCGATCGGATCATGACACCCGATCTCATCCACGGCCCGCCCCCGGACTGGGAGTCAACGTGAGCGCTGACGGTCCCGTCGCCGTTGGCGTTGCTGGCCGCCGGGAACGGCTGGTAGGCGTAGCGGAACTCGTCGTAGACCGACCAGATGTCGCCGCTGGCCTGCAGCGTCCAATTGCCGTTGCCGTAGAGCACATTACCGGCCGGCACCCCGGGACCGCCGATGTCCGCGCAGGTGAACCCGTTCGGGCAAGCCGACTGCGGGGGCGAGCTGGCCGCCGCCACGCTGGCGCTGGCAAAGGTCGCCGCGGTGGTGGCGCCGGCGTTCCCCGACGTTGCCGCCAGGCCGGCCAGGTAGTTGCCGGATCCCATGTTGATGGGGACCGACGAGCCGAGCACCGGGGTCCAGGTGCTGCCATCCGTGGAGGTCAGCGTCGAGAAGTAGGTGCCCGGCGGGCTGGCGTTGCCGTCCTGCCAGCGGACGATCTCCAGGTAGGCGGGCGAGGTGACCGACGTGAGCGGGATCGTGTGCGTGTACTTGATTCCGTCGTTGACCCGCCAGCTGATGGTGGCCGAGCCGCCCGGGTTGAGGTACACGCTGTACATCGGCGCGGTCGGGCTGGTGCTGGCCCGCATCATCAGCCCGTCCTGGGTCTTGGCGGAGGCACCGGACTTGGTAGCCACCTGGGCGCTGAGGGACTGGTTGCCCGACACGGTCTGGTAGACGTAGTGCACCGAGTCCGAGCTGCCGCCGAAGCCGGTACCGGTGCCGGCCAGGGTCAGCGAGCCGCCGGAGCCGGTGGTGTCTCCCGGCGGGGTGGGGTTGCCCAGGTCGGCGCAGCTCCACCCGGATGGGCACGGGTCGGCGGGCGCGGGCGGCGCCATCGTGGTCGTGGCCGTGGCCCCCACGTTGATATTGGCGAACGTGGCCTGGCCGTAACTGGTCGAGGACCCCGATGCCACCGCGATGCCCTGCATGGTGGTGGCCGGCAGGTCGACGTCGGCCGTGGAGCCCGGGATGAGCGTGTAGTTCGTCCCGTCCGCGGACACCCCGGCGCTGAACAGGTTCCCACTTCGCTGGATCATGACCGACTCCGGCGTGGACATCGGGACGGTGGCCAGCAGCGTGGGGTTCTTGGACCACGCCGAGCGGTACCAGACCTTCAGGTGCGGCGGCGAGTCGTTCGGGTAGCCGAGGATGGCGTAGAACGGCGAGCCGATCGCGGCGGTCTGGCGCACCATCAGCCCGGCCTGCTGGGTGAGGCCCGCCTGCGGGGCCTGCGAGACGATCTGGGCACTTGTCTGCGCGTCGCCGGTGACCGGCTCGCTGATGAGCCGGAACTGGTCGCCGGTGCCCTTGATGCCGCTGCCCGCCGCGGTCACGGTGAGGTTGCCGCCGGAGGACTGCTCGCTGCCCTTGGCGGGGCCGTGGATGTCCTGGCAGGTGAACCCGGTCGGGCAGTTCGGGTCGGCCGGCGGCGTTTTCGGGGCGCTGCCCTGGCCGAAGGCGTACAGGACGCCGCTGATGGTGCCGACGTAGAACTGCCCGTACGCGACCGACACCGCCCCGTAGACCGCCGACGGCAGCACGTAGGAGTACAGCAGCTGGCCGTTGGCGGCGTTGACCACCTCGAACGTCGACCCCTCGACCAGGCCGATCATGCCGTTGACGTACGCGGGCGTGCCGAGAATCGGCTGGTCGGTCTGCCGGCTCCACAGGACCGTGCCGGTGCCGGGGTCGAGCGCGGTGAGCGAGCCACCGGAGCCATGGCCGTTCTGGACGTTGTGGCCGCCGGCGTAGTACAGCACGCCGTTGGCGAACATGCCGGAGGCGATGGTCCCGTCGCCGCAGGTGGGGCAGTTGCCGCCGACCGCGATGCTTTGCTGCCAGACCGGCCCGGCCGCCAGGTTGTTCCGGTTGAACGTGTACAGGATGCCGTTCTTGTTGGCGACGGAGAGCAACTGGTCACCGGCGGTGTCGGTGGTCAGCGTCGGGGTCGTGCTCCAGTCGGAGTCGGAGATCGAGGCGCTGAACGGAAGCTGCCACGAACTCTCATACGCCAGGTTGGACGCGTTCAGGGCGACGATGGCCTGCGACTGGGTCTGCGTGTGGTCGTTGAGCGTGCCGGTGGACACGAAGATCGTGTTGGTCGCCGAGTCGTAGGTGGGGGTGGTCCACACGCCGCCGCCGACCTGGCCGTTCGGCACGAAGTTGTAGGTGTTGACGATCTGGCCCTGCTGTGGGCCGGAGATGGCCACCTGCAGGAGCTGTCCCTGGACCAGGGGGTTGTCGCAGTTGCTCGCGATGCCGATGTAGGCGTAGTTGCCCACGATCAGCGGGCTGGACCAGTTGTAATGGGCGCCGGCCTGGCTGTTGTCGCCGGTGTAGACGCTCCACAAGACCGCGCCGGTGCTGGCGTCGAGCGCGTAGAAGTCCGGGCCGCCACCGCCCACGTAGACCACGCCGTTCACCACGGCGGCGGCCGACGTGACGCCGATCGTGCTGGGGTTACAGCCGGGGTCGGTGGTGATGCCGGTGTTGGTTTTCCAGATCAGCGCGCCGCTGGTGGTGTTGATCGCGTACTCGTAGCCGTCCCAGGCCCCCACGTACGCCGTGGTGCCGACGATGCTCGCCGACGTCGCGATGGGGCCGCCCGCCTGATAGGTCCAACTCACCGCCAGATTCGGCGCTCCCGCGGTGCTGAGGGTGGCGTCCGTGGTGGCCGAGGTCCTGGCCACGTTCTGCAGGTAGGTCGGCCAGTCCTGCGAGGCCGGGGCCGCCAGCACGGCGGACACCGGCCGGACGGCCGCCGCGGCCGGGCTCGCCGGTGCCGCGGCACAGGCGAGCCCGAGCAGGCCGGACATGGCCACCCCGAGGATGGCACGTGGCCAGGCGGGAAACGCGGTTCTCATCGGTGCTCCCCTACGGCCCTGGGGTGAAGCTGACGTTGTCGAAGGTGGCCGTGCCGAGGGCGGAGGTGTTGTGCGAGCACTCGAACAGGCCGACGGTCGCCGGGGTGGTGATCGGCAGCGTCTTGGACAGCACGCTGGTCCAGGTGCTGCCGTCGCTGGACAGGTAGGCGGTGATCTTCCCGTTGAGGCTGACCAGCTTCATCCAGGCATTGGGGAACGTGTAGGTGCCGCTGACGGTGGTCGACCCGTTGAAGTCGTACTGCACCTTGACGGTGCCGCCCGGGGAGTCCCCGATCAGCATGTAGTTGCTGCCCGCCGTGGTGGACTGCTTGATGATGACGCCCGCCTTGGCGTTGGCACTCGTGTTGGTCATCGAGGTCAGCCTGGCGATGATCGTCCCGTTGCCGGTCAGTGGCTGGTCCACGTAGTGGAACTGGTCATTGGTTCCCCAGATGTCGGCGCCGGCGCCGTTGACCGTGAACACGCCGCTGCCGCTGTCGTAACCGGCCGATCCGGCGATGGCGGGCGAGCCCACGTCGGTGTCGGTCCACGGCGCCGGCAGCGGGCCCGGCGGCGGTGGCGGCTGCGCGCCGATGACCTGGACGTTGTCGAAGGCCGCGGTGCTGACCTGGCCGATGTTGTGGGAGGTGTCGAACAGGCCGACATCCACGGGGCCGGTCATGGACAGGGTGGCGGTGCCGATCTGGGTCCAGTGGGTGCCGTCGCTGGATTCGTACGAGGTGAAGTTGCTGCCGGATTTGGTCAGCTTCAGCCACTTGTTGGGGGCGGTGAAGCCCGCCAGTGTGGCCCCGGTGGCCGAGTGCGACCCGGTGTACTGCATCCGCACGCCGTGGCCGACGGCCGGGACCACCGGTGGCAGCGGGGACAGGCAGCCGTCGGCGTCGCAGCCGGCGCCGTTGACGTCGGGGGTGCTCGGGCTGACGTCCGGGGCGACCAGCGCGTCGACGAAGTTCGCCCCGGCCACGGTGGACTGCCTGATCATGAGCCCGGCCTTGGCCCACGGCGAGGAGTTGGACTGGTACCGGACTCGGGCGACGATGGAGCCGTCGCCGGTCATCGTCTGGTACACGAAGTGCGACTGGTCGTTCGCGCCGTACTCGTCCGCGCCGGCCCCGTCGAGGTAGAAGGACTGGCTGCTGGGCGCGTAGTCGGCCGTCCCGGCGGTGATCGGGGCGCCGATGTCGGTGCTCTGCCAGCCGGCGGGCATGGCCGTCTGCGCGGTGTCGTAGTTGGCCGTGTACGTGGCGGGTGCGGCGCTGCTGGTGAAGCTGTCGGTGAGCGCGCTGCCGTCCGCCCAGCCCGCGAACCGGTACCGGGTTCCGCCGCTCACCTGGGCCAGCGGCATCCCGGTCAGGATGTGCTTGACGCCAACCACGTCCTGGGTGCTGTAGGTGCCGGTGTGCCAGGCGCCGTCCACGAAGTAACCGGTGCCGGGCACGTTGGAACTGACCGACCAGCCGGTCAGGTTCGGGTGGATGTCCTTGGTCACCACCGTCTGCAGGCCGGCCGAATCGGTCACGGTGAGCGTGATCCGGTAGAAGCTGCCGGGGACCTGGGACACATCATTCGGGACCTGGAAGCTGCCGGACGTGCTGCCGGTGGCGGGGCCGTAGAACGGGTACGGAACCCCGGCGGAGTAGGACGGCTGGACGGCTCCGTTGCTGATGAAGTCCGCCTGCCACGTGTAGTCGTAGCCGGGCAGCGTGCCGTCCACCGGGTCGGTCGCGGTGCCGCTGAACGGGATCGTGTCACCGGCGTTGTACGTGGCCGGGGCGGTGATCGACGCCGTCGGCGGGCTCTGGCCGACCACCACCGTGGTGGATGACGTGGCGGTCTGGCCGCCGCCGCCGGTCACGGTCAGCTTGACCTTATAGGTGCCGTTGGCCGTGTACTGATGGGACGGGTTGGCGCCGGTGGAAGTGGCGCCGTCGCCGAAGTCCCAGGAGTAAGACAGCGGCTGGCCGTAGGGGTCCGACGAGCCCGCCGAGGAGAACTGCACGGTCAGCGGCGCCTGCCCGGCGCTGGGCGTGGCCGATGCCTTCGCCGTGGGGGCGAACGGGCCGGGCGCCGTGATCTCGCTGAACGTGCCCTCGAAGACGCTGACGAAGTACAGGTTGCCGTCCGGGCCCTCCACCAGGTCGGCGATCGTACCGGCGTTGGGGTCGAACACGGTGTCGGAGATCTCGGTCTGGTAGCTGGGATCGAAGCTGATGGCTTCGATATCCCTGCGGCCGTAGTCGCCGACAAAGACCACGTGGTCATATGCCTTCGGGAAGGTGGAGCCGGAGTACGCGGCGATCGCGGAGGACGCCCCGTCCACCGCGTAATGCCCGTAGGCGTAGGCGGGGTTGAGGTAGCCGCAGCTGAAGCAGTTGCCCTCGAAGTAATCCCAGCCGTAGTTCCCGCCCGCCTGGAGGGTGTCCATTTCCTCCCAGTAGCTGGAACCGGTGTCCTCGGTCATCGGCTGGCCGGTCGGCAGGAACGTGAACCGGAACGGGTTGCGCAGCCCGTAGGAGTAGATGGCCGGGACCGCGCTGGGGACGTTCACGAACGGGTTGTCGGCGGGGATGGTGCCGTCGAGGTTGAACCGCAGCATTTTGCCGTAGATGTTGCTGAGGGCCTCGCCGTTGGTGATCGCCGGAACGTTGTCGCCCACGCTCCACCAGAGCTTCCCGTCCGGGCCGACCTGGAGGTCGTTGCCGGGGTGATGCTGGTTCTGCGCCTGGTTGCCCTGGTAGTAAACCTTCTCGGTGGCCGGGTTGATGGTGCCGCCGGAGTAGGTGAACCGGGACAGCCGGCTGAACGGCTGGGTGACGCCGCTCTTGTTGGTGACGTTCACGACATAGGAGATGTAGACGTAGCCGTTGCTGGCGAAATTGGGGTCGAACGCCACGCCGAGCAGCCCGCACTCGCCGGTGCTGTACACGCTGGGGAGCGTCACGATCGGCGTGGCCTGGACCGCGCCGTTGTGGTAGTCCAAAATCGTTCCACCCTGTTCGCCGATCCAGATGTCACCGCCTGGCGCGAACGCGAGCACGACCGGCTTCTTCAGCCCGCCCGCAAGCTGAGTCTGCTTGAATCCCTGGGGCAGGGCGGGGCTGATCGTCGTGGTGGTGCCCCCGGACGAGCTGAACGCACTGCCGGACTCGGTTCCGGTCACCGTGGCCGTGTCGGGCAGCGACGTTCCGGCCGGGGCCGTCATCTGTGCCGTGATCGTCACCGTCCACACCTGGCCGGCCGGCAGGGTTGCCGCTGTGCAGGTCACCTGGCTCGTGGTCGCGGTATAGCTGCAGCTCCCGGTGCTGGTGGTGAAGAAGGGAGCGGTCTTCGGCGCGGCCGGCACCAGGTCGGTGATCGTGTCGGTCATCGTCAGGCCGCTCGCGTCCGCCGCCCCGGTGTTCGCGGCGGTGATCGTGTACGCCATTGCCTGCCCGGACGCGACGGGGTCCGGGTTGGACGTCACCGCCGTCGTCATGGGGCTCGTGGCGCTCGCAGCGAGCCCCGTGGCGCTCGCCGGGATCATGGGGGCCGCCACGAGACCGCCGGCCACAACCGTCAGGGCAAGCAGCCAGGCGGCCCGGCTCCTGCGGGGGGTCACATGTCGGCCAGACGATCGGAGACGGCTGCCCCCCGAAATGAACGATCGGATGCGGCTGCCTCCGGGTATGGCTGTCACTAGATCCCGCCCCCTTGGTCCCTCGCGTGGTCCCTCGCGAGCCTTGTCGAAGGGTCACAAACTGTTGCCTGCCCGACACCCCTGGTTGCGTGAGCGGCAACTTCTGGCAGCAAGACGCTTTTCTGCCGGTGAAGGATTACATGAGTTCATAACGAAATGATAACAGTGGCGCCTGCCTAAATATTACGCAAGGGCGAAGTGAATCTCATGATTTCGGAATATCCCACCGATCGTCCATCTCTCAGGGTGTTACTGGCTCATTGTGGATGTTTCTCCTCACTTGAAATCATAAGCACTCATACCGGACAGAACGCCCCGGGCCCAACGGGCTGACCTGCACGCCCACCGGACGCGCCGGTCAATCTCAGGCAATCGTATGTAAAACCGCAGGTAAAGTCCCGTCATCGTTACCATCTTGTGATAAAGGCTTGTGATCCCTGCGGACCGGCCGCGCGTCCTCCTGCGGGAGGGACATATTGAGCGGCCACCGCCGGCCGCGGGCAGATCAGGGAAAGGCGTGGCCCGGACCAGCGGGCCAGGGGGAGCTCGGGGAACGACAGTCATGGCAGCCATAGCGAAACGCCGGAACTGGCCACCGGTGAAGAAGCGGCAACTCCTATTCGTTTCTGTGGGGGCGACCTGCTTCCTCGTCCAGTACGTAGCGCTGACCGCGATGGCGCACGCGGGGCTGAGCCGCCCGCTGGCCAACGCTCTCGGGTTCGTGCTCTCCGCACAGCTGAACTTCGTGCTCAGCTCCCTGCTCACGTGGCGCGACCGGCGGGCCAGGCCCAGCCAGACCCTCTGGGTGAGGCTGGCCAGCTACAACGCCACCGCGCTGATCGCCCTGGCCGTCAACACGGCGGCCTTCAGCCTCGTCTACGAGCAGGTCGGCAACCTCGCGGCAGCGGCCTTCGGGGTGGTCTGCGGAATGTGCGTGACGTACCTGGTATGTGACCTGTTCATCTTCAGTGAGCGCCCGAAGCGCGCCAGCTCGGGCCGGCCGTCGTTCTACCGGCCCGGCCGCCCGGTCGGCCGGCACCGCATGGTGAGCCCCGAATGACCGGGGTCGTGAGCGGGGTCACCGGCCTGCAGCCGGACATCAGGTTCCCTCCGTGGTCCGCCACGCCGCCCGCCCGGTTGAACGGCCACGGCCCGCAGCCCGACGGCATCGCCATCGTCATGCCCGCGTACCGGGAGGAGCGCAACCTGGGCGCGACCGTCCGTGACTTCCTGAACGTTCCCGAGTCCGTCGGCATCCCGCACTGCGTCATTGTGGTCAACGACGGAAGCCCCGACCGCACCGGTGAGGTAGCAGACCAGCTCGCTGCCCAGTACAGCGGGCGGGTGCTCGTGGTGCACCACGAGGTGAACCGCGGCTACGGGGACGCCGTGGCCACTGGCATCCAGGTTGCCCTCGAACGAACCGACTACCGGTGGGTCTTCCTGACCGATTCCGACGGCCAGTTCGAGGCCGCCGAGCTGCCGACGTTCCTGGCTGAGGCGGAGCGCGAGCGCGCAGACGCGGTGGTCGGATACCGTCCCTCGCGGGCCGATCCGTGGTACCGCAGGGCGAACGCCTTCCTTTGGACAGCTGCCAGCCGCGTTCTGCTGCAGGTGGGCGTCAGGGACGTGGACTGCGCCTACAAGCTGATCGACCGGTCTTATCTGGAGGGACTCAGCCTGACCGGCGGGGCAGCGACAATCTCGCCCGAGCTCATCGCCAAGCTGCGACTGCGGCACGCCCGCATCATCGAGCGGCCGGTCGAGCATTTCCCCAGGCGGTACGGCGAGCAGACCGGGGCGAACCTCTCGGTGGTGCTGCGGTCGATCGTCGGCTTGCTCGTCCTATCGGCCCAGATGGCAAGCCAGCGGGGGCTCGGGCGGCTGCTGCGCCGCCTCGCGCACCCCAAGGATGGCGTGCTCGTCGTGACCACGCTCGCCGCGGTGGCCGCCTCGGCGACCAGCTACTTGTACTTCCTCCACCAAGGGGTGACGCTCGCCTACCCGGACGCGGTATCGCACCTGCTGATCGCGCGGCGTGTGCTCGATTCCCCGACGACCGGAGCCGCCCAGCTGGGTGCCGTCTGGCTGCCGCTGCAGCATCTGCTTTCCCTGCCGCTCATCTGGGTGAACGCCTGGTATTACTCCGGGTTCGCGGGGTCGCTGATCTCCATGATCGCCTACGTGGTGACGGTCAGGTATGCCTACCTGATCACCAGGGACCTCACCGGCAACCGGGCCGGCGGTGTCGTAGCCGCTCTCGCCTTCGGCGCCAACCCCAACGTGCTCTACCTGCAGACCACCGCGATGACGGAAATGCTGCTCATCGCGTGCATCGCCGCCACCGTGTACTACCTCATGCGCTGGTGCCAGACGGGGCGCTATATCCACCTGGCTGCCACCGCCGGAGCGGCGCTGCTGGCGAGCCTCACCCGCTACGAAGGGTGGGTGCTGTGCCTCGTGGTCGCGGGAATCGTGATGTATGTCGCGTGGCGGCGCGCCGGGGCGGCGAGCGGCAGCGAGCTTGACACCAGCGGCCCCCCGCGGCCAGGCGGGCGGCGCTATTGGCCTCGCCTGCGTGCCGTCGAAGCCAATGTCATCTTCTATGGCTGCCTGGGTTTGAGCGGGATAGCAGGCTGGGTGCTCTGGAATGCGGTGATCTTCCACGATCCGCTGTATTTCCAGACCGGCCCGTTCGCCAAGCCCTCGCTGTGGGTCTCGCATTCGGAGAAGGCGATCGGCCACTGGGGTGTGTCGGCCCTGACGTACCTGTACGCCATGATCGACAACGCGGGCGCCGTGGCGCTGGCCCTGGGCACCGCCGGGTTCGCGGTGTACCTAGCCCGGACCCGGTTCCGGGTTGATACGATCGCGCCCCTGGCCCTGACGGCCTTCGTCCCGTTTTATGTCTATGCCCTGTATTCCGGGCAGCGCCCGCTCCACGTCACGCAGATCACGGGCAGCCTTTACAACGTCCGCTTCGGGCTGCTGATGGTCCTGCCCACGGCGATCTTCATGGGCTACCTCGTGACCGTCTTCACCGCCAGTAGCCGCACCTGGCTGCGCGTCGGTGGGTGCGCGGCCCTCGCCATCGGCGCGGTGGCCTGTGCCGGGCTCGTTCTCCGCGGCGGCATCGACACCCTCAAGGAGGCCGAGACTTTCCGGACAACTCCTGCCGAGCAGGCCAACACGGCCGCCGCGCTCTGGCTAAGATCGCACTACCAGGGGGGGAAGGTGCTCATGGAATCGTTCGGTAACGAGACAGTCACCTTCGAGTCTCGCCTGCCGCTGGGCGAGGTCGTGTACGAAGGCAGTTTCCGGCAGTGGGAGCCCGGCCTGGCCGATCCGTTGGGTCACGGCATCCGCTGGATATACATGCGACGGATGCCGGGCAACCAGGACGAGGTGTTCCGCCGGTTGCATGACAGCCCGCAGCTCGCCAGCTACCGGTTGGTGTACCACGACTCCGCCCGGCTCATTTACGAAAAACGAACGACAACCGCCGATTCCCTGCCTGACCAAACAACCGCGCGGCCCATGGCGGTCACGGCGCGGCCCGCACCACCGCAGTCGGCGCCGTAGCTAGCCAGCTCAGCGCGTCCCGCGGGCGCCCAAGTGCCAGGCATGGCGCACCGGACGGATCCAGCTAACCTTCGCCGCAGCCCTAATGATCTTCCTCCGAGGTGGTAAGTCAATGAGCCAGGGCCTGAGCCGACCGCTGCCCGCCCCGGCCGGGGTCGTCGAACGGCCAGCCAGGAATTTGCCCGATGAGCTCAGCGCTCGCACCTTGCTCAGCCGTGGCCAGGTGGTAGTCGGCGCCGCGGTCCTGACCGCCATCGCCGGTGTCCTCGGCATTGGGCTGGTCACCGGGGGCCCGGCTCTCCGGGACGTGGCCGTGGCCGCGATCGCGGTAGCCACGTTCGCGTATGTGGTTGTCATCGGTTTCCGGCTGGCCCTGGTGACGATGGCCCAGGGCGCTCCCGTCATTCGGTTTACCGCCGGGGAACTCGGCGCAGCCGGCGACGAGACCCTGCCTCCCTATACCGTTCTGGTTCCGCTGTACCGGGAGGACAAGGTCCTGCCGGCCTTGCTGGCCAGGCTCTCCGCTCTCGACTACCCGGCCGACCGGCTCCAAGTGCTGCTCCTGATCGAAGAGGATGACCAACTTACCCGCGCGGCGCTCGCCCGGGCCGAATTGGACACGCGTTTCGAGACCGTGCTTATCCCGCCGAGCCAGCCGCGAACCAAGCCGAAGGCGTGCAACGTGGGGCTTCGCTACGCCGCCGGCGAGTTCTGTGTTATCTACGATGCCGAGGACCGGCCCGACCCGGAGCAGCTGCGTAAAGCGGTGGCGGCCTTCCGCGGCCTGCCTCGATGGGTCGTGTGCGTGCAGGCGGAGCTGCAGTACTGGAACCCGTGGACGAACTGGCTCACCCGCTGCTTCGCTGCGGAGTACGCACTGAACTTCAGCCTGGTCCTCCGCGGGCTCGACCGGTTCCACCTGCCGATCCCGCTCGGCGGTACATCGAACCACTTCCGGACCGAGGCGCTTCGCGAACTGGGAGCCTGGGATCCGTACAACGTCACCGAGGATGCGGATCTCGGCATAAGAATCGCCCGGCGCGGCTGGGGGGTCCGGATGATGGTCTCGGTAACGGAAGAGGAAGCCAACAGCCGGATCGGCAACTGGATCCGTCAGCGCAGCCGCTGGATCAAGGGGTACTACCAGACCTGGCTGGTGCATATGCGGGCACCGCTACGGCTCTGGCGCGAACTTGGACCGCGCCAATTTTGCGGTTTCCAGCTAACGGTCGGCTTTTCCGCGCTGACTGGCCTGCTGAATCCCATCTTCTGGGCGCTTACCTGCGTTTACCTTATTAGCGGGCCCAGCCATATCAGTGCGCTTTTCCCGGCCGCTGTGCTGTATCTCGGGGTGTTCTCCATGCTGATGGGCAACTTGCTCATGGTCTACTCGATGATGGCCGGATGCATGGACCGCGGCCTGTACGGGGCGGTAAGAAGCATGATCGCGATACCTGTCTACTGGGCCCTGATGAGCATCGCGGCGTACAAGGCGCTGTTCCAATTGCTGCGGCCCAGTAGGCGGCACTACTGGGAGCTGACCGAGCATGGCCTGGTAGCCGAGAACGCGATGGCATAAGCGCGCGAACCGCAGCGGTGGCAGTCAGGTTCCCGACTGTGGCGACGATCTCTTCGCGCTGGCCGCCCGCGGGAACCGGCGCGGGGCTGGGGAACTGGCCGGGGCATCCGCCCGGTCCGTCCGGTTGATCCGGCTGTCGATGGCGGCGGTGGCCAGAATCCCGGCGAGGATAAGCAGCACCAGGGCAACCACGGCCCACAACGGAGACAGCACCCACCACCAAGACCATGAGATGGTGCGGGTGAGCTTGAGAACGGCGAGTGCGGCCGCCGCCAGTACCGCGACAGCGGGCAAACTCACGCCACGCGACGACCTCCCGGCCATGCTGAGCGTCCCCCTTCCGCCCCGCCCCACCCCCGGCCGATTGTCTGAGGATACCCCAGCCGAAAACTGTTCACCCGCGCTCGAGGCTGGCGCCCTGCAGCGGGAAGTGGCAGGCGGCGACGTGGCCGGGCCCGAACGAGCGCAGCTGCGGCTCCTCCTCGGCACACAGATCCTGCACGAACGGGCACCGGGTCCGGAACCGGCAGCCCGATGGCGGGGTCACCGGGCTGGGCAACTCGCCCTTGATCCCCGCGCCCTTCCTGGCTCGCGCTTCCGCCGGGTCCGGGACCGGGATGGTCGCGATGAGCCCGGCCGTGTAGGGATGCGTGGCGCGCTGGTAGATGTCCTCCGCCGAGCCCATCTCGACCAGCTTGCCCAGGTACATGACACCGATCCGGTCGGCCATGTACTTGACCACCGCCAGGTCGTGGGAGATGACGATGTAGGTGAGGCTGTGGTCCGCCTGGAGCCGCTTCATCAGGTTGAGCACCTGCGCCCTGATGGAGACGTCAAGGGCGCTGACCGGTTCGTCGGCGACGATGACCTTCGGGTTCAGGGTGAGCGCCCGGGCCAGCCCGATCCGCTGGCGCTGCCCGCCGGAGAACTCATGCGGGTAACGTTCGACGGCGTTGCGCGGCAGCCCCACCTCATCGAGCAGTTCGAAAACGCGCTGCTGCTGCTCCTGGCGGGTCCCGACACGTTGGATGCTGAGCGGCTCGCGGATGATGGAGCCGACCCGCATCCTGGGATCCAGGGACGCGTAGGGATCTTGGAACATGAGCTGCAGGTCGCGCCGCTGCTTTCGCAGCTCTCCCCCGCTGAGCGTGGAAATGTCCTGGCCGTTCAGCAGCACCGAGCCGGCGTTAGGGCGGTCGAGCGCGACGACCACCCGCCCGATCGTGGTCTTACCGCAGCCCGACTCGCCGACCAGGCCAAACGTCTCCCCCGCGGCCACGGTGAACGAGACGTTGGAGACCGCATGCACGGCCGCGATCTGGCGCTGCAGGATCAGCCCGGCGGTGACGGGGAACTCCTTGACCAGATCGCGCACCTCCAGCAGCGGGGACACCGCCGCCACGGCCGTCTCACCGTCAGGACCCGTCCGCGACACGGCAGCCGCGGGCGCGCGGGCTGCCGCACCGTTCCCGGTCCCGGCGTCGGCGGCCCCATCGACCGGGTGCCAGCACGAGAACAGGTGCGCTGCGGTTTCCCCGGTCAGCGGAGGTTCCTGGTCGCGGCACTTGTCGGTGACCCGGCTGCACCTCGGCGCGAACCGGCAGCCGGCCGGCGGCTGGGAGAGGTCGGGCGGCAGCCCGCCGATCGTGAGCAGCCGGCGGTTGCCGTCCTGGCTCAGCCGTGGAATGGATGCCAGCAGCGCGCGCGTGTACGGGTGGCGCATGTGCTGGAAGAGGTCCGGCGTCGTGGTGACCTCGACCATCCGGCCGGCGTACATCACCTGAACCCGGTCCGCATGCCCGGCGATCACCCCCATGTCGTGCGTGATCAGCAGCATCGCCATGCCGAGGCGATCCTTGAGGTCGTGCAACAGGGCGAGGATCTGCGCCTGGATGGTGACGTCCAGGGCGGTGGTGGGCTCGTCGGCGATCAGCAGCTTGGGCTCACAGCTCAGCGCCATCGCGATCATCACGCGCTGGCGCATGCCGCCGGAGAGCTGATGCGGGTAGTCGCCGAGCCGTTCGGCCGGCCGGGGCAGGCCGACCAGGCCAAGCACTTCGGTGGCCCGCGCCATGGCCGCCGCCTTGCTCGCCCCCTGGTGCAGCCGGACCGGCTCGGCCACCTGGTAGCCGATCGTCTTCGTGGGGTCCAGGGAGGTGAGCGGGTCCTGGAAGATCATGGCGACGTCATTGCCGCGGATGGCGCGCAACTCGGCGTCGCTCAGCCCGACCAGTTCCCGGCCGTCCAGCTTGATCGAGCCGCTGACGATCTTCCCGCCCGGTGGCAGCAGCCCCATGATGGACAGGCCGGTCATCGATTTCCCGCACCCCGACTCACCCACCAGCCCGAGGGCCTCCCCCGGCTCGATGGACAGATCGACGTTGCCGACCGCGTGGACGACCGACTTGGTCAGCTGGATGTGCGTCGACAGGTCGCGGATCTCCAGGACGGGAATCATCGGCGGCGCAGCCTCACGTCCAGCGCGTCCCGCAGCGCGTCGCCCAGCAGATTGCAGGCCATCACGACCACGATGATGCAGATCCCGACCGGGTAGACCTGCCACCAGTAACCGTCCTGCAGGTAGGTGATCCCGTTGTTGAGCATGTCGCCCCAGTCGAAGTTGGGGTACTGCAGGCCGAAACCGAGGAAGCCGAGGGTGGCGACGGCCAGGATCGCGTCGGCCACGGCGAACGTGGCGGTCACGATGATGACGCCGAGCGAGTTGGGCAGCAGGTGCCGGTTGATGAGCCGGATCCGCCCCGATCCCGCGGCGCGGGCCGCGGAGACGAAGTCCCGCACGCGCAGCGTGAGTACCTCGCCCCGGACCAGCCGGGCCGGGACCTGCCAGGTGAAGATCCCGATGAT
>Ga0306920_100005339_pt1 | contig 16597 bp, 13 predicted proteins | sample flu12Cox44000170_FD_204666 | JGI IMG/M metagenome (GOLD analysis project Ga0306920, IMG submission 204666) | Lab enrichment of tropical soil microbial communities from Luquillo Experimental Forest, Puerto Rico - flux4day.12C.oxic.44.000.170 (v2)... | ecosystem: Environmental > Terrestrial >... | reverse complement strand
CGTCCGCACTCGGTTGCGTTCCGTTGTGTTTTGAGGATCGAAGTTTTGCCGCAATTCGCCACGGCGGCGTCACACTCGCGACTTGGCGAAAGCTGATCCCGTCTACTAGAATTTGCGCTGGGCTCAAAACGATTCCACGTTGGCGGGGGCACAATTGCACATCACGCGTACGCGACGCGACAAGAGGCAATGTCGGGGGAACGGCCGCGTCCGCGGCGGCATGTCCGCGCTCGCCCTCACCGCATGTCTGGCCCTGACAGCGAGTGCGTCTCCCGCGGCGGCCGCTTACTGGTATGGCGGTTGGTACGGCGGCGGGCACAAGCACAGAAGCGCACACAAAGCGCACGAGCCGAAAGCCGCCGATCGCGCCGGCAAAGAACCGTCCATCGAAATTCCGAAAGGGCCGCAGCAGATTTTCATTTCGATCAATCAACAGAAGCTGCATTTCTACAGCAACGGCGTGCATGTCGCCGACACATCAATCGCCACCGGCGTAGCCGCGCATCCGACGCCCTACGGGGTCTTCAGCATCATCCAAAAGCAAATCTTCCACCGCTCGAATATCTACAGCAATGCGCCGATGCCCTACATGCAGCGCATCACCTGGTCGGGCGTCGCCATGCACGAAGGCCGGGATATCGGCCACCCGGCTTCGCATGGCTGCATCCGCATGCCGCACGATTTCGCGGTGCGGCTGTACCGCCTTACCAAGCTCAACACCCGCGTCATCATTGCGCGCGCCGAATTAAAGCCGGTGGAATTCGCCGACCCGCATTTGTTCGCGCACAAGGAAAAACCGCCGGAGGTCGCGGCGCCGGTCGCAAACGGGCTTGAGCCCGTCGTCGCCAAACCGGCCGAACTCGCGGTGCATGCGGACACGCTGACATCGCCGGTGCAGTCGGACGTCCCGGCGCCGCAACCCGCGGTGCCGCCGCTCCAATCCATTCAGAAAACGGAGAGCGCCGCGCCAGCTGCGGATGCGGCGACGTCCGGTGCTGCTGCGCCGCCGGCGCCGGCCGCGCCGCCCGGGCCGGCAGAGTGGACGAAAGCCGCAGCCGCAAAGAAACTGCCGATCTCGATTTTCATCAGTCGCAAGCGGCAACGCCTTTACATCCGGCAGGATTTCGAGCCGCTGTTTGACGTTTCGGTGACACTGGAGCAACCGGAGGTCCCGTTCGGCACGCATGTCTTCACGGCCTTGGAATTCACCGGACCCGAGCGCACCACCTTGCGCTGGAACGTCGTGTCCTTGCCCGGTGAGCCGCCGAAGCGCGTCCGCACTGTCGAGGAGCGGCGCGACCGTCACGGCCGCCTGCACCGCCGCGAGATCGAGGAGGAACGGGCAAGCGATACGCCGGCGCCGCAAAGTCCGGCGCAGGTGCTTGCCCGGATCGAGATTCCGCCCGAGGTGAGCGAAGCGATCGCGCAATTGATCGGACCCGGCTCCGCGCTCATCGTTTCGGATCAGGGCCTCGGCGACGAAACCGGCGAAGGCACCGATTTCGACGTGGTCACTCGCTGAGCTGTCGAATTCCCTACGGAAAAACGTTCATCGCCGACCTGCTTTGCTAGCGGCAGAGGTGGGTTGAGCAGGGCCGAGGCCGTCGATAGGCTGCCGGCCCGGCAATTACCTGCGACCACGACATCAATGGAGGATCACATTGGGTAAGCACTTTACGTTGACCGCTTCGGACAGTTTCAAGCTCGGCGCTTACCGCGCCGATCCGTCCGGTAAAGCCAAAGGGGGCATCGTCCTCATTCAGGAAATCTTCGGCGTCAATCATCACATCCGTGCGGTCTGCGACCGGCTGGCCGGCGAAGGCTATGCGGCGCTGGCGCCCGCCGTTTTCGACCGCCAGCAGCCGAACTTCGAATCCGGCTATTCTCCCGACGAGATCGCCAACGCGCGCAAATTCGTCGCCAATCCCGATTGGAACGCGATGCTGCGCGACGTGCAGGCCGCCATCGACGAACTGAAAAAAAACGGTCCGGTCGGCACCATGGGTTACTGCATGGGCGGCACGATCTCGTTTCTCGCCGCCTGCCGGCTCAATGGACTCTCCGCCGCGGTCTGCTATTACGGTGGGCAGATTGCAAAGAACGCGGATGAGAAACCGAAAGTACCGACGCAAATGCATTTCGGCGAGCAGGATGCCTCAATTCCGATGAGCGACGTCGAGATGATCAAAAAGAAGCGCGGCGGCGATTGCGAAATCTACGTCTATCCCAACGCGCAACACGGCTTTCATTGCGACGAGCGCGGCAGCTACGACGCCGAAGCCGCCAAGCTCGCCTGGCAGCGGGCGATGGCGTTTTTGGCCAAGCACGTGAAGTAGCGGACTAAAGAGGGCGGACGACAGAACAGGATCTGTCGTCTGCCGTCGGGTTAGGCGGCCACTCCGGCGCCAACCGGGCAGCTCACGCCAGTGCCGCCGAGGCCGCAATAGCCGTGCGGATTCTTGGCGAGATATTGCTGGTGGTAATCCTCGGCGAAATAGAACGGCGGCGCGTCAAGGATTTCGGTCGTGATCGGGCCCATCCGCTGGGCTGTGAGTGCCTTGCCGTAAGCGGCCTTGGAGGCTTCGGCGGCGGCGCGCTGTTCCGGCGAGAACACATAAATGCCGGAGCGGTATTGCGTGCCGACATCGTTGCCCTGGCGCATGCTCTGGGTCGGGTCGTGGCTCTCCCAGAAGGTCTTGAGCAGGCGGTCGTATGAGATTTTCTTCGGGTCGTAGATCACAAGCACGACCTCGTTGTGCCCGGTGTGCCCCGAGCAGACTTCCTCGTAGGTCGGATTGGCGGTGAGCCCCCCGGCATAGCCGACCGCGGTCACATAGACGCCGTCGCCGAGCTCCCAGAATTTCCGCTCGGCGCCCCAGAAGCAGCCGAGCCCGAACATCGCCATGGCGAGGCCTTCGGGGTAGGGGCCTTTGAGCGGCCTGCCGTTGACGAAATGCGTCCGCGCAGTCGGGATTGGCGTCGCGCGGCCCGGCAAGGCTTCCTCCGGGGCGGGCATTTCCAGCTTCTTGCGGAATGAGAACATGGCGGCGGCTCCTGCTTGAGACGGCGGGATGGGGAGGAAATTCCCAAGGGAAATATAAGCGCGGCGCGATCCGATCGCACCGGGCTCGGCGATCACGTTCGCGCGCGACATGAATGTGCGTCCGCCCGCAATTTGATCCTCCCCTCACCCGGGCCGCGGTCGCGCGCGTTCGAGTGCAAGCCTGACGGGGGAAGGTGGGGGGTAGTTCAGGAAGAAATACGCGCAGACCACGCGCACTCTGACCACGCCCACAGGGGGAGGGGAACGTTCACCCGGCTTCCTCCGGACAAATTTGCCGCCTATGGTGCGCCGCGCCGCGGATTCGGCAGGTAGCGCATGATCCCGAAAAAGCTTGCCCCGGACTTGATCCGGGGTGGCCGCCGGTTTTCGGACAAAATCATGCGCAAATCGATCGCCTCAGGAGGCCGTCACATGAATCGGGTATCTGGTATCGCCTGCGTTTTGCTCTGCGCGCTCGCCGTATCGGCCGGCTTGGCCGTGAGCTCGGCAAACGCACAACAGCCGGCCGCGCCGACGGCGGCGCCGCCGCAGCCGCCCTATGGCGCGCCGATCACGCTCGACCAGGCCAAGCGGGTGATGGCCGCCGCCGAGCTCGAAGCGGCAAAGAATTCCTGGCCGGTCGCCATCACCATTCTCGACAGCGGCGGCAACACAGTGATGTTCCACAAGGGCGACAACGCGCAGCTCTCCGCGATCACCACCTCGGCCGGCAAGGCGCGCACCGCGCTCGAATTCAAGCTGCCGAGCAAGGCGCTCGACGACGCCATTGCCGCGGGCGGCGCCGGCATGCGGCTCTTGGCGCTCAAGGACATCACGCCGCTGCAAGGCGGCCTGCTCATCCTCGTCGACGGCAAGATCGCCGGCGCCATCGGCGTCTCCGGTGCGCTTTCGGCGCAGGACGATCAGATCGCCAAAGCCGGCACCGACGTGCTGGCGAAGGGGATGTAGCGGCCGTGATGGCCGGGCTTGTCCCAGCCACCGACATCTTTGCTGATCAGTATTTTCTACTCGCGTTATCGTCGTCTCGGCTTCCAGCCGCCGCGCATGCCGGGGCGGCCGAGGGTGGAGCGTGGGCCAGTTTCTTTTTTCGCTGGCGCCGACTCAACGCCCGGTCCCATCTCATCGAGCGATGGCTTGCGCGGGCCGGCTCTTTCCGTCCTTGTCGTGTCTGCTGCGCTCTCCGCCTCTCGGCCAGCTCCAGGCCGGTGCGGCGTGACTTCGTGATGGAGCGCGATGCCCATTTCGTCGAGCGTGGGCTTGTGGATTCTGGACCTTCCTCTCCCCGCTTGCGGGGGGAGGTCACTGCGCGCAGCGCGGCGGCTGAGCGGGCCTTTCCGCGATTGTGAGCCTTGCCGCGATTGCCCCTCACCCCGACCGTCTCCCCGAACACGAGGAGAGGGAGAAGTCGGATCGTCCATCACCGCGAGCTCGGTTGTGCGCAGCCGTTTGATCTCGTCGCGCAGCCGCGCTGCTTCCTCGAAGTCGAGGTCGGCGGCGGCGGCGCGCATGCGGGTTTCGAGATCGGTGATCACCGCCTCGAAATTGTGGCCGATCGTGGCAACCTCTTCGAATTCGCCGGCGGCGTCGGCGCCGGTGCCGATCAGCACGTGGTCGCGCTCATAGACGCTGTCGAGAATATCGGCGATGCCCTTGCGCACGCTCTCGGGCGTGATGCCGTTCGCCGTATTGTATTCCTGTTGCTTGTCGCGGCGGCGCTCGGTCTCGGCGATCGCGCGCTCCATCGATCCGGTGACGCCGTCGGCGTAAAGGATGACGCAGCCGTCGATATTGCGCGCGGCGCGGCCAATGGTCTGAATGAGACTGGTCTCGCTGCGCAGAAAGCCTTCCTTGTCGGCGTCGAGAATGGCGACCAACGCGCATTCCGGAATATCAAGGCCCTCGCGCAGGAGATTGATGCCGACCAGCGCGTCGAATGCGCCGAGGCGGAGATCGCGGATGATCTCGATGCGCTCGATGGTGTCGATGTCGGAATGCATGTAGCGGACGCGGATGCCCTGCTCATGCAGATACTCGGTCAGGTCCTCCGCCATGCGTTTGGTGAGCACGGTGACCAGCGCGCGATAGCCGCGTTGCGCCACCGCGCGGACCTCGCCGACCAGATCGTCGACTTGGGTGCGCGCCGGCCGCACGTCCACCGGCGGATCGATGAGCCCGGTCGGACGGATCACCTGTTCGGTGAACACGCCGCCGGATTCATTGAGCTCCCAGGGGCCCGGCGTCGCGGAGACGCATAAGGTCTGCGGCCGCATCGCGTCCCATTCCTCGAACCGCAGCGGCCGGTTGTCCATGCAGGAGGGCAGGCGGAAGCCATATTCGGCGAGCGTCGCCTTGCGGCGGAAATCGCCGCGATACATTCCGCCGAGCTGCGGAATGGTGACGTGGCTCTCGTCGACGAAGACCAGCGCATTGTCCGGCACGTATTCGAATAAAGTTGGCGGCGGCTCGCCGGGCTTGCGGCCGGTGAGGTAGCGCGAATAGTTCTCGATGCCGGCGCAGCTTCCGGTCGCGTCCATCATTTCCAGGTCGTAGTGCGTGCGCTGTTCGAGCCGCTGCGCTTCAAGGAGCCGCCCGGCGGCGTTGAGCTGTTCGAGCCGCTGGCGCAATTCGAGCTTGATGCCGGAAATGGCCTGCAACAGCGTCGGCCGCGGCGTCACATAGTGCGAATTGGCATAGATCTTGACGAATTCGAGCTCGTCGGTCTTGTGGCCGGTGAGCGGATCGAATTCGTGGATCGCTTCCACCTCGTCGCCGAACAGCGACACGCGCCAGGCGCGATCTTCGTAGTGCGCTGGGAAAATCTCGATCGCGTCCCCGCGCACGCGGAACGAGCCGCGATAAAAATCGCCGGCGGAACGCTTGTATTGCAGGGCGACCAGATCGGCGAGCAATTGCCGCTGATTGAGCCGCTCGCCGCGGCGAATGGCGAACGTCATCGCCGAATAGGTCTCCACCGAGCCGATACCGTAGATGCAGGAGACGGAAGCGACGATGATCACGTCGTCGCGTTCGAGCAGCGCGCGCGTCGCGGCGTGGCGCATGCGGTCGATCTGCTCGTTGATCGAGGAATCCTTCTCGATATAGGTGTCGGTGCGCGGGATATAGGCTTCCGGCTGGTAGTAGTCGTAATAGCTGACGAAATATTCGACCGCGTTGTCCGGAAAGAAGCTCCGGAACTCACCGTAGAGCTGCGCCGCGAGCGTTTTGTTAGGCGCCAGAATAAGCGCCGGCCGTTGCGTCTGTTCGATCACCTTGGCCATGGTGAAGGTCTTGCCCGAACCGGTGACGCCGAGCAGCACCTGGCTACGGTCGTTGCGGCGCACGCCTTCGACCAATTCCCGGATTGCCTGCGGCTGATCGCCCTTGGGATCGAAGTCGGATTTGATGCTCAGCCGAAAACCGCCCTCGGATTTATCCGGACGCGGCGGCCGGTGCGGCGTCCACGGATGCTCGTGGAATTCCGGCCGGCCTTCGCGCAACAGGCGCTCCAGCGATTGCTGACTCGCGGCGCTGCCAAATGCGCTGACTCCTCCTTGCTCTCCCGGTGGACGTGCAAAGCGCGGTCGGGCGGCGGCCTCTTCGCCGTATTTGATCGCCCCACCCGAACCAGCTTCGGCTTGCGATTGCTCCTCCTCCTCAATTCCAAGCGTGCGGGCGAGATCAGGATCGAGGTCGCCGGGCGCGACCGGCGTGCGGCCGACATAGCCCTGCCGCGGCGGCTCCGTGAAGCCGCGCGCGACCGAGGCGCGGGCGCGGTGCGCTTGCGCGAAGTCGGCGCGGCGGTCCCAGGAATTATCCGGCGGCGGCTGCAGCCCGCTCGCACGCTCAGGCGAGGTATTGCCCGTCTGCGCGCCGATGCCGGCGCGGCCTTGGCCGATGCCGGGATTGAGCAGGTCGGCCAATGACGGGTCGAGCGCCGGCGTCTCCGGCCGCGCCGCCTTGGCGCGGGTCGGTTTCGCCGGATCTTTCCTCGAATGTTTTGCCGGATCGCGCCGATGCGGCGCCCGCGGCCGTTCGGGCCCTTTCGCCATCGACACAATATGGGTCGAGTCTGGTAGCGGCGAAAGTGCGTTCGTCATTCCGGATTGCCGCGAAGCGGGTTCCTCGCTTTGGCTCGGCCGGAATGACGGGCGCTACTCCAACCTGATCCCGGCGCGCTTGATGACCTCGCCCCATTTCTGCGAATCCGCGCCAATCAGCGCCGCAAACTCCTCAGGCGTTCCGCCGGCGGGCTCATCGCCGATGCTGGCCTGGAATTGACGCATGGCCTGCGACGCGATCGCGCGATTGATCGCGGCGTTGAGCCGATCGACGATCGGACGCGGCACGCCCGCGGGCGCGATCACGCCCGACCAGGTCGGCGCGGAATAGCCCGGAACGCCAGCCTCGGCGACGGTCGGCAAATCCGGGAACGCGGTCGAACGGTGATCGCCGCTGACGGCAAGCGCGCGCACCGCGCCGGAGCGCGCGAACGACGCGATCGAATTGAGGCTTTCGAACATCATCTGGACGCGCCCGGCCATCAGATCGTTGATCGCCGGCGCGCCGCCTTTATAGGGAACGTGGACGATGTCGGTGCCGGTCATGAACTTGAACAGCTCGCCGCCGACATGGCCCGGCGATCCGTTGCTTGACGAGGCATTCAAGAGCTTGCCGGGATTTTCTTTGGCGTAAGCAACCAGTTCCGCGACGGAATGGAATGAGGTAACTGGCGACACCGCGAGCAGAAGCTGGCCGCGCGCCACCAGCGCGATCGGCTGGAAGTCGTGTTCAATGTTATAGGGCAGCGGCACGACCAGATGCCGAGTAATAGCGAGCGCGCCGATCGGGCCCATGCACAACGTGTACCCATCCGGCGGCGATTTTGCGGTGAGATCGAGGCCGAGCGTAAGCGCGCCGCCCGGCCGATCGTCGACCACAACCTGCTGATGCAGCTCGTCGGACAGGGCGGCGGCAAGCACGCGCGTGACCGTATCGGTCGAGCTGCCGGCCGCCTGCGGCACGACCATGCGGATCGGATGATCCGGATATTCGGCCGCGGCCGGTGTTGTCAGCGCACAAGCAATGAAGAACGGAACCAATTGCGCGCGGCGCATCGTGCTCGCTCCAGGTTACGGGAATTGCCTCCGGTTGAATCGAGATGGCCGGGACAAGCCCGGCCATGACACGCTAATGTCTCGGACTAAGGGAGAAATGTCCATGGCCCTGGATTTCACGTCGCTATTGGCGCCCGGTCTGCCGCCGCCGCCGGCAAGATGGAACGGTTTTGCCAAATACAATTTCATCGGCGGCCATAACGACGCCGACCAGGTACCGCTCGAGGCCTTGGTCAAGGCCGCCAACGACGTGCTGACGCGCGAGGGCCGCACGCTTTCGACTTACGGGCTTTCCAGCGGGCCGCAGGGCTATCGTCCGCTGCGCGAATTTCTGGCGCACAAGCTCGAGCGCACCGCGGCCATCCGCTGCGATGTCGATGAAATCCTCATTACGTCCGGCTCGCTGCAGGCGCTCGATCTGGTGAACGGAATTTTGCTCGCGCGCGGCGACACCGTGATCATCGAGCAGGCGACCTATCAAGGCGCGCTGACGCGGCTGCAGCGGCTTGGCGTCGAAGCCGTCGGCATTCCACTCGACGGCGAAGGCATGCGGATGGATGCGCTCGCCGCCGCCCTCGATGACCTCAAGCGCCGCGGCGTGCGGCAGAAATACATCTACACGGTGCCGACCGTGCAAAATCCGACCGGGACGATTTTGAGCGAAGCGCGGCGGCACGAAATGCTCCGCCTCGCTGGGCAATATGGCGTGCCGATCTTCGAGGACGATTGCTACGCGGATCTGATCTGGGACGGCAAGCGGCCGCCGGCGCTCTACGCGATGAGCCAGCATGGCGGCGTCATCCATATCGGCTCGTTTTCCAAATCGATCGCGCCGGCGCTGCGCGTCGGCTACATCGTCGCGCCGTGGCCGCTATTGGCGCGGATGCTCGCGCTCAAAACCGATGCCGGTTCCGGCGCGCTGGAGCAGATGGTGCTCGGCGAATACTGTCCTCGCCACTTCGACGCTCATGTCCCGGCGCTCAGGCGCGCTTTGCGGGCCAAGCTCGAAACACTGATGGAAGCCCTCGACGAACAGTTCGGCACCGCGGCGGAATTCGAGGATCCGAAAGGCGGCATTTTTCTCTGGGTCAAGTTGCCGGATCAGGTCGATACGCAAAAACTGTTCGCGCCGGCGCTGGCCGCCGGCGTCGCCATCAACCCCGGCGCCGAATGGTCGACCGACAAGAACCACGGCCGAAGCCGTACGCGGCTGTGTTTCGCCAATCCCTCGCATGAGGCGATCCGCGCCGGTGTCGCGACGCTCGCCGAAGTGTGCCGGCGCGAATTCGGTGTACCGGCGCGAATCGCCAATGTCGAGCGGGCGAGCGCGTAGGGCGCAGCGGAAACTCAGTGCGCCCGCTGCGCTCGCAGCTCGTCGAATTTCATGGATGCTCGTTCAAATTTGTCGTTGAAGAGCCACATCGCATCGAGAATTTCGCGAAAGGTCGCCGAGGTCCTTGCCCTGTCGGCATGTCCAAAAGTGAACATGCTGTTGTTGCGCAAATAACCCATGATCGTGGGGTCGGAAATCCTGTAATTCAGTAAATTTTCCGAACGCATGGCGGCTCGCGTCGGGCTGGGAACGATCTGGATCAGTTCAAAGACTTTCATTTGATCGATCGGGTCGGGCAACACTTTCACCAGCGCCGGTATTTGCAGAAAAAGATCGGCATGTGCGCTCATCAATCCATCCCGCACCGAGGTCCAGTGATTGAACCGATGATCCAGAGTGCCGGCCCGCTTTTCTTCGTCGGCGTCGCGAGCAATCAGCGCGGGATCAAAGGCGGCGATCGTCCCCTTGATCGCCGCCCACCTTTGTTGGCCGATCCGGTCTTCAGATATTCCCGTTTGCAGACTTCCCTTGTAGGTGTTCGATCGTGCGTTGCCGATATTTTGATTGCCGTTGGTCTCGGCAAAGAACAATCCGAGGCTGATGCGGCCTGCCACTTCGGCGTTTGAGCGATCGAGGCCCTTGGCTCTTGCGATAGCGGTGCCCAGATCGGCCACGTCTTTAAATGGCGTATCGGATTTTTGCGCGTAGGCGGGCGGCGCCTGCATGATGTTGAAGAGCGCGGCATAGGCGTCGAGCAGCGGCTCATTCTCGGCATCGAAGTAGGCCGGAGGAATTTTGAATTTGTTTGGCCTTCCGATTTTCGACGGCAAAGCGTCGGTAAGATCCTTGTATGTGCTGAGCATGTCGTTGCGCGCCAGATAGAGCGCTTGCCCGGGCAAGTCCGGCAGTTTTTCTTTTGTGTCGATCTGCGCGCGCCGTTGCTCCAGGACGGATTTAAAACGGCTCAACGCCGCATTGTATGAATTCATCGCATCGGACTGTGTCTTCGTCAGCGCGCCAGGCTGGCTGGCCGCGGGGGAGACAAGGCCCGCCCACGCAATCGCCGCGAGCAAAACCGCGCTCAGAATGACAGCGATACCCAATCCTCTCCTATTGTCCCTGCTGTTGATCGACATTGCCGAAGCCCTGCAGTGTGTTCGTCGCGTTGGGCAAGCGATGTCCGAGAGCCTGCGACGCGGGTTTGCGAGTTTGGGGAGGAAGGAAAGCGCGATGCCATCGCCTTAAAGGTGCATACAACGCGAGCCTCAAAAAACGGCGCATCGGCCGCATCCTTCGCGGGTCCTTGAGCTTGCTTGTCGTCAGCCGGTCACACCAGTCCCAGCCGTTGGCGGCCAGTTCAGGATGACGGTTTGCGACTAAAACCCCTTTACCACCTCGCTGACATGCTCCACTTCCGGCGGCGATGCGAAGCAATGGGCGACCAGCTTGCGCCATTCCTGGAAGTCCGCCGAGCCGCGGAAATCGACGGTGTGGTTTTCGACCGTGTCCCAGCCGATGAACAAGCGATAGCGTGTCGCTTTCTCGATCGACCGGCGCACGTCCATGCTGCGGCAGCCTTTGGCGCGCTTAAAGATTGGAACCGCCTGTTTCACGCCGTTTTCAAATTCGGCTTCCGTGCCTGGTTTCACATCGATCTGCGCGATTTCGGTGATCATGATCGGTCCTTGCTTTCTGATTAAATTCTCAAGATTTGTTCCCAAGCTGCCGCGTGGCATGCCACTGGCAAGCAGGCGCGGGCCTGATTGGCCATCATGACGCGGATAGCACGAATGCGCGAGCCAGGCTTCATTGCGCCGTGGACGCACGCTAGCCTGGCGCGCTAGGTTGGCATATCAGCATCAGCACTCACAAACGGGTTGACCATGATCGACGTGTATTATTGGACCACGCCCAACGGCCACAAGGTGACAATTTTTCTCGAGGAAGCCGGATTGGAGTACAAGATTATTCCGATCAATATCGGTAAAGGCGAACAGTTCAAGGCGGATTTTTTAGGCGTCTCGCCGAACAATCGCATCCCGGCGATTGTCGACAATGAGCCGGTCGACGGCGGCAAGCCGATCTCGGTTTTTGAATCCGGAGCGATCCTGCTCTATCTGGCGGAGAAGGCCGGCAAGTTCATCCCGAAAGACTTGCGCACCCGTGCCGCGGCGCTGGAGTGGCTGTTTTGGCAGATGGGCGGGCTCGGCCCGATGTCCGGGCAGAACAATCATTTCGCCCACTATGCCGTCGACAAGATCCCGTACGCGATCGATCGCTATCGCAACGAGGTGAACCGGTTGTACGGTGTGATGAACAAGCGGCTCGCCGGCCACGAATATCTCGCCGGTCCGTATTCGATCGCCGACATGGCTTGCTATCCGTGGATCGTGCCCTGGGAACGGCAGGGCCAGAACATCGCTGATTTCCCCCATCTCAAGCGCTGGTTCGAGGCGATCAAGGCACGGCCGGCGGTGATCAAGGCGTATGAATGGACGCCGAAGATCAACCCGGGCCAGGGTGGTATCCGCACGGCGGAAGAACGTGCGATTCTGTTCGGCCAGACGGCGCAATCCGTTGCGGCAATGGCGGGCAAGCAGTAAGCGGAAGCTACTGCTGCACCGCGCCGCCGAGATAGCCGGCGATCTTCCACGCGCCGCCCTGCTTGCTGTAGCAGATCTGGTCCCCGCCGAGCGGCGACACTGATTGCGCGTCGACATATCCGGCTTTGCCGGACGGTGTCGCCACGTGGAGGAAAAACGGCTCATTGGGATTGGCGGGCGGACTGGTGTCGGGCAGGACGCGCACCAGGTTGGCTCCGAGCTTCTCGATGACTTGCGAGCTAGGCTGCGCTGCGGCGTGTACTTCGACGCCGCTCTGGTTCGGATAACCCCATTCGCTGGGATCGGTCTGCGTCGCTTTGGCAAGCGCCTCCAAGGCACTGGAATCAAGTTTGGGATCGGCCGGGGCGCAAAACACGCCGGGCTGCTGCGGCGATTCTGCCGCCGACGGTTCGGTGGCGAAGCCGCCCAAAATTTGCCAACCCGAGCCGTCCGGCGCGTCGAGTTCAATCGCCTTGGCGAGATTGTCGATGCCGGATTTGCGCGGATCGGCCAAATTCTTGTCCTGCATCCAGAAAAAGTTTTGCGTCACAACCATCCTGGCGAGCGCGGCGCGGTCCTTCCGCGTGGCGACCTCGCCGAGCTCGTTGCGGAATGCGGTGAAGCTTTGATCGTTCAACGCCGTTGGCGGCGTCACCGCCACCGTCTGGTAGGGTTTGATCGGCGGCGGCGGCGGCGGCTTAAAGCCGGGCAGCACTGATTGCCCCTGTTGCGTCAAGCCAGGCTGTTCGGCGAAAGCCGCGAATGCGGCAGCAAAAACTAAAACGGCAAGCAGCCGATGGTGCATTAACACCTCCTCATCCTGGTGCGTTGCACTGCACGATCCCGAAAAGCTTGCCCTCGGACGCGATCCGAGGGTGGATGCCGGTTTTCGGAAAAGACCATGCCCAAACAAGAAGCTAAAGCGAAATGGTGATTTAACCTAAACCCATTTCGCCTTAGCCGCGAATTGCGCCAGCGCTGCGGCCATTTTTGCGACTGCCATCAATACGATTTCGGCAGCCCCAACACTTTTTCCGCGATGAAGCAAAGAACAAGCTGCGGTGAAACCGGTGCAAGCTTCGCGATCATCACTTCCCGCAAATAACGCTCGACGTGATACTCCTTAGCATAGCCGTAACCGCCATGGGTCGCGATCGCGGTTTGGCAGGCTTTGAATCCAGCTTCCGCGGCGAGATATTTCGCGGCATTCGCCGCGGGCCCGCAAGCCATGCCCTGATCGTATTGCCACGCCGCTTTCAGCATCGTCAGATCGGCCGCTTCGAGTTCCATCCAGCACTCCGCCAGCGGATGCTGAATGGCTTGGTTCTGTCCGATCGGCCGGCCAAACACGACGCGACCCTTGGCGTAGGTACTCGCCCGCGCCAGCGCGGCGCGTCCCAATCCGATCGCCTCGGCGGCAACAAGAATGCGTTCCGGATTGAATCCATGAAGCAGATATTCGAAGCCGCGGCCGTCTTCGCCGATCCGGTCCGCGACCGGCACCGGCAGCGCGTCGATGAACAGCTGGTTTGAGTCCACCGCCTTACGGCCCATTTTCGCGATCTCGCGCACCTCGACATGGCGGCGATCGAGCGCGGTATAAAACAAGCTCAGTCCGTCGGTCGGCTTGCGGCCGGCCCCGAGCGGCGCGGTGCGGGCGAGCAGCAGCATCTTGTCGGCGACCTGCGCGGTCGAAATCCAGATCTTGGCGCCGGTGATCGTGTACACGTCGCCTCGCCGTTCGGCGCGCGTTTTAATCTTCGCGGTCTCCAGACCGGCATCGGGCTCGGTCACGGCGAAGCATGCTTTTTCCTTGCCGGCGGCGATCGGTGGCAGCATCCGCCGCTTCTGCTCCTCGGTACCGTAGAGCGCGACCGGGTTGAGCCCAAATATGTTCACGTGAATTGCGGACGCGCCGGAAAGACCGGCGCCGGAAGCGGCGACCGCCTGCATCATCACGGCTGCTTCGCTCACGCCGAGGCCTGACCCGCCATAGGCTTGCGGAATGCAGACGCCGAGCCAGCCATCGTCGGCGAGCGCGCGATAAAACTCTTCCGGGAATTTTCCGTCGCTGTCGCGTTTGAGCCAGTAATCGTGGCCGAAGCGCGCGCAAATCTTTTCGACCGCGGCGCGCACCGATTGTTGAAGATCAGTAGGGGCGAAGTCGATGGGATTTGCTCCAGCGAGAGTTACTCCGCGGCCTGCATCGCCGGCGCGTCGATGAAGCCGCCGGCCTGGCGCCGCCACAGCGCCGCGTAATGGCCGTCTTGTCCAAGCAGATCGCGATGCGAGCCCTGCTCGACAATGCGGCCCTGGTCGAGCACCACGAGGCGATCCATCTGCGCGATGGTCGACAGGCGATGCGCGATCGCGATCACCGTCTTGCCACCCATCAGCGTGCCGAGGCTCGATTGAATGGCGGCTTCGACTTCGCTGTCGAGCGCCGAGGTCGCTTCGTCGAACACCAGGATCGGCGCATCCTTAAGAATGACGCGGGCGATGGCAATGCGCTGGCGTTGGCCGCCGGAAAGCTTGACGCCGCGCTCGCCGACATGGGCGTCATAGCCGCGGCGGCCGCGCCAATCCTCAAGCTCAAGTATAAATTCATGAGCGTGCGCCAATCGCGCGGCGCGCTCGATCTCTTCATCGCCAGCGGCTGGCCGGCCATAACGAATATTGGCGCGGATCGAGCGGTGCAGGAGCGAAGTGTCCTGCGTCACCACCGAGATTTGCGCGCGCAAGGATTCCTGCGTCAGGCCTGAAATGTCCTGACCGTCGATCAGGATCGATCCGCCCTCAAGCTGGAAAAACCGCAACAACAGGTTGACCACGGTAGATTTGCCCGCGCCGGAACGACCGACCAGCCCGATTTTCTCGCCGGGGCGGATAACGAGATTGAAATCCTGCAAGAGGCCGGTTTCGCGGCCGTAGCCGAAATTGACGCCGTTGAATTCGATGCGTCCGGCGCGCACTGTCAGCGGCCGCGCGCCGGTGGGATCGGGCAGCTGCAGCGGCCGTGCGATCGACAGCATGCCTTCCTGGACGATCCCGACATCCTCGAAGATTTCCGTGATCCGGATCGCAATCTGGCGCGACATATTGGTGAGCTGCAGCGTCAGCGGCAGCACCATGGCGATGGCCCCGACCTCGACCGCGCCGTAACGCCAGAGCAACAGCGCCAGCGCGCCCGATCCGGCGATCAGCAAAGCATTGAGTACGTCGAGGATGGTGCCGAAAGCTGTCAGCAGCCGCTGCGCGGCCGAAAACAGGTCAACGTGACGGTCGATCGCCTTGCGCACATAGTGGTCTTCGTCGCTGGCGCGCGCGAATAGTTTGACGGTGAGAATGTTGGTGTAGCTGTCGACGATCCGGCCCATCAGCGCCGAGCGCGCTTCCGAGGATTGTTTCGAGCGGTCGCGCATGCGCGGCACGAAATGCACGAGCAACGCGGTGTAGGCGAAGAACCACAGCAGGATCGGAACGGCGAGCCAGCGATCGGCGGCGGCAGTCAAGGCGATGGCCGAAACGCCATACACCAAAATGTACCAGATGGTGGTGATGGTGGCGGTCAAGGTCGAGCGCACCGACGGGCCGGTCTGCATCACCCGATTGGAAATGCGGCCGGCGAAGTCATTCTGGAAAAAAGCCCAGCTTTGCCGCACCACGTGCCAATGCGCTTGCCACCGGATAAGTCCGGTAAACGGCGCCGCGATCGCCTGGTTGGTGATTAGGTAGCGTGTGAACGTCACCGCTGGCCGGGCGACCAACACGACGAGCGCCATGCCGAGAAGCCACGGCCAACCGTCGGCGAAGAGCCGTTCGGGCGGCGTCCTGGTGACCATGGTGACGACGCGGCCAATGAACCACGGCACCGCGCTGTCGCCGAGCGCCACCAGCAATTCGACGACAAACAGCGCCACGAACAGCCATTTGGCTTGGCGGGCAAAATGCCACAAAAAGGCGAGCAGGCTCGGCGGCGGTTCCGGATGCTCCGGCGGTGCCGTTGGCGTCAAGAATCGTTCGAAGCGCGACAACATTGCGGTTGGTTACAGGTCGACAAGTACTTACGTCAATCGGGCCCAATCGTGCCCGCTTCAATCGTGCTAGCCTCGATCGGACTCGCGAGATTTGAACATGCATCGATCTGGTCGGCCCTAATCCGCGGCCCCGATATGGCGCGATTGCGGCGGCCGCGTATCACGACAGAACTGCTGACCTTTTCGCCCGCGCCGACCCGTGTCATCGTTCAAACTTCAGCGCAGCGCGTGGGCGGGGCCGTGATGTGTCGAACCCGGCGGCGGACCTCATGAAGCGAAACGGCGTCGCATCTTTTGCTGTCGCGCTGATGGCGTTGCTCGCCGCCACGACGGCTGCCGCGGCCGAGACATTCCCATCGCGTCCAGTGACGATGATGGTCGGATTTCCGCCCGGCGGCCCGACCGACACGCTGGCGCGCATCATTGCCGATGCGATGCAGGGACCG
>Ga0306920_100005338_pt1 | contig 16597 bp, 14 predicted proteins | sample flu12Cox44000170_FD_204666 | JGI IMG/M metagenome (GOLD analysis project Ga0306920, IMG submission 204666) | Lab enrichment of tropical soil microbial communities from Luquillo Experimental Forest, Puerto Rico - flux4day.12C.oxic.44.000.170 (v2)... | ecosystem: Environmental > Terrestrial >... | reverse complement strand
GAGGGCGTGTCCCGCCCCGGCGCATTTTTTCGAGGCCGGCGTCGGCGAATGCCCGCGTGGAAGACGATCTTGCGGGCCGTTTTTTGCGCTTATCGCGGACGGAACACCCGTCCGGCTACCTAGGCCCATTTCGGGATCTCTCGCGTGCTCGTGGCCACGCAGCTGCGGCGCTGCCGAGCAGCGTGATGAACGCGCGTAGTCTCACTCGATGACCTCTCTCGGCAATCTGATCGTGAAGATGGAACCACGGCCCGGCTCGCTTTGAACCGTGATGTCGCCGCCCATCATCTGACAGAAGCGCCGGCTGATGGCGAGCCCAAGCCCGGTGCCGCCGTATTTGCGCGTTGTGGATGCATCGGCCTGCGAGAACTCCTGAAACAGCTTGCCTACCTGCTCCGGCGTCATTCCGATGCCCGTATCGGCGACCGCGATGGTAATCCAGTCGCGGCCGGTTTCCTGTCCTTGCCGCGCATCGACCGTGATGGTGCCGCGCTCCGTAAATTTATTGGCGTTGCTCATGAGGTTGAGCATCGCCTGCCGCAGCCGCATCTGGTCGGCATGCAGCGTCCCGATCGTGCCATCGCATTTGACGGCGAGCCGATTGGCATTCTTCGCCGCCAGCGGCTCGATGGTTTTGACCACGTCGGCGATCAATGGCGGGAGGGGGAAGCTTTCCAGCTGCAGCTCCATTCGCCCGGCCTCGATCTTCGACAGGTCAAGGATGTCGTTTATCAAGGCGAGCAGATGCCGGCCTGCGCCGAGGACGCGGTCGAGCGGCTCGGTGTCCTGCTTCAGCGCCTCCGCATCCTCCCGCAGCATCTCGCTCACCCCGATGATGGCGTTGAGCGGCGTGCGCAGCTCGTGGCTCATATTGGCGAGGAATTGTGATTTGTGCTGGCTCGCATCGGCAAGCTGGCGGCTCTTGTCCTGGATTTCGTGGAACAGCCGGACGTTCTCGATTGCGATTGCCGCCTGATCGGCAAAGGTAGAGACGAGGTCAATCTGCTTATCGGTGAATGGGCGCACCTCGGAGCGGACCAACGCGAGCACGCCGATCGGGATTCCCTCGCGCAGCATGGGAACTCCGAGCATGGAGCGCATCACAGCCCCGGCCGTGTCGAAAGTGTAGTCTGGATCGGCGCCCGCATCGGGGATGTGAACGGTACAACCTTCTAGGAGCGCGCGGCCGGCAGCACTCCCGCGCTCTGGCGTGACAGCCACGTTTCTCCAACGTTCCATAACCTCGGCGGGAAAGCCGTAGGATTCGGCGCGGTAGAACACGCCATCAATCTGGCGGGTAATCGTAGCCTTGTCGGCGTTGCACAGTCGCGCCGCGGATTCGACCAGCGTCTGCAGCACGGACGTGAGGTCAAACGTCGAGCGGCTGATGACCTTGAGCACGTCGGCGGTGGCGGTTTGCTGCTGCAAAGATTCCGTGAGTTCACGCGTGCGCTCCTGCTCTGCCTCGAACAGTCGCGTGTTCTCGATGGCGATCACCGCTTGGTCGGCAAAGGTCGTGACCAGCTCAATTTGCTGTTGGGTGAATGGATCCACCGTAGCGCGACTCAAGAAGAGTACGCCGATGGGAGCTCCCTCGCGTAGGAGCGGAACGCCGAGTACGGTCCGATAGTTTCCGCGTCTCTGAGCTTCGAACCATTTGAATTCGGGATCGGCCAGAACGTCTGGAATATGAATAAATCGACGCTCCAGTACGGTTCTTCCAGTAATCGACCCGCGATCAACCTTATTCGTCTGAAGAGCCTTCAGGTGCTCCCTGTAGTCGGATTGAAAGCCCGAGAAAGCGACAAACTGGAACGTTTCATTCTCTAGACGCGCTATGTTTGCTTTATCCGCGCGGCAAAGTCGTGCCGCAGATTCTACTAGCGTATCAAGTACGGTCTGCAGATCGAAGGTCGAGCGGCTGATGACCTTGAGCACGTCGGCGGTGGCGGTCTGCTGCTGCAGGGATTCGCGCAGCTCATTGAGCAGCCGCGCGTTCTCGATGGCGATGACGGCCTGAGCGGCGAAGTTCTGCAAGAGTGCGATCTGCCTGTCAGTGAACGGCTGAACCTCCTGGCGGAGGATTGCGATGGTGCCGATCAGCTGATCATCTTTGAGCATCGGGACGACCAGCACCGTGCGATAGCCGGCAAGGTCGACAGCCGCGCGAACAAACGAATGGCCCTCGATGTAGGACGGTATGGTCTTGATGTCGGCGATTTGGACGAGCTGTTTGGTGGCGGCGATGCGGCCCAGCGGTGTGTCCGGCGGCGGGCGCAGTACCAGCTCGCGCGTGCGTGCCTCGACATAGGCAGGTGGAGCATTATGGCTCGCGGCCATGCGGAAGCCGTCTGCCTCGCGCAGGTACAGGTCACCGAAGTTGGCTTCGCAGATGCGCACCGCGTTCGTCAGAATAGCTTGGAAGACCGCCTGCAGCTCGCCGGGCGAGCTGGAGATGATCCGCAGCACATCCCCGATCGCCGCCCGCTCATCGCGGGCTTCCTCAAGCTCACGCGCTTGGCGCTTGAGCCGTTCTTGCAGATCGCTAACGGACAATTTGGATTGGCTCGCGGTCACGCTGCGGCGCTTCGGCCGCGTATGCTTGCGGCGCCGCGTTTTCGCGGGTTTCCGGCCTGCTGTGGCTCGCCGTCTCAACCTAACCCTCCCGGCCGGCAGACAACCTTACCCTACCATATCGCGAGGGGCCGTTTGTCAGCTCCGGCCAGCTGCGGACTACAACTTTGATCGAAGGATGCCGAAAGGTACCCCAAGGCCCTTTACACGCTGTCCCTTCTGTAGCAATTATATGCATGTATTATTGCTATAGAAATAGGGTGCCTTATGCCGCCAGCCAGGCCTCGTCCGGTATCCGCTGCCGAACGGACCGCCATCCTGACCAGGGCGACGCTGAGAGCCGCGTCTCAGCTGGGACTAACCAATAAGCTGCTTGCGACGGTGATCGGCGTCTCGGAAGCGACCGTGTCCCGTATGCGAAGCGGTGAATATACGCTCCAACGAGGGCAGAAATCGTTCGAGCTCGCCGTCCTGTTCCTGCGTCTCTACCGTTCGCTCGATGCCATCGTCGGCGGCGACAGCACGGTCGCCGGCTCCTGGCTGAGGAACCGCAACACAGTGCTTGGTGCGGAGCCGATTGCCCTCATTCTGACCGTGCCCGGCCTCGTGAATGTCATCCAGTACCTGGACGCCCGCCGCGCTGTCGTCTGACGTCCGCGCCCTTGCCGGAATCTGCTGGCGGATCGTCGAAGCGCAACACCACGTCTCTACACTGAAGCTTGTGGATTCGGTCGCGGAGCAGGAGTTGCTCGAAGAGCTCATCGAGGCCACAAAGCCGCCGCTGCCCCCCGAGTGCCGCGATCTGCATTACCTCTTGTCGACGCCCTTTCGGTACGGCGCGGTCTACCCTGCCGGATCGCGCTTCCGGCGCGCTGGAATGACTGCGGGTGTCTTCTATGCTTCCGAGAAGCCGCAAACAGCAATCGCGGAGATGGCTTTTCACCGCCTGCTCTTTTTCGCAGAGTCGCCCGCTACGCCGTGGCCGTCGAACCCGGCCGAGTACACGGCCTTCTCAGCCAAATACGCAACCAGAAGGGCAATCGACTTGACCAAGGGAAGATACGCGGCCGAGAAGGCAAAGTGGATGCGCGTGGCGGACTATAGCCAGTGTCAGGCCTTCGCCGACACCGCACGCTCTGCCAAAGTCGAGGTGATCCGCTATGCCTCGGTTCGTGATCCCGGACACGGGATGAACCTTGCGCTCTTGACCTGCCGAGCTTTTGCGAATTCCAAGCCGATCGACCAACAGACGTGGCACATTCGCCTCAGCGACGCCGGAGCCCAGGCGATCTGCGAAGCCCCCAAATCCGGCATCACATTCGATCGCAGCGCGTTTGCGGCTGATTTTCGGATTGCTAAACTGCGCTGGGCTCGCACTGCGGATTAAACGAGACGGCAGGAGGTGAGGCCTCGACGCCGGAGCGATGCGCAACAGGGTAGAGGGCAGGTACCAGCTGGGACAGCACCGCACGCCGAATCAAATAATCGACCTGGTCGACCATATTGAACCAGGAAGCGGCCAAAGCGAGCACGTTAGATCCTCTGCGGTGCACCGCTTCCATGCGGTCTGGTGAATGCGGCATGCGCGTCATATCGACTTCGGAGTTGGACACGTGCTCGCCGGTGCAGCTGCTTCAACAAGCATAAGCAGCGGGCCGGCATCGGTACGCTAGCCGGCAATCGTTATGGATCGTTGAATTGGACGAGGCAATTCGGGAGTGACGGGGATTGAGTTGGCGCCAATTCGCGCCGTTAGTTAAAAAAGTGGTGCCAAATTTGATCTAAAAGACGAGCTGCAATGCGCTCATCAGCGCGTCATTTGCAATTGTGAAACCGTACCGCGCCGTGCGACATTCTCTGTCCCGCACGCTCACTTTCCTGCCTTTTCGGCAGCCTGCGCGATCCAGGCGGCAAGATTTTCGCTGCCGTTCTGCTCTACGTAATCGTATTCGAGCAGCCCCACCGAGAGAGGCTGCACATAGCCGATGCTCATGTCCGGCAGGTATGGCGGCTTTGCCAACGCCAGCGCGTGGTCCTGATACCTGATCCATTGACCATTCATGTTTTCGTACAGCAGATAGTCCCCACCCTTGAGCTTCCCCACCCCTACATAGGCAAGCGGGTTCCAGCCGGCCGCCGTTTTCTGATGCGTGCTCGGGTCGGCGATGCCGCTTATCCGCACGGCAAAAAGACCGTTGCCGCGCTCGACGCTGCGCGCGATCTCGTAGCGCACCCAACGATCCTGCCATGTGTGGGCGCCGATCAGCACGCACGTCACCGTGGCTTGATCAACCCCCGCCCGGATTGCCCGCTTGACATCCTCCTCGCTGCCCGCCCTAGCTTCATTCGAGATCCGGCTGTCCACGAAGCCAGGCACGCCATCTGGATGGCGCTCCCCCCAGCGCTCGTAAATCACCTCTGCCCGAGGCCTGTCTTCATCGTGAGAGAAGGAGAAGAATACCCTCCCGTTCCGCGGACTATTCTGGGCACCATCGCCCATTGATGAATGCTCGCTCATGATGCTGCGGGCAGAAAAGCTTGTTCCGATTGACGCATGTAAATCTTTTCCCTTTCCATACTGCATGAAGGGCCGATTTGCCGCAAGCATATGTCTGCTCGACCGCTCGCCACAGCAGCGATGGTCTCGAGCGCAGATGCTGAGGGCTGACAAGTACGCTTAAAACGCGCAAGACCCATGCCGGTCCGATACAACTTCGGCTAAGATGACGGCGGCGAATCCCTGGAAGGGCATCACCATGTCGGGAACATCAATCCCGCTCCCTTGCCGGATGCTCGTGGCACGCGCATTGCCGCGATGGAGGACACGATGAACCTCGGGTCCTATTTTTGCGCGCCAATCTTCGTGAACTTTATCAATGCCGCCAACGTCATGGCTGCAACCTTCTCGGAAGCCTTGATAAAGCCTTCGCATTGATCGAAAACGCGACGAGCTTGTTGTAGCCCTTCTCACAATTCGCTTGCTCTTTTTGCGTGTTTGCTGCTGTCTCGCTCGGGCGTGGAGCTTGGAGGATATGGATGCATATTGTACTCACAACCATCTTGGGAGCATCGATGGTACTGCCGACGCAAGCTGTTGAAAGGGTTGTCAAAATGGACTACCTCGCCTGCAATCCAGAGCGGCAATTCGATCGTGCAGAGCGGCTGCGGCTGTCGGGTGACACGACGGCACTACAAGAGTTCACCGCAGGCGCATTGTTGTCAAATACCTGTGTATCATTAAAAACCGGTACGAGTGTCTTTCCAGCTAAGGCGTTCCACCGGATCAAGCCGGGAGGACTCGGCCGCGTGACCAACAAAACCCGATTCGCTTCGGGAGCGGCCACCCAACAAGACTTTCCTACATCACTGTGGCTATATACCACCCACGGCCACCAAATTCTTCTGGCGCTCCGCGGCCAGCAACCCCTCGATATTTTTTAAATTTTGCAAAAGCCGCTCGCCAACAAGTCGAAGGAAGTAGAATCCGAATTCTGGATTCTGGAAATAAAGCTCGCGGACGCGGTCATAATGAATTGTGAGCACCTGACCGCTCTCGATGCATTCGACCGTCCCGGTCCTGTGAGATCCGGATGTCAGGAGTCCCATCTCTCCAAAAATATTGCCTGGCTCAAGTTCAATGTTCAGTTCGGAAACTAGGTATCTCCCTTTCACTATCAGGAACATTTCGTCTGCGAGATCGCCTTTGCGGAAAAGCATATCACCCTTACGGTATCTACGCCTCCTCATGAAGGGCTCCAACCAGTTCATCGCCAGATCGCTGCTCGCGGCGGCGCGCACCTTCTTGATGAGCACTACCATCTGATAAAGACGAAACGAGTTCAGTGGCAGCAAGATGGAATATAAGAAAATTGGAGGAAACGAATGCGCAAAGATGCCAGAACAGAGGAAACAAAACGCGCTTGCAATTCCAACTATGCGCAACGGGATAACAGTCTTCATGGAGATGGATGCGACGTATAGCAATCCGCCAATGGCAGCCATTACGTTCGCCATGGTAACAAAGCCCATCAAGAAGGGCAGGCTTAAATAGGAGCTTAAGTCCATTTCCGCCTCCATCAGGGCAGTACAGCTACCCGATCATCGGCATGTCTGTCCAAAGGCGTTCACGCGGTCCTCGTCGATATTGACGATCACAACAGGACGCGCAGTGGAGACTCGCGGCTTTATGTGCTGATAGAGATCAAAGCTTCGAAGCCTGAGCTCTTCTACCGGGCGAGGATCCCAAATGCGCAGTGGAATAAGGAACGCCAAAAGCACGAGACCGAAGGTTTCCCGAGAGGCAGGCGCGCGTGCCAGGACCTTCAAGATGCTATTCATTTGGAATGGAAAGGCAGAGCAAGTTGTTTGAGATTCCGCCGAGGCATGCAAACGGGCTCCACATGGACAAGTTATAGAGCCTGAGCCACCCGAAATGGAGCAAAATCTGATGTTGGCATTGCCGAAGGATACTTACTGCTGTGGGCCGCAAAGTGAGATGTTTCGCTCCGCGTGGAACACATTGCTGTGCAAATTTGCAATCCACCGTCGACCCCTCGCCGTAACATTGAGGTAGCGGATGGCAGCCTGAATCTGGGGATAGACATTCTCCCAGTAGAATTGCGGATAGAGGTTTACGAGATCTGCCGGGGAAGCATATCCGAACTGCCGGTTGAGGCCAGCCTCCTCAAACTCACAATAGAGCGCATTTGCCTTGCGGATATAGTGTGGATCGCCCAGTTGCCCTATGAAATCAGCGGCACGCAACAGCCCATTGACCTCATCGTCCTCTTCTATCTCTGGCACAAGGTTATCTGGGAATCGGGTACATTCAATGGCACGCACTACGCGCTGTTCGTCGATTGCTTCCATCGGCGTAATACGCTCCATCACAAACAGCTTGGAGCGATCGACGTGATAGAGAAATAGTGCTGCGTCGGATGCCCCTCGCGGCAGGGTAACTTTGCGACCGGTAGCGTCGACTACGAAACCGTCCTCATCGTCTCCTTTCAGAATTCCGCGCACATAACCGATATCGTGCATGAGACAGGCAATGATCAAATGCGCGTAATCATCCACCGGCACGGGGGCGTGGAGTGCTCGCCCTCGCAGGATGTCGTGAGCGGCAATGGTGACCAGCATCGTGTGCTCCACATTGTGGTAGAGCGCGTCGCTATTCCCGATACATTCGAGCGCCAGTCGAGCAATGGAGGGGATAGTTTCGACCATCCGCGCATTAGAAAAGCCAAACCCGTGCTGCATATGGGAAGCGAGGAACGAACCAAGAGCTTCGGATGCCAGCTCCGGAACCGTTATCATAATCACTCCGAAAACCCCACCCCGGGCATGAACCAAAGTCGCTAGAGGGGCTCTACACTTCGCGCTGTGATGGCCATCACAAAAAGTCGCTTTTCCTGGCAATAACTTGCCTGGTCGGATCGGGTCCTCATTACGCTTCCGCTGTACAAGGACGTTGAAGGCCACCGCGCGGCCCTCTTGTCGACCGGGCTGGTTCGAGAAAACGCCTTTTTGTGATGGTCATCACATCTTTTGTTTGGCGGCGCGTCATACAAGTCGAGGATTGGGTTTTGCGGGAGAACGCTGTGACGATGACGGCCTATTTCCCTTTCGGAGGGCCCCGCAGCGGAGTTGAGGACGCGATGACCGTTGCCTCCGGTGCGGCATCGGCAATGCCTGGTTGCGCCAGGCCGCAGCCTCGGGCGTGGTCGGGCCTGCACCAGTGAAGTGAACGCGAAGGAAACTGAGGTAAATCTCGACCATCGAAAAATTTTTTACAAGCTATTGATAGAAAGCGGTTTTTAGCAGGAGGATAAATCCCGCAGCGGTCGGGAGAAAGCGCTTTTTTGTGATAGCCATCACATCTTTCGCGTGGGGCATGCCGTAAACTTTTGGCCATCACGATTCGGGGAGAACCGCTATGACGATGACCTCTTATTGCTCCTCCGAGGAGGTACCTGCGGTGGCGTCACGCAACCTTTCCGTGTGGCACAAACTCTTCGCTATCGTTTCCGAAGGGCCAACACCGAGGGCTGAGGACGTAATCGCCGACTATCTTTATCGTCACCAACGTGACTTACCGCCGGCATTGTGGGTCGAGCTCGAGCGCCGTCGCCTGGTCCCATAAATAAATCGGCAATGTCCTCATCCACTCGCGCAGCTGTGGTCCTTCACATCTGAATCCGGTCAATTGCGTCCAACCTGGTGCGGGCCATCCGCTTATCGCGTCAACAATTGCAGCCGGGCGTGCATAGCCGCGGTTGAGTTGGTTTGAAGCGATTCATGGTTGGAAGAGGAAGGCTACCCGAGATGACCAACGGCGATACGCGCGAAGATCGCGCCGGGGCGATCGTCAATGCATTCCTGCAGAACAAGAGCATGGAGCACAAGCTGGACTACCTCGCTCGCGGACGTCGTTTCGCCAAACTCACGGTGGGACAGCTGCAGGAAGACTGGATCATCGCAGTCAGGAGCTGGCTTGCCCGGAAAGATCAGACAGATGAAATGATGATGGATGATCTTGCATCGGAGCTGCGACTGCGCAGGCTCGAACCCCCATATCGCGCTGTTGAACAAGAGCTCGCCAAACGTTTTGCTGATACCGAAGAGTCCGGGCGAAAAGGAAAAATAAGACAGGTCGCGCGGGAAATTGGCGAGTTCGTGCGTGAGTACAAACGCCGCTCTGGAAAATCCTAGCCTGACCAGCAGAGGCATCCATGGCCGGACTCTTCTATCTTTTTCAGGACTGAAGCTGGAATGACGCAAGGTCTGCAAAATCTTTAGCAACAACTACAGTTGAGACGGAAGGAATGCCTCATGAGCAATGTTCCCAATGTGACACGGCGCGAGACCCTCGTGCTTGGCACAGCGGTGCTCTCAACGATCTTCGGTTCGGCTGGCTGGACCGGGCAAAGCCTCGAGTATCACGGCATATCAGCATTCGGTGATCTCAAATATCCTACGGACTTCAAGCAGTTCGACTATGTTAATGCAAATGCGCCAAAGGGGGGAGTATTTTCGCATGTCGCGTCGTCGCGGCTCTTCAATCATCTCACTCAACAGCTTTATTCTAAAAGGCGACGCTGCCCAAGGCATGGAGCTCACGTTCGCAAGCCTGATGGCGCGCGCGCAGGACGAGCCTGACGCCATGTACGGCCTCGCCGCACGGGCGGTGCTAATATCGCCCGATCGTCTCACTTACCATTTCTTGCTGCGGCCTGGCATCCAGTTTCACGATGGCAGCCCGCTAACCGCCCATGACGTTGCCTTTTCCCTGGAAATCTTAAAGGAGAAAGGTCATCCGATCGTGCAGCAATTGCTTCGTGACTGCACCAGTGTGCAAGCGCCCGATGATTCGACGGTAATTGTGCACTTTGCATCGGGGCACGGGCGCGACCTGCCGCTGTTCGTGTCCTGGCTTCCAATCTTCTCACGCGCCTACTATTCAGAGCGTCCGTTCGAGGAGACATCGCTCGAACCTGCGCTGGGCTGCGGCCCGTATAAGGTCCATCGTTTCGAGCCCGGCCGTTACATCGAATATGAGCGAGTCAGGAACTGGTGGGGTGCTGATCTGCCGGTCGCGCGCGGACAGTACAATTTTGATACTGTCCGCTACGAGTACTATCGCGATCGCGACATTGCGTTCGACGGTTTCACAAGCAGGAGCTATTTGTTTCGCGAAGAATTGGTCGCGCGTGTCTGGGCTACACGCTACGATTTTCCGGCGGTCCGCGACGGAGCGGTTAATCGGGACATCTTTCCCGACCATACGCCGTCCGGGGCGCAAGGGTGGTTTTTCAACACGCGCCGGCAAAAATTCAAAGACAGGCTGCTGCGTGAGGCATTCATCAATGCTTTCGATTTCGAATGGGCCAACAGGACCATCATGTACGGGTCTTATCGGAGAACCCATTCCATTTTCCAGAATTCCGACATGATGGCAATGGGTCCGCCCGGCTCGGCCGAGATTGCCCTGCTGGAGCCATTTCGCGGCAAAGTCCCCGACGAGGTGTTCGGAGAACCGTTCGCGCCCCCGGTATCCGACGGATCTGGCCAGGATCGCACGCTGTTGCGCAAGGCGGGCGCGCTGTTGCAGCAAGCTGGATACCTAATCAGGGACGGCAAACGCGTCATGCCGCAGGGGGAGCCGATCACTGTGGAATTCCTGGCCGACGAGACTATCTCACAGCCCCATCACTTGGGGTTCATGAGGAATCTTGGAATGTTGGGCATTGAGGCCAATTTGCGCATTGTCGATCCGGTGCAGTATCGAAAGCGCATAGACAATTTCGACTTTGATATCGTGGTGCAGCGGTTCGGCTTTTCCAATACGTTCGGGGACTCACTGCGGAGCTTTTTTTCCTCTCGGGCTGCCGCCATGCAGGGGTCGCAAAACGTAGGCGGAATCTCCGATCCAGTGATTGACGCGCTGATCGAGCGGATCATCGGGGCCGAAAGTCGACCCCAGTTGGTTGCCGCGTGCAAGGTTCTTGATCGAGTCATCCGCAGCGGACGCTATTGGGTTCCGCACTGGTACAAGCCCTCGCATTGGCTAGCCTACTGGGACGCGTTTGGCCGACCTGAGATCCAACCGCGTTATGCGCCCGGCATCCCGGAGACCTGGTGGTATGATCGCGAAAAAGCAGAAAGGCTCGGATAACGGGGGTGGATTGCAATGAAGCACTTCGGTTGGAGCCGAACGATACCGCGGCATTTGACTCCCGAGGCTTCACCTATTTAAAAATCGGCCAATGGGATTCAGCAATTCGGGATTACAGCTCAGCGCTACAACATCAACCGCGGCTCGCAACCTCGCTGTATGGGCGCGGACTTGCGAAGCGAAAGGAGACGCCGCTGGCGGCAAGGCCGATATGGCCGCGGCAACCGCGATAGATTCGAATATCGTGAGTGACTTTGCGCGCTATGGCGTGCAGATTGGGGACTGACGGTTCGTTGGCTTGCGACGCACGCCATCCGGATGGCTCTCCCGTCCTGATCACGCAGGCACGAATTTGCATGCGCATCGTTCAATGCTTCAGACCGTGGTTGTGCGGCTTCTTCATCCTGAGTGTAGCGGTTGCTCTGCTTTGCAATATCCTCGGCAAGCCTGCTGTCGCGCAGACAAGAGAAATAGGGCCGGGCGAGGAGGCGGCAACGCGCGCCGCGGATGCGCGTGCCTTGCAGGAGATCCAGGTGGCGCGCGATGTATTGGCGATCATGGAGGGGCGCCTTGGCCGAGATCATCCCGAGCTTGCCACGCCGCTCAACAACCTCGCTCTGCTGTATTATCTGCAGAAGTCCTACGGCAGGGCGCAGCGCCTGCTCGAGCGGTCACTGCGAATCGCGCGCAGGACGCCGGATCATCCCGCGCTCGCGAGCGTGCTGCACAATCTCGGCGTCGTGTATCAGACGCGCAAACGCTACGCCCGGGCCGCGCGGACGCTGGAGCGGGCATTGGCCGTGCGGGAAAAGACGCTCGGCCGCGAGCATCCGGAAGTGGCGAACTCGCTCAACAATCTGGGCGCGCTGTACAGAAAGCGCGGCCAGTTCGCCAAGGCCGAACATAGCCTGCAACGAGCATTGGCGATAACCGAAAAGGCGTTCAATCCCGATCACCCCTTTGTCGCCGGATCGCTGAGCAATCTGGCGTCGCTATACGAGGCCACCCATCGCTATGGCAAGGCGCAGGCGCTGCTTGCGCGCGCATTGGCAATCAGGGAGAAAGCCTTCGATCCCGACCATCCCGACATCGCCGCATCCCGCGACAGCCTCGCCCGATTGTCGCAGATGAGGGAACGCGCTGCCGATGCGCGGCGACGGCAGCGCACCGCGGAGGCGAAACGCGGAAGCGGCTACATCGCCCATCACTGGCGCCTGCAAGGGCGCTACGCGCAGGCGCGAGCGGCGCACGCCCGCACATCGGTCAGATTGAGCGAAAGCGGACGCAGGATTGCAGTCGCGTCTGCGCGGGCGAACCGTCATTCACGCGCCTGCTACGGCAAGCCGGGCTTGTCCGGCCGGCCGCTCGCAAGAGCATGTCCCGCAACAGTGGGAACCGGTTTTGCGAAAAAGGACATGCTCAAACAAAGAGCTAGAGCAGGATGGCGATTCGAAGAAAAGTCATTCTGCTCTAGCAGCGCCAGGCAAGCCCGGGGTCCGCATCGTGCGCATCCTTGCTGCCGCAAGGCAGGCTATCATCGGATTGGATTTGTGAGAGCGCGATCTCGGCACGGTCTGCAGTGCCGGCGGCAGGGCTGCGGCGCGCACTGTCGGTCGCGATTACTTGGTTTCCGCGGTGAATACCCCGTCCCAGTCGGCGCCGGGCGGATTCTGCTCCAGCCGCGCAATCCGAGCCGCATAGGCATCGATCAGGCCGCCGAACTGGAACTCTTCGGCATGGCGGCGGCATTGCTCCGCCACTTTCATGGCCGCCGCCCAGTCCTGCTTGTGATAGCAGACCCGCAGGTTCGCCCAAGCGTTTTGAAATTCCCTGAACGCGGCGGAGCGCTCGGTCTCCGCCCGTCCGACAATGGTATAGATGACCTCCGGCTCGGTCTTGCCCTTGACGCGAATGGAATCGATCTCCAGCAAAGCGAGCTCGTTCGCGACTGCTGCGGCAGTTCTTGATCCGATGATGATCGATACGCCATAGGCCTTGGTCTGCCCCTCCAGCCGCGAGGCGAGATTCACGGTATCGCCCATCACCGTGTACTGGAACCGCCTGTCGGATCCCATATTGCCGACGGTGCAGCGCCCGGTGTTGATGCCGATGCCGATCTTGATGGGCACGAAGCTTGTCCCGCTCGCCGCGGCCTCCTGCTTGCGCTCCTCGTTGAGCGCGTCCACGCGCTCGAGCATGTCCAGCGCCGCATTGCAGGCGTCGCTGTCCTGATTGGGGTCATCGAGCGGCGCGTTCCAGAACGCCATCACTGCGTCACCCATGTATTTGTCGATGGTCCCGTTGCGCGCCATGATAGCGTTGCTGACCGGGGTCAGGAAACGGTTCATCAGCGTCGTGAGCCCGCGCGGATCGTCCCTGTAGCTCTCCGAGATGGTGGTGAAGCCGCGCACGTCGCTGAACAGGACCGTCATGATGCGGTCCTCGCCGCCGAGCACAAGCTGCTTGCGGGATTTGGAGAGCTGATCGACGAGCATCGGCGACAGATACTGCGCGAAGGCGGCTCGAATCCGGCGGCGATCGAGCTGCTCGCGCAGGTATCCGATCAGGATCAGGCTCACGTAGACGGAGCCCACGGCGATCAGAGGGAAGGTGACGTCGAACAGCATGCGGTAGCGGGTGTAGGCCATCCAGGACGCAGCAAGAGCGCTCATCACCAGGAAGAATGCCGCGGCGAACAGGGTGAGCGCGCCCGCCAGCGGCGCGATCAGCAGAAGTATGCCGCCGCCGGCGACGGCGCCGAGCAGCTCGACCACGATCGCATAGTTGGGTGCGTCGAGCAGGGCGCCGCTGAGCGCCGCTTCAAGCAGCTGCGCATGCACCTCCACTCCCGGCATCGCGGAGTGGACCGGGGTGGTCTTGATGTCGGAGAGCCCGATCGCCGAGGTGCCGAGCAGCACAAGCTTGCCGGCAAACCGGTCGGGGGCGACCTTTCCTTTGAGCACGTCCATGACCGAAACGTATCTGCCCGCGTCATGCGGGCCGTAATTGATCCAGATGCGGCCGGCGCGGTCGGTCGGCAGCTGCAGATGCGGGACGGCCACGCTGCGGATGCCGCCCTCGTCGGTGTGGATCCGGATTGCGCTCGCACCGGTGACAACCCGCAGAACATCAAGCGTGAGCCCGGGAACAATTCGGTCGCCCGCCTTCATCACGATCGGCACGCGGCGCACGATCCCGTCGCGTTCCGACAGAATGCTGAACAGCCCGCGTCCGGCCGCGGCCTGCTCCAGGCTGGGCAGGTTGCGCAGCAGGTGCGGCCGTTGCTGATGTTCACGCTGCCCAGGCCCGTCACCGTGCCCTGCTGGTTCCGCCGGAATTGCCACTGACGGTGCTGGTGCCCTGCAGCTCCACCGTCCGTGCAGTCACCGCCATACCGAGATTAGCCGCAATCGTGCGCGTGCCACCGCGGTCGCATCCAAGGTGCGCGTGCTGCCGCCGAACTTGATGGTTCCGGCGCCGGCCTCGTACGTCGCGCCCACATCTGTGCCGCCGGCTGCCAGATCGAGCGTGCCGCTCTGGACCAGCACATTTCCGTTGTTCGTGCTGAACGCGACGTTGATGGTCGATTGCGTCGAGCTGCTGGTCTTCTCGTAGGTGCCGTAGTTGGTCACCACCGGCGTGCCACCGATGCTCGAAATGTCCACGCCCTGGCCGTTGCCCCCGAAATCGGTGTCGTCGTTGACGATGGAATTGGCGTCGATCACCAGCGCGCCGCCGTTCATGTTGATGGTATGCGCGCTGTTGCCGCTCGCCGTGCTGGTACCTTGCAGCTCCAGGATACGGCCGTTGTCGAGCGTAATCGTCAGCGCGTTGTTGATGTTCGTGGCGATCGACACGCCGTTCTGCGCAACCGTTCTGCCCGACCCGCTCTCGCTGCCGCCGGTGAAGCTCATCGCCCCCGTTACCCTGAGCGTGCCCGTGCCGCTCAGCGTACCGCCCGTCTGGGTCAAGCTCGTCGCTGAAGCCGAGGTGCTGCCAAGATCACGCGTGCCGGACGCGATGACCAGATCGCCGAGCCCCACCGGCGGCGTTTCGGTGAGGTTCACGCCCCCTTTGCCGTCGCTCACCGCGCTCCAGGTGAACCCGTCGGCGGTGCTGTAGTCGCCGACGAGCGTCACGGTCGCGGACCCCGGCTGCGACGTGTCCGTGGCCGTCAGCGTCGTGGTGTTATGGCTGCTGTCGTAAACGGCGGACGTGGTGAAGCTATTGCCCGGGAGTCCACCTAGCTCGAGCGTGTCGTTTGGCGCGAAGCCGCCGATCGTATGGCTGGTATCGAAGCTCGGCGGCTGCAGGAGATAGAGCGTGCCGGCGCCGCTGAAGGTGACATTCTGATCGAACGTATTCTGGAACTCGGCAAGCCCGTTGTTTCCGATCACGACGCTGCCGGTGCCGGTGACGGGAGAAACAACATCGATGATACCGCCGTCGGCGTGCAGCGCGCCGTTATTGGTGACGCTACCGCTGAGCTCGAACGTGCCGTTCTGAACGTCCACGGTTCCTGCGTTGGTGAACGCGAGGCTGAAAACCGTCGTGCCGTTTCCGGTCTTGGTGTAGGAGCCCTGGTTGGTGACGGCGTCGGTGCTCAGCGTGCCGCTGATGCTCAGTCCCCCACCGGGCGCGCTGCTGGTGGTTTCATCAGTGATTGCGGCGGCCAGGGTCAAGGTGCCGCCGTCCACGTGGACTATGGTGCCGTCGGCGAAAGTGATCCCATTGAGCTCGCTGCCGTTACCTTCAACCTGGAAAAGACCGCTGCTGGCGCCCTCCAGCGTGGCGTTATTCACGGTCGATGGATCGATGATGATGTTTCCGTTGTTGGCATCGAGCGTGCCGCCGGTAACCGTGGATCCATTGAGCACTACCTGCCCGTTGCTCAATGCCTGGATCAGGGATGACTGGGGTACCGTGGTATGGTCGATGAACAGCTCGCCGCCGTTCGTCGCCTCGAGCGTGCCGGCGTTGGTCACACTGCCGGTGATGTGCAGCGTGCCGCCGTTTGCCGCGTCGACGATGCCGCTCGCTTCGTTAGTCAAGCCGGCGTTGAGGTAGACGGCGGCGCCGCTACCCACCGACTGGATGACCCCACGGTTGTCGACCAGGCTGTCGATGTCGAGCTCGGACTGATACCCAGCCTCCAGCACGCCGGCGGGAATGGCGTTGGTCCCCGTGACTGCAGCGTCATTGACGATAGTGTTGGCGCCAGCGTTGAGCACCAGCGGCACCGCATAGGCCACGTTGGCCGCAACAGTCGCGCCGGCTTCGTTGACGAAGGTCAGGTGATTGTCGCCAATGCCAATCTGACCCGTTCCCTGGATCAGATCGTAGTTGTCG
>Ga0306920_100005337_pt1 | contig 16601 bp, 14 predicted proteins | sample flu12Cox44000170_FD_204666 | JGI IMG/M metagenome (GOLD analysis project Ga0306920, IMG submission 204666) | Lab enrichment of tropical soil microbial communities from Luquillo Experimental Forest, Puerto Rico - flux4day.12C.oxic.44.000.170 (v2)... | ecosystem: Environmental > Terrestrial >... | reverse complement strand
AATCGTGTGAATTCTTCTTCGCTCACCGAACCGTCCAAACCCAGCGCGATGGCCTGCGTTACGGGAGATCCCGCACCGGCAAAAACCGCGTACCCTCCCGCAATCTGCTCCACGGTAGCGCCCGTTTCCGGCCGCAGCTTCCCGAGCGAACGCGCCGCGGCTGCGCCCGCCTGTGCCTCGGCAAGTTCAATCCTCCGCGCCGATTGCAAATTGAGAACGAGGCCAGCCTCAAACATGACCGCTCCGCGCCCTATTCCGATGCCTCTCGAGCACGAAAGTCTATCCCGTTCCCAGCCCGTGCACCACACGCCCGGGCGCTCCGAGCTCCTGCTCGAGGGATCTCTTCCCCTCCGGTCTGGCGGCATGATCCGTCGCCGTCTTTTCCTCTATTCCTTCAACAGTCCACCTCCGTCCGGTGGCCCGCTGGCTAACCTTTCCTCCTCTTTCTTGTATACTCAACCACAGTCGTCATCTCACGGCGAGGGAGCTGCGTGTCCGTTTCGACTCTAAAGTCTGCCATCAACCGCGACGCCCCCGACTTTCAGAAGAACGCCCGACGCATCATCGACCTTCTCACCCAAATCAAGAACCAGGATGAACAGATCCGCCAGGGTGGCGGCGGGAAGGCCGTCGAAGCGCAGCACAAGAAGGGCCGCCTCACCGCGCGTGAGCGCATCGCCAAACTCATCGATCCTGGTTCCTACTTCTTTGAACTGGCGGCCTTTGCTGCCTTTGAAATGTACGAAGAGTGGGGCGGCGCGCCCTCGGCTGGAGCAATCACCGGTCTAGCGCGGGTCTGCGGACGCCTGTTCATGCTCATTGCCAACGACGCCACCGTGAAAGCCGGTGCCTTTTTCCCCATGACCGCGAAGAAAGTCATTCGCGCGCAGAATATCGCCATCGAAAACCGCATTCCCGTCATTTACCTGGTCGATTCCGCTGGAGTCTTTCTTCCCTTACAGGAAGACGTTTTCCCCGACTCGGACGACTTCGGCCGTGTTTTCCGCAACAACGCGGTGATGTCCGCCATGGGCGTCCCGCAGATCACCGCCATCATGGGCATGTGCGTCGCCGGAGGCGCCTACCTACCGGTCATGTGCGATCACATCCTGATGACCGAAGGCTCGGGCCTCTTCCTCGCGGGTCCGGCGCTGGTGCAAGCCGCCATCGGTCAAAAATCCTCGGCAGAGGAACTGGGCGGAGCAAAGATGCACTCCCAGATCAGCGGAACGGTTGATTTCCGCGAACCGAACGACGACGCCTGCCTTGCGCGAATCCGCGCGTTAGTCAACAAGATGGGTGCAGCGGATCCGTCTATCTTCAGCCACGGAAAATCACGCGAGCCGCTCTTCCCGGCCGAGGAAATCTACGGAATCTTCTCGAGCGACGCCGCCAAGCAGTACGACATGCACGAGATTATCGCCCGCATCGTGGATGCCAGCGAATTCGAAGAGTATCGTGCCGAGTACGGCGAGACTCTTCTTTGCGGCTACGCGCGGGTCGGGGGCTGGGCCGTCGGCATCGTCGCCAATCAGAAGAAGCATGTGCAAACCACTGCGCCCGGATCGGACCAAAAGCGCATCGAATTCGGCGGCGTGATCTATACCGAGTCTGCCGAAAAAGCTGCCCGATTCATTCTCGACTGCAATCAAAACCGCATTCCGCTGGTTTTTTTGCACGACGTGAACGGCTTCATGGTCGGCAAGGATGCCGAATGGTCCGGAATCATTCGCGCCGGCGCAAAAATGGTCAACGCGGTATCCAACAGCGTCGTGCCGAAAATCGCGGTGATCTGCGGGGGCAGCTTCGGCGCCGGCCACTACGCCATGTGCGGCAAAGCTTATGATCCGCGGTTCATTTTCGCCTGGCCCACGGCGCGCTACGCAGTCATGAGCGGCGAGTCCGCGGCAGGTACGCTCGTCGAAATCAAGCTCAAGCAGCTGGAGCGCGAAGGCAAAAACGTTGACGAGAAAGAAAAGAAAAAGCTTTTCGAGTCCGTGCGGTCGAGCTACGACCAACAAGCCGACCCCCGCTACGCCGCAGCTCGCCTGTGGGTCGACGCCATCATCGATCCTGCCAAAACCCGCGACTCCCTCATCTGGGCCCTCGAGTCCGCCTCCCTCAACCCGCGGCTTGCCGAATTCAGGACCGGAGTGCTGCAAACGTGAGTACCATAGCGACTATGCGAAGGAGGCCGCGGTGGAGCAAGTAACGCTCATCGAATGCCCGCGCGACGCCTGGCAAGGTCTCCAGGAAACCATTCCGGCGTCCTACAAGGCCGCATACCTGAAGGAACTGGTCCTCGCCGGCTTTCGGCGCATCGATGCCGTCAGCTTTGTGTCGCCGAAGCATGTCAAGCAAATGGCCGACAGCGAAGAAGTCATGCAAAAGTTTCTCGCGGCCCTCCCGCCCAACGAAAAACCGCCCGAAGTCATCGGCATCGTGGTCAACGAAAAAGGATTCGAACGCGCTCTAGCCACTGCCGGTGTCTCCACCATCGGTTATCCGTACTCCGTCTCGGCCTACTTCCGCCGCGCCAACGCCAATATGACCCGTGGCGAGTCCCGCAGCCTGGTCGAGACCCTGAACAAAGAAAGCAAGGCCGCCGGCCGCGGCCTGGTCGTCTATATTTCCATGGCCTTCGGCAATCCCTACGACGAACCCTGGGGTCCCGAAATCGTAGAAGAGACTCTGGAGTGGCTGAAAGACATTCGCGTCAAAACCGTTTCCCTCGCCGACACCGCCGGCGCCGCCACTCCCGAGCTCGTCGCCGAGGTGTTCGGACGCGCCAACCAGGCCGTGGCGGGCGTCGAGCTGGGCGTGCACCTGCACAGCCGACCGGAAACCGCCCGAGCCAAAATCCTCGCGGCCTACAACGCAGGTTGTCGCCGTTTCGACGGCGCGCTCACTGGCCTCGGCGGCTGCCCGTTCGCAGGCGACGAACTCGTTGGCAATATTGCGACCGAAGAAATCCTGGCCGCGGCCAGGACCGCCGGCGCCGATACCGGTGTCGACGAATCAGGTCTCAGGAAAGTTCTGGCCATGACCCACGAAATTCGCAACCGATACGCACACACCCCGATTGCAAGCTAGCTGCTGAGTATGTTCACGCTCAGGCGAACGGAGGACGCACGACAACATGTATTCCACGCTGCTGCTCGAATACGGCACCGAACGTGCCACCCTTACGCTCAACCGCCCGGACAAGCGCAACGCCGTCACTCCGCAGATGATCGCGGAACTGCAGACCGCGCTAGACGAAATCGAGAGAAAAAGGATCCGCGTGGTCATCATGACCGGCGCCGGCACAGCGTTTTGCGCCGGCATGGATCTGGACATGCTGCAGACCATCGCCAGGCAGTCCCCACAGGAGAATCAGGATGATTCCCGGCGTATCGCCAAGCTGTTTCGCCGCATCTGGAGCTTCCCTCGCCCGATCATCGCCGCCGTCAACGGCCACGCCCTCGCGGGCGGCTGTGGCATCGCCACGCTCTGCGACTTCACGCTCGCGGTTTCCGAGGCCAAATTCGGCTACACCGAAGTTCGCATCGGATTCTTGCCGGCCATCGTTTCCGTCTTCCTAACCCGCCAAATCGGGGACAAACGCGCGCGCGATCTGCTGCTCACGGGCCGCATGGTCGGAGCCAAGGAGGCGCAGCAACTCGGCCTGGTCTCCGAGATCGTCGAACCCGACAAGCTGATGTCGCGCGCCAACGAATTGGCCGACTATCTGGTGGAAGTCAGCCCGGGCAGCCTGAGCCGCGCCAAACGCCTGCTGGTCACCTCCGAAGCGGCGGGAGTGGATGCCGACCTCGAGCGCGCTGTTCTTGAAAACGCCCGCATCCGCTGCACCCCCGATTTCAAGGAGGGCATTGCTTCTTTTCTCGAGAAACGCAAGCCCGTCTGGAAGGACGAATGAAGCCTAAGCCCCACCAGGAATACCACGACGCGACGGTCCGGGTTCGCTACGCCGAAACCGATCAGATGGGAGTGGTCTACCACGCCAACTACCTGGTCTGGTTCGAAGTCGGCCGCGTTGAGCTGATGCGCGCCTTCGGCTTCGACTACAAGCGCATGGAAGCCGAAGACGACTGCTATATCGTCGTCGCCGAAGCCAGCTGCCGCTATCATCATTCCGCGCGCTTCGATGAGCTGCTGCGGGTACGCACGCGCATGTCGCTGGCGGGCCACCGTGTCGTGAAATACTCCTACCAGCTGCTGCGGGATTCGGACGAAAAGCTGCTCGCTACGGGAGAAACCACACACGTGGTCTGCGGAAGAAACGGCAAGCCCAAGCAGCTGCCGGAAAAATATCGCGCCAAGTTTCGCGAACTGGCCGCAGGCGTGGCGGTAGAGAATCACCAGCCCGCGTGAACTTCGTCGTGCCTGCCGGGGCTTGCTGCGGCGCGGGTCTCCGAAGCGCGGGCCTGCGGTCAGTGCACGTTTCCGGTTGCGGCCTCTCGAGCGGCCTCGTTAGGGGCCCTCGAACTCTGTGTTACTCTTTTTCTTCGCATGAGCGTACAACTTACCGGGAACGATCTCACCTTCGAGCAGCTTTACCGCATCGCGATCGAACCAGAACAGGTCTCGCTTTCACCCGAAGCCGCCTCGCGCATGAACGCTTCGCGCGCCGTCGTCGACCGACTGGTGGCTTCGGGCAAAACCGCCTACGGAATCAACACCGGCTTCGGCAAACTCGCGAGCGTCCGCATTTCGAGTGAGCAAGTCCGCCAGCTGCAAGTCAACCTGGTCCGCTCGCACTGCTGCGGGGTGGGCCAGCCGCTCAGCAAAGCGGAAACGCGCGCCATGATGCTTTTGCGCGCCAATGCGCTTGCCAAAGGCCTTAGCGGCGTCCGCCCCGGTACCGTCGAAGCGCTGTGCGCCATGCTCAACGCCGGAGTTCATCCGGTGATCCCCTCGCAGGGCTCGGTAGGCGCATCGGGCGACCTCGCGCCGCTCGCGCACCTCGCGCAGGCGGTGATCGGCGAAGGCCAAGCCGAGTTTCACGGCGAGATTCTTCCCGGCGGCGAAGCGTTGCGCCGGGCGGGAATCAACCCGCTCATACTCGAAGCCAAGGAAGGCCTCTCGCTCCTCAATGGCACGCAAGGCATGCTGGCCCTCCTCAGCCTGGCGCTACGCCAGGCCGACACGCTTGCCGATACCGCCGACGTAGCCGCCGCGCTTTCTCTCGACGCCCTCCGCGGCAGCCCCGGCGCTTTCGACTCCCGCATCATGCACGCGCGCCCCTACCCCGGCGCCGCCCGCACCGCCCGCAACCTCGCCAATCTGAACCAAGCGAGCGAAATCCGCGAATCGCACCGCTCCGCCGAAAAAGACACGCGCGTGCAGGATGCCTACAGCCTGCGCTGCACACCGCAGGTCCACGGTGCCGTTCGCGATTTTCTTTCCCAGGCCCGCGCCACCGCCCAAGTCGAGCTCAACAGCGCTACCGACAACCCGCTGGTCTTTGTCCGCGGGGACGGCCAAGACGGCGACATCGTCAGTGGCGGCAATTTTCACGGCCAGCCGCTGGCCATGGCCGGAGATCAGATCGCCATCGCCGTAGCCACGCTCAGCGGCATCTCCGAGCGCCGCATCGAGCAGATGACCAATCCGCTGACCAGCCTGCTGCCGGCGTTTCTCACGCCGGAACCCGGACTCAATTCGGGCTTCATGATCGCCCAGGTGACGGCCGCCGCTCTCACCAGCGAAAATCGGGCGCTGGCTACGCCTCACTCCGTTGACTCCATCTCGACCAGCGGCAACCAGGAAGACTACGTCTCCATGGGCATGAGCGGCGCGCGCCGCCTGGAGCAGATGCTCCGCAATCTCCAGTACATCCTGGCCATCGAGCTGCTCTGTGCCTGCCAGGGCATCGACCTGCTCGCTCCCCTCAAGACCGGCACTCTCGCCGCCGAAGCCTACCAGGCCGTTCGCGCGACCTCGCCCAAGGTCACCCGGGACCGCCCTACGGCTCCGGACATCAACTCCGTTTCCGAACTCATCGATTCCGGCGTCTTCGCAGGGCTGCTGCACTAGGCGGCGTCCGAGAGTCACACCTGCGAGTTTTGGCCGCTGCGAGTTCCGGGGCCGCCTACTGTTTCGCGACGGACGTCAGAAACTGTTCGGACATCCAATGCTCCAACGCGTCCATATTCTGCGCCCGCCCCAGGAAGTTCTTGACCAGGTCGTTGGCGGACATCGATCCTCCCGGCGCGAGAACCAATTGCCGATAGCGCGACGCTGGCGCCGGCGCGAGCAGATTTTCGCGGTCGAACCGGGTAACAAAGTCCTCCGCGATCACTTTGTCCCACAGATAGGTGTAGTAAGCCGAAGAGTAGCCGGCCAAATGGCCAAAAGACGCGTAGTCGTGGATGCCCGGCGTGGGCACCGACAAACGGTACCTTTTCTCATCGGACAGCGCGATGGCGTCGGGATCGACCTCGCCGGGCTTGCGGTTGTACAGGTCAAAAGAAACGGCGGCGAACGCATTCTGCCCGAGCACCCAGGAACCTCGCCCGAACGCGTTCGCGCGGTTCATTCGCGCCACCAGCTCTGCCGGAATCACCTCGTTGGTCTGGTAGTGGCGGGCGAAAGTTGCCAACACTTGCGGGCTGTGCATCCATTCTTCCAGCATCTCCGAGGGCGCTTCGCTGAAATCGGCCTCCATGCTGATGCCGCTGATCCCTGCCCACTGCTGCGCGCTCAGGATCCAATGCATCAAGTGTCCGAATTCGTGAAAGAAAGCAACCACGTCGTCGTAGTCCATGAGCCCCGGATCGTCCGCTTTGGGCGCGGCAAAATTGCACACCAGAATCGCCTCCGGGAGCTGCTTGCCGCGGATTCCGTCGAGAACCGGCGACATCTCCGCGTGGCTGAACTTTCCCGGGCGCGGCTGCATATCCAGGTAGAAACGCCCGATCATCTCTCCCTTGTCGAAGACATCCCAGGTTTCGACGGCAGGATCCCAGGCCGGGACGCCCGGCTCCTGCTCGAACGTCAGTCCAAAGAGCTTCGCGGCCGTGTCCAGCACTCCCTGTTTCACTCTCTGGTAAGGCAGATAAGGCCTGACGGTCGAGGAGTCGAAATCGAATTGCGAGCGGCGGACCAGCTCCCGCAGGTAAAAGTTTTCGTAGTCAAATACCTCCTTTGCTTCGGGCTGCAGCTTCTGTTTTTCTCGGAGCAGCATGGCGTGCTCGCGTGCCGCCACCGGCCTCGCGGCGGCATCCACCTCGCTGATGAAATCGCCGATATTTCTTGCGGAGCGGATCATGCGGTCGGCGGCGTTGTAATCCGCCCACGAGGAGTAGCCGATGAGAGTAGCGATTTCATACCGGGTGCGGACCATATCCATCAGCACCTCGCGGTTCTTCGGATAGGCACGATTGTCAAATTCAAGAAACAGCCGCTTGCGGAGCGCATCGCTTCTGGCAAAGGTCAGAACCGGAAATGCGTCGGGGTAGTTCGTGGTGATCTTGATTTTTCCGTCGGCGTCCGCCTTGTGGGCGTCGCGGTAGTCTTTGGGGACACCGTCCAGCTCCGCGGCGTTATCTACGGTGATGCTGCGCTGATCGTCAGAGATGTTGCGGTCAAAAGCCGACTGCAGTTCGACCAGTTTGTCTTGCAAAGCTTTCAGTCGCGCGCGGGTGGGCTCATCCTTGTCAACGCCGGCGAGGCGAAATTCGAGCAACTGCCGCTCGACGTAATAGCGCGTGGCGGAGTCGGCGCCCTCCAGGTCGATTCCCGCCAGCGCCTTATAGACTCCCTGGTTCAGCGACAGCGCCGCTGCAGCCGCACCCACCTTTGACGTCATGGCCGTCGCCGCATCGCGATACGTCTGATCGGGATGCACTTGCTGCAGCAGCACCGCAAGATAACCGGCGGAATTGTACTGCCGGACGATTTCGTCGTACGGCACGAGGGTGTTCGAGACGGTGCGGCGCCCCGCGACGGCCAGGATCTGGTCGATCGAGCGCTGCGCCCTTTCGAGCCGATCATTCTCCAGCTTCTCGAAGGCTGGAATGTCAGGCTTGCCAGCCCACAGCGGGGCCTGCTTGACGGTTGGGGACGTTTGCGCGTTTAAGAGCGATAGAAACAGCAGCAGAGCCATCGAACCGCCCACGGCTCGCGTGCGGAAAATGAAAAGGGCCATGTTCTCTCTCCGGGACCACCCTTCGATTGGACGCAGGCTGCTGCGATAGCTCTCTTCCGCTACCCGATTCGGCATCGGCCCGCGCTTCCACGTCGTCTTGCGGTCCGCAGTTTGCCCCACCTCACGGGCGCCCGTAAACTGCTTGCACCATGAGGGCTGGTCAGCAAACTTACCTGGCAGAGGTGCGCCCGACCGTCCGCCTGGCGCTTCCCCTGGTGCTCGCCGAACTCGGCTGGATGAGCATGGCCATTGTGGACACCATGATGGTGGGCCGCCTGCCGAACAGCGCAGTGGCCATGGGCGCGGTCAGCCTCGGCTCGGCCGTGTTCATGGTGCTGGCCCTGTTTGGCGAAGGCCTCCTGCTCGGGCTCGACACGCTCGTCTCGCAGGCCTTCGGTGCCGGCAAGCGCGAGGACTGCCACCGCTCGCTCGTCAACGGCGTGTACCTGAGCATCGCTCTCACGCCGGCCCTCGCCCTACCGGTTTGGCTGCTGGCGCGCCTGTTCTCCGCCGTGGGCGTAGACGCGGAGGTAGCCGCGCTAGCGGTTCCTTACACCAAAGCACTCGCCTATGGCTTACTCCCTTTACTGCTCTACTTCGCAGTACGCCGCTGCCTGCAGGCCATGAATATGGTGCGCCCGGTGGCGCTGGCTTTGCTCACCGCCAACATCGTAAATGCCCTCGGCAACTGGATGCTCATTTACGGCAAATGGGGCGCCCCAGCCATGGGTACGGTCGGCTCCGGTTGGTCGACGGCGATAGCACGCGTGTATATGGCTGCGGTGCTGATCGGCTACCTCTTCTGGTACGACTACAAGCACCGCACCGAACTGCTCAAGACGCCCGTCGATGTGGATCTGCGCCGCATGCGCCGCCTGATTGCGCTCGGCATTCCCGCCGCCCTGCAATTCACTCTGGAGAGTGGCGTGTTTGCCTTGGTGACGGCACTGATCGCGCGGCTTGGAGCGGTTCCTCTCGCAACCCACCAGATCGCGCTGAATACCGTCGCCTTTACCTATATGGTCCCCCTGGGCATCGCCTCGGCTGCTGCCGTACGCGTCGGCCAAGCCATCGGCCGCAGGGACGCGCAGCGCGCGGCAGCTGCAGGCGGCACCGCCATCTTCATCGGCGCGTCGTTCATGACCTTGGCCGGCGTCGCGCTGCTCGTCATGCCGCGCTCGATCGCGCGCATCTACACCACCGATCAAACCGTCATCCGTAACGCCGCGGCGTTGCTCGCGGCCGGGGCTGCTTTTCAGCTGTTCGACGGCATCCAGACCGTCGCGACCGGAGCGCTCCGCGGCGCTGGCGATACCCGCACGCCGATGCTCTGCCATTTTACCGCCTACTGGATCATCGGCCTGCCCCTCGGCGCCTGGCTCTGCTTTCGCCGCGGCTGGGGAGCGCTGGGCCTGTGGATCGGCCTCAGCCTGGCTCTCATCCTCATCGGCATCGTCCTCCTTTTCGTCTGGCGCGGAAGGGTGCGCTCGATGAAGTTCGAGCTGGCTCGCGGGCTGCTCGAGAAAGCCGCCGGCGATGCTTGAAGTGGCGCCTCGGACGAGCGGCGCCGCAATAGGCGCAGAGCAGTCCCCCGCCGTGCGAACCGACTCGCGATGTGAGGGGTGTGGAGGCGTACCGGGGCGGAACTACATTTTGTAGCGCCCGAGGTCCTCGTCGGAAAGGCCTTCAAGCCAGTTCCGGAGCTGTTCGTTGGTGGTGCGTTCGGTGAGGGCGCTCGAGACCTTGGAGTTCTTTAGCACTTGTTCGTCCACATAGATCGGGCAGTCCATGCGCAGCGCCAAAGCCAGCGCGTCACTCGGCCGGGAATCGATGGTCATCAGCTGGCCGTCGCGCTCGACACAAATCAGCGCGTAAAAGGTGTCGTCTTTGAGATCGTTGACGACGATCTTATCCACCCGGACATCGAAGCCCAGGAAGACATTCTTGAGCAGGTCGTGGGTCATCGGGCGAGGTGTCTGCACCTTCTCGATTTCAAGGGCGATGGCGTTGGCTTCATAGACGCCTACCCAGATAGGAAGAACGGCGCTGCCCTGCACATCCTTGAGGACCACGATCGGCATGTTGGTTACCGGGTCCATCATCAGACCACGAATCTTCATCTCGAGTTCCATCGCGCCCTCCTGCTTTCTTTTATCATCGTGGGGCCACGGGAACAATACGGATTTTCTTGAAAGTCAGCACGGTTGCCGAGGTACTAGCCTGCGGCTTTTTGAAATTTCTAGATAGGGCTCGCCGGAGTGGGACTTTCTGCTAGGCTCGAAGCCATGCGTCCGCAACCTCTCATCTGCGTCACTGACGTCGAAGCCAGCAGCCGGTGGTATCAGCGTCTGCTGGGCTGCCGGGGAGCCCACGGCGGCCGGCAATACGAGCAACTAGTCAAGGACGGCGCGCTCATCCTGCAACTGCACAGCTTTGAAGTCCAGCACCATCACGGCCCCATCGGCAATCGCGCCGCCAGGCCCTATGGCAACGGTGTGCTGCTGTGGTTCGAGGTGGAGGACTTCGACACGGTGATGCGGCGCGCCTCCGAAATGGGAGCCGAGATCGTGCTGCCCCGCCATCGCAACCCTCCTGATGACGACGACGGCGGTCCTAACCACTGGGAGTGTTGGATGCGCGACCCGGACGGCTACACGGTCGTAGTCGCAAGCCCTTATGGAACCGCCGACGGCACCTGGCGGCCCGGCGCTGATATCTTCACCTAGCTTCTTCTCGCCCGGTCGAACCGCGGATGCTTTTCTGTGCTGTTCAGAGCGCATGACTCGGGCTTCGCAGTTCGCAGTTAGAGGCGATTTATGGCTCTTGGTTGCCCAGCAGACTGTTGGGCGTGCAACCGGTGACCCGCACGGAAACATACTGTCCGAGGAGACCGCTGGGAGCCGAATCGAAGTTCACCACGCGGTTGCAGGAGCTGTGCCCGTACCACTGGTTCTCTTTTTTGGACTTGCCGTCCACGTGGACTTCCAAAGTCTGGCCCACCATTTTCTGCAGCGCGTTTAACTGGATGGCCCGCTGCTTTTCCTGCAGAAGCGTCAACCGCCGGCTCTTCTCGTCTTCCGGAATGGCATCGGGCATCAGAGTGGCGGGCGTGTGGGGCCGCGGCGAGTACTTGAAAGAAAAAACGCCTTCATACTTCACTTCGTCGAGCAGAGAAAGCGTCTCGTCGAATTCGGCCGCGGTTTCACCGGGAAACCCGACAATGATGTCGGTGGTGATCGCGCTTTGCCGCTTCGCTGCGCGAATCATGGCGATCGTTTCGAGGTATTCCGAGCGCGAATAGGTGCGCTGCATGGCACTGAGCACGCGCGTGGACCCGGACTGCACCGGAAGATGCACGTGGTTGCAGATGGCTGGATAGGCGTCGATGGCTCTAACGATGTCATAGGTAAAGTCGCGGGGGTGGGAGGTGGTGAAGCGGACGCGGCGAATTCCGGCGACCTCGGCGGCCGCGCCGAGAAGTTCGCTGAAACGCATTCTGCGCGGCGAAGGATCGGCGTAGGAGTTGACGGTTTGCCCGAGGAACTGAACTTCCGTGTAGCCCACTCTGGCGAGCTGGCGCAATTCGGCCAGGATGCGCCCGGAGTCGCGACTGCGCTCGGGCCCGCGGGTAAAGGGAACCACGCAATAGGCGCAGGCCTTGTCGCAACCTTCGATTATGGTGATGTAGGCCCGCCAAGGATTGTCGCGGCGCGTGACCTCCGTCTCAAAGGTTTCGTCGGTATCGTTGTCGAGCCCGGTGACCCGCTGCTCTCCGGCTTCGAGCTGGGCCAACATCTGCGGCAGGTGGCGATAGCTGGCCGAGCCGCAAACCAGGCTGACCCACGGCGCGCGCGCGAAAATGGCTTCCCCTTCCTGCTGCGCGACGCAGCCGAGCACACCGATTTTCTGCTCTTTGCCGAGCAGGCCGCGGTAAGCGCCCAGGCGCGAGAAAACCTTTTGCGCGGCCTTTTCGCGGATGCTGCAAGTGTTGTAGAGAATCAAGCTGGCCGCTTCCGGAGTCTCGACTTGTTGATAGCCTCGGGCCAGCAGCACGCCCGCGACTTTCTCCGAGTCGTGCTCATTCATCTGGCAGCCGAACGTCTCGAGGAAAAACGTGCCGTGGGGAGTTCTCCCCTCCGCCAGGGCAGACACGGCAGGAACCGGGGCAAAGGCTCGCGCGGTGGCCCGATTGGTCAGCGCTTCCAGCCGAATATCAATTCCCCCGCTCATAGAAACTCAAATTTTAGCACAGGGACCTGGCTAGGAAACCCCGCCGGAGCGCCTCCCCGCGGCTGCGGCAAACAGCAAAATGCCGTCGCAGCGTCGCTCTGGTTGTCGCGAGCGCCGCTGCGGCGGCGAGATAGCCTTCGAAGCTCGGTTATTGCCGGTCGTAGACCGCGATGCTCGTCTCTTTCTTGCCGTCCGCGCCGGTTTGCGTTGCCGCAACCGTGCGCGTCTTGCCGTCGGGGGAAATGATGACCTTGGCCTTAAGCACAACCTTGTCGCCCTTCTTTCCGGTGACCTCGAGCGTGCGGTCGTTGACCTTCTTGTACGACCGCGTGTCATTATTGGGATTGCCGGTAACCGGATAGTCCTTGCCATCGTACTTGCCCGTCCACTCGTCGTGGGTGGGCTTGCCGTCAGCGCCAATACCGTCGAGCGTAACCTTAACGCTGTCGCCGACCTGCTCGTAGGTCACGGTGGTATTCTTCGTTACTCCCGGCGGCATTTTGGATTTGCCTTCGTTCAATTTCCAAGTGCCAGTGAAGGCGTCGGCGGCGAAGCAGACTGCCGCAGCGGCCAGACACACTAGCAAACCTGACAAAATGAGTTTCCCCTTCATACTTCCTCCTCGTTGACAAGCGGATGTAACTCTGACTTGGCGGGGATTTTATAGCCCCATGGACGATTTTGCAAAGGGCGGCGAAGGACTTTGCCGGTCGCCAAGCGGCGGTGACAGTAACGGCACTTTACACGGCATTCGTTGATTCCCCTACTTGCGTGTGCTACGTTGCTAAAGTCCAGCAAATTTCATTGACATCGAGGGACGAACATTTCATTTCTTGTGTTTGCGGCATTCGCTGCCGATATTGGGAACATTCTAGAACAAACCGGCTTGGTCGCCCGCGGCGTTTTGGGACTCCTCCTCTTCTTTTCCGTCATCTCGTGGGGCATGATTTTTCAAAAACTGAGCCTGTTCGGCCGCATTCGCCGGCAGAGCGACCAGTTTCTGCGGATTTTCCGAGCCACGCGCGGCGTGGCCAACCCGCAGGCGCTGGCCACCGCGGGTTCGCCGTTCGCCAATGTGTATGCCTCTGGCTATCGCGAATTGCAGTATCAGGTGGGAACGCATCCCGGCAATCCCGAGCCGCCCAAACTGAAGAGCCTGAGCGCCGTGACAGTGAGCATGCAACTGGCATCCGCAGAAGAGGTGCGGCGCGTCGAAAAGGGCATGTCGTGGCTGGCGACGACCGGCTCGGTGACGCCTTTTATCGGCCTGTTCGGAACGGTCTGGGGCATCATCGATGCGTTTTCGGGATTGGGCAACGCCGGTTCGGCGAGTTTGCGGGCGGTGGCGCCGGGCATTGCCGAGGCGCTGGTGACCACTGCGGCCGGTCTTTTCACCGCTATTCCGGCGGTGATTTTCTATAACAACTTCGTGGGGGATATTCGGGATCTGGCGCAACGGCTCGATACGTTTGCTCTCGAGGTGACGGCGCAGATCGAGAAGGCGTTCTCGTCGTAGGCACGGCCGGAGATGAGCGGCACCGAAGCCGCTTAAGGGCAGGGAGTTTATGCCGCAACTGGTGGGAAAGACACAATCGTCGCTGTCAGAGATCAACATGGTCCCTTTCATCGACGTGGTTCTGGTGCTGCTGATCATTTTCATGATTACCGCGCCGATCTTGCAGTCCGGTATCGAAGTGGATGTTCCCAAGACCAAGACGGTTAAGGAGATCACCGAACAGCGGCTGGTGATCACCGTGGACAAAAAACAGACCGTGTATCTCGGCAATAGTCCGGTGAACATTCATGAGCTCGGCGCCAAGGTGCAGGCGCAGCAGAAGAAGGCGGGGGACGCGGTGTTTCTTCGCTGCGACGAGACGGTTCCCTTCGGAGTTTTCGCCGCGGTGATTGACACGCTCCGGCAATCGGGCATCAGCAACATCAGCATCGTCACCGAGCCGCTCATCGACAGGAACCATACGTAGAAGTTTGATGGACATGGTGGTCGCCAATTCGGAGGAAATCCGCTACGTGCCGTACATGACGGCATCGGGAGCTCTGCATGGCGGATTGATGGTTCTGCTGGCGCTGTCGGCGTATTTTCACTGGGAAGGCAACCGCTGGGCGGGCCCCGGCGGCGGCAGCGAAGGCACCAAGGTGACCTTGGTCGGAAACAGCGGATTGCCGATGCCCAACACCCCTTCGGTGAACGAGAGCAACGTAGTGGATCCATCGAAGAGCTTGTGGAAGAACGACGTGAAACCCGAGCCGCCGCAGCCGAAGAAGGAAGAGATTGTTCCGCCCGACTTGAAGAAGGTCCCGGACTTCAAGACGCTCGAGCGGCCGAGCAAGAAACCGCCCCCGCCGCCGCGCCAGAACAAAGCGTTCGAACCCAAGGTGCCCAATCCGGAGAACGCCGTTCCGGGACGCAATCTCGGGGCGGCGAACCTTCCTACCGGTGCGGGGAGCACGCCCGGTTCATCCACCTCGCCCGGCTTGGCGGTGAAGTCAGAGGGCGGCGGGGATTTTGCGTCCCGCTACGGCTGGTACATCGAGGCAGTGAAGCGCAGAGTGCAGAGCAACTGGCTGCAAAACACCATCGATCCGGGAGTGCGCGCGGCGCATACGGCGCACGCGGTGGTGCAATTCACGATCTACAAGGACGGAACGGTCAAGGACATCCGCCTGCAGCAAACCAGCGGCAATCTGTCTATGGACAATTCGGGTTTGCGCGCCATCATGCAGTCCAGCCCGATGCCAGGTTTGCCCCCGGATTACTCCGGTTCTTTCGTGCAGGTGCTTTTCGATTTCGACCTGAGTATGACAAGATGAGTGCGGCAAACCCCCAACCGGCCGCAAGATTCCGCTTGATGGAGGAGATGGTGTCATCGTCCGCGCTGCGCAGATGTCTGTTTGTTGTGTTGGCGTTGGCATTTCTGGCAGCCGCGCGTCCCGCGCCGGCCCAGGACTGGTTCCGCGTCTCGACCGGGCTGGGAGTGGAAAAGCCGCGCGTAGCGGTGGCCGACTTCGCGCCCAAATCCGACACCGCCAAGTCGCACTCCGCGCTGTTCACGCAGGTGGTCCGGGAAGATCTCGGCTTCAGCGGCATTCTGGATGTGGCCAGTCCCAGTTTCTATCCTCAGGCGCAGCCCTCGGTTCCTGGCGAGCTGCGCTACACGGCGTGGAGCGATTCGCCCGTGAATGCGCACTTCGTGGCCTTCGGCAACCTGGTGGAAACGACGGGTGAAGTCTCCATTCAAGCCTGGTTTTACGACGTGACCAATCCGTCGGCGCAGGCGGTGATCGCCAAGGTGTATCGCGGGACACCGACGGATGCGCAAGTGCGCAAGTTTGCGCATCAGTTCGCCGATGAGATCATCATGCGCCTTTCCGGCGGGCTGCCGGGTATCTCTTCGACGCAAATTGCGTTTGTCAGCTCGCGAACCGGCAGCAAGGAGATCTGGGTGATGGACTACGACGGCGCGAACCAGCGCGCCGTGACTTCCCTGCGCTCGATTTCGCTGACGCCGCGGTGGTCGCCGGACGCTTCGCGCATCGCGTTTACCTGCTACGCTTCGCCCGGAGGCGGGCCGCCGAGTCCCCAGATCTGCATGTATTCGATGGACGCCAACCGTGTGGTGACTTTTCCCCGCTACCGCGGCACCAACAGCGCCCCGGCGTGGTCCGCCGACGGCTCGCAGCTGGTGTTCTCCTCGTCGATGGGCGGTAACCCGGAGCTGTATTCGATCGGCGGCGGTGGCACGGGACTGAAGCGGCTGACGTTTTCAAACGGTGCCAGCACCTCCCCGGCGTGGAATCCCAAGACCAACGCCACCATCGCGTTTGTCAGCGACCGCTCAGGCGTGCCCAAGCTCTACCTCATGAATGCCGACGGGACCAACGCGCAGAACCTGGATTTGCCCGACAAGGGCTACCTGATCGACCCTGCGTGGGCTCCCAACGGGCAACTGCTGGCGTTCAGCTGGCGCCGGCCCACGAACAACTACGATATCTATGTGATGGATGTTGCGACCCGGCAGATCGTCGAGCTGACCCACGACACGGGACGCAACGAGCGGCCGAGCTGGGCGCCGGACGGGCGGCACATCGTCTTTGAATCCACGCGTTCGGGAACCAGACAGATCTGGACCATGCTTGCCGACGGCACACAGGCGCATCAGCTAACCAACGCCGGCACCAACGAATCGCCGAACTGGTCGGC
>Ga0306920_100005336_pt1 | contig 16601 bp, 16 predicted proteins | sample flu12Cox44000170_FD_204666 | JGI IMG/M metagenome (GOLD analysis project Ga0306920, IMG submission 204666) | Lab enrichment of tropical soil microbial communities from Luquillo Experimental Forest, Puerto Rico - flux4day.12C.oxic.44.000.170 (v2)... | ecosystem: Environmental > Terrestrial >... | reverse complement strand
ACCCATCTGGACAAGCTCGTAGCTCGCCTCCTTGCCATCGGGATCCTTCAGATTGCGCAGGTTCTTGCCAATCATGCCTGGATTACCGCCGATCGCAACGAGCGTCACGTCCGGGCTGTAACAAAAGACGTACAGCTCTCCCTCCAGAAAGCCGCCTTCCTTGTTGGTGAAATCCTTGAATGCCCGCTCTTCGCCGACCTTTTTCACATGCGCGACGGCTCTTTCCACCAGGGCCTGGGCTTCCTCAGCGGTGGCGCCGTAGGCCCGGTTCGGAGCTATCCAGTTGGCGCTTAAAAGCAAACCCGATATCGTCAACAACGCTGCCTTTTTCATCAAAGTCTCCTTACCAGGCGAGGCCGACAGGTCACGCGCAAAGTTGCGGAATCGTGGGAGACGGTACGACCCGGAACCTAACACTTACTTAAGGTTGTTCAGTGTTGATTGTTCGTTCGGTTCGCTCGGTGCGTCCGCCCGCCGTCAAGCGGAGCTGGCGTTGCGGGTCGAGTCGAGCTGGTTCAGCACGCCGACGATTTTCTGGTCTTCCGCTGCGTTCTGGCTGTCGCCGAAGTATTGATCGGCCGCGAGCGACTGCTGGAAGCGCTGGATGACGTCGTATTGTTGTCCGCCGGGGGCATCGTTGCCGATGATGGTTCCGGGCGGGGTCGGCGTGGTCGCGACGAATTGACCGTTGACGATATGATAGTGCTGGCTGTTGAAAGCATCGCTAAGCACGGTTTTATCGAAGAAGGCAAAGCCATCCTTTTGCGACAGCGCTCCGGACGAGACGAACTCGCCTTCGAGTTGCTCCTCCTGCTGGTGCGTCAGGTGATGGAGATCGAACTGCCCAGCGATGTCCTGCAGGCTCCGCGGCCCTGGTAAGGAATGGGACGATGCGGGGGGTTGATCGGCGGCCGCGGAGGCGCCGGACAGGCTGGACGCCTGGCCCGTTGTTTGGTTGCCCGACGTGCTGCCCGCCGATTGTTGAGACTGGCTTGCAATCAACGCGCCGATCACATCGGCGGAAAGCCTCGGCGCAGCGGTGAACCCCGTCGGTGCATTGGTCGCGGCGCCCGCTCCGGAAGCGGAGCCATCGGCAGCGCCCGGCGCGGGATTGCTTTTATTCAAACTCTGCAACAGCGCCGCCTCAATGGCGTCGGATCCCCTCGCCTTGGCAAGGTTTGCGGAGGGAAAGATGTTCAAGCCAGTGATCGAAACCATGAAAGGCCCTTCATTTTTACGGAACGATGCGTTGCGCTCTCGGTGCGGCGAGAAGCTACGCAAAGGATGTGCCAGACGAAGAAGCGTTGATTTCACTTACATCCTGCGGTTGTCATCGCCGACGGAACAGGAATTTTCTGCCGGGTATCCGGCATTTCCAGCCCTTCGAGAGGTGCGCGGCAGGATTGCCAAACAGCCTGATAGGCGCGCGCCTTCAATCCCGCAGCACGAGTGCCCGAGGCGATCCATGAACTTTGTCCCTCGAAAGATAGAGGGCGCAGGGAAAGCCGGGCGCCTGATGCACCCGCAGCCTCGTATGCAAAAGTGAAAAGCATACGAGCAAGTCACCACAGGTTCACCGGAAACGATCCGGCCTTCCCTGCGCAATGGTTTTAACGGCTTATTTCGTGCTCGCCACGGAGACCGGGCTTTGTTGCCTCCGTCGTCAGCGTGATGCGAAGCATCATCGCCAACTTGATATCAGCGTCGGGATATCAGGCCCACACGACTTCGCCGTCCGCGAGATGAGCGCATTCGCCCTTGCGCCACAAGCGGCCACCGCATCCCGTCCTGCGTTCGTGACGATCGCGATACGCCCCTCTTGATGCGAGGCGGGACGAGCGAATCGATAAAGCTGTTTCTAGCAAACGGCGAAGCGAAATATTTTCGAGCTGGGGGCTGGACAAGGGGCTCGCGCAGCGCAGTGATTTGCCCGTCGGGCAGTTCTTGGCCCGCGTATCAGCCGGGCTTCCCGTCCTTGTCGGCCGCAGCTTCGCCATCCGGCGCCAGCAACATCTCCGCGTCTCTCACGACATAGCGCGCATAACGATAATCGCGGATGAAGCTGATCCGATCGTCGCGCCATTCTAGCCACATGAAATAGCTGGGCTTCGCAGCCTTGCCATCCTCGAACACCGCGATCACTTCCCGGCCCTCGACCCAGGCCGGCGCGAGCCACACGCCTTCGAATTTGGCGTAGATGGTGAAGAACATGCCGACGTCCGCTGCGCCAGCGCGAACCGGATAGGTCGACTGGTGGAGTTTCACGTCGTCAGCCAGGAGCGCCCGCAGGCCGTCCCAATTGCGCTGGTTGAACAGCGCGACATAGCGCGTGACCGCTGGCGACGCCGGCCGCGCCTCAGAGAGCGTGGACGCTTGCGCATTGATCTCGCGAAGATGCGAGCGACCCCGTGCCAGATGGGCCTTCACGGCATCGACCGTCAGGTCGAGAAGCTCGGCGATATCCTTCAGCGACTCGTCAAGCACGTCCTTGAGTATGACGACGCTGCGCTGAATGAGTGGAAGCTCGGCAAAGCGCGACACGGCGGTTTCGACCGCTTCCTGGCGCATCAGAACCTCCATCGGGTCAGGGCTGGATTCATCGGGGATATCGGAAGCGGCTTCGATCGGTTCTACCTTTCGCAACTTGCGGCCGCGCAGGAGATCAAGCGCGCGGTTGTGGGCAATTCGAAACAGCCAGGGTCGAAGGTGCGGCATTTCCTCGATCTCCCCGAGCGCCAACAGCGCCCGGGCAAACGTATCCTGCACGACGTCCTCGCCGTCGATCACCGACCCCATCAGCCGCGCGCAGTAACGGTGCAATTCGGGACGCAACTCGCCGGCCAGAGCAAGCAACTCCGCCTGCCGGTCACGGTTCGGCGAGGATTGTCCCGTATTCAAGCCGTCGCTCCCTCAAGCATGGTTATTCCCGTGTCGCCCTTGAGTCCGAAGACCACCCCTTCAGCGAATTTCTGGTCTTCAAGCACCGAAACGACTTTCTCGCCGAATTGGCGTGGCGGCATCGGTGCGCCGAAGCGCGCCAGGAACGCGTCGCGATTTATGCCCATCGCACGGGCATAGGCGTCGGCGCCGGCGTCGCCGACCCCGGTATCGCCAACGATCTGCAGCGGCACGATCGCCTGAAAGCGAATCCCAAGATTATTCTGCGCCGACACGCCGTTGGCATATTTGGCCATCAGCCAGAGCATGCGCTTGGCGCCGGCATAGCCGCCCGAGAGCGGCGATCCCCTCTCGGCTGCGCCGCTCGAGCCGACGAGAACGCGGCTCCCAGGCTTGAGCGGGATCTTCAGCGCTGCCTGCAACCAGTAGAGCCCGGCCTTGACGTCGGTTTCCCACGTCGCACTGAAATCCACCCAGCTCAACTGGTCCAGCCGTCCCATCCGCGGCTTCGCGCCGGCGTTCAGCACCAGGATGTCCGGATGGACCTCGCCGAGAATGCGGTGGGCCGCGGTCTCGTCGGTGACGTCGGCGGAGATGGTGGCAACGCCGAGCCGAGCGTGGACCGCTGCCAGCGCACCCGCGTCGCGGGCAACGACCGTTACCTTGGCACCATGTTCGACCAACGCCTCGGCCAGCCCGAGGCCAAGGCCGCGGCTTCCGCCGGTGACGATGGCTTTCTTGTCTTTCAGGTTCATCGGTTCTGCTCCCATACTTCGATATCACCAGAACGATCGATGCCCGAGAAAAGAGTCACGCCGGCGACGCTTCGTCGCCGGGAGATCAGTTTCAGCCATGGCCCCAGATGAAAGGCGGCCATCAGCCAGTACATCGGCGCCATTCCATTCAGCGTCGAGCTGCTGGCGGCTGAACAGAGCACGCTCGGCGCGTCGCTATCAAAAACAACCGTGAGCAGCGCCATGGTCGTAAAGATCGGCGCCGCCGCGAAATGCAGCCATTTGGCCATGACCAGCGCGGCCACGACGCCCTCCTCGTCACCGCGCGTGCCGGCTTTGACCCCGATCACGACTTCGCATCACGTTTGCGAAAGGCGGCCTCGCCGGCGTCCGACACCTCCACCCATTTGGGGTCAGGTGCGGCATTGGGAACGTAACTCTCGTTCCAGTTCCACCACTTGTACGGTCGGCTCTGCGGATAGCCCTCCGGCGAGTCCTCCCATTCTTCCTGACGTCCGAGCGCCGTCATGTCGAGGTAGTTCCAGACGGTGCCCATCGCCTCGTCGCCGCGGCTGTTGATGAAGTAGGTACGGAACACGCGCTCGCCGTCGCGGATGAAGGCGTTGTGGCCGTGCCACTCATCCACGCCGAAATCAGCGTCGAAGCTGTCGGCGATGGTGTACCAGGGGATCTTCTGCCAACCCATTCGTGCCTTCAGGCGTGCAATCTCGGCCTGGGGCGCGCGCGAGGCATAGACGAGGGTCGTATCGCGCGCGTTCAGGTGAGCAAGGTTGGAGACCTGGTCGGCCCCAAGCGAACAGCCAATGCAGGCATGCTCCGGCCAGCCATGCACTCCGGGCTCAAAAAAAGCGCGGTAAACGATCAACTGGTGGCGGCCCTCGAACAGGTCGAGCAAGCTCACCCTGCCCGCAGGTCCGTCGAACGCGTACGCCTTCTCGACTGCCATCCACGGCATCCGCCGGCGTTCGGCGGCCAGCGCGTCACGGGAGCGGGTCAAGGCCTTCTCCTTGACGAGCAATCGCTCTCGTGCGGCCTCCCATTCCGTGGGTGACACGATCGGCGGCGTTTTCATGGCGAGCGGCGTGCCTTTCTTCTCGGCTGATGTCGGCATGGTTGACCTCCTGTTTGCCGAGCTTCGGTCGTTGCACGCCAAAACCCGGTTGAAGCTTCCGATGGAGCAAAAACGTTTGAGCTGCTGAAAAGGAGTCAGTTGCGTCCTCAAAAAGCGCTCGGGTTCCCCTACGCCGGCACCGGCGCGGATTGGGCCTGGCCCCTCGCAAATGGTCTGAACGTCAGCGCGATCAGGAAGGCGCCAAGTCCGACCGCCCACGAGCCGATATAGAGCCAGGCGTAGCTGGCGAAGGTATCGTAGATCAGGCCGCCGGCCACCGGCCCGCTCGCCATGCCGAGGCTGCCGGCCATCGCGGTGCCGCCGATCACGGTGCCCAGCATCCGCAGCGGAAAATTCTCGCGTACGAGCACCGAATAGAGCGGCATGGTGCCGGCGTAGATGAAGCCGAACAGCGCGGCGACGGCGTAGAATGCCGCAAGCTCGCGCACGAAGACGTAGGCCAGCGCGCCGAACGCCTGGGCGAACAGGCCCGCCACCAGCACGCGCTTGGCGCCGAGCCGATCGCCGAGCAGACCGAAGGCGATACGGCCGCCCATCCCGGCCAGCCCTTCGACGCTGTAGATCGTGACCGCGGCGATCATCGGAATCCCGCAAGAGATCGCATAGCTCACGGTGTGGATGATCGGACCCGAATGGGTCGCGCAGCAGAAGAAATTGGTCAGGATCAGGATGACGAATTGCGGCGAGCGCAGTGCTTGCGCCAGCGACATCTCCGCCTCTGGCCCGGCGCCATCGGATGGAGAAGGTTTCGCTTCAAGCGCCGGCGCGCGGCGGACCAGCAGCGAGACCGGAATCATGATTCCCGCGACGACGACGGCGAGAATCTGCATCGAGGTCCGCCAGTCATGGTTGGAGACGAGCCAGGCGACGAGCGGCGACATGGTCATCGGTGCCATCCCCATGCCGGCCGAGACCAGCGACACCGCAAGGCTGCGATGCGTGTCGAACCAGCCGGTGACGGTCGCCATCATCGGCGCGAAGATCGCGGCGGTGGCGCCGCCGACCATCACGCCGAACATGAACTGAAATGCGAAGAGAGATGTCGCGCGGCTCGCGAGCACGAGACTCGCCGCAATCACCACCGAGCCGGTCAGCACCACCGGTAACGGCCCCAGCCGGTCGGACAGGGTGCCCCAGATCATGCTGGTCAGCGCCATGGCGAGAAAGCCGATGGTCATGGCGCTGGATACGCCCGTGACCGACCAGCCGGTATCCCGCGCGATTGGCTGGAGCAGAACCGGCAAGGAAAACATGCCGCCGATCGCGACACAGCCCAACAGGCCGCCTGCCGCGACGATTACCCAGCGATAGCGAGAATTGGTCATTGCCTCGTCTCCGGTTCAGTTCGCCCTTAATGGAAGACGAACGAAATCGCAGGAAACCGACAGGCGAATGACGCGGGTGGCACGGCGAATCCAAAACTCCACCAAAACCTTGTAATCGCTGAGGTCCTTCGATTTTAAATTCTCAAAACTACCTGCTGAGAACGGCAAGCGAATGTTAGAAAGGTAGCAGTAGCAAACGTAAGGGAGTTCGATATGGGCCTTATTCTGGCGAAGATGACGCGAGATCTCGCGATCGCGACACTGATCGCTGCAAGCGTGCCCGCGCTGTCGGCGGCACAGACCCCGACGGGAATCAAGCGGACCGACCTGCAGCGCCACGACCTCAGCGTGCCCGGACGCGAGGCGGTTCAGGTTCGCGTCGACCTCGAGCCGGGCGTGGCGTTCCCCAATCACACGCATCCGGGCGAAGAGATCATCTACGTGCTCGCGGGTACGCTGGAATATCAGATCGAGGGCAAGCCGGCGGTGACGCTGAAGGCCGGCGATGTTCTCTTCATACCGGCCGGAACGGTCCATGCGGCCAAGAACGTCGGCAGCGCCACCGCAAGCGAGCTTGCGACCTATGTCGTCGAAAAAGGCAAGCCGCTGCTGACGCTGGCGAAGTGAGGCGCATCTCGCGAGGCTACAGCGTTTTCGAGCGGAGTGGATACTCCTTCGCATGAAGAAAACGCGTCAAAACAAAAGACCTCGGTTCTGATTCAATCAGAACCGAAAAGGCTCTGGTTCGCGAATCGAAACGTCCCTACTTCCATTCGATGGTGCCCAGCGGTTTTGACGCGACGTCACAGACCACGCGGCGAGGAGCTTCCAGATTTAGTTATCAAACAGCCGATCGTCATTGCCTGCGACAAACGCGAAGCGTTTGCGCAAGGGAGCAAAGCGACGAAGCAATCCAGACTTTTTGCTATCGATCCTGGATTGCTTCGCTTCGCTCGCAATGACGTCAATGACGCACAGTTCGACGTTCCCGCAGCGCAAAGTGCGCCCGAGCCGTGCATGAGCGTCGCGCCCCTGGAAAGGACAGAGGGCGCAGGGAAAGCCGGGCGCGCCGATAGCACCCGCAGCCTCGTATGCGAAAGTGAAAAGCATACGAGCAAGTCACCACAGGTTCACCGGAAACGATCCGGCCTTCCCTGCGCGAGTGGTTTTAACGGCTTATTTCGTGCTCGCCCCGGAGACCGGGCTTTATTGTCTCCGTCGTCGGCGTGATGCGAAGCATCATCGCCAACTTGATATCAGCGTCGGGATATCAGGCCCACACGACTTCGCCGTCCGCTGGAACATCACTCGTCAGTTGATGTTTTGCTGCGGCCACTGCATCCCGTCCTGCGTTCGTGACGATCGCGATACGCCCCTCTTGATGCGAGGCGGGACGAGTCGTTTGATGACCGATGTGCAGGAGCGCTAATCGCCTACTCCCACTCGATGGTCCCAGGCGGTTTTGACGTGACGTCATAGACCACGCGGTTGACGCCCTTGACCTCGTTGATGATGCGGGTTGCGGTTTCGCCCAGAAATTTCATGTCGAAGGGATAAAAATCCGCGGTCATGCCGTCGGTGGAAGTTACCGCGCGCAGGCCCACGACATATTCGTAAGTTCGCCCATCGCCCATCACGCCGACCGTTTTCACCGGCAGCAATACCGCAAAGGCCTGCCAGATCTTGTCGTAGAGGCCGGCTTTGCGGATCTGATCGATATAGACCGCGTCCGCATTGCGCAGGATGTCGAGCTTTTCGCGCGTGATGTCGCCGGGGCAGCGGATCGCAAGGCCAGGTCCCGGGAACGGGTGGCGGCCGACAAAGACTTCCGGCAAGCCGAGCTCGCGGCCGAGCACGCGCACCTCGTCCTTGAACAATTCGCGCAAGGGCTCGACCAGCTTCATGTTCATGCGCGCAGGCAAGCCGCCGACATTGTGGTGCGACTTGATCGTCACCGAGGGGCCGCCGGTGAAGGAGACGCTTTCGATCACGTCGGGATAGAGCGTGCCTTGCGCGAGGAACGCCGCCCCGCCGATTTTCTTGGCTTCCGCCTCGAACACGTCGATGAAGAGACGCCCGATGGTCTTGCGCTTGATCTCGGGATCGGTGACGCCGGCGAGTTCACCCAAAAAAAGCTTCGAGGCGTCAACATGAACCAGCGGGATGTTGTAGTGATGGCGGAACAGGTCGACGACCGTCTCGGCTTCTTTCAGCCGCAACAGCCCGTGATCGACGAACACGCAGGTGAGCTGATCGCCGATCGCTTCATGGATCAGCACGGCGGCGACCGCCGAATCCACCCCGCCCGACAAGCCGCAGATCACTTTCGCTCGGCCGACCTGGGCGCGGATTTTTTCGATCGCCTCGTCGCGGAAGGCGCGCATGGTCCAGTCGCCGGAAAGGCCAGCGATCTTGCGGACGAAATTTCGGATGAGTCTCGCGCCATCGGGCGTATGCACCACCTCGGGATGGAACATCAGCCCATAATATCCGCGCGTCTCGTCCTGGATCACGGCGAACGGCGCGTTGGCGCTGACGCCGGCGACGACGAAACCCGGCGGCATTCTGGTGATGCGGTCGCCATGGCTCATCCACACCGGGTGCTTTTCACCCACCGACCAGGTCGCATCGAACAATCGACTATTGGCCTTGATCTCGACATCGGCGCGGCCGAATTCCCTGTGGTGCCCGCCCTGAACTTCGCCGCCGAGCTGGGCCGCCATCGTCATCTGGCCATAGCAGATGCCGAGCACGGGAACCCCGGAATCGAAGATCGCCTGCGGCGCGCGCGGCGAGCCTTTTTCGTGCACCGATTCCGGCCCGCCGGAGAGGATCACGGCTTTCGGTTTCATCTCAAGGAACGCCGCTTCCGCCTTCTGGAACGGCACGATTTCGGAATAGACCCCGTCCTCCCGCACCCGGCGCGCGATCAGTTGCGTCACCTGGCTGCCGAAATCGACGATCAGAATCTTGTCATGCGCCGAGGCCACCGAGGTGGGTTCGCCGCTGATGGACTTTGCTGCGGTCATGGTGAGGGAAGTACGCGACCGCGGCCGGGCTCGCAACCCCGAAAGACCGTCATGGCCGTGGATAGCCGTCCAAAGGACGGCGTCGCTTCCGCTCGCCTGCGCCCGACCATCCACGTTTTTCCTGTCATTCCGCGATGGTGCGTCCGGCATCAGGCGCCGGCGGTCGACTGCCTGATCAAGCCTGCCAGAAGGGTTTTTTAACTTCGCTGGCGACGTCACTCCACGAGAGGCCAACGTCGTGCAGGTCTCGGTCGGTCCATCGGGCGAGTTCCTGACGCGCCTGGTAGCGTTGCCACCAGATGCGCAGGGTCTCGCCCAGGTGGGTCCAAATTCCCGGAACCTGATGATTTGTCATCATTTGGTGCGGGTGCATCGACATCTTTAGCTCCCAAAACCAGTGCTGGTAGCGAACGTCAAATCCGCTCCACCAGGCTCGCACACTAGCCACCCCCTGCTGCCACCTTGGTGTCAGCAGTCGTCAAACACTCGGCAAATCGGCGGCTTTTCACATAGCCTGCGCCCAAAGCGGCGGTCCCGGAATGTCCACTGTTGCGTAAAGCGGACATCAAACCCGCGCTGACCTATGATGGGGTGGACGCCTCGCCGACGGCATCGATGTGCCAAAGCTCTTCTAAAACCGCTTGCATCTCGCGGGGCGTCCACAGATGAGTACACGCCCCAATCCGCGATCCGATCACCTGCTGCGGGAATCGACTTTCTTGACCCTTGTATCGGACCATTTCAGCCGGCGGCCCGTTCCGGACTGAAGCAACAACTGTCCGACCGGCCGCCCCGTTTGATCTACCAGAGATGAGTGAGCCTCACCTCGCGCGTAGAGATGCGCCTCGCCCCATTGCCGCAGGCCAACGAGAACAGGGAAAAGGTCCCGCCCCTTTTTCGTCAGCGCATACTCCCGATAGGCGCTGCCGTCGGAAGCCGCGACCAGCTCGAAAACACCCAGTTCGACCAGCATCTGCAAGCGTGCCGCCAGCATTCCCTTGGCGATGCCGAGGTTCTTCTGAAAATCGCCAAACCGGCGCAAGCCGTCGAACGCGTCGCGGACGATCAGCAAGGACCACCAGTCGCCGATCACATCCAGCGCCCGCGCGACCGGGCAGTCGGCTTTGTCAAAACTGACTCGCTTCATTCCAACGCCCTTGTTTCCGTTCCAACTGGTTTGAAAATAAGACTAGACAAAGCCGGGCGCAACTGGTTCTATAATAGAACCATATCGGAGGCACCCATGGAGAATGAGGACGCGGCGGCGACCGGCCAGGCGACATCTGGCGACGCTGGCCGAGACGATCTTTCGCGCCCGATGATCCTGGCGTTTGCAGTCACGTGCGGCTTGAGCGTTGCCAACATCTACTACGCGCAACCGCTCCTCGATGCGATGGCGCGCGATCTCGACATCGCCCCGGCGGCGATCGGAATCGTCGTAACGCTTACGCAGGTCGGTTACGCGCTCGGTCTGATGCTGATTGTGCCTCTCGGCGACCTGATGGATCGTCGTCGCCTGATCCTGGGACAGACCACGCTCTCCGCGATTGCCCTTGTCGTCGTTGGCACCGCGTCCAACGCCACGCTGCTGCTGACAGGAATGGCTCTCGTCGGAGTGCTGGCCGTGGTCGTGCAGGTGGTCGTTGCATTTGCCGCCATCCTTGCGAATCCCGCCGCGCGCGGACGCGCCATCGGTACCGTCACGAGTGGCGTCGTCTCGGGTATTCTGCTCGCCCGCTTCTTCGCCGGAGCGCTCGCCGATATTGGCGGATGGCGTTCGGTCTATCTGACGTCGGCTGTTTTCATGCTCGCCATGACTATCCTGCTCGCGCGCATCCTGCCCCGAAATCAGCAGGCCTTGAACCTGTCACGCTATCCTTCGCTGCTGCGCTCGACTGCCGCGCTATTCGTCCAGGAACCGATCCTGCGAGAGCGGGCCATTTTCGCGTTGTTGATCTTCGCGAGCGTCAATGTCTTCTGGAACTCGATCGTCCTGCCACTCTCGGCTCCGCCGTTTTCCATGTCTCACGCGACAATCGGATTGCTGGGCATAGCCGGCGTCGCTGGAGCCTTCGCGGCCCGCAACGCAGGCCATCTGGCGGATATGGGGTGGTCACAACGCACTACCGGATTATCGCTGATGCTGATGCTCGCCGCCTGGGTTTCGATCGCCTTCCTGCACTACTCGCTTTGGCCGATGGTTGCCGGAGTGATCATGCTCGACTTCGCGATACAAGCGGTTCACGTAACCAATCAAAGTTTGATCATTGCCTCGCGTCCCGAAGCAGCCAGTCGCCTGGTTGGCGGCTATATGGTGTTTTATTCAATCGGAAGCGCGGCTGGCGCGATCGCTTCGACGATGGCTTACGCCTTCGCTGGCTGGATCGGCGTCTGCGTCCTTGGTTTCGTCATCAGCGCGGGCGCCCTGCTATTCTGGGTCGTCATCGTCAGCAGAATGCCGGTGCCCCCTGGCGCGGTTTACGACTGCGGCCGGACTTGACGGATTTCGTTTCAGCACCGAGACAAAAAATCCGTCCGTTCCGGTGCGGTGCGGGGTCATCAGAAGTCCCTCCGCGCTTTGCCGTGTCGCGGCGGCGAAGTCGTCGGCCTTGTCGCCAAGCACGGTCACGACCTGCGAGGGCGGCACAGGCGCAAATTCGCCATGGCGTGCCAGAAAGGCGCGGACCTGGTCGGCATTTTCCGCCGGCAATACCGAACAGGTGATATAGGCGATCCGCCCGCCCGGCTTGACCAGGGTTGCGGCGCGATCGAGTACCTCGATCTGGTCCTTTGCGCGCACCTCGAGCGCGCCGGGCCGCATCCGCCATTTCGCATCCGGATTGCGACGCCAGGTGCCGGTGCCCGTGCAGGGCGCATCGATCAGCACGAGGTCGGCCGATGCCCTGATATCGCCGAGCGCGTCACCCTCGCCCTTTGGCGCGCGCACCTCGCAATTGTGCACGCCGGCGCGCGAAAGACGCTCGTAGATCGGGGCGAGTTGCCGCTTGTCGTGGTCAGTCGCAATCAAGCGGCCCTTGCCATGCATCATCGCGGCCAGCGCCAGCGTCTTGCCGCCGGCTCCGGCACAGAGGTCGATCACCTGCTCGCCCGGCCTTGCCGCCGACAGCAGCGCCGCCAACTGCGAGCCCTCGTCCTGCACCTCGATCAGGCCCTTGATGAAATCCTCTTCCGAATGAATGCCGGGATTACGGGCGTCAGCCCCGAGTTCGATGCGCAGGCCAATCGGCGACCATGGCGTCGGCATGGTGGTAAGATGCGCGGTCGAGGCCAGCACCTTTTCGCGTTTGGCTTTCAAGGTATTGACGCGCAGGTCGAGCGGCGCGCGGCTTGCCATTGCAACCGCCTCGGCAACGCGGTCCTCGCCAAACGCCAGCGCGAGATGTCCGTCGAGCCATTCCGGGTAATCGCCGGCAACCGGCGCCGGCGCACCATCGAGCGAACGCGAGGTGAGCGCGGCGCGCTCGCGATCGGTGAGCGGCGCAGGCGCGAAGCGCGTGCCGTCGCACAGGCGCGCAATCGCCTCCAGCTCGAGGCCGCGCTCGAGGCGGAGCATGCCGAGCACGCGCGTGCGCGGCGTGTCCTCGTCCATGATCCAGGCGCTCGAGGCGCGCCGCCGCAACACGTCCCAGATCAGGCCCGAGATCGCGGCACGGTCACCTGAGCCGGCAAAACGATGCGCACTTCCCCACTCCTTCAGCGCTTTCGCCGCGGGAACGCGTTGGGCATCGATCGTTTCGATGAGTTCGATAGCGGCGGAAATCCGCGCTGCAGGGGTCATGCCATGCTTTCAGTACAAGGGGGAACGCCTCACATCAAAGCAGTATTTTGAGGGCGAAATAAACCCACATGACGAAAACCACCAGCACGCCGGCAAACCACGCCAACGAGCGATAGTTCAGGTCGTTGGACGTCACGAAAATCCCGGCATGCACGAAGCGCGCCACCACGAACACCCACGACAAGGCCACGATCGCGAGGTCGGCATGGCGCAGCGGCAGCGCCAGCGCGACCAGGACGTAGAACAGGACCGGCAGTTCGAACTGGTTCTTGAAGCAATTGCCGATCTGGGTTGTGCGCACCGGCCAGTTCTGCTGCCCCAATACGATATCCCTGACCCTGGTCTCCTTGCTCACCAGCGCATTTCGACGCGCGAACGCCATCCAGATCAGAAGGGAGAAAGTGAGCCCGACCAGGACAAAAACGGGAAGCAAAACCATCCGAACCGACATGAATGTCTCCCCAATGGATCACGGTGGATCACGCTACCCGCTATAGCGGTGGCGGCTTTCCCTTACAAATCCAGAACGGTGCCGAATTCGAGCTGCGGTGGTTTAGGCGAAAAAAACATCTAAAAATAGCCTTCGAGAAAGCCGAAAACCCAAAAAGCAGGATTGAGGTGCTGCTGTTATGCGACCAATACTTTTTCAGTTGATTGCGGTCTGCATCATCCTGCTTTCGGTCGCGCTATCCATACGACGACAATGGAAATCGCAGGAAATGCCATTTCGGAGATACTGGCTCGTCTATGTGATCGGCGCGTGGTGCATTGGGGTCTTTCTGTACGGGATCGTTTTCTTTATCGATGCTCCGCTTCACGAAAACACCTCGCAAACGCCTTGTGTAAAGGCGGAGTTCTGTGGCAAGGGCGGAACGCCACATACGCGAGAAGAATTCGAGTCATTTCTCATCTGGCAAAATACGCTTATTCTCTCTTGGCTATTTGGGGTCCCGACGCTGTGGATAGCTAGTTGGGTCGCAAAGCGACAGAAAGCAGAGTAAATGGACATGCGCCTGAAGGATCGTACCGCCATCGTGGTCGGCGCCGGCCAGAGCGCTGGCGAAGGCATGGGCAACGGCCGCGCCACCGCCATCACTTTCGCCCGCGAAGGCGCCCGCGTGCTGTGCGTCGATCGTAATCGCGATTCCGCCCAGGAGACGGTTGCGATGATCGCCGAAAAGGGCGGCGCGGCGGCGGCCTTCGAGGCCGACGTTACCCGCGAGAGCGATATCAAGGCGATGGTCGCCGACGCGAAGGCGCGCTGGGGCCGCATCGACATCCTGCACAACAATGTCGGCGTCAGCCTTGCAGGCGGCGACGCCGAGCTTTCGGCCATCACCGAAGAAGCGATCGACCGGGTCGTTGCCATCAATCTGAAGAGCTGCATCTTTGCCGCGAAATACGCGATCCCGATCATGCGGGCGCAGATGAGCGGCGCGATCATCAACATTTCCTCGATGGCCGCGATTACGACCTACCCCTACGTTGCCTACAAGGCGACCAAATCGGCCATGATCGCCTTCACCGAACAACTTGCCTACCAGAACGCCCAATACGGCATCCGCGCCAACGTCATCCTGCCGGGGTTGATGAACACGCCGATGGCGGTCGACACCCGCGCCCGCGCGTTCAACAAGAGCCGCGCGCAGGTCGAAGCCGAGCGCGATGCCCAGGTGCCGCTGCGCAAGAAGATGGGAACTGCCTGGGACGTCGCCAATGCCGCGCTGTTTCTGGCCTCCGACGAAGCCGGCTTCATCACCGGCGTGACGCTGCCGGTCGATGGCGGCGCCAGCGTGCGGCGAGGTTAACTTCGGGGCTTCTTGCCCGGCGGCGTGAGCGCAAGCAACGCCGTTCTTCGAACGGCTATGCCCGGCCATCACAGGTGAATGTTTGCCGACATACCCAATCCACGTGCCGATTTCCCGTTTCGCGAGAAGCCAATGGCTCGCGCTCAGCCCCCGCCCGGATAGTTGGGCGACTCCCGCGTGATCGTCACGTCGTGGACATGGCTTTCACGCAACCCGGCGCCGGTGATACGCACGAACTGCGCCTTCTCGTGAAATTCGCCGAGATTGCGCGCGCCCACATAGCCCATCGCCGCGCGCAAGCCTCCGGCAAGCTGATGCATGACGTTGGCGACCGGGCCCTTGTAGGGCACCTGGCCTTCGATTCCCTCCGGCACCAGCTTGAGTGTGTCCTTGATGTCCTGCTGGAAGTAGCGATCGGCCGAACCGCGCGCCATGGCGCCGACCGAACCCATCCCGCGATAGGCCTTGTAAGAGCGGCCCTGCCAAAGAAACACTTCGCCGGGCGTCTCGTCGGTACCGGCAAGAAGCGAACCGACCATCGCGATATCGGCACCCGCGGCGAGCGCTTTGGCAAGATCGCCGGAAAATTTGATGCCGCCGTCCGCGATCACGGGCACGTCGGCTTTCCTGGCCGCTTCTACCGCATCCATGATCGCGGTGAGCTGGGGAACGCCGACGCCGGCCACGATTCTTGTGGTGCAGATCGAGCCCGGGCCGATGCCGACCTTGATTGCGTCGGCGCCGGCATCGATCAGCGCCTGGGCGCCTTCCTGCGTGGCGATGTTGCCGGCGATGACCTGGACCGCGTTGGACAGGCGCTTGATGCGGTTGACGGCTTCGAGGACGCGCGAGGAATGGCCGTGCGCGGTGTCGACCACGATCAGATCGACGCCGGCATCGATCAGCCGTTCGGTGCGTTCGAAACCGCCCTCGCCCACGGTGGTCGCGGCCGCAACACGCAGGCGCCCCTGCCCATCCTTGCAGGCGAGCGGATGGGCAACCGCCTTCTCCATGTCCTTCACGGTAATCAGGCCGACGCAGCGATACTGATCGTCGACGACCAGCAGTTTCTCGATCCGGTGCCGGTGCAGGATGCGCTTGGCTTCATCCTGGCTCACGCCTTCGCGCACCGTCACGAGATTTTCATGCGTCATCAGCTCGGAGACTTTTTGCCTTGGATCGGTGGCAAAACGCACGTCGCGGTTGGTGAGAATGCCGACCAGCTTTCCCGGCCTTCCGGCGCCGCCACCGGTCACGACGGGAATTCCGGAAAAGCCGTGATCCTTCATCAAGGCCAGTGCGTCGGACAACGTGGCGTCGGGTCCGATGGTCAGCGGATTGACCACCATGCCGGATTCATACTTCTTCACCTGCCGCACCTGGGCAGCCTGGCCATCGGGATCGAAATTGCGGTGAATGACGCCGATGCCACCCGCCTGCGCCATGGCGATCGCCATGCGCGCTTCGGTCACCGTATCCATCGCCGAAGCGATGATGGGAATGTTGAGCGGAATGTCGCGCGTGACGCGTGAGCGGATATCGACCTCGGAGGGCAGGATGTCCGAAAGACCAGGTTTGAGAAGCACGTCATCGAACGTGTAGGCTTCGCGTAAGGCGTGAAGTCCCTGCAGCTGCGCCATTACCAACTCCCGTTCGGCGGCTGATTGGCCGCATTGGATAGGGATGAGCGAACGCGCCGGCAAAGGCTAGTGTGGCGGATTTGACATTCGCTCGAGTTTGCAGCGAGTTCGCAAAGCGAATGTAAAATCCAAAGCCGCGCTAGAAATTATTTTTGCTAGTGCCCCTTTGTTTCTGACATTCGTAAACGAACCCGCCGCAGCGGCATACGAATGTC
>Ga0306920_100005334_pt1 | contig 16603 bp, 20 predicted proteins | sample flu12Cox44000170_FD_204666 | JGI IMG/M metagenome (GOLD analysis project Ga0306920, IMG submission 204666) | Lab enrichment of tropical soil microbial communities from Luquillo Experimental Forest, Puerto Rico - flux4day.12C.oxic.44.000.170 (v2)... | ecosystem: Environmental > Terrestrial >... | reverse complement strand
TGGTGGCAAACAATAAGTACTTACTTGTTATGACGGTCGATAGCGTTCAAAATACCTCGCCCGAGCCAACAGCGCGCTCTCTCTCGTGGGATGGATGACGCCAATGGTTCTTTGGCGAATACGCTCGACACGGAGCGGACCGTCAACGCTAGACGCCTGAGAAGCCAGCAGAACTAAGCTGAAACTAAGCACACGCCATATGGTCTAGTCGGCAATTAACAGGTTAGAGGCTAGCTACTTCTGAGCCAACGCCATGAGGAATATCGGGCCCAGTCGTCGCTCGCTGTCCCAGTATTACCGTTGTACAAAACCTAGGTGCAACCATTCGGATAAGGCAAGCCCAACGCCTGCCTTTGGGTCTGTTTTAGCAACCCAAGAAGATTTATTAACTCCAGAAAATAATTTCCAGAAAATCCCCCAGCTGATTTTCGCCTACCAGATTAAAAAGGAAGAATTCAGACCCAGGCGACCGCGTCAGGGTTTGAGGGGAGGAAGACTATGAAGACTTTTGCAGAGCTCTGCGGAGCTGCCGTCGTTGGTGCCGTTTGTTTCTTTTGGAGAATGGACCGTCTCCGAAGGGCAGCCGAACATGAGAGGCTTATGCGCCAGCAGTGGAAAGAGCATCTGAGGCTGTTTTTAGAAAACACGCCTGATCATCCGGAAACTGAAACGCTTTAAATTGCAATCGCGTCCAGATTCGACGTTCGAGAGAGAAATTTGAGCGAGCGCCAAAAATGATTGGGTCGTACACAATTCCGATTCAGACCCACTTCTACTTTTGAACATGACACGTGAATTGCTTGAGCTAATCAGCGCCGAGGCTGGCCTGCGGGTGACGAGGCTTGCGGGTGATCGATGGCTCGTTGCGAAGGTCACTGGCGGTTTGAAGCACGGACGCCAGCCGCGACCGCGCTTGCGACGAGAAGCGTTTGGCACTGGGAAGCAAGGTATATCGTATCAGCAATATACTGCTCCTTGTGCGAATTAATGCACATATTGATGTACCTTGACGCGGCTTTAAGCGGTGCAAAAAAGTGGTACTCTGCCGACTAGAGTGGGGCCCCGTTCCTCAACTAGGCAATTCCATTCAAAGCCCCGGCTGCGCGATCAAAGAAAACGCCAGCGGTGAGGACTGGGAGAACACCACCGCTGGCTGTCCGGAGGGACAAACATTGGCGTCTGAACGCCAACACAATATACATTCACCCGCAGGTTAGGAGGCGTCAATGACTGACAAAAACAGCGTAGCCAACCCGTGGTATGCGCGGGAAGGCTACCCTGTCACCTACGCTCTTGTGTGAATTCAAGCTTATAGCCAGCTCCTCGTGCGGGAAATACCCGTAAGGAGTTAACCCTTTTGTATGAAGCCAGAAGTAGCTGTGCCGAATATTCAAGAAATGACCTCGAAGTCACCTCTCGCCAGAGACACAGTTGCACATTGCTCCAGCGCAACGGCCGCTCTTCGTTGCCTGACTACCCTTGAATCGTTCTGACATGGCGTTGCCCTTCCAAGCCAAGGTTAGGCGTGTGGCACGTCATTCAGGACGGCAGCGCGGTTCAGAGCGCATACCCTGAGCCGTCGCGGTCTCTGCCCCCTGCCACATCGGAAATAAGCTCCAATTTGACTTTCGCCAGTTACAGGAGTGGCGAGCCGCCCCCGAACTTTCCCATTAAGATCGAGGAGATTCCTTCCAGAGAAAATCGGTTCATGCTGGACGGGTAGCGCGCGCTACGATGTTGATCAGTCGCAGACTTGTGGAACTATCGAACTCTGTGCGAAGCATTCTATCGTAAGGGTCAAAACAGCCAGTGTAATATGTGCGACCAGGAGGCCAACCCAAATACGCGGATCCAGGCAGGTCATGCAATGATGCTGCCGCTGACAGAACAACACACGGGCACGGAAGTCGCATTTGCCTGTGCCAACGGCGTAATCGCGCTGGTCAATCTAATCAGCAGGACTGCGATGGTGGCTTCTCGCGACCCCTTGAACACTGAGATGTTAGTTTCAACGGTGAAGGGCTGGACCCACATTGTTGGCGCCTATCGCACGTGAGGAGATTGCGCGCCTCGTGTAAGCATTCGCTTAAACTGAGACCGCTTCAGCAATGCCAATTTGCCGGAGGGGCTTGGAGCCTCCAGGGGCAATCTTTGCGGATGCCGGGTTCAGGTGTGGACGGGCGCCCCCGCTGCCTTGCCTGTCGACTCCATCGATCTCCGCGGTCCTTCACGTAATTTGCCAGCACCTAGGGCCAAGGAATAACGATCAGACCCAAAACAACCCCGATAACCATGCCGTTAGTAAGATCCAGTGATCGAGCGGCAGCCCCAAGCGGGAGCGCAACTGCTATCAACCATACTGATTTGCAGAACAGTTGCACGAAAAGCAAAGGCAACATCTTCAGGGGATATCGAAGTCCCAAGCCTGACAAAGTGAACAATGCCGCCCAAAAACGCCTCGCAACGGCTTACCAGGGTCCGACAGTGCTTCGTGCTTTATAAGCATCGGCCATGCGAACAACAATCCGAGCACAAAGTTAAGCAGGTAAAGGGCCCTCATTAGATAAAGTCGTAACGAGGATACCTCTTTAAGCATGCGCTCCTCTTTAGAATCGGATTGTCCGCGGTCAATTTCACTTTGTAGAACTTCGCTTTCTGGGTTTGCGCCAAAGTGACAGCAAGTAGAACCACGAGAAGCCCTCTGAGCTTCACGGTGAGTACCTCCTCGGTGCCACCGAAGCTGTGCTCTGCCGGCTGCTACCTCAATCCCGGCGATGTCCTAATTAGGCAGCTTGCAGAAATACGTTGGTATGGCAACCGAGTCCGTCCTCGACTGGTCCATCGGCATTGTAGAGTGGTGCGAGATGGATCCCATGCCGCCCAGCAATTGTCTCAATCTCCGCTACTCGCTCTGGCGTGATAAATCCTCTTCCTTGAGAGAAGGGTTCGAACCGGCCCTCCAGAGCGAGAGCCATGCCTTCGAGTAGACATCCATGGACCACATCCGGAAATGGATGCCGATTGAGAATCCCATGAAAATCGGGCGTGAACCTCAATCCTCCGATGATCTGTCCCAGACCTCCGAAGAAGACTGTGGTGCCAGGCATCTGCGCGCCTGGGGACAGGTTCTTCGGGTAGCCTGCATCGCAAATGAGCGCGCGCGGCGCAATCCGGCCCAACAGCAGCGAAGGTGCCGCCAGACTCGCCGCGCAGATCACGATGTTGGCTTCCGCGGAGAATCGCCGAAGATCCGTCGCGATCTCAACCTTAACTCCATGTGATTCCAACTCGGCTGCCAGCCTGCGCAGTCGCCCCACGTTGCGTGCGCTGATTAGTACACGCCGCACGAAAGGTGCCAGACAACGGGCGCAGCCGGAACCCACATCGCCGGTTGCTCCAACGATGAGTAGCGTTGATCTACCGAGCTTCCGGTCCTCAACCGCGCACATCTTCTTGATGCCCTGAACGATGAAACCAACTGTCAAAGTATTGCCTGTCGTAAAAACCGTGTCGTGTCGTTCCGGAAGGTGATCGAAGTTGCCCTCGATCAGAATGGAGCTGAACCCGCCGAGACTAACGATCTTTGCCCCTGCTCTGATCGCGTAGGCCGCCGCCCCTCGAACGCGGGCGATGTTTTCGTGCACGTAGGCGTCTCCCAGACGGTCGGGGGGAATGAAGGAGTCGATATAGAGGCCACGCGCCTTCATGCCGATGGTCGAATCGACTTCGACATGGCAGACTGCCCTGGGTGGAATCCATGGGAGGATATCCCTAATCTCATCGTCCGGCAGGGGCGTGTACTTCGGCCCGCGCAGGACGGCGACGACATCCGCAGCCACCCGCCAACTCTCCTGATGCCCGACCAGAGCGAAATCGACGTCGTTGGTCCGCTCTCGCCTAGCTACACCGGCAACTGAGTCACCCATGCAAGTGTTACCTCCCCAGCTATTCCCAGCGTATCGAGCGTCTTCAGATACTGTTGCAGCGATGCTCCACGAAGCTCGGCTGCACTCAAGCTGATCTCGAACAGGGATGGCTTCACACAGCTGCCGTGGCACACTTCGCAATGTCCATCCTTGCATTCCTTTGCCAGCATCTTCGCGAGAGTGGTCATCACATCAAGATGCAGGCGGTACACTTTGTCGTCGAAACAATGCGCGTCCAAGGCTCGCTCCGCTCGGAGAATCGCCAATGCGTGATCGACGTGCTCTTCTTCTTCGGCTGCGATGCGGGCAAAGGTCTTGCCGAGACTCCCGGGCGCCACCTTTCCGACGCGTGCATAGCTTGCGACGGCGAACGATTCCAGCATGATCTCCTGAACGATCAGGCAGCCCATAAAGTCACGCTCTGCGATGCAGCGCATGAATGCCTCGCGAAGCCGCTTCCAATGCTTTCCGTCGACGTTATTTGGAAGCTCCACTCCAATCTTGCGGCCTTCGGCAGCGAACGCAGCAGCATGCCACCGTTCAACCTCCGCGTGCTCCAGGGCATCGGCTATTTCCTCAGGGTCGTAACATATCTCCGACAACGCCGTATAGTTCATCACGGCGACCAGTTCACCGGTCATCGCCTGTGCCAGAACGTCCTGCCAAATCGAAGCACTGGGTGAGAGAGAAGTACATTCACTCACTGAGCGGTTAAGATCACCAAGGGGTTCCATTCGCCCTCCTAATATCGATTAAGCCCGTACCGCCAGAAGATCTACTTATCTTGCCCATATCGAGGACTACATGAGACCAATCGGGCCGCGATTTTGTTGTCATCTCCTCCGTTGAATCGCAGGGTTCGCGTCCTCATTTGGTCCGCTGCAGGTCAAAGTGCGCGTGGACGGGCTTATCGCCCGGCATCATGTACGTCCAGTCCTCGGTATGGTGGCTGGCGTCGACGATGGTGAACACCGCATGGTACATGTGCCCGTACTCGTTTCCGCCGGAGAGATCCACGAAATCAAACTCTAGCTTCCTTCCGTCCGGTGAGGACCGGGCGACCATGCGCGGCCGATTGCCGGCGTCACAATAATGCAGTAGCGTCAGCTGATCGCCGTCTAGGTAGAACAGGGTGACAGGATGGTCATACTTAGTCGGATCCGGCGGCGTCCCGGCTTCCTGCATTTCGTGAACAAGCGCGTGCCCGCGAGAGGTCACACGCATGGAGATATGCAGCGGCTTGCCGTCCTGCATGTCGGATTGCGGCGGATTGACTGTCACCTGCCCCTCCCAATCTCCCGCGAGGTCTTTGATGGTATCGAAGGATTTGTGGGGGTCGGACTGTGCCACGGACTTTTGTGCGTCGTGCTGCATCTGTGCACAAGCCAGGGTGGTCAGCGATATCAGGGCAACGGAGCACATAAAGCGAAGCGTTCTCATGTTCCATTCTCCTCGAGCATCTGAACTTTCAGCGTCTGGGTCCTACCCACTGAACTGGTGTTATACATAACTATAACAGTAGTCCAATGTCAAGTGGTCTTTGGCTGCTCGTGTCTATCCTTATATAAATAAAGGGGAAAAAGTGGCCTGGCGAGGAAATCGGTCATTCGGCAGTTAGCTATTTCCAGCCATGGCGTGTGGATCGCAGCTACTGGCAGCGTTTGGGACGAGAAGTTCGCTCCCGGTGAACCCTCGGACCTGCCACGGGAACAAGCCGATCGGTAGTCATCAGCATGCGGCTGCCCGCCGAAGGCAGTACCCGCTTGAAGCGCATGGCGAGTCGCCAAGGGTGGACACCGAGCGATGCCAGCGCCCGACTGGTCGAGGAAGGCCTCAGACGGTCGGAATTCGCGCTCATTGATTTCCGCGACTCCGCTGCAGGCAGACAAGCCTACATCCAGGGCAGCACGCTTGCGGTATGGGAGGGGTGCGGCTCGTTCGTGCTTACAAAGCCGATGTTGTCGCGGTCGCCAAGCACCTCTAATGGCCAGACGCCAAGTTACGGGCTTCCATCAATTATGCCGAAGCATTCCGGGCAGAGATCAAACGGGCAATCTCCGAGAACGCGGCCACGGATTTTGACGTGCTCGAACGCATGCTGCCGGGGGCTACGAAAATTGGTCCCAAGCAGGTGAGGAAGTCGCGAGATGCTCATGCTTCTGCCCGATGAACACATCTCGCCAGCTATTGCAACCGGTCTAGCCCGCCGCCACCACTCGCTGACCGTTCATTTCATGGCGGAATGGGAAGGTGGCCAGTTCCTGGGGGCAAGACGATGCTCGATGTCTGGAGCGTGCCGGCGAGCTAGGATTAACCCTCGTCACCTACGATTGGAGGACCATTCCACCTCTCCTTAAAGCTTGGGCAGAAGAAGGTCGGGACCATGGCGGCCTCATTTTCATCGATGAAAGGACGGTCTCCCCTGCCGGTATTGGGGGGCAAGTGCGCGCCCTGTCCAATTTGATAAGAGTAGCAGCGAAGTGGGATTGGACGAACCGCGTTTGCTTCTTGCAACGCTAGCGTTAGTTGTGAAGAGAGTACCGGATATCGGCTAGGTCGCCACGTCCGCAGTGCCGTCAAGGGCAGCGCGTGCGGAAATGTGTAGCTCAGGAAGGGGCTCGCTATACGAACTCGTAGGCTTCTCTTGCCAGTTCTAACCAGTCCGGACCATCTCCGGAAACCACGCCCCACTCCTGTAGCTACGAGTTCGCCCTCGGAAGCATCGTGACAAACCGTGCTCTAATGGTGTTTAGATGAACTCGCCCGCTCTGTCTGATGCACGCTTTCTTGGGACACGGATCGATGCCGTGTTCTCCACGCTTGTCTTCCATAGAACGCGAGGTTGAAGGCGCAAACGATGACTCCGGCCACCGTCAACGCGGTTGCAGAAATATCGGGATAGACCAGCTTGTCCAAATAGTGGAACAGGAAGCCTCCCTTGTACGGATCGACGCCGGCTGTTTGTTCCAGCCAGTTCTCAAGGAGAGTTAATGGACAGGGCCAGGGCATCAGCTCGGTGAGAATTCCCCAGATCAGGGAAGCGATATGCAACCAGCGAAGGATTGGACGCGATCGCGTGAGCACGGCCCCGAATACCACCCACATGATAAATAGTGCGTGCAGGAAGAGCACAGCAGTCGCAAGTGCCGAATAGAGGTTCGGGGCCACATGCATGACTTGAATTTACTGCAAGCACCGTGAGCAACCGGTCTAACACACGATTACATTCACTCCAGTCTCGGCATAGTATTGTTTCGGAAAGATCGTCCGCAAAATGATTCATTGCGACATGGACGCGTTCTATGCTTCGGTGGAGCAGCGCGATGATCCTCACTGCCCGGCAAACGCGCGATCGTCGCGTGGAAAGGCAATCGTTCCGTTGTCTGCGCTGCCTCGTATTAAGCTAGAGCTTTTGACGTGCGGTCAGCAATGCCAGCGAAGCAGGCAGAACGCCTGTGTCCAGATGCGATCTTCATCGCTCCTGTTTTCACCAGGTAGCGGGCAGTATCACGGGATGTGCCGGAGATCTTCAAGCGCCATACAGATCCGATTGAGCCATTGTCGCTCGACGAGGTGTACCTTGATGTGACCACGAATAAGACCGGTTTACCCACCGCAACAATTGTGGCGCGTACCATTCGTGAACGGGTCCGAAAGGAGTTGAACCTCACGGCTTCTGCGGACGTGGCGCCGAACAAGTTCCTCGCAAAACTTGCATCTGATTAGACGAAACCCGATGGACTTTTTGTGATCCGGCCAGGTGATGTTGATGCATTCTTGCTGCCGCTGCCTGTTGGACGGCTGCCCGGGATCGGGAAAGTCAACAAAGAAAAATAAGCGAAACTCGGAATTAAGACTGTCGGCGAGCTGCGAAGTCTTGAGCTATCAAGAGTTGAGCAGGAGTTTGGCCGGTACGGCGCGCGCCTGTACGAGCTTGCGCAGGGATTGACGAGAATCCAGTCGTACCGGACAGTCCGACGAAGTCCACATACGTCGAGGATACGTTTCAAGAAGATGTCCTGCTGGCAGACACTGAACCTATGATCCGCCGCCCGGCAAAAAAGTTCTGGTCCGCATCGCGCGAAGAGACGCGAATACCACGAACCATCGTGCTCAAGCTGAAGACGAGTGAGTTCAAGATCCTCACGCGCAGCTACACGCCGGACAATCCGCCCTCGTTATGCGATGAGTTGACGGAGATCGCGCTGAAGTTGCGAGATCGAGTGGACCTTGGCCCAGCAACGCTTCCGGTTAGTTGGGCGTTGGTCTCAGTAATTTTCAAGACGCTGGAGACACGACGCCACAACCGGTTCTTTTCGAGTGAAACCACATCAGTCTGCCGCCGCCGCACCCGCCGGCTGCTGCTTCATCATCTCCTGCATCTCTTTCTTCATTTCTTTTAACGAGGGTTCGGCTTTATGCGTGCCGACCATCCAGGTATAGCCATCGGGATCGACCAGGGTGCCGCAACGGTCACCCCAGAACATGTCCATCACCGGGCCTTGGCCGGTCGCGCCGAGTTTGATCGCTTTCTCGACCACTTTGTCCACGTTTTCTACATAGAGGTACAAACTAGCTGCCGACGCGCCGATGTTCTTGGCGGTGCGCTTTCCCATGGCGGCATTCTCGGGGCCGAGCATGAGCACTGTGCCGCGCAAGGTAAGTTCCGCATGCATCGGCTTGCCATCGGGGCCGTTCATGATGGCGCGCTTAGCGAAGCCAAACGCCTTCTGGTAAAAGCTGACTGCGGCAGGAATGTCTGCAACGGTGAGCGCGGCCGAGACCGCACCATACGCCTTCTTGTTCAGTGGATCAATCTTCTTTTTTGCCATAGTGCTCCTTTCGTGCGGAGAATATTCTAGCTAAAGGAAAAGAATGCCGCATCCGGGAAAGAATGGCGGGGAAAGAATGGCCTGCTTCTGCCGTAGGCCGGGGGCACTAGCTTTAGTACAGGGGTGAGGATTGCCGCAGGCTCATGCTCGCCGGCAGCGGCTGAGAGCGCTTAGGACCGTTCAAATCCGTGTAGTCCTTCCACTCGCAGATCCCTGCTCGCAGCGGCTCGCGATCCACCGATCGACACGCTCTGTCGGTGAACTCCCGGGGCCAGACCGTGGGTTCATCGCCCTGGTGTGTGGCTCGGCCCTCACAACACGGGTTCTTATGGGAAAGCGGCGGCCCGCTCGTTGACTTGAACAGCCTCGTCACTGGCGCGGAGATGACATTGAATACGCCGGTCGCCAAGTAATTCAGGGTGGTCGTCCTCATGACGTAGCCGCGATCATGATGAGCACATGCTTGTGTTGATCAATCTTCCTGGCGGCTGTCATCATGATGGTCACACACGGTGATCATGATACCCACGCATAGTCGTCGGGGTCGTGGGTACCTGCTCGATAGCGCACGTTTCCTTGGATCGAGAATTGGGCAAACTTCATAACTGTGTAAGGCAGACAGACGTACATTTCTCTTGACATGTACGGCAAATTGCCGTTGAGCAGTAGGCAAGAGCACATCATCACAAGTGAGAGCGGCGGAGGATAGTCACCAAGGGTGGTCACCGAGGGTGGCCACCGAGAGGATGAGGCCGTGAACGATCAAATTCTCGGCTGCATGGCTTCTGCGCGTTGTGAGTGAAAGCGGGCGGTGCCAGAGAAAGCAGCAGCCGCGGGCCGAAGCAAGCCCGCCAAAATACAAATCGATGGGCGGGCTTCGGCCAAACAGAAAGCGGCAGCTCGCCGCGGCGAGCCACACTCCCAAGAGGGCTACTCGGAGCGGAGGGCCTGGATGACGTCGACGCGGGCGGCGCGAGCTGCGGGCAGCCACGAGGCGATCACAGCGGCGATGAGCAGCAGGAAGGCCGAAACGATGACCGGCAGTGCGCCAGGCATTTTCAAGTCGCCGAAATAGCTGCCTGCCACACGCGCGACGACGAAGCCGAACACCGCTCCTGCGAGGACACCGGCTGCGGCCATGACTGCGCCTTGCGTGATGACGCCTCTCAAGAGCTGCTGAGGCTGGGAGCCAAGCGCGAGGCGAATGCCGAATTCGCGCGTGCGCGCGCTAACCGAAAACGCCAGCACGCCCGCGACCCCTACCACTGCAATCGCCAGCGCGACCGCTGCGAAAACTCCAAAGACGAGGGAGTTCAACCGGTCCGGCGCCAGGACTTTTGCCCGGATATCTTCTAGAGTCGAGGCGTGCTCGACAGGTTGGTCGGCTGAAAGGTTGCGAATGATACGCATCACTGCCGTAACAAGCGCATACGGATTCCCATTCGTGTGGACAAAGAGGTGGCCTCCGAACAGGAAATTATCGGCAAATGTGCCGTAAATGGTAGCTGTAGGCTCGGGGACAAGGTGTTCATCGTCCACGTCGGCGGCGACGCCAATGATGCGGTGCGGCGCCATGAATCGCGACTTTTCGGCGTCGCTCCCGGGGAGGAATTGGAAGACCGGATCAGTCCAGTACACGTGACGACCGACGGCGTCCTGGCCGGGGAACATGCGCTGCGCGAGCGTCTGGCTGACGATTGCGACGGGTTCTGTGCTTTTGGTGTCGAGGTCGTTGAAATCGCGTCCCTGGAGGATGGGAACGCCAAGGGCCGCGAAAAAACCAGGAGAGATGGTGCGCCACTGCGCGCGAGGATCATCGTTGCCATGGACATGACCATCGGCGGAGTACTGGGCGCCTGGGCCAAAATTATCAGCATCGCGCCAGGGAGCAACGAGGCCGAAAGCAGTGCGAGTGACGCCCGGCAGCGCTTCAATTTGGCGGATCGCTTCCTTGTAGAAGTCGAGGACTTGCTGCGGCGTTTTGCCGTAGGTCATCGCGGGGACGTCAATGGCGAGTACATGGGGCATATCAAAGCCGGTCTGCACCGCTTGCAGCGAGAGCAGCGTCGTGATTAAGGCGCTTGCGCCCGCGAGCAGAACGAAGGAGGCGGCGATTTGGGTGACGGCGAAGGCGCGCTGACGGCGGCTTGTGCTGCTGGTAATGCGCACGCTGCCACTGGCGACGTTGAGTCTGTTGGCCTTGTCGGCCGAAGGCAGGCGCGGCACGAAGGCTAGAATGATGGCCGCGATGATGGCGAGAGCGGCTCCAACCCAGAGCAGGCTGGAATCGACGGTGAGGTCAAGCGCGCGGACAGAGAAACGAGAAGCGTAGCGAGCCAGAATTGTGACCAACGGTTGCGCGATCATGACGCCGATAGCTGCGCCGGCGCCGCAGAGCAAAAGGCTTTCGGCCAGCAACATGCGTCGCAGGGCCCACGAACTTGCGCCGAGCGCCGCGCGCACGGCCAGTTCGCCCTCGCGGCGAACAGTGCGGGCGAGAATCAGGTTGGCCACATTGCAGCACGCAATGATGAACACCAGACCTGAGGCGGCGAGGAGAACGAGGAGAACCGTGCGCGCGCCGGAAGTGATCTGGTCGCGAAGCATCTTCTCGCTAATCGTGAACTGAGCTTTCGCGGGATAGGCGTCGGGATGGTCCTTCTTCATGCTCGCGTAGACGGTGTGCAGTTCGGTGCGGGCCTGGTCGAGAGTGGCGCCGGGAGCCAGCTTGCCGAACAGGTTGGTCATGCGATGGATGCGGCCGGTGACCATGGTCGCGGAGAGGTGATGCGGGCTTGTGACGATGTTGGCCATGATATCGGTGTCTGCCGGATACGGAGTCGAGGGTTCTAGAACGCCGATAACCGTGGCCATACGGTCACCGATGCTGCCGAGGCGAACGGTTTTGCCGATGACATTCGGGTCTTGTCTTAAGACTGTGGACCAGAAGCGATACGTAAGGACGACGACACCGACCGCGTCGGGACCGTCATCTTGTGGTCCGATGAGGCGGCCGAGAACGGGATGCAGGCCCATCACGTCGAAATAGGTGCCGCCTACTACGCCGCCTCGAATTTCGCGCGGCTCACCGAGCCCGATCATCGTGAAGCCGATAACCGAGAAATCGCCAAACTCTTCAATCGAGTGGACACTGGATTCGATGTCCTTGATTTCGGGGACGGAGAAGGTCGTGTTCTCGTCACGAAGACCGGGGGCACTCTGGCGGATGTAGATCAGCCTGTTCTCGTCGCGGTTGACGAGCGGCTTGAGCAGCACGCCGCGCACGAGCGTGAAGATAGCGGCGTTGGCGCCGATCCCCAGCGCCAGCGTGAGAATCACCGTAATCGAGAGACCTTTACTGCGCCACAGTGACCTCAGCGCTACCTTCAGGACCTGAAGAATCAAATCCGCTTTGACTGTCATGGTGTGTTCTCCGGGATGCGAGCGGCCAGACTGTTCAGTTGCTTCCGTCGGGTCCTCCGTCAAAGAATCGGGCGCACCTCGACTGGCGCACGGCAGGCGACGACATCCTTGCGCCCCACGCGAGTGCCTCGTTCAGATCAGCGGCCTCCAGCACCCAAAAACCGCCTATGTGCTCCTTGGTCCCGTGTACGGCCCGTCGGTGGCGAGCACCTTACCATTTGGGCTGCGCCCACAGCGACCTCGCGCTGCCAGCCGGGGAAAGGCCGCCAACGAAAATCCTGACACTGGCAGCCACCATTTCCTCGTTGAGCGCGTCGATCTCGCGGGACATCGCTGCGGTTTCGACGGACGGGTCGTAGTCGTCGGGACGGTAGATAGCAACCAAATACTGTCTCATGACTTCTCCCTCTTTGTTTCGTGTGACTCAGAGTGCAGTAGCTCATCGTTCTGTTATCAGATAGTCGTTCGAGAGACCGAAAAATCGACAGCTATTGCATTCTTTTTTATTTCAACTGCCGAATCCGCTCTTGCAGGAATTGCCGCTCTGGTTCCTGTTGGGTCACCGCCAGAGCTTTCTCGTAAGAGAACCGAGCCTCAGTTGTCCTGCCGAGCCTGCGGCACATATCTGCACGGGCTGAATGCGCCAGATAATAATTTGCCAATTCGCCACGTTCCAACACCGCGTCGATATGCGTCAGACCGGCCTCTGGACCATCGCGCATTGCAATTGCCACGGCACGATTGAGGTGTACGACTGGCGAAGGCTGAATTCGTAGCAATCGGTAGTAAAGCGCAACAATCTGCCGCCAATCGGTCACAGCGACCGATTCCGCCTCCGCATGAACGGCCGCAATCGCAGCCTGCAATGTGTAAGAGCCGAAGTGGTGGGACTTCAGGGCTTTCTCCACCAATGCCACTCACTCCGCGATCTGCTCCCGGTTCCACAGCGAGCGATCCTGATCTCCAGCAAAATCAGCTCTCCGGGCGGAGAGGTTCTCGCGGCGCGACGGGATTCCTGTAGCAAAGCTAGGGTGCTCGAGCCCTTTCGTCGGTCTTCCGTGTGCCTTCCGTTATGGCGGGCCGCTTCCCATGTCACAGAAGCTCGCAAGTAGCTTCCCGCATCACGAAAATATGCCTCTTGGAGAGATGAGACATCATTGCCAGGCACCCCAAACGGCACATTACCTCAGTGAGCGTGTCCGCTCCGTGTCAGGCTCAATCACAACGATCCTCGAACGTCCGTTTCCAGGTAGAACATCGACGGATCCGGACGGTACACACGAATTAACCAGAGAGGCCGGCGCAACCCGGCCGGGCCCGGCGCGGGGCGTGTAAGCTCCAGCCAGCGGCGGTACTGCGCGTGAGCCTTGTTGGTGTCGACGAAGATGTCGCCGTAGCGGTCGTGCGGACCGGCCGGTGTCACGGTCACCCTCTGGTGCCAGCAGTGCTGTCCGCTGATGGGGTCAGGCTGCACCGGAAACACAAGATTCTGGTGCACACCTGCATCCTCCCAGTGAATGCGAGACGAATCGGCATCCTGGCTTGCAAATGGCTGGATCCCGTGAAGTTGCCGCAGCATCCACTGCCCGGGAGCAATCTGCTTCAGGTCGACCAGGGCGCTCGACCATCGAGCGTTCCCGGTATCCTCTTGCAAGCGCCAGCGCCCGAGGTGATGCGAACATGCCACCACTCCCGGACGGATTGCCTCGGTGATCCAGACCCGATCAATGAAGTAGCCGATTGCTGTCTCGACCTTCACCAAGCTTCCGGTTGCAACCATTAGCCGCTCCGCATCACTGGTGTGAATCCATACGGGGTTCTTATGCGAGATTTCATAAAGCCACTTCGCGTTGCCGGAACGACTGTGAACCAGGGTGGGTAATCGGAACGTTGGCAATAAAAGCATCTCATTTTTCGAGATGTCGATGTTCTCACGATGCACGTGGCTCTTGATGTAACCCGGAATCGCGTACTCCGGCCAGTGCCAATCCTTCAAAGTGCGTGAATAAAACTCCAGCTTGCGCGAGGGGGTGGGAAATCCCGCGACCACTGTGTCGCCAGACTGCACGCCAATCGGGGAACCGCCCTTCATGATCACCCTCGTGGAGGACTCGACCGTACTGCCCTCGACCTGCCCGGCGCTGAGCGGGTGCTTATATGTGTCGTAAGTATGGTCTTCCACTAGAAACGCGCCATATTTCCGCATGTATTCCAGAGGCGTGAGACCCTCGCCGGCGGAGGCCTGTGGCAGTCCGGGGACGCTGTTCTCAAAAATCCAGCCGTAATACTCATCCACCGTCATTTTTGCGCCAGGTCGATGGGGCGATTCGAAATATTTGCGGATACCCATAGCGCCGTCGGGATCAATGCGCCATGACAGATCAATCCAGAACTCGTCTTCCTCCCAAACCTCCCCCAGACCGGCGGCACGATGAGCTTCCAAGGTGCTATTGAATTTACGCCCTTGCTTCTCGAGCGCGACGCGCAACACGGGCTGACGGAATCCGATCCAGCGCGCTGCCTGCGTCTCCTGGCTCATGAGGTCGTGGCGCTCGGAAGCGTGTCCCATCGGAAGAACGTAATCGGCGAACCACGCCGTCTCGCTCCATATGGGGGTTAGGCAGGCATGACATTCGACTGTTGTTTCGTCACTCAACGCCTCGATCCAGCTCATGCCGTCGGGATTGGTCCATACGGGGTTGTAGACGCGCGTGAAATATGCCGCCAGCTTCCCTCTTCGCTCCTTCAGGAAATGAGGCAGAAGAAAGCTCATCTCGAAGAAAGCCAAGGGGTACTCGCGCGCCCACGTCAACTCGTTCCATGCCTTGGGAGGCGGTGGCATCATTGGCGGCGCTGGAATGAACTTGTTCCAGGCGCTCGGCGCGGTCCCGCCGCGGCTAGACACCGCACCCATCAGCACGACGAGAAACTCCAGCGCGCGCGCGACCTGCCAGCCTCCCAGGTTGCCGGCCGCGGCGTTGCGCCAGATGTGTGTGGAAAATGCAGAGCCGGCGCGAGCGATCTCATGCGCAATTTCGACGATCGTGTTCGCGTCAGTCCCCGATTCCTGCGCCGCGAATTCGGGAGTGAATGGCGCATAAATCTTCTTCAGACATTCGACGAAAGTCGCAAATGTTCGCGGCTCGCCTGGATGCTCGTACGTGAGATATTCCTCCCAGTTCACCCATGTACGCACGAATTCGCGGTCGAAGAGGTCTTCCTGCAGCAGGACATTCGCCATGGCGAGCAGCACCGCCGCTTCACTACCTGGCCAGGTGGATAGCCAATAATCTGCCTTGGCCGCGGTGTTCGAGAGTCGCGTGTCGATGACGCACACTTTTGCGCCAGTCCCCTTACTGTCGATAATCCGCTGCGCGTGAGGGTTGAAGTAATGTCCAGCTTCAAGATGCGAACTCAGGAGCAAGATGAAACGCGCGTTGGCGTGGTCGGGCGACGGGCGATCGAAACCATGCCAGAAAGCGTACCCGGTGCGTGCGCCGGCCGAACAGACATTGGTGTGACTGTTGTGGCCGTCAATGCCCCAGGCATGCAGCACCCGCTGGTTGTAGATTACTTCGTGTCCGGGGCGCCCCACGTGGTAAAGGATCTCGTTGTTACGGCCTTGTTGGAGAGCGCTGCGAATCCGCATGGCCAAATCGTCTAACACTTGGTCCCAAGTCACACGCTCCCATTTGCCTTCGCCCCGTTCGCCCGCCCGTCGCAAGGGATAGAGGATTCGTTCTGGATCGTTGACCTGATTGATTGTGGCAGGGCCCTTCGCGCAGTTGCGGCCGCGGCTGCCTGGATGAACGGGATTTCCCTCGAACTTCTGGATGGTCATCTTCTGCTTGTCCACATAGGCCAACAACCCGCAAGCGGCCTCGCAGTTGAAGCAGATGGTCGGGATCAGCGAATACCGTTTTTCGACGCGCCGTGGCCAGTCGGTTGAATCAAACTCCGTCCAATCATCCCAACGCTCGGAAGGAGGATAGCTTCGCAATCCGCCTTGGGGCGCATCGAGCTCCTGGGCCGCAGGATTCAGCGGAACTTCGTTGTATTTTTGACCAGTTATCCCCATATTGACATCCAATCAGCTCAACGGGACTACCTGTCCTGCCTTCACCCAGATCGTGTCAAACTGCCAGACACCAGTCAGCGCCAAAACCGCAGGCAAGGGCAACCACGCCAGGGAAATAACTCCTACCCAGACCAGCGAAACCAGCACCGCCGGCAACAGCAGTCCCAGGCCGATCGCCAGTCCCCAGTACGACACTCGGAAACGTCCCCGCGCAATGCCGTGCATTGCCAAGCTGACGTCCTGAGTGACGTGCGGCATTACCAGCTCGGCAATGTTCATGACGAGACTGATAAGCAGAAAAATGCCCAAAATCTCCGACAACAAAAACGCGAGACTGCGACCCT
>Ga0306920_100005333_pt1 | contig 16603 bp, 11 predicted proteins | sample flu12Cox44000170_FD_204666 | JGI IMG/M metagenome (GOLD analysis project Ga0306920, IMG submission 204666) | Lab enrichment of tropical soil microbial communities from Luquillo Experimental Forest, Puerto Rico - flux4day.12C.oxic.44.000.170 (v2)... | ecosystem: Environmental > Terrestrial >... | reverse complement strand
CTCAGCGTTGCAATCCGACGTCTGGGGTCCGGAGGCCTGACGGAAAACCTCGCCAGCGCTCTTGTGCACATGCTGAGTTCTGCGGCATGCCCGACAAAGTGGAACGGCGCAATACCTCTGGCTTGCGAGTTCATATAAAGATTCTCGAGAACGGTGAGGTTGTGAGCGAGGCTCTCCTCCCCTCTGCGGCTGGAGACGAACCCGATCCCTCTCTTTATGGCATCGGCAGGACCGGTGATTGTGAGTTCGCGCCCCTGGAAGATGATTTTTCCGGAATTCACCGGCAATGTCCCATAGATCGCGCGAGCCACAGCGTGGTGCCCCGCGCCACGCAGACCCACGAGTGCCAGCGTCTCGCCCGGATGGATTTCAAACGATACGGGTCCGACCAGCCCTGCCCCGCCTTCCTGCGGTACGACCAACTGCTCCACAGAGAGCAACGGCTTGGTGGAACCGGGTCGCTCCGCGATGGTCGTTTCGGCAAGTGCGCGGCCGACAATCCACGATACCAGATCGCTCGGTGAGATTTCGCTGACAGCGCGGGTCACTACCCGCAGGCCGTCGCGGAGCACCGTCACGCGGTCCCCGATGCGGAAGACTTCATCAAGCCTATGAGTGACATAAAGAAGACCGATTCCGCTTGACCTGAGCCGCTTCAGCTTCTCGAGCAACAGATCGACATCGCCGGCTGGCAGCGCAGCAGTCGGCTCGTCAAGGATTAGAAGATCACTACGAAAAGCAAGTGCGCGAGCGATCGCTACGATCGATTTTTCCGCCGCGGATAGTGTGCCGACTCGAGCTTCCGGTCCGATCGAGCTCTCCATGGTTCTCAGGGCCACAACGGCAGCTGCTGCCGCGGCCCGCCAGTCGATGATGCCTCTCTTGCGGGGATATCCGGTCAAAAGAGCAATGTTCTCGGCCACCGTCATGCTGTCGACCAAACCGAGGTCCTGGTGGATGAAAGTGATCGGGAGGCGCGCCGAAGTCGGGTCGACGACCTCCCCCCGCCAGCGGATAATTCCAGCTGTTGGCGCATAGATGCCCGCCAGTATCTTGATAAGTGTGGACTTGCCGGCACCGTTTTGACCAAGAAGCGCGTGGATCTCGCCACTTCTGACATCAAGATCGACTCCATTTAGTGCCAGCGTACCGGTAAACTGTTTGACGATACCGCTCAGCTCTAGGAGGGGGTTCATCGCGCCCCGCGAATCAAGACCCGACCCCCCAGATTTGGAGATAGTGTTTCTTGTAGTCGTTGTCCGGAACGAAGATGTTTTTCGTGCCGCCTGCCTGGTTCACGTTGGCTGGTGTAACCAAATAAGGCGGTTGAACAAAGCCACTCGGTGGGGCCTTGTTGAAAGCACGATTGAATTCGTCGATCGCTTGGTAGGCCTGCAACTCGATCGGCTCGGAAACTGTGACGGTCTGATACTGGTTGCCTTTCCGAATCCTTTCATAGGCTGAGCGATTCCCATCGGCACCGATCAGTTTGGCTTGATCCGGGTTGACGCCTGCGGCCCGCAAAGCCGGAACCGCAAAATCAAGATCGTTGTCGCCGACAGACGTCACATAGAGCGGCAGGCCAAAGCGTTGCACCCAACTAGTGGTGAGTTGTGGCATTCTTTGCGCAGCTTCCGAAGCCGGGAAATTGACATAGTCGAGGACCTTGCAGTCTGAGCACGCCTGGATTGCATCACGGGTTGCCCCCGACTTCGTTGCCGCAATCTGGTACTCATTGTGGGTCACAACCACCACACGCGCCTTGCCGCCGCTGTCGGCTAACGCCCAGTCGGCTTCCGCCTTTCCGATCTCTCGCGGATCCTCCTGGATATTGACGAACAGGTGGAGATCCGGCGCCGGTCCCGGCAAAGACGCAGCGTGAAGGCCGATCACCGTGATGCCCTGTTCCGTTGCTGTGCGAATCGGATCTTGAAGGCTTTTCGCGTCCGCAAATATTGCTATTCCGTCAGGCTTAAGAGCGATCGCCTGGTTAAACCCCGCCACCCAGCTCGCCGGACTACCTTTGCCGTCGATGACCGTAAGCTTCCAGCCCAGTTTTGCCGCGGCTTCCTTCATATAAAGCCCGTACTCGCGCGAAATATCGTTTTGCTCGTCTCCCGACAGGTAGACGATGAACTTGCCTTTGGCAGGCGTGGGTGCTGAGGTCGGTCCCTCCCAAGCCGTCTGCGGCCCGGCGTAGCGTCCAACGGCCGCCTTTGCGGATGAGACCGCATCATCCGCTGCGCGAACGTGTTCATCTGAAAGAACCAAACCAGAAAAGGCGAGAACAGAGCACGCCATCGCGCTCAGCGCTTGGGATCGCAAAAACTCCATGGGTCGTCTCCTTTTCCGGCGCGCTGGCGTGGGGGGCATCGCTCCGCCAGTCTGGCCGAACTCATCGACGTGGTCAACCAAAATCCTGGAAGCGAGTCTAGCCCTAGTCTAGCCCCAGGCTAGCCCAAGTCTAGCCCCGGCTCAGCAAAGGAAGACCACTAGGAAAATTGGGTTTAAACAGACTGAAACAGGGTGTTTGGCTTCTCCCAGGTTTGTGAGGCAATCGCAACATGAAGTCTCCCGTAATGATACCTGCCGCGGCACTGCCTCTCCGGACTCAGCAGGTAGGCAGCCAATCCGGGTAATTGGTAATGATCGCGATGGTGGATCGGTTTCTCAAAAAATCATTATCACTCAGGCCAGCTCACCTCGCAGTTGGTCTTGAGTTCAACGGCCTGCCCTAGCCTAAGCGACGCACCGGCGGCCTCCGCCAGATAGGCCGTCTTTAGGCCGTCGATGGCATTGACCGGGGGCGGCGTGCCTGCCGCCGCCCCGCTAAGAAAGGTTTCGATTTCCCTGCGGTAGCTGTCACCGTAGCGGTCCATATAGAATGAGAAAAGACGATCCGGAGCCCCGAAGCTCGCGCTGGAATACCGCCTGATGCCAGTCGCCCTCGGATTGTCCGAGATGACCATCCCCGCCGAGCCGAAGGCCTCGATCCGTTGATCATAGCCGTAAGCAGCACGCCGTGAATTGAGGATCACGGCCTGCTTGCCGCTGGACGTCACAAGAACCACACAAGCGGTATCGATATCCCCTAGTTTGCCGATCTCTGGGTCGACGAGGCAACTGCCGCGACTGTAAAGGCTGACGGGCTCTTCGCCCAGCAGCCATCGGGCCATATCAAAGTCGTGGATCATCATGTCTCGAAAGAGGCCGCCGGACTTCGGGATGTAATCGAGTGGTGGTGGAGCAGGATCGCGGCTGGTGATGGTCACTTGCTCGAGGTTGCCGATTTCTCCCAGCTCAATCGCTCTCTTGAGCGCTGCATGGCCCCCATCGAAACGCCGGTTAAACGCAAGAAAGACCTTGCTTGCTTGGGCACCCAACGCGTTGATGCAACGCTGCGCGTCCGAGAGGGTCGGCGCCAGCGGCTTCTCACACATTACGGCCTTTCCGGCCTGGATCCCTTGGAGGATACAGTCGACGTGGGTGTCTGACGACGTCACCACCAGAACAGCATCGACCTCCGGATGGTGCAAAACCTCTTTAATGCTGCGCGCCACGGATGCACCGATTTCGGCGGCCAGGGACTTGGCCGCTGCCTCGACGACGTCGTAAACCGTGACGAGTCTTCCTCCGGCTGCACCGATGGCCTTGGCATGCACCCGGGCCATGCGCCCTGCCCCCAGCAAAGCGATTCCGATCATGATCTTTCTCCTTTCAAAGCGTCGAGCAGTATTTCAACCCTCTTACCTGTCAAGGCCGCCAAAACAGAGGTATTTGACTTCCACGAATTCGTCGATGCCGTAGTGAGAACCTTCCCGCCCCAGACCTGACTGTTTCACCCCTCCAAATGGAGCAACCTCGGTCGATACCATGCCGGTATTGATGCCAACCATCCCGCTCTCTATGGCCTCGGCCACCCGCCAGATCCGGCCGACGTCGCGGCTGTAGAAATAGCTGGCAAGCCCGAATTCGGTGTCATTGGCTAATCGAATAGCTTCCTCATCCGTCTCAAAGCGAAACAGCGGCGCCAATGGTCCAAAGGTTTCTTCCTGGGCAACTTTCGCGTCGCCGGGCACGTCGGCAAGCACCGTCGGCTCAAAGAAGGTGCCGCCAAGGGCATGCCGCTTGCCACCGGTCAAAACGCGCGCCCCTCTGGAAACCGCATCCTGGATGTGTTCCTCGACCTTTTCGACGGCTGCTTTATCGATCAGGGGACCTTGCAGCACGCCCGGCTCTAAACCGTTGCCGACTTTAAGGCCTTTAACCGCTTCTACCAGCTTGGCGGAAAACGCATCATAAACGCCGGCCTGCACGTAAACACGATTGACGCAGACACAGGTTTGGCCCGCATTGCGATACTTTGAAGCGATGGCACCGGTCACCGCAGCGTCCAGGTCCGCGTCATCAAAGACGATGAATGGGGCGTTGCCACCCAGTTCGAGTGAAAGTTTTTTGATCGTGTCGGCGCTCTGCTTCATCAAGGTCCGGCCCACCTCCGTTGAGCCCGTAAAGGTCACCTTGCGCACATCCGGGTTGGAAGTCATCTCACCGCCAATTTCTCTCGAACTTCCCGTCAGCACGCTGAAAACCCCGGCCGGCACCCCGGCACGTTCTGCCAACACAGCCAGAGCCAACGCCGAAAAAGGCGTCGCCTGCGCAGGCTTGGCAACAAACGTGCAACCGGCAGCCAACGCCGGGCCGAGCTTTCGCGTAATCATCGCCGCAGGAAAATTCCACGGCGTAATCGCTGCGCACACCCCGATCGGCTCCTTGATGACGACCAGGCGGCGGTCCGCCCATGGCGAGGGGATCGTATCGCCATAGATCCTCTTGGCTTCTTCCGCAAACCACTCGATAAATCCCGCCGCATAGGCCACCTCCCCTTTCGCTTCTGCCAGTGGCTTGCCCTGCTCGGCTGTCATCAGCTTCCCGAGATCCTCGACATTGGCTAACATCAGGTCGTGCCACTTGCGCAAAAGCGCGCTGCGGTCTTTCGCCGGCCGGCGGCGCCAGTCGGCCCATGCCTGTTTGGCTGCTTCGATCGCCCGGCGGGTTTCAGCCCGGCCCATGACCGGTACTGTACCCAGTATCTCGCCGGTAGCCGGGTTATTCACTTCGGCGGTGGCGCCGTTGTCAGCGTCACACCAACGCCCGCCAACGTAAGCCTGCTGGCGGAACAGGTCAGGGTCTTGTAAAAGCAATTTGGTAGTCATAGAAGTAGATAGGCATTAGGGGTTTTGTTTTGAATTTCTCATCCGCGTAAATGGCTCTCAATTAGATCCCATTGCCCACTGGATGGCACTTAGTGGTGGAAACGTATCTTTTGCGACGCTCATCGCGCTTGTACGCCATCCCATCTTTTAGGCTGCAGAAAACATCCATTCGTGAGCTGGGTCGTTGTGGAAGTGCCAGACCCGCTTGGGACCTGCCATAACATTGAAGTAATAAGATTCATAACCGTGCGGGACCACAACGGGGTGGTAGCCTCGCGGCACCAGAACGACATCGCGATCCTCGACGGCCATGGACTCGTCAAGATCGCGCGAGTCGCTATAGACACGCTGGAAGACAAAACCCTGTGGCGGATTAATACGATGGTAATAGGTTTCCTCCAGCTGGCTCTCCTTTGGGACGTTGTCTATGTCGTGTTTGTGAGGCGGATAACTCGAGGAGTGCCCACTCGGGGTCTTGACTTCGACGACCAGGACGGACTCGGCGGGTTCATCCTGCGGCAGGATATCGCACACATACCGGGTATTGGAGCCCTTCCCTCGCGCGCTGCGTCGAATCGCCGCCGGCTCGATCAGCCGCGCGGGAAGTTCACCCTTTGCGGGACCTCCAGCCACGGCGAGTTCGGCATTTGTCTTGGCGGTAATGATAAGTTTCGTGCGGGGCGGGATGTAGACCGCGTAAGGAGCCGCATCCTCGAAAACGTTCATGCGCTGACCTATTTCCTTCCAATGGTGGCCCTCGGTCTGAGCGGAAACGACTCCGCTGAGAACGACCACACAAAGCTCGTTGGAATTGTCTGAAAGCGTGAACGTCTCGCCGGGAGCCAATTGGTGGGCTGAGAAGCTGATATAACGCCAGCCCGCTGAAGCGGGAGTCACCGAGACGATGTCTCGGGAGTCCTTTTTGGGTTTGATGAGCAGATTCATTATCGTTTTTGGTTTTCTTTTCCACGCAGGTAAGCCGCCCGGGCCTGGCGCACAGATTCGCTGGGAGACTCCTCGGGCACGGCCACTTCCCACCACCAGCCACCTTCCCTGGTGGTGCGGGTGTCATCGGTGTCGATACAAATCAGATAGGTGCGATTAGCCGCCCGCGCCCGCAGCAGAGCAGCTTCCAACTCGGGGATATTGGCTACCTTCTCGGAAAGGGCTCCGAGGGAGGCTGCGTTAGCTGCAAAGTCGATGTTGGGCGCGCCGTTCCCAAACTGGAGGCTATCCACGAACATATTGTTAAATGGTGCGCTACCGCAACTTTGCTGAAGCCGGTTGATGCATCCGTAGCCACGATTGTCGAGCAGCACGATAATCAGCTTCTTATCGAGCATGACCGAGGTGGCGATCTCGTTGTTCAGCATGAGATAGCTGCCGTCGCCCACCATGATGATGACTTCGCGATCCGGCCGGGCCATCTTGACTCCCAAGCCTCCAGCTATCTCATAGCCCATACACGAATAGCCGTATTCCATGTGATAGCCGCCGGGAGTCGACGTGCGCCAGAGCTTGTGTAATTCCGCGGGTAGCGTCCCGGCGGCGCAGACCACAATATCGTTGGTGGCGGAATGCGGGCTCGAGCGTTGTACGGCTCCGATGACCTCACCGTCGTAGGGGAGCTCCCCTGGGGACAGTTCCCGGCGCCGGGTAATGGCGTCAACCGTCGAGCGCCATCCGGAAGCCTCGGCTTTAGCGCGTTCGGTCCAAGCGATCTCGGCCCGCCAGTTTGGCAGAGCCTTCGAAAGGGCCTCCAGGCCCAGTCGTGCGTCAGCCTGCAGCGGAACGCTATGCGTCTTGCTCGCATCAAAAGGGTTCACGTTGAGGGACACGAGCCGGGCTCCGGTAAAGAGCGAATTCGATCCGGTGGTGAAGTCCTGTAAGCGTGTGCCCACGGCGACGATCAAATCGGCCTCGCTTGCAAGGGCATTGGAAGCGGTCGAACCGGTCACTCCGACTGAGCCAAGTTGCAACGGGTGGTCCCAGGGCAGGGAACTCTTGCCAGCCTGCGTCTCGCAAACCGGCACGCCGTGTCGCTCCGCAAATCCGCGCAAGGCTTCACATGCCCCACCATATAGCACCCCTCCCCCAGCAATGATCACCGGACGCTTGGCCGCCATGATCGCGCGCACCGCTCCGGCCAATTCGCCCTCACTCGGAGGCAAAGCACGAAACTCCAGCACCGGATTCTCAAAGAACTCAACCGGATATTCAAAGGCGCTGGCTTGCACATCCTGGGGCAAGGCAAGGGTGACCGGGCCGCATAGGGCTGGGTCAGTCAGCGTGCGCACGGCACGCGGCAGCGATGTGATCAATTGCGAGGGGTGAACTATCCGGTCGAAATAGCGGGAAACCGGACGAAAACAATCGTTAGCCGATACTGTGCCATCGTTGAAATCCTCCACCTGTTGGAGCACAGGGTCCGGGTCCCTCGATACAAAAATGTCCCCGGGCAGGAAGAGCACTGGCAAACGATTGACGTGCGCCAGCGCAGCAGCAGTGAGGAAGTTAGTGGCTCCCGGTCCGATCGAACTCGTGCACGCCATCATCCGGCGGCGAAAATGCGCTTTGGCATAAGCAATTGCCGCGTGGGCCATGGCCTGTTCGTTGTGCGCGCGGTAAGTGGGCAGCCGGTCTCGATATTGGTAAAGGGCCTCTCCAAGGGCGGCAACGTTTCCGTGGCCGAATATCGCGAACACTCCGCCGAAGAGCGGAACGATCTCGTCGCCATGAGGGCCTTCAAGTCGGACGCGCAATCCGGCCAGGTAGCGGACCAGAGCCTGTGCGGTCGTGAGCCGTACGGTGCCACGCCTGGACAAAGTGGGAGGTTCCGAAATGGTTGCGGTCTGATTCATCATACTAACTCCTCAAAGAATTGATTTGGTTACGCAAGCTCGTTGAATTCGTAATTGATCCTTGCCATTCTTCAAACTAAACCAATGCGTCATGCAAGATCTCAGCCGGGTGGAGCGCAATGCGGCCAGTGCCGTCTTTGATCTGGTGCCGGCAACTCGTCCCCGGTGCGGCGATAATTGTCCCGGCCGGCGCCGAGCGCACCGCCGGCAACAGTACCAGCTCGCCCACCTTCATCGATACGTCGAAATGCTCCTTTTCATAACCGAACGAACCAGCCATGCCACAGCATCCCGACGGAATGACTTGAACCTTGAAATTGGCAGGCAGTTCAAGCGCCTTGACGGTCGGCGTGAGCGAGGCAAGGGCCTTCTGGTGGCAGTGGCCGTGCAGCTTGATCTGGCAGGCCTCCGTTGTGAAAGCCTCTCGCCGGATACGACCCTTGTCAGCCTCGCGTGCGATAAACTCGTCAATCAACAGCGCATTCTTCGCCAGCCCCTCTGCGGCTCGAACCAGATTCTCAGGCACGAGATCTGGCACTTCGTCCCGGAAGCCCAGGATCGCCGAGGGTTCGATTCCTACCAGGGGACTTTCAGCGCTGACAACGTCCTTCAGCAGTTGCACATTGCGTATCGCCAACCTTTGCGCATCGCGCAACAACCCTTTGGAAATTTGGGCGCGTCCGCTGTCCACGTGGTTTGGAATGACAACCTCGTACCCCAGCCGGTTAAGCAACCGCACGGTCTTGATTCCGACACGCTCGTCGTTGAAGTTCGTAAACTCGTCACAAAAGAGAAAGACGCGTCCATTGCCAAACGAGCCCCCCTTATTGGCGTGAATTCGGTGCCACCGCCGCAGCGGAACTCTGTTGAGTTCAGGTATCGAACGTCCCTGAGCGAAACCGGCAAACTTCTTAAATGCGCCGGCTGTCGCCACGTTACTCACCAAAAGGTTAAACACCCAAGGCGCGACCGAGGCCAAAGCCATGGCCTGCGAGAAGCCTCCTATAAGTCGCGCGCGCATCGGAACACCCCGGGTATCGTAGCGCTGCTGAAGCCACTCAGCCTTCAAGCGAGCTACGTCGACGTTGGACGGGCACTCGGCCTTGCACCCCTTGCACGAAAGGCACAGGTCCATTACCTGGGCGATCTCATCGCTGTCGAAAGGATTAGCTTTCGTTGAGCGCGTCAGAACTTCGCGCAGGATATTTGCCCGCGCCCGTGTTGTGTCCTGCTCATTGCGTGTTGCCATGTAGCTTGGACACATTGTGCCACCCATGAGATGTGATTTGCGGCAGTCTCCCGATCCGTTGCACTGCTCTGCGGCACGCAAGATACCCCGAGCTTCCGAGAACTTCAGCACGGTCTTAAATTGACGCACAGCCTGGTTCGGTTCATAACGCAAGCTCGCATCCATCGGCGGCGTGTCGGTAATCTTGCCAGGATTGAAGATGGCTGAGGAATCCCACGCACGTTTGATCTCACGGAAGAGGGTAAAGTTCTTTTCGCCGACCATTAACGGAAGAAATTCTCCACGCAGGCGGCCGTCGCCGTGTTCCCCGCTGAGCGAGCCTCCAAAACGCTTCACCAGCTCTGCGATCTCGGTCCCCACAAGGCGAAAGAGCCTGCGATGTTCTTGGTCCTTTAGGTTCAGGATAGGCCGCAAATGCAATTCCCCTGAACCTGCGTGAGCATAGTGCACAGCAGAGAGGCCGTGGCCACTTAGAATTTTATCGAATTCCTGAACAAACGCCGGGAGATCCTCCGGGTCGATCGCGGTATCCTCTATGACGGCGACAGGTTTGGCGTCTCCCGGTATGTTTGAAAGCAGACCCAATGCAGCTTTGCGCAAGTTCCATACACGGTTTTGGTCCGCGCCCCAGACAACCGGATAGTGATAGCCAAGACCGGCGGCGCGTAATTCCGTTTCAAGCCGGGCCGCTACGGTGGCGACCTCTTCGCGTGTAGGTGCAGCCAGCTCCACCGCGAGAATGGCGCCAGGATCCCCCTGGACGAAGAAGCGATTCTGCCGTTGCTCGAGATTTGCCTTGGTACACTCAAGGATATTGTTGTCCATCAACTCACAAGCACGCGGTGCATGCCGTCGCGCCACAAGATTTGCGCGCAAGGCCTCGTCGATCGTCGCGCAGTGGATGCAAACCAGCGCGCTTACCTTTGGCGGAAGCGGTTCGCACGCCAATGTGATTTCGGTTAAAAACGCCAGTGTCCCTTCGGAGCCTGCCAATAGCCGGCAGAAATTAAAAGGAGGCCCATCGGACGTAAACGGCGCACAATCTGCCAGCAAGTCTATGGCATAGCCCGTATTACGACGGTGGATAGATTTCTTCGGAAATTCGCGCGTGATCTCCGCGCGATTCCCGGCATCACCGAGCAGCCTCTTTGTCTCGCGATAGATCGAAGCCTCAAGGCTATTGCCCGAGCATTTCGCTTCAAATTCCTCCAGTGACAACGGACCGAACTCGGTGATCGAACCGTCACTCAACACGGCGCGCGCAGCTATGAGGTGGTCGCGCGTACTGCCATAAACAACGGAGTTGGCCCCACAGGCATTGTTGCCGACCATACCGCCAATCATACAGCGGTTCTGCGTGGACGTTTCGGGCGCAAAGAAGAACCCGTGCGGAGCAAGCGCGAGGTTAAGCTCGTTGCGCACGACACCGGGTTGAACCCGTACGCGGCGTTGCGCAGCGTCAATCTCCAAGATGTGAGTGAAGTGACGTGATACATCCACCACGATACCCGCTCCGACCACTTGCCCGGCAAGTGATGTGCCGGCCGTCCTGGGTATAAGTGACGTGCCGCGTTCGCGTGCAAAGCGAACAAGCTTGCAAATGTCTTCCTCGGTCTTCGGCAGAGCCACCGCCTGGGGCAGCTCACGATACACTGACGCGTCCGTCGCATAGAGCTTGCGTATCGTCTCCTCAAAATGGAGGGTACCCTCGAGATCAGCAGCAAGGCGCTGAAAGTCGGAAGGACTTATTGAGTTCACGGGATTTCACCCTGCAGCGGTAGGGAACCTCTTAAAGTCGACATCAATAACATCAGACTCAAGCGCAATATCGACGGATTCCTCACCGCGACTTCGCCTGGAGCCCATACATCGCTTGTTCATCGAATCAGCTTTATAATGCGTTCGCTCAGGCGTTCCGGGGACATCTGGAAGAGATCCAGCAGATAATCGTTTGGCGCAGATTCGCCCCAACGATCCTCCATTCCGAAACGAATAGCGCGACGGGGCGAAAGCTCCGAGAGGACTTCGGCAACCAGGCCGCCCAAACCACCATAGATGGAGTGCTCTTCCACTGTGATCACATGCTTGGCTCTCTCTGACGCACTTACGATCTCTTCCTTGTTTACAGGCTTGATCGAAGGCAAGTGCAACACCCCGGCGGAGATCCCTTGCTCTTGGAGCAGTTCAGCCGCTTTCAGGCAACGAACGCTTTGCGGACCGGTCGAAATAAGCAAGACGTCGCTGCCTTCTCTTAGTGAGATCGTCTTACCGGGCACAAAGCGATACGCCTCGTCAAAGACGTTAGGCGATGCATCCCGCGCCAAACGAAGATAGACCGGACCCTCAAATTCGGTAGCCCAACGAATGATGGCTTCACCTTCGATCGCGTCCGCCGGAGCAAGCACTGTCATGTCAGGCATCGCACGCATAATCGCAAGATCTTCCACATCCTGGTGCGTTTTCCCCGTCAGTCCCGTCATCAGTCCGGCATACGCCGCCCCGATCTTCACATTCGCGTGGGTCTGCGCCACAACCATGCGGATCGGGTCAATCGCACGATGGGTAAAGAAGACCGTGAAACTGGATAGCCAAGGCACATACCCCAGTGAGGCTAAGCCGACGGCGACTCCAACACAGTTTTGTTCCGCAATCCCCATTTGCAGAAATCTGGCCGGATACATTTTCGCAAACTTATCGGCCTTGGTTGAATTGGCCAAATCTGCATCTAAGACGACAACATTGGGATTCGTCGAACCCAGGGAAACAAGCGTATCACCAAACACATCCCGCAATGCCTTCATACCCGTGCCTCCGCAATGCCGAGTTGTTCAGCAACAATTTTAAGCTCTTCTTTGGTCGCGACCTTGGAATGCCATTCGTGCTTGCCTTCCGTAAAATGGACTCCTTTGCCTTTGACCGTGTGGGCAATGATCATCGTTGGCTGATCGGAACCTCCCGACGCCTTCACGCTCTCCAAGGCAGGGACAATCTGCGAAAAGTCGTGCCCGTTGATTTCGATGCAGCGCCAGCCAAGCTTCTCAAAGATGCCTCGCAAATCGATTCCCGACCAGGGATCGCGACGATCGCCGCGGTGCGGCTCATTGATCGCGAGCACCCAACCGAACTGCTGCAGGCCATTCCAGTCCAGAATAGCGGTTAGATTTCCCAATTTGTATCTGGGAGCTATGTGCAACGCCTCCCAAATCATTCCTTCCTGGAGTTCACCGTCGCCGATCATGACAAAGGTCTGAAACTTCTGCCCTCGCATCCGGGCGCCCAATGCCATGCCCAGGCCAACCGACAACCCCTGCCCCAGCGACCCGGTCGAAGTCTCTAGGCCGGGGAGCCTCGTGACATCCGGATGCCCCTGCAGCCGTGACCCGCCTTTGTCGAAGGTTTTTAGCTCTTCGATCGGCAGAAAGCCGCGCAACGCCATCACTGCGTACTGCCCGATCGAAGAATGCCCCTTGGAAAGAATAAATCTGTCCCGCTCTGGCCACTTCGGCTCTTCGGGCCTGATCTTCATCACGCGAAAGTAAAGGGCCACCATAATATCCATGGCAGAGAATGGTCCGCCAACGTGCCCGGCGCCGCTTCCGGCAACGGTGCTGATCGCCAGCCACCGTCCTTTCCGAGCTAGTGCCTCCAGCTCTTTATAGTCGTCTGTCCTGTTACTCATATTTTCATCTTCGGCTAGCAATTCCTCGAGATAGATTCGGTTCCGCCTGGCGTTCTCCGTCGATTAAGCGGAATTGTGTCTTGTTCAATCACTAACCGGCCTTCATAGCTACAAGCTCTGGGCGCCAAGGCTCTAACCTGACCTACATATCAGTAAAGAAGGGTAAAAGTATCACTTCCTACCGCGCTGCTTGAGCTGGTCGAGAATGACTGCAGCAACAATGATGCAACCCTTGATAATCTGCTGCCAATAGGCCGACACATTCATCAGGTCGAGAATATTGTTTAATACACCGATAATGAGCGCCCCAACAATCGTTCCTGCAACCGTCCCGATTCCACCAGCCGAAAGCGAGGTGCCACCGATGACCGCGGCCGCGATGGCATCAAGTTCGTAGCCGACGCCAAGCCCCGGTTGCCCCGAGCCAATGCGGGACGAAACCACCACCCCGGCCAGTCCCGCCAGGAAGCCTGCGTAGACGTAAATAAGCATCTTATACTTGGCTGCATCAATGCCCGAAACCCGCGCCGCCTGTTCGTTGCCGCCAATGGCGTAAATGTATTTTCCGAATTTGGTATGGGCATAAAGGATGTGGGTGATAACCGCCATGATCACCAGAATGATAATGGGAACCGGAACACCAAACACAGCCCCCTGGCCGATGAAGTCATACGCATCCGTCAGATCGGAAATTGGACGACCGCCGGTATAGAGCAAGGCCACGCCGCGAATCGCAGTAAAGGTGCCCAAAGTAGCGATGAACGGCGGAATGCGGGTTTTCGCAACCAGGCTGCCGTTGATCAAACCCACCAACGCACCTACCACACAGGCAGCCAGCAACGCGACAATTAAAGGAACGTGAACACCGGGATAAAATGGGGCTGAAGCATCGGGCGACTGAGCCAGGCTGGCCGCAACCACGGCCGTCAAGCCAACCACTGAGCCGGACGAAAGGTCGATGCCGGCGCTGACGATAACCCCGGTAACACCCAGCGCGATCAGGCCGACAACGGACATCTGTCGCACAATATTGATGAGATTGATCGGGCTCAGGAACGCCGGTGACAGGATCGAGGCCGCCACAACCATGACGATAAAAATCAGGAATATTCCATATTTGCTGAAGATGCTCGAAAGCATCTGAGCACCCTGTTGCCCAGTTCCAACCCTGTTTGCGGTGACTGCTGGATTTGCCATAAAACGCTCCTTTCTAGGCGGTCAAACTCATCCCCGTGGCCATTTGAAGAATCTTTTCCTGGGTTGCTTCCGCCCGCGAAAGCTCACCGGTCTTGTCGCCCGTGTGCATGACCATGATTCGATCACTCATCCCCAGGACTTCCGGCAATTCTGAGGAGATCATGATAATCGCCTTGCCAGAGCGAACAAATTCGGTCATCAACCGGTAGATCTCCGATTTGGCGCCGACATCGATCCCACGGGTTGGCTCGTCCAGGATCAGGAGATCCGGCTCGGTCAATAACCAACGTGAAATCAATACCTTCTGTTGATTGCCACCGGAGAGGTTCTTAATAATTTCCATCAGGCTAGGCGTCTTGATGCGCATTAAGCCCCGCATCTTCTCGCAATCCTTAGCGATTTTCCCGAAGTGGATGAAGGGTCCTAGCATGTACCTATTGATATTCGCTATGAACATATTCTCGCGAACGCTGGCGTTCAGGTACAACCCGGTCAGTTTCCGGTCTTCGGTCAGCAATGCCATGCCGTTTCGAATCGCATCAGCCGGTGACTTGATGGTGACCTCTTTCCCATTGACTTTGATGGTTCCGCCATGGGTCCGGGTGACCCCAAAAACCCCTTCCATCAGTTCGGTGCGCCCTGCCCCCATCAGACCCGCAAGGCCGAGGATCTCGCCGCGCTTGACCTGAAAACTGACCTTGCGAAATCCTTTTCCGCTCAAGTTTTGCACATCAAGGAAAACCGAACCCATGTCGGTGGTTTCCTTGTGAAACATATCGGTCAGCGTCCGGCCAACCATCTTCTCGATCAGCTTGCCATCGGTCAATTCAGCGGTCGGATCGGTGCTGACGTATTGGCCATCACGAAAAACGGTGACCTCATCGGTGATCTTGAAGATTTCATCCATTTTATGGCTGATATAGATGATCACGCACCCCTGGGCCTTCAATGATCGGATGATATTAAAAAGTCCTTCCACCTCCGCCTCGGTGATCGCCGAGGTTGGCTCATCCATAACGATCAAGTCCGAGTTATAGGAAACCGCTTTGGCAATTTCGGCGAGCTGAACATTGGCAATACTGAGGTCGCACATTTTAGCGCTCGGCTTGATCTTGATCTGAAGCCGCTCTAAGAGCTCCGTGGTCATGCGGTTCATTTTGACCATATCAACCAACCCATTCCAGGCGAGCGGTTCACGACCCAGGTAAATGTTCTCGGCGACCGTCATCTGGGGAATCGGGCTTAGTTCCTGGTGAATCATCGAAATGCCCTTGGACAGAGCATAATGGGTGTTCGTGATATTCAGTTTCTCACCCTTGAAGGTTATGGTACCCGAATCCGGCGCATAGATGCCAATCAAACATTTCATCAGCGTCGATTTGCCCGCGCCGTTTTCGCCCATCAACGCATGGACCGTTCCCTTGCGGGCGCGCAGCTGGACATTGCTAAGAGCGCGGACACCCGGGAACTGCTTGGAAATACCTTCCATGCTGAGCACGTAATCGTTATCCATAGCTTGGCTCCTCTGTCGTTCAATGGCCACTGTCTTCCAGGCCAAGGGAGACAGTGGCCAAGCGAGGACTCATCATTTCATGATTTCATGAATGACTTGTAGTTCTCCTTGGTGACTCTCTGGTAGGGAATCCAGACTCTACCGTCCACTACTTTCGGATTGGGTTCTTTCTTGACCATCAGATAGGCGGCATTGACCGCTTCCTCACCTTGGCCAACGGGATCCTGGAACACGGTATTATTCAGTTCACCCTTGTCCATTGACTTCAAAGCGTCATTGCTGGCATCCGTGCCGCCAACTGGGATCTTTCCGAGTTTTCCGGCAGCTTTGATGGCCTGCAATGCGCCCAGCGCCATCTCGTCGTTGTTGGAGGCCACTCCGTTAATTTGCTGACCGGAAGCCAGCCAGTTTTCCATAATCGTCTTGCCCTGCTCACGCTTCCAATTGCCGGTCTGTTCGCGCACGATTTTGATATCCGGGAACTTTTCCTTGACGATTTTCTTGATTCCATCCGTGCGGCCAATAGCCGCTTCATTGCTCAACTCGCCCATCAGGATGACTAGATTTCCCTTGCCACCCATCGCTTTACCAAGCTCCTCCATATTCATGATTCCGGCATCGATGGAGTTGGAACCGCAGTACACGACGCCCTTTGGCAGGTTTGCGGGCAGCCGATTAACGTACACCAAGGGCTTGCCGGCCTTGACGACGGCCTTGGTCATCGGTCCGGTTGCAGCGGTGTCCACCGGGAGGATCACGACGGCATCCATTCCCTGAGCGAGGAAATTTTCCACCTGCCCCGTCTGCTTGGCGCTGTCGTTGGCTGCATCGACAATGGTGAGTTCCACATCGGGGTGGTTCTTGGCCCATTTGGTCATGGCATCCCGG